>Ga0315277_10002856_pt1 | contig 23732 bp, 22 predicted proteins | sample YL17G05_15_MG_FD_203695 | JGI IMG/M metagenome (GOLD analysis project Ga0315277, IMG submission 203695) | Sediment microbial communities from Yellowstone Lake, YNP, Wyoming, USA - YL17G05_15 | ecosystem: Environmental > Aquatic > Freshwater > Lake > Sediment | place: USA: Wyoming | collected... | reverse complement strand
CCACTTCTGTGGCCCTTTATTCTATAGTGGTAATTCCCCGCCCCCCGCGCTAGGGAATTTGCCGACTTGCGCCTACCAATTCGTTGTCCGACGGCGACGCGGCTCCTTTCGTCTGCTTGGAGTTCCGCGTTTGCCCGGTCTTGGGCCGTCTGAAGACGAGACTCCAAACCGCGCCACCGCAACCGACCCACGCGTCCTCCAACTCCGCCCGCCACGTTAAGGTAGCCGCGGCCGTTCAGACTTTCAGAGGAGCCGATTGAGGAGTTTCCCCGTTTTCGATTGTGAGGACGGCGGGCACCATCGGAGGCAGAGCCGTAGCCGATATCGCGAACGGACAGAGCGCCTCGCACGAACAAGCTGCATCGGGAGAATTCTGCATGTTGCGAAGTGCCAAGAGCTTGCGGGATTATCACATCCATGCCGCCGATGGGAACATCGGACGCGTGAAGGATTTCCTGTTTGACGGCCAAACGTGGGTGATCCGGTACGTCGTGGTCGACACCAGCGAGTGGCTGCCCGGCAAGAAGGTCCTGCTCATTCCGAATGCGCTCGGCGCGCCCAGCACGGAAGGCGAGATTCTGCCGGTGGCGCTGACCCGCGACGAGGTGGAGAACAGCCCGGACGTGGAGACGGACAAGCCTGTCTCCCGTCAGCACGAGGTGGACCTGTTCGAGTATTACGGCTGGTCTCCCTACTGGGGCGCCGGCCGCGACGGACTGACTCCACATGTGGCCAGAACGCAGGAGGCGACGGCCATCGCAACCCCGGAACATCCCGATCTGCGCAGCATGCGGGAAGTCGCCGGCTACGCCATCCATGCCACGGATGGGCACATCGGACACGTGGAGGACTTCATCATCGACGATGAGAGCTGGGTCGTCCGGTATATTGCGGTCGATACGAGGAACTGGCTGCCTGGACAAAGAGTGATCATTTCCCCCGACTGGGTGAGCCACATCGACTGGCAAAGCAGGTCCGTTTCGATCGAGCACTCGAAGGATGAGGTCCGGCATAGTCCGCCATACGATCCCAGTCAGCCTGTGAACAGACAGTACGAAGTCCATCTGTACGACTATTATGGCCGGCCGAAATACTGGACGTAGAGTCTCCAGCAGAATGCGACGCGGAGCAACGACCACGTGCATGTCATTGCGAGCGCAGCGACATCGTAAGCCTCATTCTGTTGGAGGCTCGTAGCGAATAGACGATTACTTCGCCGGCCCCGGGAGTGCAGCGATGTTGATCAGCCTGACGGAACTCAAGAGCTACAGAATCGAGGGCACCGATGGCGACATCGGCAGGATCGACGACCTGCTGTTCTTTCGGGGGGAATGGGTCGTCCGATATGTAGTGGCGGCCACGGAGGACCGGGATACGGAGCCTATGCTGGCAGTCGCGGATATCCGCCGGCTCGATCGACGCAGGCATATCCTTTTCGTCAACATCTCGCGGGATGAGGTATCCAACGCCCACACGGTAGATGTCGAGCAGCCGCCTGACGAATCCGACGAAGATGAAGGGCATGAATTGTATGGCTGGCCCCCCTATTGGCTGGAGGAAGGGCGAGAGGTGGCGCCGATGGGCACCGAGTCCGGCATAGAGGAGCCTGTAAAGAACCCGGATGTCGAGGAATTTCAGAGCCCCGAATTGCAGCGGGCAGGCGATCTGCCGGGGTTCTACAGCATCCAGACCGACGGCGGCGAGGCCGGAACACTCAAGGATTTCGTCGTCGAGGATGAAACCTGGGCCATTCCATACCTCGTGATCGATACGAATACCTCTGTGCAGGCGCCTCGGCGAGTACTGGTGGCGACGGATTACGTGCAGCGCGTCGATTGGCTCGGCAAGAGCATCCAGGTATCGCTGTCCATCGACGACGTCGCCGGCGGCCTGGCCTTCACCTCGGAAGAGCCGATCACTCCGGAGTTTGAACACAGCTTGCGCGAGTACTACGACAGATACTCGCGGTGAATGATTTATGCCGGAACGGGAATCAAACTGGCAATTCGTCAGGAGATAGACAATGACAACGGGCGTGAGCGCTTTTGATCAGTCTTTGAATACCACCCTCGAGTGGCTGAAGGATGTCCAGGAGGAGATGGGTCTCGATGACGAGCAGCGGGCGTTCAGAGTCCTGCGAGGCGTCCTGCATGCGCTGAGGGACAGGTTGACCATCGAGGAGGCGGCGGATTTTGCGGCACAACTGCCCATGCTGCTGCAGGGCGTGTATTACCACGGCTGGACCCCGAGAGGCAAGCCGCAGAAGATACGAAGCCGGGATGAGTTCCTCGACAAGGTCGCCGAGAATCTCCTGCGCGAGCACAACCCGGAGGAAGCGGTGCGGGCCGTGTTCACTGTCCTTGAGAGGAGGATGCCCGACGGCGAAATCGAGGATATCAAGAGAATCCTGCCCGAGCCGATTCGTCAGTTGTGGCCCTGAGACCAAGTGAGCGATCATTCATCACACGATCAAGTCTTGACGTGAGGCAAAAAACACGGTAAGCAAGGTCCTTCGTTCTCCGGGCGTCCGCCTTCTGCCGGCTCTGCAACGGGCCGGGCAAAGACCAGACTTCCCGCGAGATTCCGGCGGGGTGCGCGCCCGCACGGACAGGGTCGATGTTAATGAGCGAAAGGACTCAGGAATCGGTATGACAGATCAGCAGCCAGCGATGCCTCTGCATCGAACATCCATAGCCTACTTCTCCATGGAGATCGGTCTCGAGTCGGATCTGCCCACGTACAGCGGCGGCCTGGGCATCCTGGCGGGCGACACCGTTCGCACCGCCGCCGACATGGAGGTGCCGTTCGTTGCCGTCACACTGCTGCCCCGCAAGGGCTACTTCCATCAGGGCCTCGATGCCCGGGGCAATCAGATCGAGAGGCCGGAGTCGTGGAAAGTCGCGGGCCATCTCAGGAAGCTCAATGCACGTGTCACGGTCGTCATGGAGAAGAGAGAAGTCAAGGTCCGGGCGTGGCGTTATGATGCCGTCGGGCTGACCGGCTTCACGGTGCCCGTGCTGTTCCTGGACACCGACCTGCCGGAGAATGACAAGAGGGGTCGGGAGCTGAGTTACTACCTGTACGGCGGTGACAACCGGTACCGGCTCTGCCAGGAGTACGTGCTGGGCGTCGGCGGCGTGCGGATGCTGCGGATGCTCGGATACGAGCACATCGACCGCTTCCACATGAACGAAGGGCATGCGGCCTTTCTGGTCCTCCAGTTGCTCGACGAGGAGCTGAACCGGACGGGCGGAACGAGGATCAAGCCGCAACACGTCCAAGCCGTGCGAAGACAGTGCGTGTTCACGACACACACTCCGGTTCCGGCCGGCCATGACAAATTCCCCATGAGCCTCGTGCGAAAAGTGATCGGCCCGCACAAGATCTGGCACGTGGAGCAGGAATTGTCGGGCAACAGCGACACGCTGAACATGACTTACCTGGCGCTGAACTTCAGCCATTACATCAACGGCGTCTCCAAGCAGCACGGCCGGGTATCACAGGAGATGTTCAACTCCTATCGCATCGAGGCGATCACGAACGGCGTTCATGCCGCCACGTGGACCGCCCCACCGGTCCGTAAGCTTCTCGACCGTTACATTCCGGCCTGGCGGCAGGACAACCTCAGCATCCGGTACGCCCTGAGCGTGCCGCCGCAGGAGGTCTGGAATGCTCATGCCCGCTGCAAATCGAGACTGATCGCCTACGCGGCCAAACACGGCAAGGTGAGACTCGATCCGGCGGCGTTCACCATCGGCTTCGGACGCCGGGCCACCGCGTACAAGCGGGCCGATCTGATCTTCCGGGACCTCGATCGTCTCAGGCAGATCGCATCCGGTGCGGGACCGTTCCAGATCGTCTTCGCAGGCAAGGCGCATCCGCGCGATGACCCGGGAAAAGAATTGATCCGGCAGGTCTTCGAGGCCGCCAAATCGCTCGCTCCGACGGTGCGCGTCGCTTATCTGCCCAACTACGACATCGATGTGGCGAAGGTCCTCATTCCCGGCGTGGACCTGTGGCTGAACACTCCGCAGCCGCCCCACGAAGCCTCCGGAACGAGCGGGATGAAAGCCGCCCTTAACGCCGTGCCGTCGCTGAGTATCCTGGACGGCTGGTGGATCGAAGGCTGCGTCGAGAACCTGACCGGCTGGGCTATCGGCAGCCTCAGGAAACGTACCAGCAGGAAGGTGGACACATCCGCGAAGGATGCTTCGGAATTGTATGACAAGCTGGAGAATACGATCATCCCAATGTTCTACAACGACCGGCCGCGATATCTGCAGATCATGCTCTTCGCGCTGGCGCTCAACGGATCATTCTTCAACACCCAGCGAATGCTCCAGGAATATCTCCTGAAGGCCTATATGCAGTAGATCATTCGCAGAGGTCACGATATGGACGCCTTTTCCGCAGCCCTGCTGTTGTTCCTGGTTCTCGATCCCATCGGCAATATCCCGGCCTTCCTCTCCATCCTCAGCAACGTGCCCCCGGAACGGCACACACACATTATCGCCAGAGAGCTTCTGATCGCGCTAGTGACGCTGATTCTGTTTCTCTTCATCGGCAAGTACATTCTCATGGCCTTGAAGATCTCGCAGGCCTCGCTGGGAGCGGCCGGCGGCATCATCGTGTTCCTGATCGCCCTGCGGATGATCTTTCCCGGTCCGAAAGGGGCGCTGGTCGAGGAGGTGGACGGCGAGCCGTTCATCGTGCCGCTGGCAATTCCCCTGATTGCCGGCCCGGCCACCATGGCGACTCTCATGCTGCTAATGGCCCGTGAGCCCTGGCACTGGCCCCGGTGGCTGGGGGCCCTGCTGCTGGCGTGGAGTGCAGCGAGCATCATCCTGCTGCTGGCCAACCAACTGTCGCGGCTGCTGGGGAAAAGGACGATCGTCGCCATCGAGCGGCTGATGGGGCTGGTCCTCACCGCCGTCGCCGTGCAGATGCTGATCGACGGCATCCAACAGGCGTACACCACGATTGCGCAGGGCAAGTAATGCCGCGGGCACGGTGTCACAGGCCATAGTATTCTTTGCACTCCCGCTCGCGGCCCCGGACCACGCGCTTGCCCTCCAGTTTCCCGCGCTCCGCCGTCACGACGGTGCACTGCTGTTGCTCGCCGCCCTTCTCGAAGTAGATCACGACCCAGTCGTGGGTTTTGCCGCTACGGTGAGCCAGCGCGGTATTTGAGAATAGCGCCGTGAAGTTCCAGCCGGCGCGTTTGGCTCTCAGGACCGGCAGCCAGGCCTCGCCTTCCGGGTTGAACCGCTTGGGTGCGATCTTCCTCAGTTGATCTTTGTCGGCTTTCGTGCGGTACTCCTCGTCGATCTCCAGAAGAGTGCTGACGGTCGGCCGCTCCTGCCGTTTTTCCTCCCTCGGCGGCTGCCGCAGCCTGCGTCGGGCGGAGAGACTCAACATGCCGGATAGCGCGATGCGCACGCCTTCCGCCCGGTCCGGGCCGATCCCTTCCACCTGCTCGAGGCGTCCATCGTGGGCCGCCAGCTCAAGCTCCTCCAACGTGCTGATGCCGAGTTGCTCGTGGATGCGCTTCGCCAGCTCGTCGCCAATACCTGGCACCTCGGTAAAGAGCTTTCCCGGCCAGACCTCGCTTTCGAGCTTGTCCTCCAGGCCCAGGTGGCCGGTGGTGGCGATCTCCTGGATCGAGCCCGCGAGCCTCTCGCCGATGCCCGGCAGGGCTCGCAGCGCCCGGTCGCCATCCTGCTGCATCAGCTCTATGACCGGCTGATCCAAACCGCGGACCGTCTGTGCGGCATTGCGGTAACTACGGACTCGAAACGCATTCTCCTCCTCCAGCTCCAGCAGGTCCGCCACGTGGTCCAGCCTATCCGCGATCTCCTCGTTACTGATCCCATCTCTTTTCACAGCATGCTCTCACATCAGGTATATACATCGTCAACGACCCGTTCACACGCCGAGCCGGTGAGCTGCCACGTTCCGAGGCCGAAAATCGGCATGGAATAGCCGCTTAGCAGTCGGTAGTTCTGGCTCAGCACGCTTTCCATAAGCCATCTGCTTTCTTCACGATGGACAAGTCCAATCTCCCCAGTGTTATACCACCGCGGCGGGCACAGTCGAGCAATAAGGCAATTCCTCATCGTCCCATGCACAACGGCCTATTCCCTCGCTCTCTGCGACGTGCTATAAGCGCAAGATAGACCCGGCTTCGCGAGGGAACCATAAATGAACAAACAAGAGAGACAAAAGCGGATGCATCAGCTCGACGAGGGGATCCGCGTGTGCGTGAAATGCCCGCTGCACAAAAGCCGGACTCACGCGGTCCCGGGAGAAGGCCCGGTCCCCGGCGACGTGTTCATCCTTGGCGAAGCGCCGGGGGGCCAGGAAGATCGCAAGGGCCGGCCGTTCGTTGGACCCTCGGGCATGATTCTTGAACAGCTTCTGGAAGTAGCCGGACTCACTCGCGAGCAAGTCTACATCACATCCTGCGTCAAATGCCGCCCCCCGAACAACCGGACGCCGCACACGGACGAGCTGGACACCTGCCAGGCGAACTGGCTGGACCGTCAGCTCGACCTGGTGAACCCGAAGCTCGTCGTCCTGCTCGGCAAGGTGGCGATAAGCCGGCTTCTTCAGGAGGAGGGCAGCCTGAGGATCTTGCACGGCCAGACCGTCCAGCGCGACGGCCGGCTGTATCTGATCACATATCATCCCGCCGCCGCATTCAGAGTCCCAGAGACAAAGTTGAGCATGAGGGATGACATGGCCAGGCTCAAGCAACTCCTGACATGATCGCGGGCAAGGCGCCCGCGCTGCGATGAATCGACTCTTCTGCCATCCTCTCAGGGCTGCACCGCTTCCGGTTCGCCTCTGAGGCTTTCCATGATCCGCTCGAAGACCACGTCGGACTTGTTCCTGTTGCCGAATAGCCCTGCGCGGATTGTCATGTCGGTTTTCGAGTAGGGCAAGGCCACCAGACCCACCGTGATGTAATCTTGCTGCGCGTCGAACGCATCGATCTGGGCGGCGACGCCATCCTGCTTGTCGTAGAGCACCTTCACGCCAAGGTCCCTGACGGCCTGATCCGCCGCCTGGTAGACCTCGGCGATTGGATAGTCCAGCCGCGCGCGGAGGGCGTCGAACTGATACCTCGCCTGGATATCCGGCCCGGTTTCCACCGGTCTCGGGCCGCACCCCGGGCATAGCAGGCTACCGATCGCGACAAATGCTGTCAGAGACGCCAAGTGGAGCACTTCCGGGAGAGTTTTCATCATCCGTGACCTTTCCTGCAATTGTGACTCTCGCCAATTGTTGCACCGGTCCCGGCGGGGCGTACATAAGGGAATCGCTGGTCCGGGCCCTGACAATTGCTCAATTGTCCCACGGGTCTTCGCCCCACCGCCCGGACAAAATCGGCCGCATGGGCCGCAGCCTCTTCCCTGTCAAGCCGCTTGGCTACTTCTCGTGGACGACGAACGTGACTTTCATATCCACGCGGAACTGCGTGATCTTGCCGTCCTCCACCTTGACCTGCTGCTCCTTGATCCAGGCGCCCCGGACATCGTCCACGGTCTGCGCAGCACGACTGATCCCCTGGCGGATGGCATCCTCGAAGCCCTTTTCCGACGAAGCACTGATCTCAATGACTTTGGCGACAGACATTGGCACACCTCGCTCTCCCGTAGTATCCAATAACGACGTTCAGCGTCACCGCACCAACTGGATCACTGTCAAAACCAGCGATAGAGCGTACGGGGACAATTGTCCCCCGGACTAAGGAATTTCCTTATTCCAGATAAGTAAGATTCTCATTCTGCACGTTAGCCCTTGCAATGGTTCTCTGTCGTGGTTACTATTGCTGCATCACGAAGGAGAGAGGCCAACAGAGACCTTGGATGGCTTGGAGATTGGGGCATGGCAGGAGACAAGAAGGACGAATCTGCACGACGCAAAGCGAAGCGGCAGAAACGCGAGAGGGAGAGCGAGACGATGCAAGAAGCGGAGGCGACTGACGTGCAGCCCAGCGCAGGACCGTCCGAGGAGCCCGAGAAGCGCGCCGAAGAACCGGAGCCGGCGGAGGCACGCCAGAGAGCCCCTTGTCCGGTGGTGGGCGTGGGTGCCTCGGCCGGCGGACTGGAGGCGCTGCAGGGGCTCTTTGAGCATGTGTCCGAGGATTTGAACGCGGCGTTCGTCGTGGTTCAGCACCGCGCCGCGGATCGCACGAGTGTGATGAGATCCTTGTTGGAGAAGCACACGCAGCTCACTGTCAAGGACATTGAGGCTGGCATGAAGATCGAATCGGGCACGCTGTACCTGGGTCCTGCCGAGAAGGACGTCTCGATCCTGAATGGAGTGCTGTTCCTCATCGAACCCCCGCCGCATGTCGGTGTGCACCTGCCCATCGACTCCTTCTTCCGCTCCCTGGCCCAGGACGAAGCGGAGCGGGCCATTGGCATCGTCCTCTCGGGCACCGGCTCCGACGGCACGCTCGGACTCAAGGAGATCAAGGCCGCCGGAGGCCTGCTCATCGCCCAGGAGGAGACCCAGGCCAAGTATGACTCCATGCCCCGAAGCGCCATCGACACGGGCCTGGTCGATTTCGTCCTTCCTGTCGAGAAGATGGGCGAGCAACTGGCCCAGTACCTCGGGCATCCGTTGTTGGCGAAGCCGAAGCCCGCAGATGTGGAGGAGAAGCACCTGGGAAGCCTGTTCCAGAAGATCTTCATCCTGATCCGCGGCGAAACCGGTCATGACTTCTCCCATTACAAGCGCAACACGATCCAGCGAAGGATTGCCCGGCGTATGGCCGTCCACCAGATCGACGATCTCAGTCACTACGTCCAATTCCTCCAGGAGAACCCCGCGGAAGTCAACATCCTGGCCAAAGAGATGCTGATCACCGTGACGAATTTCTTCCGGGATCGCGCGGCATTCGAGAAGCTTCAGGAACAGGTCATCGCCCCCCTGGTCAGCCAGAAGGCGCCGGATTCTTTCATTCGAGTCTGGGTGGCCGGCTGCGCCACGGGCGAAGAGGCCTACAGCATCGCCATGATGCTGTATGAGGAGATCACCCGGATTCAGAAGCACTTCAGCGTCCAGGTTTTCGCCACGGATATCGATGAGGAGTCCATCGAGACAGGACGACGCGGCCAGTATCCCAAGAGCATCGCCGGCGACGTCTCCCCGGCCCGACTCAGCCGATTCTTCACCGAGGAGAACAGTCACTACAAGATCAAGAGCAGCATCCGCGAGATGATGGTCTTCGCCAAGCACAACCTGACCAAGGACAGCCCGTTCTCCAAGCTCGACCTGGTCTGCTGCCGCAACGTCCTGATCTACATGGACTCGACCCTGCAGAAGAAGCTGATCCCCATGTTCCATTACACGCTGAACCCGGGCGGAATCCTGTTCCTTGGCGAGAGCGAGTCCATCGGCACGTTTTCCGATTTGTTCACCCCGATCGATGCCCGGCACAAGATCTTCAGGCGCAAGCCCGTCAAAACGGGCTACGAGCCCGATACGGAGGCCGGCTACTATCCCCAGGCCGAGGCGGCCCGAAAGGACAAGGAGCCGGAGAAGAAGCCCGGCGAGGAGGAAGCGCCGCCGGTCGATGTGCCTGAGCAGGAGAAAGACGGCCGCATCCGCGAGCTCGAGCAGGAACTGCAATCCACCAAGGAGTATCTCCAGACCACTATTGAGGAACTGGAGACCGGCAACGAGGAGCTCAAATCCACGAACGAGGAGCTGGACACGAGCCGGGAGGAGCTGCAATCGACCAACGAGGAGCTGCGCACGGTCAACTCCGAGTATCAGCAGAAGATCGACGACCTTTCCAAAGGTTACGACGACCTGAACAACCTGATGACGACGGCCGAGGTGGCCACGCTGTTCCTGGACCGGGCCCTGAGGATCCGGCGGTTCACGCCGATGGCCCGCAAGACGTTCCGGCTGATCGAGCGGGACGTCGGCCGGCCGCTCGCAGATATCGTGACCAACCTCAAGTATGAAGGTCTCATCGAGGACATCAAGACCGTGCTCGATACCCTCACCCGGGTCGAAAAGGAGGTCCAGGGCGATAGCGGCCGATACTATCAGATGCGGATCGTCCCCTACCGGACCGCGGAGAACATCTTCGACGGCGCTGTCGTCACCTTTGTGGATATCACCGGTCAACAGGAGGGCAATTAGCTGATGCCGTCTTTGAGAAATCGTGCGACGATCAGATGGCTTCGCTTCGCTCCTGATGAAGTAACGCATGCCACGTTTGTCATGCTCAGCGAAGCGAAGCATCCGGCCCCAGACATAGAGCTGAGCATCGCTGCGAACGGGATATCCCGGTCGCCGGCCAGATCCTTCGCCGGCGCTCAGGATGACAAGAAGTGGTCGCAGAACTTGAGAAATGGAGCGTCAGGGGCCAGGGAGAGCCAACAGAGAGATCGGTAACATGGCAAAGAAGAACACCTCATCCAAGATATCCAGGGACCTTCGCAAGCGGGCGGAGCAGGCGATGAACGGCGAGCCCGTGCCCCTGCACGAAATGTCCGAGGAGGACATGGCGGCGCTGTTGCACGAGCTGCGCGTCCATCAGGTCGAGATGGAGATGCAGAACGAGACGCTGCGCCAGGCCCAGGTCGAGCTGGAGCAGTCGCGGACGAAGTACACGGACCTGTTCGACTTCGCCCCGGTCGGATACCTCGTCTTCGACGGCAACGGCATGGTGGTCGAGGCGAACCTGACGGCCACCGGCATGCTGCAGGTGGAGCGGTCTCAGTTGATCGGCAAGCCGTTTGTCAGGCTGCTCCAGCCGACAAGCCAGGATACGTGGCGACTCCATTATCAGTCGGTCTTCAAGTCCGCCCGGACCCAGGAGTGCGACTTGGAGCTCAAACGCAACGACCAGGCCCAGATGGTGGTACGGCTTCGCAGCCAGCCCGTGAAGGATGAGAAAGACGAGGCCATCCAGTGCCGCACCACGATGACGAACATCACGGCCCTGGCCAAGGCCGAACGTCGGCTCAGGGATTCCGAGCGGCGGTTCCGCACCCTGGCCGAGAATTCACCCGATCTCATCGTCCGCATCAATGGAGACATGCGCATCCTGTACGTCAACAAGCCCATCGAGAATATCCTGGGCATGCCGCCCAGTGAATTCGTGGGCCAAACGGTGGACGAGCTCGGCATACCGGAGGAGCTGGCCAAGACCTGGACCCGCGAGATTCAGCAGGTGTTCGAGACTACCCGCATTCGCGAAATGGAGTTCAATATCAGCACGCCGCAGGGCCTGCGCCACTACAGCGCGGTCCTCGTGCCGGAATTCGAGGACGAAAAGACGCTCACCACGGTCCTGGTGACCGTGCGCGATATCACCGATCGCGTGGAGGCGGAAGAGAGGTATAGTACGATCATCCGCACCTCGCAGGAGGGTTTCTGCATTCTCGACCGCGCGGGCCGATACATCGAGGTCAATGACAGTTGCTGCCGGATGCTTGGCCTGAGCCGCGAGGAGTTGCTCGCAATGTCGTTCGTCGATGTCCTGGCACCCGAGCAGCGGGAGATGATGACAGAGAACGTAGCCAAGGTGCTCAAGGAAGGCTACGGCCGCTTTCACACGTGGCACGTGCGTCCCGATGGCCGGCGCGTGGACTGTGAGATGAGTGTCCAGAGGCTCAACGGGGACCGTGTCCTTGTCCTCGCTCGCGACGTGACAGAGCAGTACAAGGCGGAACAGGCAAAGCTGGAAAGTCTACAGCGGCTCGAACTCGTCGCGGCAGCCACCAACGACGGAATCTGGGACCTGGACTTGGCCACCGACACGCTCTGGCACAACGAGGCCTACACGACTGCGTTCGGCTACGCCCCGGACGAAACCATCTCGCCGGACTGGTGGCGCGAGCATATTCATCCGGAAGACAGGGAGCAGGTGCTGTCCACACTGGACAGCGCGATCCGCGAGGGGCAGGACCGGTGGCTGGCCCGCTACCGCTTCCGGCGCAAGGACGGGTCGTATGCGTGGGTCATGGCCCGCGGGTACGTGCTCCGCGACGATCGGGGCAAGGCCGTGCGGGTCACCGGATCAATGATCGATCTGACGGAGAAACTCGAACTGCACGATCAACTGGAGAGTGAGAGGAGGAAGCTGGAGACGGTCCTCCAGACCGCCCAGAGCGGGATCATCGTTGTCGATGCGCAGGGCGGGCCCACCTACGCCAACCCGGTCCTTCAGGAGATTCATCAGCGTCCCATCCCCATCGGTGAGGGTCTCGAATCGCATGCGCGGCTTGGACTGCTGCACCTCGACGGCACGCCGTACAAGCCGCGGGACTTGCCCCTGGTCCGCGCCGCGATGGACGGTGAGACCGTCAACAAGGTTGAGATGCTCATCGAGCGCCCTGATGGGCAGCGGCGACACATCCTGACCAACGCCAGCCCGCTTCGCGATTCCCAGGGCAAGATCTTCGGGGCCGTCGCCGTCGTGCACGACGTCACAGAGATCAAGGCCGCCGAGCAGATCATGCGCCAGGCACGCGACGAGTTGGAGACACGCGTCCGCGAGCGGACGATGGAGCTCAATGAGACGGTGGCCGCGCTTCAGGAAGAGGTCACCGAGAAGATCGAAGCCCAGAACCAGTTGATGCGGCAGAACGACATCCTTCAGAAGATCATCAGCGCCATTCCGGTGATGCTGTGCTTCTACGACTCGCAGGGCAACGTGGCGATGGTGAACAAGGAGTTCGAGCGGCTGCTGGGCTACTCCATGAAGGATTTCCAGCAGGCCAATGCCCTGGAGCTGCTCTACCCGGACCCGGAGTACCGGCGCGAGGTCTGGCAGTACATGTCGTCGGCGGAGCCCGGCTGGCGGGACCTGCTCGTGCAGCGCAAGCGCGGAGGCAGGATCGTCAGCTCATGGGCCAATGTGCGGCTGTCCGACGACTCCCACGTTGCCATCGGAATCGACATCCGCGATCGCAGGCGGTTCGAGAACCGTCTGCGCGAGAGCGAGGAGCGGTACCGCACGCTGGTCGAGCTTTCGCCGGATGCCATCATCGTCGAGCGCGAGGGCACGATCCTGTTCGTCAATTCGACGGCTGTCAAGCTCGCCGGAGCCCAGAAGGCGGAGGACCTTGTTCGGCGACCAATCATGGATTTCGTCCACCCGGACTACAAGGAGCAGACGCGGGAGTTGCTCGCGACGATCCGCAGGGAGCGAGCGCCCCTGCCGCCGGCGGAAGAAAAGCTCGTGCGCCTCGATGGTGGCGTGCTGGACGTAGAGGCGGCGGGGATGCCGATCATCTTCGAGAGCGGGCCGGCCACCCAGATCGTTCTGCACGATATCACGGAGCGGAAACAGGCGGAAGAGCGGCTGCGGCGCAGCGCCTGGCAGCTTCAGCAGCAGGCGGAGCTGCTCGATCTCGCGCACGATACGATCATGGTGCACGATATGGAGGGCCGGATCATTTTCTGGAACCAGGGCGCCGAGCAAAGCTACGGGTGGAGCCGGCAGGAAGCCGTCGGACAGGTCAGCCATGAGCTGCTCAAGACGCGATTCCCCCACAACCTCATGGAGATCACCGCCAAGCTCGTGGGTGAGGGCCGCTGGGACGGCGAGATGGTCCACACCGCCCGCAACGGCGAGACGATCATCGTATCAAGCCGCTGGGCCCTGCAGCGCGATGAGGACGGCCGGCCCGCCGCGATTCTCGTGATCGACCGCGATATCACCCGGCAGAAGAAGGCGGAAGAGGCCACGGCCGAGGCCAGACAATTCGCGGAGAGCATCATCGATACCGTGCAGGAGGCGCTGCTCGTGCTGGGCCCGGACCTGAAGGTGATTCGTGCCAATCATACCTTCTACAGCACATTCATGGTCCAGCCGGAGGAAACGGAAGGCCAATATGTCTACGACATTGGAAACCGCCAGTGGGATATCCCGAAGCTGCGACGGCTGCTCGAAGAGATCCTGCCTCAAAACGCCAGCCTCGAGAATTTTGAGGTCGAGCACGACTTCCCGCACATCGGCCATCGCACAATGCTGCTCAACGCCCGTAGAATCTACCAGGAAACACAGGAGATTGAGATGATTCTGCTGGCCATACAGGATATCACCGTCCGCAAACAGCAGGAGCAGAAGATTCGCGAGAATCAGCACCAGTTGGCATCGCTGACCGAGGAGTTGCTGTTTGCGGAGGAGCGGGAGCGGCGCCGGCTGGCCCTGATGCTGCACGATTCCATTGGGCAATCGCTGGCGTTCTCCAAACGGGAGCTCGGCGTGCTGCAAAAGCGCATCCCGCCCGCGATGGTCGAAACGATTGAAGGCGTGAAGGAGCAGATCGATCTGGCGATCCGGCAGACCCGCGATTTGACGTTCGAGCTGAGCCCGACCACGCTGCACACGTTCGGCCTGGAGGCCGCGATCGAAGAGTTGGGCGACCAGTTCTCGCGGCAGGAGGGATTCCAGTATCATTTCGAGACCGTCGATGGAAACAAGCCGCTGTCGGAACAGGTCAAAACGTTCCTGTATCGGGCAACACGAGAATTGCTTACGAATATTGCCAAACACGCGGAAGCCCGCAACGTATTCGTACGCATCGACCGTATTGACGGAAACATCCGGATTCGCATCAGAGACGATGGTCGAGGCTTCGATGCCTCGGCAAAGGAGCCGACGGCGGACAGACAACGGTTTGGCATTTTCAGTATTCGGGAACGGCTCAGCCATATCGGCGGCTCGTTCCAGATCGCTTCCGACCCAGGCAAGGGAACAGAAGTCACTTTGATTGCACCATTAGACGTCGCTAGTCTTACGAACAAGAGGAGTGGCACATCATGAGCATAAGGGTATTACTTGCCGATGACCATGCGATCGTGCGTCATGGCCTGTTTCGGTCCATCCAGCAGGAGGAGGATATGGAGGTGGTCGGTCAGGCGGGCACGGGTCTGGCGGCCCTCGAGATGGCGAGGCAGCTTACGCCGAATGTCGTTCTGATGGACATCAGCATGCCCGACATGAACGGCATGGAGGCCACCCGGCTGCTCGTCCGCGACGCGCCCCAGATGAAGGTGATCGCGCTGTCCATGCACTCGGCCAAGCGGTACGTGCGCGAGATGTTCCGGGCCGGCGCCACGGGGTATCTGCTGAAGGATTGCGAGTTCGACGAGCTGATCGGCGCCATTCGCATGGTCGCGCAAGGGCAAACGTACGTCAGCCCGTCGATCAGCGAGGTGGTCGTCGAGGACTACGTTCGCGGCTCGATGAAAGAGGAGGCCGACGCCTTCTCCGTCCTGACGCAGCGGGAGCGCGAGGTCCTGCAACTGATGTCGGAGGGCAACAGCACCAAGCAAATCGCCGCCCGGCTGTTCATCAGCCCGAAGACCGTCGAGGCCCACCGCCTTCGCATCATGCACAAGCTGGACATCGATAACGTGGCACAGCTTACCAAATATGCGATTCAGGAAGGTCTGACGACGCCGGAGCCGTGACCAGGACTGCCTGAATGGGGGGATTCACGGGCCTGCTGATGGCGGGAACTGCACGCACACATCTTACGCACAGAAGTTTCATTCTCTTCGTTGCATCGATACAAAGGAGGCTTGGGCGGAGGCCGCCGCTTGGCGTATGTCCTCAATCGCCGCCCGTCTGTCCTTCCTGGAGAAAATTGCACTTCCGACCACGAGGGTGTCGGCCCCGCAATCCACGACGATCGGCGCCGTTTCCGGCGTGATGCCGCCATCCACCTGTACGCGAGTGGCGGGCCCCGTGAGTTCCCGCACGCGTCTGACTTTTTCCGCCATTTCCGGGATGAACTCCTGGCCGCCGAATCCCGGATGCACGGTCATCACCAGGACCATCTCGCAGTATGGGGCCACATCCACGATGTGCAGGACGTCGGTTTCCGGGTTCAGCGCGACGCCCGCAGTAACGCCGGCCTTGTGCAGGTCGTCCACAAGTTCCAGCGGCCTGTCGACAGTTTCGATGTGGAACGTGATGTGATCGGCGCCGGCGCGGACGAATGCCTCGGCGTACTGACGCGGGTCGGAGATCATCAGTTGCACGTCGAAAACCAGTGAGTTGTAGGGGCGCATGGCCGCCACGATGGGCGGTCCGAAGCTGATATTCGGAACGAAGTGGCCGTCCATGATATCGAACTGGATCATCTTGACACCGGCCGCTTCGACCTGTGCCACTTCCGCCGCCAGCCGGCCGAAGTCCGCCGCCAGGACCGATGGGACAATCTCGATTGTGCCTGCTTTGAGCAATCGCATCTTACTGCACGAGCGGAAGCTCCGCGTCTTTCCAGCCCGCCTTGCCCTCCTCGTAGTCGAAGACGTTCCTGTACCCCAGTTCGGTCAATCGCTCCGCGGCCACTTGCGCGGTCAAGCACTTATCGCTGTCGCAATATACAACGACATCCCGGCTGCGGTCCGGCACGGAAAGCTGCATCTCGTCGTTGAACCGCTCGTCCAGCGGCACGCTGATGGCCGTGGGCAGATGCCCCTTCGCGTGTTGGTCGGCCGGCAGGACCTCGACAAGGACTACAGGCTCGCCGCTGTCGATCCTTTGTTTCAGTTCCTCTGTCGTGATGGTCTTCACCGTCAGGCTCCTTCCGCCATGCGCTCCCCTCCCGATGCCTGCTCCAACCGTGCCGCGGCGAACGACCAGTTGGCGATCTTCATGAAGTTGTCCACCCACTGCGCGCGGTTGTTCTGGTACTGGAGATAATACGCGTGCTCCCACACGTCGCACACGAGCAACGGAATGGTATTCCAGATTGTCAGGTTCTGGTGTTTGCCAGCCTGCAGAATCAGGAGCCTCCCGGCGATGGGCTCATACACGAGCACCCCCCAGCCGCTGCCCTCGACGGCCTTGGTGGCCGCCGCAAACTGGCTCTGGGCGCTCTGCACGGAGCCAAAGCTCTCTTTCATCGCGCGAGCGAGGTCCTCCGGCATCTCGGCCTTCTCCGGAGTCATCGAGTGCCAGAAAAGAGTGTGCAACACGTGCCCGCTGCCGTTGAACGCCAGCTTCTCGCTGAGAGCTTGGATCTGGGTATAGTCATTGTCCTTCCGAGCCTTCTCCAATTGCTCCAGGGCACTGTTGAGCCCCTTCACATAGGCCTCGTGATGCTTCGTATGATGGATTCGCAGCGTCTTCTCATCGTAGACCGGTTCGAGAGCGTTGTAGCCGTAGGGCAAAGGCGGGAGGCGATACGTTCCATCCTCGTACGCCTTGGCAAAGGCGACCGACGAGCCGGACGGCGCCTGGCGTCCGAAGACTGATTCCTCCACCGCTCCCATGCTCAAGAATACAAAGGGTCCGAACTCGAGCAGGTCCCGACGTGACCGATTCGTCCTCATGATCCATCCCTTTCAAATCGATTGTGAGAGTGTCGTAATATCGAGGTCGAGTTTGAGAGTAAGAGGCAGTCCCGCATCTGACAATAAGGCAAATGCCTAGATGCAGGCAGGATAATGACCTGCCACTGAACCCGGGGTGGGTCGTTCGTCAGCCTGTCAGGACCCTCTGCCAGCGCCTGTAATGCATGGTCCTGTCAGAGTTTTTTGACCTGACAATGCGTAAGACCCTCACGCCGATCCGCTGCCTGCAAGGCAGCCGCGTTGCGTACAATCCGTAGGACTCAACAGAACACGTGTGAATACGACCATCCGGAGATTGTCGCAGGCAACCCTTCGGACATGAAAGGACGTGCGATATGAAGATCAGCGAGATTATGACGGCTGGTTTTGAGACGATCGATTCCACGAATTCATTGACAGAGGCGGCCAAGAAGATGAAGTCGCTCGATGTGGGCATCCTGCCTGTGCAGGAAGGCACGCGCCTGATCGGCGTGGTCACCGACCGGGATATCGTCATCCGGGCCCTGGCGGAGGAACGCGACCCGGGCGAGACCCAGGTGAAGGACGTCATCAGCTCCAACATCGTGTACTGCTTCGAGGATGACAGCGTTGAAGACGCCGTGAAGCTGATGGAGGAGAACCAGGTCAGGCGGCTGATCGTCTGCCGGAAGGACGGAACCCCGATCGGCATCGTCTCCCTGGGCGACCTGGCGGTCCGGTCGGGTCAGGAGCACCTCTTCGCCGAAGCACTGGAGCAGATCAGCGAGCCCGCGGGATCCGCCCGATAGACATACCGCCGTACGTACGGGCACCGGCAGTTGCACTAACGATATAGAGACTATCTCAAAAAGGTGAATGTCATTGCGAGGAGCACAGCGACGAGGCAATCTCAATTCCAAGCATGGGAGATTGCTTCGCTACGCTCGCAATGACAAGCGCGAATGTTGTTTTGAGACGGTCTCACGGAACGAGCGTGCGAATCTGAGGTGTATACCTTTATCAACGTGCCCGGCAGGCCGGGATGCCGCCGGTCTGAGTTCGAATGAAGATCAGAGACTACTATAAGACGCTGGACGTGCGATCACGGATGATCGAATCGCTCGGCGGACATACACTGAGCAGTGCAACATGTTTCTATATCGGCCGATGCTGGGACACGATACGGCCCGGATTCAATATGCGAAAGCCGGGCGACTTGGACTTGTTCCTGGAAAACGAGTGGGACGTGGCTCGCTCTCTGTGGGACCGGACTTGGCTTGTGGCTGACCTGGACATTGAATATACGAACTTTGAATTCCCGGCCGAGCCGTTTCTGGATTACCGCCGTACGTTCTCGCTGCAGCGGCCGGTCCTCAGGGCAGTCCAGCAGATATTGGGCGGTGCGGGGATTCACCCGCTGCATAGCGTGACGGGGCGAGGACGTCATTTCGTGTGGAAGATTCATCCCATGAGTACGGCGTTTCAGGCGTTAGTGGATATCGGGAGAATTTCGCCTTCCCTGGAGCGGACGTACAGCATTGGACAACCGCCCGAGAACCAGCCTGTCGGCCTTGCACTGGGCAAGGCGTTCTCCGGGCTGGGTCTGGTGACCGAGTACGCTGCCTATCATATCATGTCGCAGTCTCAGGCGGACTGCCCGATCCCCATCTTTCCCGAGGCGGTGGATTTGGGACCCCAGGAGCGGGGCCGGGAAATCATCTCTCTGGATGTCAGCGAATATGGTGACCCCCTGCACACGCGTGGAATGCGCATCCCGTTCAGCATTTATCTCAAGCCGTGGCAACATCCCGAGATGCTGACGCCGGAGATCGAAGCCAAGGTGCCGATCATGGTCATGGTTCCCAGCGACGCCCTGGACGTCGAGGAGATTACCGCGATCATGCGGGACTTGGGCAAGGCCGCTGAGTGGGCCTCGCAAACCCACTGCGTGATACCCGACTGCTCGCTCGGAATGGAAGGGCTGATCGCGTTGTATCGGCGATCAGAGGTCCGTCGCTTTCACGACTGGTTCTACTCGATAGAGCCGGAGCCGCCGGAGCGATGGCCGTATACGTACGACCGGATACCGATGGCGGACATGCCGCTCTCTATCCGGCACATGCTGGAGAATCCCAACGATCTGCTGCTCCAGCCGGGCCCAGTCATGCAGCTTGTGGCTTTCCTGATGGAGCAGGGATGGCATCCGCGGCATATTGCCGGCCTGATCCGATCCAAGTATGAGCGGGACTACGGCTGGTTCAATCAATGGTTCGTTTATGACGCGGGGATGCGGGCCGACTTCCACGTGCGCGTGCTCGCCGGCCTGATCAAATTGGGCTTCGATCAGTTCGTCGACGTGTACGCCGCCGCACAGAGTTGAAACCAATGGCAGCCGCTCGCATCTTCAATAAACGTGATGTGAGAGTGGAGTTCTGCAAGGGAGGCAAACGATGAGTGATTGGCCCGTAGGGATTTCCACCGGTTGTTTCTACTTCATGAATTTCTTCGACTGCATCGAGCCGATCTGCCGCGGGGGCTTCGCCATGGTCGAGATCGCGTCCTCCAAGACCCATCTCGATTATCACGACAAGGACGCAATGATCAAAGCCGCCCGGACCCTGGAGGACTGGGGCATCGAGCCGTATTCTTTTCATGCCCCGTTTCGCGAGGACATCGACGTCACATCGTTGGACAAGGAGGCACGCGACCATGCACGGCAGGAGATCCTTACGGCGGCGGAAGCGGCGGCGATTCTCGGAGTACGGCATTTCGTGTTTCACCCCGGCCCCGAGAAAAGCTACAAGCCCCCGCCTGAAGAGCGATTCCTCCGCATGAACCACGCCGCTCAAATCATCAATGAACTGTGCGAGCATTGCCATAAACTCGGGGTCGGCATCGCCCTGGAGAACATGCTGCCCCATCTCTTTTTCGGCAACATGCGAGATATGCTTTGGATCATCGGAGCCATCGAGAGCCCCATCGTCGGCACATGCCTCGACACGGGGCACGCCTTTCTATCCGGCGACGTCTACAGGATCATGTACAAGTTGTCCTGCCACCTTCAACTCCTGCACGCCAACGACAATCGCGGACGGACCGACGACCACCTGCCCCCGGGCAAGGGCAAGATCGATTGGAAGAGACTGCTGCACGAGCTCAATGAAATCGATTTCCAGGGGGCCTTCATTTTGGAGTTGATGGGTCAGCCGGAAAAGGATCCGAACGAGGTCATGGCTGAGGCAAGACATGCACGCAGGTTCCTCAGGGATATCTCGCGAAGCCTGACACTCTCTTCTCCGCCGACCGTTCGCGGCGCCGCCAGGAACGTCACGGAGTGACAGCGATCGCAGAGCGTCGGGCCCCGCGCCGGGCAACGCCGATCCTGAGCAAACGGCGACGGGCAATTAGGGAGGTTGCCGATTCCGCCGGCCGGTGAAAGCACTACCATGCCACATACGGACGATCGGACGCATTCCGGCTTCCGGTATCGCCGTAGTTCGAAAGGATAACGTCGGCCGCCGATGACGAATTGACGACCTTGCAGGAGTGAATTTGATGGTCCTGCCTGGCGACAGGAGATTTGCGAACCGCCATGAAGCAGCGGCGCAGCTCAGCAAGCACCTCGACGCCTACAAGCCGCGTCATCCCGTGATTCTCGGCATCCCGCGCGGCGGCATTGTCGTCGCCGACATGATCGCCCGCGAGCTGGACACCGATCTCGATGTCGTCCTGACCCGCAAGCTCGGCGCCCCGGGGAATCCCGAGCTCGCCATCGGAGCAGTCAGCGAAAACGGCAGAGTCTTCCTCCAGCGTGGGATCGCCTTTGCGGTGGGGGCGGATGAGGACTACATCCAGGCCGAGACGGCCAGGCAGATGGCGGAGATCGAGGCACGTCGAGCGCGGTACCGGAGCCTCCTGGAGAAAGTTCCGCTCCAGGGGCGAACGGCCATCCTCGTGGACGACGGCGTTGCCACAGGCGCGACGATGCGAGCCTCCGTGTGGGCCGCGCGTGCGGAGGGTGCGGCCGAGACGGTCGTCGCCGTGCCTGTGGGTGCGCCCGACGCGATCGATATGCTGCGGCACGAGGCCGACGAAGTCATCTGTCTGCTGGTACCGGCATACTTGTATGCCATTGGTCAGTTCTTCCTCGATTTTCAACAGGTCGATGACCAGGAGGTGATGAATATCTTGAGAGCGCACGGCAAAGCACGCAGAACGGAGGACGCAGAACAGAGGGCATAGAGCAGGCCCCCAAGGCGGGGTATGGGGTCGCTGCACACCGGCAACTGAGCGCTTCAGAGCAACCAGGATCGACACCATGTCCATACAACCGTTTCTTGACCGCGATCTGACGATCGATACATCGGAGGTCGTCCTCAGGGCGACACTGACCGTTCCGGAAGACGCCCCCTCGATCGTGCTGTTTGCGCATGGCGCGGGCAGCAGCCGCTACAGTCCGCGCAATCGGTACATCGCCCGCAAGTTCCAGGATGCGGGATTTGCGACGCTGCTGCTGGACCTGCTCACGGAAGAGGAGGAGAGAATTGACGCCTACACGGCGCGTCTTCGCTTCGACATCCCCCTGCTGGCCGGACGGCTCGAGTCCGTCACCGGGTGGGTCCTCGCCCAGGATGAACTGAGGGATCTCGATATCGGGTACTTTGGGGCCGATACCGGGGCGGCGGCGGCACTTGTGGCCGCGATTCAGAGACCCGAGGCCGTCCGCGCGATTGTCAGCCGGGCCGGAAGACTCGATCTGGCGTTCAATGTCCTGCCGGAAGTCAAGCCCCCGGTCCTGCTCGTCGTCGGGGCCGCAGACCAGATCGTCCTGGAAATCAACAACGAGGCCGCCAAGAGAATGACGACTGAGCATAATCTCGTGGTCGTGCCGGGGGCCTCCCACTTCTTTGAAGAGCCTGGCCGGCTCGATGTGGTCGCACGACGTGCAGAACGCTGGTTCGCCCGGTACATGCGCACGCGCGAGAGCACCCTGACAGTAGCGGAGAGCCTGAAATTGCAGGTCTGAAACCGCCGGTTCCCTGCCTGATTCCTGCCGGGTCGATCCGGAGTCTACCTGCGATAAGACGATGACGCTCCGGCCATATCAGTCCCGCCAGGTGGCGATCATAACAGGATCAGATTGGACAAGGAGGCCCGTTGCGTTACAATCACAACGTTGTGATTCGCTGTTTCAAAGAATTGGCACTGTATCTGCATTTGTGGAGAGGTGTAAGTTATGAAGCTGGCGTTGATCGCTCTGGCAGTGATCCTGAGTTCCCCGGCGACAAAGGAGTCCTCGCCGTCCGAATCGGTGGCCCGGCAAACCCTGCCGGAATCGGCCCCGATGCCCCGCGAAATCCTCCCCCTGGCGGACATTCCGTTCAAGATTGTCTATGAGACGTACCGCCGGACCGACGGGAAAGACAACTGGGAACTGTTCATGATGAACGCGGACGGCTCGGGCGCGACGAACCTGACGAATACACCTGACATCGATGAAATGTATCCGCACGTCTCGCCGGACGGGACGAAAATCTGCTTTTCTGCCGACGAGCGCGAGGGCCGGGAAAAGGTCCGCAACGTGTACTTCATGGACATTGACGGCAGCAACCGGATCCGCGTGGCGGCCAACGCACGCGAGCCCTGCTGGTGCTTCGACAGCAAGAGCATCGCCTACCTCGAAGGCGAGTACACCCGCTACACCACCCGCGAGTATGCCACGGCGGAACTGATGTTCTACCACCTGGAGGGCAGTTGGCGCAGCCCGCATCGCAACACCGAGCTTCATCATCTCTACGCCATCTGCTGGTCGCCGGACGGCAAGTGGTTCTTCGCCGCCGTCCACGGCGGAATGGGATACAGCGATACGATCCTCGCCTTCGATGCGTACGGGACAAGGGTCTTTGATCTTGCGAAGTGGGGCGTCAAGGGGTGCAGACCCGACCTGAACGCCGACGGCACGCGGATGGTCTGGGGCGAGACGGATTGGAATCTGTGCACGGCCGATGTCGATCTGAAAGGCTCCGAGCCGCAGATCACGAACGTCCGCGAGATCATCAGGTGCCCGAAGAAGTACAAGGTGTACCACGTGGACATTTCCCCCGACAGCAAGTACGTCGCCTTCAGTTACGGCCCGTTCGCCGGCGGTCAGCAGGTGGGCGGAATGGCCAAGGGCTGGAATATCTGCGTGGCCGACCTGAACGGCAACTGGACCCAGATCACCACCGACGGAAACCACAACAAGGAGCCCGACTGGGTGCCGCTGAAGACATCTGCCGAGCGCAGAGTCCGGGACACTCAATAGGAGCACGCGCAATCTGGAGGCCCCCACGATGCGGCCACGATGGTCAATGTGTCTGTGAAAATATTCTGGCCGTTGGGTGGCACCGCCAAACTCGTTTGACGGTGTTATCTCAGCAAAGCCTGCT
>Ga0315277_10002854_pt1 | contig 23747 bp, 19 predicted proteins | sample YL17G05_15_MG_FD_203695 | JGI IMG/M metagenome (GOLD analysis project Ga0315277, IMG submission 203695) | Sediment microbial communities from Yellowstone Lake, YNP, Wyoming, USA - YL17G05_15 | ecosystem: Environmental > Aquatic > Freshwater > Lake > Sediment | place: USA: Wyoming | collected... | reverse complement strand
TAAATTCACTGCGCCAGCACATAAGGGGAGATGCACGCATCCATGGCATAATCACTGACGGAGGTGAAGCGCCCAACATAGTGCCTGCTCACAGCGCTGCTGTGTTTTTGGTACGTGCTCTAGATTATGATTATCTTGCTGAGTTGAAGGATAAGGTTTTGAACTGTTTTACAGGAGCATCTCTAGCTAGTGGAGCAAGATTAGAATATAGGTGGAGAGATAGGATTTATGCTCCGATGAAAAACAATATGACTTTAGCCGGGCTATTTAGGCAAAATTTAGAATCGCTGAGACGCCAAGTAGAAGCCTTCGACCCTCGTTTTGGCCTGGGCAGCACCGATATGGGAAATGTCAGCCAAGTGGTGCCCAGTATACATGCCACAATCGCTATTGCTCCCTCTGAGGTATTGATACATACACCGGAGTTTGCTGCCGCAGCTGCCTCGCAAGCCGGACACAAAGGCTTACTGGATGCAGCCAGGGCAATGGCAATGACTGTGGCTGATATACTCCAGCCAGGAACGATTGATAAGATTAGGCAAGAGTTCCACCGTGGTTAGGGTAGGCATTTCCAATCCAAAGGCAAAAGTCGATGGTATAATTAAGGTAGAGGGACGCTGTGATTTTTGGGAGGGAGCAGCCACAAGTTAAAGTAATGTCATTGCGAGTGAAACGAAGCAATCCTAACAAGAGTTATCAAGTAGTCATCATCGGTGGTGGACCGGCGGGGCTCACTGCCGGGCTATATTGCGCCCGCTCGAGGTTTAATACTTTGCTTATCGAAAAGGGAGTAATTGGCGGGCAAATAACCAACGCTGAGCAAGTGGAGAATTACCCTGGCTTTCCCCAGGGTATCTCGGGCATTGAGTTAGGACAACTTATCCAGAAGCAAGCCACTAGCTATGGATTGGAAACCTTGCTTGCCGAGGTTACCAAAGTGGTGCCTAGCCAGAGGCATAATCTGGTCAGCACCAGCGAAGGCGATTTTGTGGCTGAGTCGATAATCATCGCCTCTGGCTCACAATTTCGCAAACTAGGCGTGCCTGGGGAAGATAAATTTGTGGGCAAGGGAGTCTCCTATTGTGCTACCTGTGACGGCCCTTTATTCAAAGGTAAAACAGTGGCTGTAATAGGTGGCGGCGATGCTGCTATAACTGAGGCTCTCTACTTGAGCAGGTTTGCTTCCTCGGTTAAGGTCATTCACCGTCGCAGCCAGCTTCGGGCCAGCAAGATACATCAGGAAAGAGCTATAGCCAAACCCAAGATAGAGTTTATTTGGGATGCTATAGTAACCCAAATTGAAGGTGATGGACTAGTTAAACAACTCATGCTAAAAAGCACCAAAAATGCTAAAATATCAATATTAGAGCTAGCAGGTGTTTTTGTGGCTATCGGCTCAGAGCCCAATAGTGCCCAGTGGCGGGGATTGTTGCCGTTAGACAAAGAAGGCTACATAATCACCAATGAACTCATGGAAACGAAGATTCCCGGAATATTTGCTGCTGGAGATGTCCGCCATAATTCAGCCAGGCAGGCGATAACTGCTGCTGGGGATGGCGCTACTGCTGCCATGTCAGCAGCGAGATTTTTATCATTCTGAGCGAAGTGAGGAATTTTATGAAAATCGTTTTGTTAAAAGACGTCCCAGGAAGGGGAAAGGCTGGAGAGATAAAGGAAGTGAGCAAAGGTTATGCCAAGAATTTCCTTTTGCCTCGGGGTTTAGCTTTGGTAGCCACCCCCACAGTCATGAAGCAAGTAGAGTCCAGGCTAGAGAGGGAGAAGCTTGAGGAAAGTGTTGACCGGGATAAACTAGTGGAACTGGCTCAGCAAATTGAGGGAAAGGAAATTCGCCTTAAAGCTCGCATGGGTGCCGGAGAGCGCTTGTTTGGCTCTATTACCGCTGCCGACGTCGCTGGAGAATTAAGTCGGGCCATAGGTTCTGTTATTGATAAAAGGAAGATAGACATAGAGAAACCTTTCCGCCAAACAGGTAGCTATGAGATAGCTGTTAAGTTAGCCAGCGATATTAAGCCGAAAATTACGGTGGTCATCGAGGAGGAAGAGAAAGAGGCAGAGCCAGAGAAAAAGAAAGAAAAAAAGAAAAAGAACGAGAACAAGAAGGAAGAGGAGAAAGAGTAGGCATGGCCGAGGAAAAATTACCACCCCATGATATTGAAGCCGAGGAGGCAGTAATTGGGTCTCTGCTTATTGACCCTGAGGCCATATTGAAAATTGCTGCTTCCCTCAAACCCGATGATTTTTTTTCAGAAACAAATCGGGTAATCTACCAAGCTTGTTTCTCTCTTTATCAACGTCCTAATGAAGTCATAAATCAGATTACAGTGGCTCATGAGCTAATGCGTCAGGACAAGCTGGAGCAAATTGGTGGTGCTTCCTTCTTAAGCCATTTAATAAGTAATGTGCCCACATCCCTCCATGTTGAATATTATGCTCAAATAGTATCCAATATAGCAGTGATGCGGCGGCTGATCGCCGCCGCTGGGCAAATCGCGGCCCTTGGCTACGAAGCCAGCCCAGATGTTGAGGCTAGCCTCAATGACGCTGAAGATATCCTGTTTAAAGTGCGAGCCAGACAGGGCCTTCGAGGCCTTGTTCCGATTCGTGAGCTTCTGGGTCAATATTTTGAGGGAGGTGGGCCGGCTACTGCGCTTAGGGCAGGTGAAATACCTCACATTCTAACTGGTTTTACTGCCTTAGATGATTTTCTAGGAGGATTACAGAGGACTGACTTAATCGTTCTAGCCGCCAAGACCAGTCTGGGTAAGACCAGTTTGGCCCTAAATGTCGCTAGGAATACCGCTATTAACCAGAAGGCTTGTATTGCGTTATTCAGTTTGGAGATGTCTCGAGACGCGGTAGTACAGAGGCTTCTAGCCAGCGAATCCGGGGTTGATTCTACCAAGGTTCGCCTTTGGCACTTTAGTGAGAAGGATGAGACAAAAATCATGCAAGCCAGCGGCGTTTTATCTGAGGCACCCATCTATGTTGATGATTCTCCCATGCTTCGGGTGGCAGATATAAGGAGCAAGGCACGGCGACTTCATTTTGAACGCGGCATCAACCTGATCATCGTGGATTATCTGCAACTGATACAAGGCGATGGCAAGAATGAAACACGAGTCCAGGAGATCAGTAACATAACTCGTGCCCTAAAGACTTTAGCCCGGGAACTGAATGTGCCTATCTTAGCCCTATCACAACTCAGTCGGGCTATAGAAGCGCGTCCCTCTCATGTACCTCAGCTTTCTGACCTGCGCGAATCTGGTAGCATTGAGCAGGATGCTGACGTGGTCATTTTCATTCACCGAGAAGATCTGAATTGTTCTCCGGAAGATTGGAGCAGGGTGCATGATATTGAGAGAGAACCTTATCCCCGCGGCATCGCCGATATTCACATAGCCAAACACCGCAATGGTCCTTTAGGACAAATCAAGCTGCGCTTCCTGGAAAGGATTGCTAAGTTTGATAATGTAGAGGCTGAGTTAATTTCTGCCTCTAAAGGGTGAAAAGATGCCTGACCGGCAATTATCAAGCTCTCAAAGGGAAACAGATTTTATCTCCGTGCCTGACTCTTTCTTTACCCAGGTGATGCCTAAAATTCAAGACCTGGCTGAACTTAAAGTAGTGATGTATGTGGCTTATCTTATCCTGCGAAAGCCAGACCATCCTCACCCCGATATTATCGGGGTTACTTACAAGGAACTGAGAGCTGAAAGCTGTCGGCTGTCAGCCGAGTTAGGCGAGAAGACACTTCGCCAGGCTTTGAACTCGGCTGTAGAGCACGGTACTCTATTACACTCGACCTTAAATATAAATGGAATGCTCGAGGATGTTTATTCTTTGACCGTTGATAGCCGTCAGCCGCCGACTATCAACATCTTTGCCCTCTACGAGCAGAATATCGGCATGATAACGCCCATGATTGCTGAAGAACTTAAGGAAGCAGAGAAGATTTATCCACCCCAGTGGATTGAAGAAGCCTTTAAGGAAGCAGTTACGCTGAATAAACGCAGTTGGAAATATATCGCTCGCATCCTTGAAAGATGGGCTAGCGAAGGTAAAGACAGTGGAGAGTATAAGAGAGACATTAAAAAGAATGGCCCAGACAAATATATCAAGGGCCGATACGGACACCTCGTCAAAAGATAACGTTCCGCTTCCCTTGGAAGAAAGCGCAGGTGAAATCTGCCCTATTTGCAAAGGGGCGGGCTTTGTTCATCCTGCTCTAGATTCAGGAAAAGTTGATTTCAGCCGGGTGGTACCCTGCCGATGCAGTAAAGGGGAGCTGAGAAAGAAAAAAACAGAGTATCTTGAGAAATACAGCAATTTGGGTTCCCTGTCGCAGCTTACCTTTGACAATTTATCTCCTAAAGGAAAGGCGGCGAGTGCCATTTCCCAGGAGCGCTTTGCTCAGATTTACCAGGCTGCCAAAGCCTTTGCTGATAATCCCCAGGGTTGGCTGGTATTCTCAGGTCCCAGCGGCTCTGGTAAAACACACCTGGCTTGTGCTATCGCCAATCACCGTGTCAGCTTAGGGGAGCCTGTATTTTACATCGGTACTGCTGACCTCCTTGACCACCTCCGTTCCGCCTTCAGCCCCACAAGCGACACCACTTATGACGAGCTGTTTGAGCAAGTAAAGAATGTGCCTCTATTAGTGCTTGATGACCTTACTCCGGGAAGCGCTACTGCCTGGGCTAAAGAGAAGCTAGAGCAACTCTTTCAGCATCGCTTCAATACCAGACTGGCCACGGTAATCACCACCGATGTGCCGCTAGAAAGACTGGACGAACGCTTACGCGGCCATCTTGCTAATAATGAATCCTGCCAGGTATGGACGATTGAACCAGCATCGCCCTTGAAATCCCAGGGTGGCTTAGAGTTAGAGCTATTACGAAATATGACCTTTGATAATTTTGACCACAAGAGGATGGAACTTCCTCTAGAACAGCGGCAAAATTTGCGCCAGGCTTTCAACTTAGCAGTAGAATTTGCTCGCTCACCAGAGGGTTGGCTGATATTTCAAGGCGTTAATGGCTGTGGTAAGACTCATCTGGCAGCAGCTATCGCTAATTATCGGTTGGCACAAGGAAAACCAGCCTTCTTTGTGGTTGTTCCCGACCTTCTTGACCATTTACGTTCTACATTCAGTCCGGATAGCAAAATATCCTATGACGAGTTTTCTGAGAAGCTTAAAGAGACTCCACTGCTGATACTCGATGATTTCGGGGAACAATCGGCCACGCCCTGGGCTCAGGAGAAGCTATATCAATTGATAAACTACCGTTATAATGCCCGGTTGCCCATGGTGGTCACTACATGTCTCTCTTTAGACGAGATTGAAACACGAATCAGTTCACGAATGGTGGACCCCAGGATAAGCCTGGTATTCAACATCACCGCTCCTGATTATCGGGGCAATGTAAAGCCTACACGGCAAGCCAAACGCTACTGATTTAAGCATTTCATAAGTTACCCTCTACTTCTTCATTCTACGTCTCTACTTCCACGGACAAGCTCTTGCCCGAGGCAAAATGCATCCTCGAGAGCCGCAGGATGCTCCTCAATTTGGCCTTTGTTATCAATCCCCCTGATTAATAAATCACCAGAATATTTCACACCTATAGCATCAAAGAAATACTGCACCGTGAGCACTGCGCCATCAAAGAGCTTTTTCCCTCGAGTAGCGCCTACCGAGATAAACACCCCCCTTCGCTCTCGCTTATCTTCCTTGCCCATGCCCAGCACATGTCTTCTTACCCAAAGCGCCTGACATCTATCTATTATGGCTTTCGCCTGGCTGGTAACACTATAGAAGAATATCGGCGAAGCAAAAACGATATGGTCTGCTTCCAGAAGCTTCTTGTAGAGCGATTGCATATCATCCTTAATGGCACAGTTGCCATCCTTGCGACAGGCATATATTTCCAGGCACGGTGAGATTTCGAGTTTCGAGACCAGCACCTTTTCGACCTCGGCTCCGGCCTCTCTGGCACCTTCCAGCGCTTTATCAAGAAGGACTTCGGTATTGCTTTGCCTTCTCGGGCTGCCCATAATGCCTAATACTTTCATATTGTCCTTATTATCCCTATACGCCATACTTATCTCTCAGTATCCGCGAGAGCTCAGGCAAGAAGGCAAACGCTTTCTCAACAAGCCCTTCCTCAATGCTGGAGACAGGGCATTCGCCTGCCATCTTATCGGTGGTACTAATTTGCCCTATGTCTTTAAGGCAGCATCGGGCTGGTGCCACCAGTGCCTGCATGGCAATTTGGTTCAAGGACAAACCTGTACTTTCCGAGATTACCTCCCAGTAATCTGAGAGAATCGCCGCCAGTGTTTCTGGTGTCTGCGTCGCCAGGACTGTGGATTCAGTGGGAACAATGCCCCACGAGATAATCCCGCCTTTCTTGATAAATTCAGCCACGCTACCAGCATATTCCTTGGGCATAAACCCAATTTGGTAGGCATCGAAGGACAAAATTTCCACCCCCAACTCTAACAGGTAAGGTAAATTCACCTCGGCGCAGAGATGCAGCCCTTTGGGTCCTTCCAGTCCGGCAACAAAATTATGGTAGTCTTCTTTAGCCATTTGCTCATTGTATCCCGATAGACCACTGAACACATAACCCAGCCCCGGCTCGTCCAGCCAGACAAAGGCATTGGGATTCCGTTCCTTAAGCTCCCGATACTGAATGTTGGCTTTCTTCTGAATAAAATCAAACAAAATAGTTCTTGCCTCATCGTTATAAATGACTGGCTTGAGTTTCTCATCAAGCACCTTGAAGCCGAAGCTCACGGGACCGATGTTCTGTCCCCTGATAGCTTTATAACCTTGAAGCTCCTTAGAGAGAAACTTGTGGAATACTGCAGAATACTCGGCGGTGAGAGCAAAAGCCTCCGGGTCATCCATTTTCACGAAATATCCATCGAGTTCTTGTTCAAATCGGGCAGTGTCGAAACTAAGCCTTCCTTTGTCAAAGTCGATAGCTATGCCCGGAAAATTCTGCGAGGCCTGAACATACATATCTTCATACAGGCTCACTTTGGGAAGCTGGGGCCAGAATGGGATATCCAGGCTCAAGGCAAGCTCCAGCGCCTGCTCAACATCCCTATGAGGCATTATCCCCATAGCGGTAGTGCTACATCGCGCCTCAAATGCTATCATTAATTTCTGGTCTCTCTTCTCACAAATATCCCTTAAATCATAGCACGAAGGCGGGAAAAATCTTGAATGTCCTTTAAGGAATTTCTTGACACCGCAGAGAGGCGGTTCCAATCCCGTTTCGAGGATTAGGTTCTGTTCAATCTGATTGGTTTGTTACCTTTAACGAAAAAGATACGTGTTTTTTATTTCTTTTCTTACGACTTTTTGTTCCCTGCGAGGCTTATGCGAACTTTCCTTGGTTTGCCATTGGTAGCAGCTGTATTAGGTGCGACTTCTTCGACATGAGCCACTGCGGGGATTGTTTTCAACACATCAACAATGTTCATGGGCTTACGCAGGAAGACCAGAATTGACGGCATGTCAATCTGAGGTACAATCATCTCAGTATTGGCAACTTCGGGTAATTGGTCAAGGAAGGACACGACTTCCATGATCCTGGATATATCAAACGGAGGCAAGATTTCCACTTCCCATTGTGGCTTGCCCGACTCTGGCTGCTCTTCCATCTGGAGTAGTTTCGAGAGTTCGGAGCTCTTTTCAACGTGATCCGTAGCCCAGTTTGGCTCCGGGTATTCGTCAAGTGTCTTTTTGCTCGCTTCCGCGACTATGGTATCGCTCTCTTTCGTGATTTTCACGGCTGCGGTGTCTCTCTCCTCTGCGATTTTCACGGTTACAGTGCTGTTCTCTTCCCTGGGTTCAGACAACTTATTGCCAAAATCTGCCTGTACCGCTGCTGCCTGCTGCTTAAGGCTTTCCAGTTCTTCCAGCATATAGCCGAATTGTTGATTTACAAGGTTGCGTAGTTCATTCCGGATTTTATTTTTCTCGTCCTCTATCAGCAGTGCTGCTTCTTCTTCGGCTTTGGCCCTAATTGCGTTAGCCTTTTCATCAGCAAGCTCCACAGCTTCAGCTATTCTCTTTTCCGCCATCTGTCGAGCTTGCTCTTTAGCTTTATCTATAATGGCAGCACTCTCAGCTTTAGCTTGTTCTGTGGCTTCTGTCTTGATCTGCATGGCCAGCTTGTCAGCTTCGACAATGCTGATCTCTGCAAGTCTATTAAGAGACGCGATATGATTCTGGGACTGGGCCAGTTTATCCCGCTCCTTGATAAGCGCGTTAATGAAAGATGCTACCTGAGCCTCATCTAACCCGTTTTTTACTCGCTTGAACTCACGCCCTCCCAGCAAAATGACATCATCTTTAACAGTATTACCTATAATATTCATAATCTTACCCCTTTTTAACAAGGCTCAATAACGGCAGGTGTACCAATGTAACGCGTCAGTCCCATTTCATTTCACGAGATTCCGCCCTATTTCTATATCTTGATTTCACCCTGAAAGACCTTCCAGATTTTCTCTGAATTTCTTTTAGCTTCTTCCCAGGCTTGCTCCACGGTCTCTTTGCGTACTCTCAGTGCTTCCTTCACACTGTCCTGATAAACCTGCGTAGCACTCATTTTCACTTTTTTATGCGCTTCCTCGGCTTCCTGTTCAGCCTTTTCCAGGGCTCGCGCGGCTTTTTCTAAGGCTACTGCACACATTTTAGCGGCGTGCTCTTCAATTTCTTTAAAGGACTCCTCCGCTCGGCGTTGGCGTTCCTGATATGCCACCGCTACTTTTCTCTGAGCTTGTAGATACGACTCATAGGCGGCTTGGGCCTGGCTCATTAACTCATCAAGAGGATCCCTCTCCTCCTTGGGGACCTCGGAGGCAAGCTCGACCATTTGTTCCCCATCTTTGCTTACCTCTTTCTTGGCTTGTGGATTCTTAGTCATCGTAGTCGCCACGATACACCTCCTAGAATTTGTTCCTTAAAATCAATGGTATTTCTCACATTTCGCCCCCATGATTCTTCTGAATTTTGTTAGTCTCTGACTTAAGACTGAGTAGTTCATCCTCCGCGAACAGCCTCCACCCTTTCCTGTCTCGATATTCAGCATCCTCTACGATGTTTTGCCTGATCCAGCGGAACAAAGTGCTCTTACCTATGCCAACCATCTGGCAAACTTCAGCAGTCCTATAATAGATTCGGCCATTTATTTTTACAGGCATATGCAACACCCCCTAAGACTAACTAAATATAGTCTAAGAGCCATGCGCTTTCCCGTCAATCACCCATTAGTAACACTACTTCCGTAAGGGGACTAAGATTGTCTTACGCTCTACTAGCTTTCGCAGAGGCGACCAATGAAGGAAGCGACGAAGCTCAGGTAGTGGATTCAAGCTATCGCCGAAATCAGAAGGGCTGGATTTTCCCGCTGTCGGGATATCCAGCCCTTCTATTTTACAAATCCCTTAACAGGTTTTCGCGCAATAGAGGCAGCGTTTACTTATGGAGCGGGATTCAGGACGCGCCCGACAAAGAGAATGGCACCCGTGTCAATGTCGCGAATCAAGAAGATGAAGGGGCGGTCTATGGTGACTTCCACAGGAGGTTCTGTGGGTACTGATGTTGTTCCGACAATCACTGCGGTGGCAGCAGCGGCCTCTGTGCCGGCTTCATCCACGGCAACGAATGCCTTGTGCACAACGTCTGATATGAACAGCTCAGGATTACCAGTCATTCCGGAGAAATCCGCATCATCAGGAGAAAAGGCGTCTCGCATGCCCATGCCGGTGAGGGTGTCCTTCAAGCTGAATTGTGACTCAAATTTAAACTGGGGCATCGTCAGGGTGACCCGAGTAGATTGCAGATCGCTTATGATGTCACTGACCTGCTGAGCCTGAATTCCTCCTTCAAAAGCCTCGAAGTTCCCGGATGCAGGAAGTAAAATCACCATGGAAAGTTCACCGCCATCATATGGCAGCTCAACTGCCTGGTATCCTTCCCCCTCGGTGTAGCCGAATGACTCCGCCTGCTTCATCATCGGCGCTGTTACCTGCCCACCGTCCAGAAGATAGAACGGACCGTTTGCTGTCATTTTCTTATCGAAAGGGTATTCCCAGGCAGCATTGAAGTAGATAGCATTGGTCAGCACAAGGCGGGTCAGTGAATCAATCGCGCCTGGCGGGATAAGGTTTTCGATGCAACCCTCAGTCTTGTAACTGATCCAATCATTGATGGTGCGGCGAGACTTTTCCTCATCCGTTATGAAGTCCAGTATTCTCAGCCCAGCACCGTAGTTCTCGGCCAAGACATCTAGGAAGGCGGGCAGGAACTCATAGCCCTTTTGTCCCCAGATGTCGTTAGCAATGTTCAGCCTGAATCCCTTTCCATCCTTGCCCTGAGCACCTTCACCCCTCTTAGCAAGTTCGGCATCGAGCCAGTTAAACGCCGGGTGCAGCTTATCCTGTCCAAGCATGAAGTGAAGGGTAGCGGCCATCTGCTGGGCGGTTTCGTCACTCGCTCCGGCGTATGTCATCGCCAGCGCCAGTGAGATGCTATAGGGAGAGTAGAAAAGGTTACCGCCCTTCCCTTTAAGCGCCTGATAAAGCTTAAAGGCGAAGGCGCTGTTTCCTTCAACCAGCAACGCTTGCTCACTCTGAGTAACGTTTGGTGCAGTTGTCCGCCCTTCATCGGATTGGAGCACCTCGCCTGCTGCCGGCTGAGCTAACTGAACAGAGGCTATCACCGGCACCAGCAACACTAGAGCTAATACAATTACCAGTATCTTCTTCATTTCGTTCACCACCCATAAGCATTTAGACCATTCATCGCCCTGGGATACCCGGGGCGACAGTTGAACCGTCTCCAGATTCAACTGGAAGCTTCACCTCATTGATGTAATCCAGATTGTCCAGGCTGTTCATCATTATCTTAGCCTGCGAGATAGTGTAGAGGACATCGTCTATGTAAAGGGACCGCTCTACTGCAAAAGGAGAGTAATAGTAGTAGCCTTGTTCAGGGTCGGTGATATTATCAATATGGGTGATTCTACCTCTCTCCTGGATTCCTCCATCTAGCGATATATCGAAGACATATGCTCCCTGCCAGACGGGCCTGCCGTAAGCCGACGCGGGAATTCCCTCAGAATACTCACTTTCAGGATAATCACTCTCATCTATCTCGTGGACCAAAACAGGTATCACCAGTAAGTTCCTGGACTTATCAAATAGAAATGCTTTGTGGTCCCACAAGACTGGTGAATCTGTTCCCCGGTCGCCTATTACATAAGGGTCGCCTATCTCCTTCGGGTTGTTGACGTCGCTGACATCAAAGAGCGATATCTTGACTCCTTGATACCAGGCAAAGTCTTCGCGCTCCGCCACTGTCTCCTTACCTATCCCTATGATATGGGTTTCGTCGTAGGGATGCAGGTAGCTTGAGTAGCCAGTTATCTTCAACTCACCAAGAACCTCGGGGGCATCGGGGTTACTCAGGTCTATCACAAATAGAGGGTCAATGTTCCTGAAAGTCACCAGATAGCATCTTTCTCCCATAAACCTGGCGGAATAGATGGTTTCCCCAGGAGCGAGGTTTTCCAGCGAGCCGGTAATGTTGAGAGCCATATTCAAAACGTATACGTTATTCCGCTGTGTTGGCTCGTAGGTGGTGGTTGCCACCCTGAAGTAGCCTTCATACTCATCCATGGAGAACTGATTCAGCACCATGCCGGGGACCTCTCCACTGGCAACATACTCTACTTTGTCACCTTCTATATGAATCCGGTAGATAGAGCTTTTATCAAAATCTCCTACACCCGTCCCCCACACCGGGAAGGTCAGGTAAATGTTATTCAGCGAGACATACACGTTGCTACTGGCTCCCAGCAGGATTGTTTCATATGTTGGCTCCTGGTCATCGTTCTGCGTGTTTATGGCCATAATAGTAGTGTACATATAATAATAGTCAGAGACATCGGAATAGTAGATATCTGTGGCCGGTATTTCCGTCTCGTTGCCGCCAGAATAAACCTTGGGAAGGTTCAGTTCATCGTCTTGTTCATACACAGGCTCATTTATCACCACATAAGCGTAATCGCCTATCATCCGTGAACTGACGTATTGGCCATCGGCGGAGAGTTCCCTTTGCAAGCGAGGGTTTCCCCTGTCTGAGATATCATATACTTTAATAGATGTCTTGGGTGATACTATTAAGGGCATGTAAGTTTCTCCTGCAGAGCCCCACCGAATATCATAATAAGAATAATAAGGCGTTTCTTCCTCAAACACGACTAGCCTATCTCCATTGATAAATATTCCTAGAACTGTTCCCTGTACCTCAATTTCAGATAGGACTTGAGCTTGTTCAGGGGGATATGCCTTCACGATGATAGTCTTGTTCCCCGAGACGAGGTAAATATACTCTCCGTCGGTCTTAACGATATCCGCCTCGTCCACCCCGGCAACCTGGATATTAGTGGTAGAGTAGCCATTGGCAGCGGGGGCAAGAAAGACGCCTTTTCCACCTACTGCCGAAAAGTCTTCCCTCCAAGTCCAATGGAATGCTGTATATTGTGCGTTTGCCTTTATGAAATCTTGCAATTCCTCATAAGAAGCGAACCTGCTGATCTGATTCCCTCCGAGGTGCAAAGGCGTGAGCTTAGGCACCGCAAAAAATCCTACGACCGCTACCAGAAGTAGAGCAGCAGTGATGGGGGCTAATACTTTTGCCCAATTCATAATAGTCCTCTCCTTAAAATGCCCAGAGTTGAGCAAAGCCATTTTTAATGCCTGTTTATGGCCGCGAAGCTCGATTTCCGGAGTTTTAAGGTTTTCTAGTTTCCCGATAAAGTCCTCGTGTTTCATAAATTTTGCCTCCTTCTGTTAATGTAAATGCAGGAGGTCGAAAAAGGTTGCATTATTTAACCCAAAAAGTCTTGCGATTTTCGTGGGGTGTTCTAATCTGGTTCTCGTAATTTCTCCACTGCCCGGTGGAGCAAGGACTTTATCGTTCCTTCTTTTTTCCCCAGGATTTCAGCGATTTCGTTAATCTGTTTTTTCTCAAAAAATCTGAGAGCAATGACTTCCTGGTATTTGGCAGGGAGCCGAACAATTTTTCTCTGAATTTCCATAAAATCCTGATGTTGTTTTAATTTTTCCTGCGCTTCTATTAGTTCGCTTTCAGGGTCACGGGGTGATATGAGTTCAAATCCTTGTTCCTGTAATTCTTCCAGTGATACGGATTTTTTGTATTCGGCTTTTCTAAAATACTGGTTAACCTCATTGGTGGCGATTTTATATAGCCACGGGGAAAAAGAGATATTGCGCCAGTGAAATTGCCAGAGCTTCCTCAGTGCTTTTAAAAATGTCTCTGAAGTAATATCCTGGGCAGCTTCAAGATTGGCAGTCCGCCTCAGGACATAGCCAAAGATTTTGGGATAATACTGATCGTAAAGCTTGGCGAAAGCATCGGGGGCTTTTTGTGCTTGCCTAACAAGCTCTTTTTCTTCGTTTAAATCCATATTAGCCAGTAGAAAAAATAAGTGTACCCCAGTAGTATAATGCACTAGTAATAATTTAGTTTCACCAAAATCTTAGCTCATACTGCATCATCCCCCGCTGCACTGTCAAGCGCTTTTTCCAAATTTTCGTCGGATTGGCAATGGGAAAAACTTACCTGTTACGCGCAATCCAAGCTTTTGTGGGATGTTGAACAGGTTGGACTATTTCTCATCCTCAACTAATTTTAATTCCGTACTACAACTCTCCGGCCTTTGCCATGGTGTCCATCCGTAAGAAGACTTCGGCAACATTCAGCTTAGAGGTGGTGGGGTCTTCGCCGCGGAACTCGCGCCACAGGCGTTCTACGTTGAGCAGAATGCGCTCGTGGTTAGGCCATTGCTTAAATTGCCCCAAGGCGATGTCTTTGGCAGCTTCCTCAACGGTCATGCCGTTGTCAAACCGTTTCTTGGCCTCGCGTCGGACAAAGACAAGATAATCGCGACACAGATTCAGTCCTTCCACTCCGCACACCGGCCCATGGCCGGGGACATAGACCTTGGCACCCAGTTTTGCCATGGCATCCAGGTTCCTGAGCCAGCCAGCAAAAGACCCTTCCATGCCCAGCGGGGTGGAATACAAAAAAATAAAGTCGCCGGCAAAGATGACACCCTCCTCGGGTAAATGCACAATTATGTCGCCTGCAGTATGGCCAGGCCCAAAGTGCAGTAGCCGGACTTCCTGCCCATCCATATGTAGCGTAAGTTGTTTGTCAAAGGTGATATCAGCTGGCGTGACCGCGATTCCCCGGAAATCGAATTCAGGGAAGATAGTATTCAGCAGGCCAGGGTCCATTATACCTGCCTCTATTGCCTCATGGCGGCAGTAGTCATGCGAGATTATGTTAGCCCCCGCAAACACATGGTTTCCCCAGGTATGGTCTCCATGGTGATGGGTGTTGATTAAATAGCGAATTGGCCTATCGGTGATCTTCTTAATCTCGTCCCTGAATCTCTGGGTCAGGCCAACCGTAGCCAGCGAATCCACGACCACCACATAATCGTTGCCCACAATGAATCCAGCATTGCTCCAGTACCAGGTAGCCTTTGCCTGGATATAGGCATAGATAGCGGGAGCCAACTGCTTGACCCCCGGTTCCCAGGTCGGAACTGTGTATTTTTTGTTCATAGTAGTGTCTCCCCCTTTCTAACCCTACTTAAATTCCAATCATCCAGGATGCTCGGCAGCGTGCAAAACACCCTGTAGACAGAAACATCAACGGGTGAACATGCGCTTCGGCGGCTTCTCTCCAACGCGGTTCCTGAGGATGCCGATACCTTCCACCTCCAGCTCGATGACATCGCCTGGCTGAATCCAACGGTTGAGTTCCATACCACAACCACCCTCCACCGTCCCTGAGCCTAAGAAATCACCGGGATATAGCGTCTCCTCCATGGAAGCAAACTCAATAATCTGAGGCCAATTCCAGTAAGCCGTGCCGCTGTTATTATCCGACCATAACTCACCGTTGACACGGGCCATCATCCGCAGGTTCTTAGGGTTCACCTCCTCAGGAGTCACCAGGCAGGGCCCCATGACACTACAGGTATCCTTACCCTTAGCTGGACCGAGCCCACCTGCCTGCATCTCCTGCAACTGGATATCACGGGCACTGATGTCGTTGAAGATAGTATAGCCAGCAATGTACTCCTCTGCTCGTTCTCTTGGGATGTTTTTGCCTTCTTTGCCAATATAGATGCCGTATTCCAACTCATAGTCCAGCAAATCGGTGAAGGCAGGCCAGGGAATGACTTCGTCGGGGCCAATGACAGTGTCAGGATTCCCCTTATAGCATACCGGTATCTCATACCAGCCTTTGTCAAGTTGCCTCTTCCCGGAAAAGCTGGCGTGGCCCTCGAAGGCGAGATAATCCCGAAGGGAATTCGGCCGCGGCACCGGCGCCTTTAGCTTGACCTCACTCATCTCGTAGACTATTTTTTCACCCAGGGGACCAAGCAAGCTGCTTTTGACCTGATATTTCGCCACATAGTCGATGGTCAGCTCGGCCTTGTCTTTTCCTTCTTCTCCTCTTCGGAAGAGGGCAATCATGTCAGGTGGAAGCATTGCTGCTGCTAGTTCGTAAGACTGACTACTGCCATGCTTATCAGCCAGGTAACACGTATAGCCCATATTGAGATCGATAATCTTATTCTGGTGCATGGCTCCGATGCGTTGCATCTGACCAACTGGTGTGGGAACCTCGAAAGTCACTAGCTTCATTCCCCCTTCCTTCTTCCTCCTATAGCCCCTGCATACTATCGGCTTCTCGCATGGGATGTCAAGAGACCAGCATAAAGTGGCGATGCCGAGTTTCACTCGGCATCGCCACATCCCCACAACAGAAAACCTGTAGGACGTCTCAGGTTTGCTCCTGGACCTACTTAATTGTGCTGAATTCGAAACTGCCGATTAGCACTCCTCCAATTCTATATCTGCAAACCTCTACTACGTATGTTTTAGGAGTGCTCAAGGTCGGGAAGTTCGTGATATACAGCTTATTTTTAGTGTCTATACGGTAATCTCGTGGAGTATCCCCAAACGTTGACGTCTGCAAAATATTACCTGGGTTATCTTTAGCATATATCACGATTTCGAGATCCTCATCGTAGACGAAAGGCTGATTGGGGTCGGTTGATTCGGCAACTGTGAGGGAGAATTTGACCGGCACAGTTCTCCCAGCTTTACTGTTCTTTGCGCTAGGCAAAAGTCCAGTGACTTCCCACTTCGGGACCACAGGAAGCATTATGTAGGATGGATTATCAGCGTCATGGTAAATGGTGTTCTCAGCAACAGTCCACGTTGATTCCTTGTATAATACCCCGCCAGTGTTAAGGTTGCGGTCATACTTGGGGAAATTGCTGCTGGAAATGTCCACACGAATACTGTCTCCAGCCTTAAACAGGTGGCCGACATTGCCTATATCAAACGTGATTGTGTAAACAGTACCGGGCTCCATCAATTCGGGGGTGGCCATAGAGTCTCGGTATCTCGCCCTGATAATGCCATCAGCTACTAGCGTCAAATTTCCTGCGGGATAAACATCTATTAGCTTGGCAGTGAAATCGGTATCCGTGCAGTTTGAAGAGACGCTGAGGACAACAGTAAGAGGCCCGGCAAGTTCAACGTCTTCCGCTAGTGGTGAACCAGTATAAGTCAGAATGTCGTTTCGGCCCAGCACTACAGGCCTCTGATCTAAAGGTCCAGCTGACAACATTAGATTTGTTCCACCTCTGGTTACCACAGGATTCATTGGGTCATAGGTGTAACTGTCAGGTGCTTCCCAACCAGTAGATGAATCGGTGTTGAGGACTCCGCCTTCATGCAGATAGTAATTAACGTTTTCGACTTCTTCTGGAGGCCACTGGTTTGCCCACCGCCATTCGTTAGCTTCCATGCAATAATAGTGGATTGGTGGCTCGTTCATTATTCCGTTGTCTATGCCCTTGAGCCAATAGTCAAACCACTCATAGACTGGGATGGGGGGCGGAGTTCCGTGGGTGCCGGGTCCCACTACCAGTTTTACTGGAACACCTCTCGCCTGCAGAGCGACAAAGGCATCAATTTGAGGTCTCTGGAAAAAGTCGTACCACCCGGTCGCCAGCAGAGTGGGGACTGCCACTGTATCGTACACCTTGAAGGTATCTCTAAATGCGTCTTGGTCAGGATGATTAAGAATCTCATTTCCAAATGGCTGTAAAGTGGCGTAGCTGGGGTTGAAATTGTACCAAGGAAGATGCATCCACTGTGATGCTGGCAATGTAGGGTACTGACTATAGGTCATTAGGTTCACTATGAGCTGGTAGACCTGCCACTGGTGCCACAAGAATAGGGCTGGAGACAAACCAAGCAAATCTCTATGGCCACCAGGGACCGTAGAGAGACCGGCCGCGGTTTGGTAAAGTCCCCACAGCAGAGAATCTCCACGGAAGGCTCCCCCCTCAAAAGTGAGGTCAGTCATGAGATTGCCACTTGAGGACAAAGGTGCAATAGCCTTCAGATTAGGATGGTATTCAGCTCCAGCCAGAAATGCGGTTATACCAGGCGCTGAATAGCCGTAGGCACCGATGTTTCCGTCACACCAGGTCTGGTTAGCAATCCAATCAACTGCATCATATCCATCTGAAGTATCATCGTAGAAGAGGCGGTCTAAGCCCTGCGAAAAGTACCTTCCTCTCGTGTCCTGGTCAACGCGCACATATCCAAGATAGATATCGGCAGGCCATGATGTCGGAGGCGAGCCAAGTGTACCAATTCCATACGGAGTCCTGCAAAGAATAACTGGATAAGGTCCAGGACCCCAAATGCCAGGATCAGGAAGATAGACTCTAGTGTACAACTGGACACCATCGCGCATCGTCACATTTCCATCAAAAAAGACCGGCCCACTATCAGCTGAAACCGCTGGTGCAGAGCTAATTACAAGCCCGATTACAAACAAAGTTGCTAATACTGAAATTATGGCTTTACGCATTTTCTATCACTCTCCTTTCTCTTTGTAATAGTTCAATGTGACACGTAGTTTAGCTTTTCCAAAATCTCAGTCCATAGACATCACCTCCTCACTGCGACGCCTCCCTCACCAAACATTGCTGACCCACACAAGCACCGACCTCGCCCCAAACCTCGCTGACTAGAATGGCAAGCACGCCAGAAAACGAGAGGGGGCAGGGGTACACCCCGCCCCCTCCTCCAGATTCTCTGCCACCCACTCCCATTAAGGCTCACCGAGCGCTCCTACTTCAGATCCCCATTCCTAATGCCCAAGCTAGTCGGTGCATCACTACTTCTTCTACTGGCCGGGAGCCTGTCTGGGAACATACTTAATCCAGGAATCAATATCCTGGACGTAGTCATTGAACACAACACTCATTGAATGGTTCAAAGATGCCCAGTTGGGAATGTTTATCACCTGCGTTTTGCCACCGCCGCCTCGTGGTGTAAGCACAAGGGATGTCGTCCCATCTGGTGGATCAGCCGCAGGAACATAGATATCAACCCCGGTCATGAAAGCCGTCGCATAGAAATAGGGGATGGGTGCTGTGAGGTTGGTTACACCATTCAGAAACCTATCGTAAGCAAATATGCCAACCACTCCCGTGCGGTAAATGCCCTTGATAAGGGGGCATGTGGCAGCATTAACTATGTTGATGCCGTTGATGGTAAGAACATCGTTATCAGCACCTTGGTCACCCCAGAACTCTTTCTGCCTTGTAATAACCAGGGCGCTGCTGTTGAGGTCCCTTTCCATCTGATCGCCAATCCCACCAGGCGGAGATGTCTGGAGGCGGACGAAGTAGTCGCTCCTCATAAAAGGCTCAAAATAGAAATGATGAGCTCGAGCGCCTTCGCGCAGCAGAACAATTTCATAGTGCTTGAGACCGTTGACCTGAACAGGTCCCCAGGTTCCGTCGTAATAGCCGGTTCCACTTATGGTACAGGTTGCCGTCGGTTCAGCATAGATTCTATGGCCGGTAGCGGGGTCCACCTCCCATATCTCTAGAGTAGCGTCACCCACTCCTATATTTGCCGGGAAAAAGACGGCCCTTCCAGAGATTTCCACTTGACCCGGCGGTTCAGGCAAGACGTCTATAGTTGCCGGTGATTGACCGGTGAAGAACTGATACATCGCAGCAAATGCCTCAGCAGAGGTTGCCACCTGCACGTGAGTCTGCCTGGTGAGATGAATGTTTGTCGCCCCTACTATCTGATTGGAGGGGTTATAACTCCACCCCGCTCCCGCCCACAATGCCAGGGTAGGCACTCCACCAGGGAGGGCAGCCGCTGGACTACCATCGAGGTTCACATATTTGGCAACTTTCGCCGCATGTGATGGTGTGGCCAAGTACGTGTGACTTACAGTTGTGCCCAGAGAATGCCCCATAAGGTAAACCTTGTCCGCGCCGGTCTGCGCCAGAACACTGTCAACAAACGCGTCAAGGCGCGCAATAACCATTGACATATTTTGCGTACCGAAGGTGGAATCGTATTCAAAGGCAAACATCAAGTCCACAGGCCATCCGTTGCTGGCAAATCGCATCGCCTGCGACTCAAATTGTTGTGCTGAACCCGCCCCACCATGAACAAAAACAATGGGCTTAACATTCGGGGGAGGCGGCGGAGTGAACGGCAAATTGCCCTTCGCAGACACCGCAGATGGAATCACCAACGCTAAGATAAGCGCCAATGCCACACATAAAATTCCTATTCTTTTCATTTTTCCTCCTTAATTATTCTTTCATTTGCTGTTGTGTCTTATGCCTTGAGAGATTGCTTTACTCGTCGCCCCCCACTTTCATCCTCTCCCCCCAAGCAAGAGAAAGTCGGGCTGATAATCACAGCGAATCAAGCCCACTGTTCGCCATCTCTCATCAGGCATATTCTAATTGCACCTCATCTTTGATTTGAGGTGTGTCTTATACTGGGTCCACAAAGAGATTGCTTCCTTGCTTCGCTACTGACAATCACAGAAGGGAACCAGCACGGAATCACACCCCAATAGGAGCCCAATCGCCCACGATCGACCGGCTTTCCGAGATTGGTAAGCCCCGGCAAGTGGGGGCTCGCAATGATAATCACAAGAAAGCTCAAGGGCATCAGCGAGAGCAGTAGTTAAAGAGATGCCTAAACAAGGACTGTTTTGCTGTGGCAAAAAACGAGGATCTACGATTGTAGCTGGATGTATCCCTGAATAAAGTTCACAAGAACTCCACCGGCTACCCACAACACCCATGTACCCAGAAGCCTCACGATACTATTGGTATGTTTATTAGTGTATCAGCATGAAGAGGAATTGTCAATAGTTTGTGCGGTGGCCAATGCATAATTTAGGGTTAAGGAGCAACATTTCTCAGCATGCAACAATCCAGCCAAATGTGCAATCTCATCCTCAGGTATACTCTGGACCTCTGCCTGGCTGCCTAGTCGCCCAAGCAGGCGGTGTGCTTTAAACCTTTATAAAGCCAGCCCGGTCCGGTATCCCTCATTGACAGCTTCAAATATTCTCCGTGGTTTGGCAGAATTGCCTATGCAGTATATTTCAGGGACTTTACCTTCCAGCACTTTGTATAGGCAATCATTCGCGTTGTAGCCGACGGCTATAATGACTGTGTCGGCTGGAATGGTTTCCTTCTTACCATCAGCAGTATTTACTAGAACAATGCCTTCCTTTATCTCTTCACAGGTAGCGCTGGCCAGCAGGGTCACCTTTTTGCTCCTCAGTCCATCCATGAGTCGGCGTCTTGTCATGAGAAACATGTCACTAGCCATCCGACTCAATACTTCTATGATGGTCACCTTCTTTCCCTGTTCCGCCAGATAGTGCCCCGTCTCACAGCCAACCATCCCTCCACCGATGATGACCACATTCTGCCCGGCCTTGGCTTTGCCCGAGAGCACATCCTGAGCAGTAACCACATTTGATTTATCAATGCCATGTATTTCAGGCATGGCTGGAGTGCCTCCTGTGGCTATCACAACGGCATCTGGATTCCCTTTGGTAACGATTTCAGCAGTGGCATCTGTATCAAGCTTAACTTCCACTCCAGCTTTCTTAACCCGATTGACCAGATACTTTATCCAGGGGAAGATATCGCCCTTAAATGGAGGTAGCGCAGCTATATTCAGTTGCCCACCTAGCTTCGCATCTCCTTCAAACAAGGTAACCTTGTGACCTCCCTGTGCTGCCACAATGGCAGCCTGCATGCCCGCCGGACCACCACCAACTACAATTACTTTCTTGGCCTTTCTCACGGGCTTAATCTGGTATGCTCTCTCCCTGCCCATTGTGGGGTTGACGACGCAGGTTACACCTTCGCCACGTTCGTCGAAGGCCAGCCGTTCAATACACTCCATACAGCCTATGCACGGGGTAACTTCATCAAGCCTTCCTTCAGCCACCTTATTGGGCAAGTCCGGGTCGGCTAAAAGACGCCGGCCTATGGCTATAAGATCAGCTTTGCCTTCTTCAAGAATCTTCTCGCCCAACTCAAGGTCTAACCTGCCCACTGCAATCACCGGCACGTTGGTCAGCTTCTTGACCTCTTCAGCCAGAGGTACTAAAAAGCCCGGGGTATCGGGAATTGGAGCGGTGGTTATATAAGACCCGGCACCATAAGCCGATACGTGAAGTGCTTGAGCACCCGCCTCCACTACCAGCGGTACCATCTGTTTGGTCTCCTCGATAGTAATCCCATTCTCCACCCCCCATTCCTGGGCATTGAACCTGACCCAGACAGGAAAATCTGGGCCTACCTCCCTTTTGATAGCCTGAAGTATTTCTACCAAAAATCTTGTCTTATTCTTAACCGAACCACCGTATTTATCCTTGCGCTGGTTGGTAGCCGAGGAAAGAAAGGCAGCGACAATGTACTGGTGAGCACCATGAATCTCTACCCCATCAAAGCCAGCCTCCCTAGCACATCTGGCAGCCGAAGCAAACCATTTTACCCTTTCCGCAATTTCCTCCACAGTTAGTTCATGAGGAGGTCCTCCCAGAATACCCATCACTCTAGCGGGCACTATTACCGGGGATGGACTCACCTGCACTACTTTCCCATCCCAGTTCTCCAGGGTGGCATGCATTATTTGAATAGCTACCTTGGCATTGTATTTATGGGCGGCATCCGTCAATTTTCGCCATCCGGGGATAAACTTATCGTCTCCTAGAGAGGCCTGATGAGACGGAGATGCCTGGGGAGACGTGGTGCATTTCAGGCTGGGAGCACTCCCCTCGACAATAATCAATCCTACTCCACCTCTAGCCCTTGCCTCATAGTAATCAAGCATTCTCTGACTAACAGCGCCGCCTGCTTCGGCATAGTTAGTGCCCATCGGCGGCATGACTATGCGATTCTTCAGTTGCATCTGACCTATGCTCGTTGGCTCAAAAACTTTCTTAAATCGAGTTGCAATCATCGCTGGCTCCTTCCTTTATTTAAAAACCGGAATTTCTATTTTTGTTCCCCAAGTTTACCACAAAACCAGAACCCACCATCCATACCTTTGGTCTCAATCTGATTTTGTACAATATTACCACACCAGCTTCAAAGCTCCGGAAAAATTTAGGTAAAAGTGCAGGTAGATAGCGATGTTCATTGTGGTGCTAAAGAAATTTTTGATAGCCAGAAATTCCTCATTTGGGGCCCTCGGTACAAATGTTATAATCTACCTAATGCCACAGAGGTTTGCCCACCTTCACGTCCACACTGAATATAGCCTGCTCGATGGCATGTGCCGCATCCCCCAGCTTATTGCCCGGACCAAAGAGTTGGGCATGGACAGCCTTGCTATCACTGACCACGGCACCATGTATGGCGTCATCGATTTTTATGTGGCGGCTAAAGAAGCAGGTATAAAACCAATCATTGGCTGCGAAGTCTATGTCGCCGAGACCGATTGCCATAGCCGAGAGCCAGCCCACAAAACCCACTATCATCTTACTTTACTGGTCAAGAATGAAAAGGGCTATCGCAATTTGCTCCAACTGGTTACTAAAAGTCACCTCGAGGGATTTTACTATAAGCCCAGAGTCGATAAAGAGCTTTTACAGCTTCATCATGACGGCCTTATTGCCCTTTCGGGGTGTGCTCACGGGGAGCTGGCTCGACTTATCCTCGAAGGGCGAAACGACGAGCTTGCCAGGGCTGCTTCGTGGTACAAGGAAGTCTTCGGCGATTACTACCTGGAGATTCAGAGGCATCCTATCCCTGAACTGGAGCAAATCAACCAGGAGCTTGTTTCGCTATCCACTAAACTCAAAATACCGCTGGTAGCCACCTTTGATGTGCATTACATTGATAAACAGGACGCTCCGTCCCAGGAACTTCTTTTGTGTATACAGACCAATACCTCTGTGTATGATGAAAAAAGGCTGAAGATGGCTGGCGATTTCTTCTACCTGAAAAGCCCTGAAGAGGCGGAACAACTGTTTACTGACTTACCACAGGCTGTGGAGAATACTCAAGCCATTGCTGATATGTGTCAACTGGAGTTGGATTTCACCAAGCTACATCTGCCGCAGGTGGAATTGCCTCAGGGCAGGAAAGCTGATGATTTCCTGGCTGAGCTCTGCTGGCAGGGCCTGGGAAAACGTTATCAGGAGCCCGGCTCAGAGGTCAAGGAACGACTTAGCTACGAGCTTGATGTCATCCAGAAGACCAAGTTTGCCCATTACTTCC
>Ga0315277_10002851_pt1 | contig 23773 bp, 25 predicted proteins | sample YL17G05_15_MG_FD_203695 | JGI IMG/M metagenome (GOLD analysis project Ga0315277, IMG submission 203695) | Sediment microbial communities from Yellowstone Lake, YNP, Wyoming, USA - YL17G05_15 | ecosystem: Environmental > Aquatic > Freshwater > Lake > Sediment | place: USA: Wyoming | collected... | reverse complement strand
TATTTTGATAGAACACGTTACCGTGACAATGAAAAATATGAGAATCCAATTTAAACAAAATATTCTCGATAGTTACCTCGAACAATTATGGGCGTAAAAAGTGCAAAACTTCAGTTAATGAGTTATTAAGTGCTGCAGTGTTGCTGTTGGTTGGAAGGTCGGCAGATTCTATTCCAACAGAATGGCGTCCTGCGCCAGAGTCCTTGCTGATTTGAAAAGCTTTTGATCCGATGTTAGAAGAGCCAGACCTTCTGACGAAGCAACTGCCAAATGGATTGCGTCGAGGGTCCTAAGCTCAATTTTAAACATTCCAATCCAATCTCTTGCCAGACGATAATGATGTCTCTCAATTGGGATATAGGTATAGTGATCAGCATCCATGTGGGCCAAGAATTTGGCTGTCACCCGATCGGCATCTTTTAGATTGATTTCCTTCTTTCGAACTTTCCCTGAGACAGCCGAGATAAATTCAACCTCTGTCAGGGAACTAATCGCAGGCTTCAGATAACTAATAAGTAACTTCTCAGCTTTTTCGCTCATGGGTTCAGGGCAATAATAAGCGACTAACACACTTGTGTCGATATAAACCATTAGAAACGCTCTTTTCCCCTACCCTTTATGACACCCATGCTCAAGGGTTCCCCATTTATCCGAATCGAAGCTCGGAATTCCTTTAAGGTGGGTAGCCTCACCTGTTTCTTCTCGGCGGGTACCAAGCGAGCAATTCTTTTCCCGCGGCGAAGAAGTACCACCTCACCCCCCTCCTCCACCCTCTTGAGAAGGGAACTCAGTTTCGCTCTGGCCTGCTTTGCATTTATTTCCATGGTCAACCCCACATTACGATTTCTAACAAAGTGTACACCTTCCAAGATGAAATGTCAACCTGCCTCTGATATATAAATTAATAAGTTATTGGGTTATGAGTTATGAGTGTTGAGTTATGATTTAACTTAAAATTAAAAACTTAAAACTCAAAATTCTTTCATAAGTGCTGCGGTGTTGCTGTTATTGAGTTTGTTGAGTTGCTTGGGTTTGTTGGGTTATGATGTACGATCAGTTATAGAATTTTAAGGGTATGACTTTTGACATCAAATCGAAATCGCTGTCTTCATGAAGAAGAACCAAACCATTTTCCAAAGCCGTCTGAGCAATCAGGCAGTCAATAGTACTGCGTATTGTAATTCCTTTCTTTCTACAATCCAAATATATCTTTGCAGCCTTTGCAAATGAGTCGACCGGGTCTTTTAGGTGATAGAATCGCTGACTCTCCAAGTATTTTTTTAAAATTAAATATTCCTTTTCTGACCCAGCCCCCTGAAGAACCTCCTGAAAAATCAGTGAATTTATTCCAAAGGGGATTTTTCTTTGCAAAACAATGCTAAATATTTTGGCACCCTCGCTATTGATCCCCTTGAAGAACTGAATTAAAACGGAGGTATCGACCAGTATCATTTTCCTGTCCGCAACGCCTTATAATTGTAATCTCTGGCAAACTCAATCTTGCCCGCCAAATCCATCAGGTCGAGTCGCTTTTTGTTTTCGACAAATTCTTTCAGGGCCTGATTCACAAGCTCTTTCTTCGTCTTAGCGCCGCTGAGCTTAAAAGCCTGCTTGATCAGGCTATCATTAAGAACGATGTTGGTTCTCATATAAACCTCCTTATGTGTATAAGGATACACCATGGAGGTGCATTTGTCAAACATATTGAGTTTTGAATCATTAGTTTTGAATTACAGGGTTAATAAGTTAATACGTTAATAAGTTATTGATTGAACAAGTGCTGCGGTTATTGGGTTTATTGGGTTACTTGGGTTTGTTGGGTTATTCAAAAACTTTAAAATCAAATTCTTTTCCCCCCGAACTTTCAACTTTTTTGCCTCAGACCTTTAACCTCTAACCTCAGCCCCTCTTGAGTTTTGTATTTTGAACTTTGAACTTTTCATTTTTCATTTGAATGTTTAGCAACATCTGTTCTTTTTCTTCACGGACCTGGTCTTTAATTCGTTTGACGTGGCCCCGCCCCAGCCCTTTCACTTCACATCCCAGCTCGAAGTAACGTTTAATCTTGGCATCATCGAGGATACCAAAACAGTCGATTACGGCAATTGGTCCGCCTGCATTATTTACCAATTCATCGGGATCAAGAGAAAGGTAAGGCTGGTGCCTGACAGCAAAAATGACCGCATCTGCCCCGTGCAACGCCTTCTTCAAATCTTGCTCTACGCGAAGATCTTTTAACTTCTCCTGACCACGGAAAAATCTCTTTAAAGTATGCGATGACGCAGGGTATTCGTCCTGATTTTCGAACTCCCACCAGTGAAGAACATAAGGGTCATGGACCCTCAGTTCCGCTCCCATTTCAGTGAGACGTCGCACGATCAGCTCAGAGCCACTGTATCGGGTATCTCCCACATCTTCCCGGTAAGAGGCCCCTAAGACGAGAATCTCAGCAGAAGCAATCGGTCGGCCCATATTTCGTAGAGCATCACGTGTAAGCTGGGCAACATGGAGGGCCCTCGTATCATTGATATCAATGGCCAGGGGTGTAATCTTGAAAATATCGTCTTCAAACCCATGGATGTGGCGATAAGCCCAAAGGCCAAGACCGCCATCTTTAGGAAGGCAGTAGCCTCCAATACCAGGACCCGGGAATATGATGTTACTATGTGTCGGCCGAATCTTAATCGCATTGATTACCTTAATTAAATCCACACCATTATGCTCCGCAAAGAGACTCCATTCGTCGAGAAAAGCCAGGATGGTTGCTCTAAAGCTGTTTTCAACAACCTTCGCCGTCTCAGACTCGATAGGTCTATCTAATACAGTTAGGGGATATTTATCAGTATTAATCACCTCTTTTAAGAACTTCATCACCCTCCGGGTAGCCTCTTCATTCACTCCGCTACATACTCTCCAGAAATCACGGATACTCGATACATAATTCTTCCCTGGCATGACTCTTTCAAAGCTATGAGCCAAAATTGGCTCACTATCGATCCCGCGCTTTCTGAATATCTTTTTTATGATCGGATAAGCAATTTGTTCCGTTGTCCCCGGGGCCACGGTTGTTTCAATTAAAACAAGGGTGTTTGGCAAAATATGAGAGGCGATGATTTCAAACGACTCCTCCAGGGCCTTCATTTCTGCCTGTCCATTCCTCACATTACCGAGGGACTCCTTGAGATAATCACATTGGACGTCCACGATCACCACATCCGCAAGTTTCAGTGCATCATATATATACGTAGCAGTGAGTGTTTTTTTCTTGTTAACGCATCGGTCGATCATCAAAGCAACTTCAGGATCTTCGGTACTAATTGGCGATAATCCTCGATTGATAAGAGGGATTTTCCAAAAGCTTCGAGTACTCGGCCTCTGCATTCCAATAACAAACTTGGCAGGGTTCCCTTTCTTATCTTCAGCGTCAGCCACCACTGCAGCCATCACTGCGCCGACAAACCCAACCCCCATAACCAAAACAATCTCCCTGCCTAAGGCACGCTGTCTGTTTACCAGTTCTTTTAAGCGTTCGAATTCTTTCGAGTAGTCATCTTGCTCTGGAAGTAGAAATCTTTCACCGGTTGGACTGAATGAATATTCGGGCATGGTTTACTCCGATATTGTGTTTATTGAGTTTATTGGGTTTATTGAGTTTGTTGGGTTACTTGGGTTCGTTTGGTTATTCAAAAACTTTAAAATCAAATTCTTTTCTGCACAATTTTTAACTTTTTTGCCTCTAACCTTTAGCCTTCAACCTCAAGCCTATCTTCATTCCAATCGAATATTGTCAAGGTAAAGTTCTCTTGGTTTGGTATTGTTTGTAAGAAAGATCATCATTCCCTTAATTCCCTTCAGATTAAGGGAGCGATGGCGGATGTTGGTTTGGATAGAATTCGTTGGAATCGAAATGTTATTGATGCCAGGTTTTAAATTGAAATCAGCGTCAAAACGGTTGGCATATTCTACACCACTTTTGTTATCGTCAATACGAATATGGAAATTAAATTCTTCTTCCGAAGGATTAAAAGCATCCATCTTTAAATAACGGAATTCAGACCAATCGTTTCTTATGTCCTTAAAACTGATCCCCGGATATTGACCGGGAGGAAGGAGGACTTTAAGGCTGTATTCCCCTGAAGTTGCATGATTTTGGGAAACTTCAAACCATTTATGGCATTGCCAGTTTAATCGTTTTAATTCTTCCTCGGATTCAAAATCGAACAAAATGCTTTGTGCTGCGGTGCTGCTGTGGTGAGGTGTTGCGGTGCTGCGGTGCTGCTGTGGTGTTGTTAAACGGAGCGAATCGAAGATGTTCAGTATGTTGAAAGTTTCTATCAAACTTGAGAGGCTCACACCTGTGAAGATAGTTTTAGAAAGATTGTTAGATATCAAAACTGGGTTCATTGGGTTACTTGAAAATTTGAAAAACGTGATTTCGGGTTTTACGCCAAAACGGAAAGGGAGGTAACTTGTCCCAACGCCCCGATTGACATACATCAGCATCTTGCCATCCTGAAAGAATCCTTCAATAAATTTGAGAGCCGCTTCAAGAGGAAAAATCTTTCTGAGATATCTGGTGAGAAAAATTTGGCCTCCGTGGGTATGGCCGCAAAGAAGTAAATCAATCCCTGAACTCGATGCCTCCTCAAATATCTCTGGCGAATGGGCTAACAATATGGAAGGATTCTTAGAATTCCTGTTCTTAAGAGCTTCTTTTAGGTTGCTTTTCTTATAAACAGGATCATCCACTCCAATGATATCAAGTGCATTCCCATTAACTTTTAAGGTGAGAAGAGAATTTCTTAAAAAAACGGGATGCTGATTCCTTTTTAAACTTCTTGACTTCTCTTCGTGGCAAAGGACACAGGACCCATTTTCATTGGAATACTCTGTATTCCCAAGAACTCCATAAATTCCATTGGGAGGTTTTAATTGACAGAGGAAGGACATGACTGGCTCATAAGGGCCTTCAAAGCTGATAAGATCCCCTGTGATGAATATTAGATCTGGTTTTTCTTCTGTCAGGATTTCTAATATTTTATTTTCCTTTAAACCGATGCTTTTAAGATGTAGATCTGATAGGTGAGCTACCTTTAAGCCATTCAAGGCTTCTTCCAGGGATGAATTCTTGATCTCGTAATGCCTGATCTCGATGGAATGGGTGTCGTAATAGGCTTTTGCAGCGAACAAGAATAAAAGAGCGATCAAAATAATAATGATTGGTCGTTTGTGCCTAAATAACTTCATCAGTTAATGGGTTACTTGAGTTACTTGGGTTTATTGGGTTACTTGGGTTTGTTGAGTTGCTTGGGTTATTGAGTGAATAGGTAATTAGGTTAATAAGTTATTAAGTAATGTTGTCTTGGCATGATTTTTAGAAGTCGGAAAGGCTATTAATGTTGAGACCGTTTATTGTTTTTGGACTGTATTTCTGGTCCTACCGTCTTTTGTAAATCTCCCGTCTGTGCCCCACTCTTAAAACAACGATCTCATTTCCTTCAATATCAAAAATAACCCTGTAATCACCAATCCGAAAACGATATTCACCCAAGATAGGGCCTGAAAGTTTCTCAGCATATTTCAACGGCTCTTCACTATATCGAAGGAGAGCTTTACCTATTCTGTCTTTAGTATCGGACTCCAGTTTTTTGATATCCCTTTCAGCTCTCCGGGTATAAACAAGTCTATATTTCACTTACCGAAAACCTCTTCATGTGTCTTAACTTTTTTTGCTTTGTAATCAGCCCGTGCTTCCCGGATGCTACTGAGATATTCAGGAGAAGTTGCTGCAATAAGGTCTTCTAAAAAGGCCTCCCTCTTTCTTTTCTCCATCCCTTTTATCGCTTCAATAATCTCTTCAGGCTTGACCTGAATTTTTACCGCTCCGATCATGATTTTCTCCTTCTGCTACTATTTGCTTTAACCAATGAATGAAAAGGTCACACAAAATTATATTAGCAAGGACACATTTATTTTTCAATAAGTTAATGAAATTTTAAACTATTAAGTGTTGCAGTGGATTATTATTCACGAGAATAAAATCGGTCGATCGCGGAGAAGGTAAGTTCTGGTCCTGGTTTTTCGTCTTCGAGAAATTGGTTAAGAGCTCTCATAGCGATGCATTTCGAAAACTCAGAGTAACAATTCTCCTTGATACAACGACTCATTTTCTCATTCCCTTCTTGTTTTATCTCATGAAATTTGCATGTCAGACAGGTTTTGATTAACATTTTGAACTCCTTATAGTTTGAGGTTAGAGGAGCGCTGCGCTTGAGGTTAGAGGTAAAAACTCTAATGACTGAGGTTTGAGGCTTTCATCTTTCATGAGGTATCAGGATCGCTACGCTCAAGGTTGGAGGCAAAATCAATTTTGAACTGTCCTCCTCTTGCCATGGAGGGAGTTTATGAGGCCGTTGAGTTTTCGGTCGATTTGTTCACAGCGTTTCCTTATTTCATTTGCTTCCTCTTCGCTGAAAAGTGTCTTCCGTCGAAAGATTTCATTCAATGTTACTACTTCAAAAACCGATCCCTGAGCAATATGCAAAAACTGGATAAATTCTTTTCTATATTGCCGGCCTTTCCCCCCAGCTATATTTTGCGCTGGCGAGGTCGCTGCAGCTTCCATTTGGCTAACCAGTCGCATATGCTTATTTGGGTTCAATTTTTCAAGTAAATTCAAAACATACTCTGCTAAACTGAGTGCTAATTGCCAAACATCAAGTTTTTCAAACGGAAACAAATATTCTGACATGTTGTTCACTATTTGAGGGGAAAGGATTGCTTCGCTTGAGGCTTAAGGCAAGATTAAAACTTTAGGTTTAAATTTTTTGGCATCGGTCATTTGACCTCGAACCTCCGACCTCTGTTCCTGCCTCCAACCTCTATCCATTAACCTCCAACTTTTTTAGATAGGCTGCCGCCGTTTCGGATTTGGAATATTTCCGACAAAAAGTTTCTATGCTGGATTGTTTGGGCCCCATTAGCCTTTATAGGGGAAAAAATTAAGTGCTCCAGTTACTTGGGTTACTTGAGTTACTTGGGTTGCTTGAGTTAGCTCAATAAACTCGACAAACCCAATGAACCCAATAAACACTTGAACCTTCGGCTCAAGCGACTTTTTCAATCATTGAATAATGAATCTCCACACTGGGTTGGTATCCAATTAAATTCAGAAGCACCCTAACCCGATCACTATCCGAGACCCACCTGTCGAAGATTCCTAAAAGGTCTTTTAATGGACCGGATTTGATTCTCACCAGTTCATTGGGTTCGAAATGATAGTTTTTTCTTACAATGCCATTGCTATCGGTTCTTTTCTTAATCAGCTCTACTATTTCTTCAGAAACAGGCGTGAAGTTCCCCCCAAACCCCAATATCTTCTTAACCCCCCTTGCCCACCTGACCAAGTTATAATTTTGATCAATATCAAACTTACCAAAGATGTAATTTGGAAAGAGAGGTTTAAATTCCTTGTTCAACCTTCCGTTTCTTGGTAAAAAAGTCTCCATCAAAGGGTTGAAGACTTCTAACCCATTTAGCGAGAGATAGGATTTCGCCTCTTCTTCTTTCTTAGGTTTGGTTTGGATGACGTACCACAAATTCATAGTTAAGAGTTTTGAGTTATGAGTTATGAGTTTAACGAAATAAACCCTACAAACCCAAAAAACACGATGAACCTTTTATCTTGCTCCTTTACCAAATAACACCACTTTGATCGTCTCGAAGATGATGAGTAAATCGAATAAGGGTGACAAATTTTTAATATAGTAAAGATCGTATTTCAGTTTCTCTAAGGCATCTTCTTTTGATGCCCCGTAGGGGTATTTAATTTGAGCCCAGCCGGTGACTCCCGGTTTTACGGAGAGCCTCTGGTCATAAAATGGTATTTCTTTTCGCAGTTGGTCTACAAAATACGGTCTTTCAGGCCTTGGGCCCACAAAAGACACGTCTCCTTTAAGCACGTTAAACATCTGAGGAACTTCATCAAGCCGCCCTTTTCTTATCCATCGGCCAACGCGAGTCACTCGTTTATCGTCCTGCTGAGCCCACACAGGGCCATTGGTCTCCGCATTTTCAACCATCGACCTGAATTTTAGAAGTTTAAATATCTTTCCTCTCCTCCCTACCCTCTCCTGCCTATAAAAAACTGGGCCACGGGAATCGATCTTGATCAGGATAGAGATGATTAGAATCAGCGGGGAGAGAAGAATTAATCCTATCAATGAGAGGGTAAATTCTATGACTCTTTTCATCCACATCGTCAGTTTCGATTTTTTAAACCCATCTGAAAAGATGAGGAAGCTCGGCCGAATGCTTTCCACCTGCAGCCTTCCAGTGAGATGTTCATAAAATTCGATCCCTTCTTCTACGGCAATCCCTCTCATCTTACATTCTAAAAGCTGGACATCTGGAAACTTTCCCCTTCTTTCTTCGAGGGCTACAATAATACGGTCGACCTTCTCTCTTTTAGCAATATCGAGGATCTGGGTTTGGTCACCGATAATGGAAGGGTTGACCAATTTCTCTCCCACCCTCTCTGGATTTTCGGTGATAAATCCAATCACTTTAAAACCCGTATCCACCCTCTCAACGATTTCCTCCGCAATATTCTTGGCTAAGGAACCGGAGCCAACAATCATAATCTTTTGGTCTAAATGTCTCGTCTTTAAAATATTATTGTAAATCACTCTCCATGCCACAATCACCGCACCCATGAAACCCAGGCTGATGAGGAAGATTCCCCTGCCGATGATGAGGAAAGGGAATAGATAGTAAAGGGCGGCTAAAAGGATGGAAGATACCCCCAGGGATTGGAGAAGACGGATGCCCAATTCTATATTGCTTCGAAAGACTTTCAGGTCATAAAGGTCAAAATAATAGAGAGAGAGCTGAACGCAGGCTACAATCAATAAGGCTTTCAGGATAAGGTATTCATAGGCATAGAAGCTTATGGGGTCGCCAAGAAAACGCATGTAAGCCCCAAGGATCAACATCCCCCCAATAAAAGCGCTCTCCAAAAAGAAGAAAGCAATTTTTCGAATAGGTATATATTGGTCAAAAATTCTGAGTATCATTTTGAATGAAATATTGTGCTGCTGTTATTCGGTGTTGCGGTGCAGCAGTTACTTTTATAACCGCAACACGGCAGCACTTCAGAACGGTTGCACTTAAGAAAGTTTCTTTTTAAATGGGAATATTTTCCCCCATCGGCTTTGAGGTTTACCTTCCCTTCTCCCGTATCCATATCCGTATCCATATCCATATCTGTAGTAGTACCCATCGGAGCCAAAATAGCGTGAGGAAAGGCCGGGAGATTTAAATTCCACATCATTCAGCACGAGGCCAAAAATCTTCTTTTTCTCTAAAGAGGAGATCGCCTGGATTACTGTTTCTCTGGGAGTGACACCGGCTCGGACAACAATCAGTATTTCATCAACCATTTTTGCTAAAACCTCTGACTCCGATGTGGCAAGAAGAGGGGTCGAATCAAAGATCACATATCTGTCGCGATATTGTGATTTTAATTCATGAACCAGAGCTTCCATCTTTTTCGACCCAATCAGTTCCGTAGGGTTATCCTGAACTTTTCCTCCTGGCAGAATGGTTAATTTTTCTATCTCCGTTTTCATGAGGAATTCGGAAATATTTCTATCGCCCTTCAGATAATCTGACAACCCCTTATCATTCTCCAGGCCAAACCAATGTGCAAGAGTAGGGTTGCGAAGGTCACAATCCACCAGCAAGGCATGAGAATGGAAATCATGGGCAATGACGATAGCAAGGTTCGCCGCAACAAAGGACTTTCCCTCCCCACTGGTCGCACTGGTCACCATAATTGTCTTTGGGAAATCTGAACTTTTACGTTTAATGAGGTAGGTCCTCAGTTTTCGAAACTGCTCGGCCGCCAAAGATGCAGGTTGGGAAAAGTAAATCAAACTTTGATCGGAAATCTTCTCCACTGCCTCCGGAAGAGGAAGTATTCCCTTCTTGCCTTCGCGTCTCTTCTCTTCTTCCTCCTCCGAAACAAAGGAAGTCTCCTCTTTTAATTCCTCTCCTCTTTCCTTCTCGGCCTTTTCCAATGCTTTATAAATTTTACTCATTTTCCCTCCATTCATCCTTCTTTAAAGAAGTGATCTGGGTCATTTTCAAAAAATCCCGTGATAAAACTTAAAAAAACCATTTTTAAAAAATTGTATGATCCACCCTGTTTCCCATTTCGGACTCAGAAGGGATACGAAGACGATCAAAACGACTAAGCTGAGCAGCACAATGGGTATCACTTTAAATAGAACAAATTTTCTTCGTTTCTTCTGAAGGCTGAATCCATCAAGATTTTTAATCGCCTCATGGACGATCTTGCGCCCGATGACCTTTTGATCGGTTGCATAACCCATCAGCAAAGCATTGTCACAGATGATATTAATCAGTCTGGGGATCCCTTTCGTATACCGGTAGATTTTATTAAGAGCTTTTGGGGTAAAAATATTGAGATTAAATGTCCCGGCTACCCTCAACCTTTTTCTGACATATTTTTTTGTATCCTCTTTATTAAGGGGTTGTACATGGTAACGGAGGCTCACCCTTTGTTTCAATTGTCGAAATTCAGGCTTCTCCATGATTTCGCTTAATTCAGGTTGTCCGATCAGGATGACCTGGAGGAGTTTATTCTTAGAGGTTTCCAAATTGGTGAGCAAACGAACCTCTTCAAGAAGTTTAGGATCCAGTTTATGGGCTTCATCGACGATTAAAACCACGGTCTCATTTTTGGAGTAGCAACTCATCAGAAATTTATGGAGTTGAAATAGATATTGCCCTTTAGACTTTTTCTGACTTTTTAGCCCCAAATCCTGACAAATATAGTGTAGGAAGTCGGTAGAACCCATCATCGGATTGAAGAGATAAGCGGTCTTGGTATTCCCATCCAGCTTGCTGAGAAGTGTTTGGACGAGAATGGTCTTCCCTGTCCCCACCTCCCCTGTCACCACTGTAAATCCCTTTCTCTCCCTGACGGCATAGGTGAGATGGGCCAAGGCCTCTTTATGACTTTCACTCAGATAAAGAAACTTGGGATCCGGAGTGATCTCGAAGGGCCTCTCTCTAAAGCCGTAAAACTTTTCGTACATAGTTTAAGCTGCTTTCTTTTCGATCTTTGGGATATTGGTTAACACCTTAAATCCAAGAGTTGTCTCTAAATCTTCGGCATCTCTGAAAGAATGATCCATCTGTTCCCTGAAGAAGGCCAATCCAAAACCAGAGCCCATTCCCAATAAGAGTCCAAAAATAAGAATTTTGGGGATATCGGGTCTGAAAGGTTTTTCGGGTATCCTTCCTGGGTCAATGACTTTGAACTGCTCTCCCTTCTGCCGGCGCTCTAAATTCTCTGCCTGTTGTGCTTCCTGAGATTTCTTTAAAAGGGTCTGATAGCTCTCCTTTGTGTTCTGATAATCTCTTGCGATAAGGGTCATTTCCTGCTCTCTGACAGGCGTATTTTCAACCCTTCCTCGGTAGCTATTGATTTGAGCTTTGACCTTGCCCTCCTCCTCCCTTAACCTCTGAATTTCTAATCCATTAGCAATCAATTGACTCTCCATCTCCTTGTAACGTGGGTTCATTCTAAGTTCTGACTTCCCGTCTTTTTTTTCTTTTTTTGTTTCTGTTTGGGGTCCTGGTAATTCAGTCACCGTAACTGATTCTTCCGACTTTTTTCCTGGTTTGTCTTTTTCAATTTTGGCTTCCAGCTCTGCAATTCTTTTTTTGACAATCATAATATCAGGATGCTTTTCCGTATATTTTGTTTGTAGGTCTGCAAGTTGATTCCTTAGCTGTTCCAGTTGGACTTCCTGGGGATCTCTGAGGGAGCCAAATGGAGAAGTCATGCTGTCCTTTATATTGGGAGACGATGCAAGAAGAAGCTCGGTATCAGAGAGTTGTTTCTGGATGACCAATCTCCGATCCTGCGCTGACCTCAGGCTTTCACCAATCCTCTGATAAAGGAGTTGAAGCTGTTCAAGAACTTTGAGATTAGCCACCTGTTGTTCAGGAAGTTCGCCGAAATGGCTTCTTCTGAAATGGGTGATCGCCTTTTCTTGGTCGTCAAGCTTTGCTTTGGTGGCATTCAACTCAACGGAGAGAAATTCCGAAGTCCCCTGAGCTTGTTGCTCTCGCAACTTAAGATTTTCTTCAATGAAAAGGGAGGCTAATTTATTGGTGACGGTCGTGACCACCCTCGGATCTTTCCCGATATAGGAAATGCTGAAGAACCCTTCCTTGCCTTTGAGCTCTACCTGTATATTCTTTCGCATTAATTCTACAATCTCTTCCTTACTCTTTGATTTCGTGTCTTCGGAATAAAGTTTTAATTCGGAAATGATTTGTTCGAGCCGTGTGCGACTCATAACTTCCTGACTGATGGATTGGAGACGGTCTTCAATTTTTGAGGTGACCGTAGGTCTTACGAGGGTTTCCGGAACTTTCTGTGGAGTCACCAGGACCAGGGTACTCGCACGGTATTCTTTAGGTGAAGTCAATGCATAGATGGTAGCCCCAACCGAGACGATGACGAAAGGGATGATGATGTACCAGATACGCCGCAGGAAAATTTCAATATAATCATGAATATTAAAAGACTTTTCAGGGTTGATCATTGGTTACCTCCCAATTTTTTTTATGCTATACCCTTTGCATATTCTGTTAATAACTTGCTGTTATTTTAAGTATTCCTCGATACTCGCTATAATCCCTGTCCGAAATATTTGAACGATTCTCCCGATGAGAGACATCAAGAGAAGCGTTTAGCCACCTGAGTATTTGATACGAGGCATTGACTCCTACTCCCCATATTTGATCTTTCGGTATTTTGTCCTCTGTGACGGATCCTGGGTATTTGGCCCATTCATAACTGCCAAAAAGTCCAACATTCATCTTTTTAAGAAGCTGATAGGTAACCCTTCCCAGGGTTCTATAGTATTGAGTGAAGCCCTGATTATCGGCAGTAAAAAAGTCCTCTGTGTATCCACCTTGGAAAGAAAGAGTATACGTTGTTCTCTGCCCTCGTTGAGTGATAAGAATATCGTAAAAAGGGCCGTCTACCGTAGAACCCCCTTCAGGATTTGCCCAGTAATAACCTCCCTGGATTTTTACACTGAGTGTTTGGCTGAAGGCATGTTCAACACCAATGCTTGGCCTATAAACAGCATAATCGATGCCTGGGTCATCGAAATTCCGCCACATCTGGGTATATTCTCCAAAAATAGAGGTTCTTGGATTAAATCGGTAAGTGTAACGGCCTGTGGCCATGTGACCTACTAAATCAGGGGATCCCTGGAAATTTCCAAGAGTGAGGCCATATTCAAGGGACACTCCATTTCGAATGTCAAACCAATAGGTGATTCTGGGATTGAAATAGTTTTCCATACTATCTGCAGATGCCCGACCTTGAATGTTATAGACGTTGTTTCGATAGTTAAAAGAAATGACATCCTCTTTTCCGAACTGGTATTGAACAGACGGTTCAAAAACATTCCGAATATAAGGCTCTCTTTTTCCCGTTCTCGAAGGAAGATATTGGCCCGGTATGGCAGCAGTGGAATAATCTCCCTCTCTCACTTCGTCAGATCGTATTAAATAATCCCTTACGCGAAAATTCAGATTTGGAGTCACTGCATACCAGGCGTTCAGTGTACCATTCAGGCTGATGTAATTATTGTCATGTTCCTTCGCATAAAGGTTGAACCCCGCATTGAAATCTAAATCCATTCCATACTTTTCCTCAGCCGTGGGAGTCTGCCTGAATTCACCGGTGACAGGTGATTTGGGTGCTGTGGAAAATTTAAATCCCGGAGAGATGGTGGTAATAAAATCATCTCTTTTGTATCTGTTCTGGGTCAAATCGATATTACTGTTATATTCTTCCTGAACGGTGATATAGGGCTTGAAATGCAAGAGAATGTCCCCCCATTCAGCATGGACAATAGCTGGCGTCCAAACGATTATTGAAAAAAAGGTCAATCCTCTAATCCAACTCATCTTTTTTGCTGTTTTCATATTCCCCCTCAATCTGGAACAATAATGGTGTCGCCTGACTTGAGTATAATGTTTGAGCTGAGATCGTCCCCCTTAACAATTTTTTTATAATTAACTGTCATCCGTTTTTCCTTCCCATTTTCCTTACGGATGATCAGAATCTTCTTTTGATTTGCCCACTCCGTAAATCCACCCGCCATGGGGATGATCTGGAGAAGGGAGGTCTCGCTTCGAAGGCGGTATACACCCGGATTTCTGACCTGGCCGGAAATATAGATCTTGAAGCTGTTGGCCTCCATGACAATCACAGAGATATTTGGAATGTCTACAAATTCTTTCAGCCTTTTCATCAATAATTCTTTCAATTGGAGAGGGGTGAGTCCTGCAGCCTGAATCTCATCGACGAGGGGAAGCGATATCTTCCCATCGATCCTTACCGGAACCGTCCTTGATAAATGCTCTTCCTTCCACACATGGATATAAAGAACATCCTCCGAGCCGATGATATAATTTGTACTATCTGCTGGCACCTCTGCCTGAGATTGTTTTTTTAAAAGAACCTCTTTGTCAGTTTGAGAGTAAGTGGTTGAGGCAGTGATATAGAAGATCACTATCCCTATGATTCCGACAGTTATTAATTTTTTCATCTCTCTCTCCTTAATGATTAACAGGGTCCGAGGTTTCGAGGATTCCAGGGTTCCAGGTCTTGAAACATTTCATTTGACTCCTTGAACCCTGGACCACTTGAACTCTTGGTTTATTTATGCTTCTGCCCCTAATGCCCTTCTGATGAGATCCATGGTGTCTGTCCCGTGGACAGGAAAGCAGACTTGATCAATCATGATCTCAAACCCTTTGTTTTTAAAATCATAATATTTCAGAGCATCTTCAAATCGGGATTGAACATAGGTGCCGACTTTTACATCTGCATAGGGGAGGAGAACAACCAACCTATCTAATTCCAAAGAGCCAATGATGTCGCTTTCACGGATCTCTTCCATTAAGAGATCGCTCAATGTCTGATAACAGGCTTTCAAACCTCCTCCGTTATCCTCTTTTGAGAATTGTTTAATTTTGAAGAGCATGAGGCAGAGAAAATTCTGATAACGCCGCGCGCGCTTCACTTCGAGGTCCAAAAGAAAAAGGAATAAACCTCGATTCAGAATTCTGCCGAATGCTTCCTCTGGTCTCTTTGGTAATGGATCCCCCACCTTTTCCATCCCGTGTCTCCTTCAAGCTGTTATCTGTGACTTATGCTCGAAATAATATTATTTGATTTTCTCAACCAACCTCTACTTCAACCCTTCGATACCCTTTTAGTTCATCTAAATGGTATTTCTGAACCTTATACAGCAACGCCTTATAGCTCACGCGAAGCAATTTAGCCGCCTGTTTTCGGTTCCAATGAGTCTCTTGTAATGTGCTTAGGATGATCTCCTTTTCCGCCACTTCAGCCGCTTTTTTTCCTACATCTTTCAAGTTGAAAGATTTCTTTTCTTTTTTGGGGTTCGGTGAGAAATTTTCATAGGATTCAGGATGTATTCCTTCGTCCAACCTTTTATCGGAAATGTTTTTCAGGACCGTATTCCCATCACCAAATATGACAATCTTTTTAATCATATTTTCCAATTCACGGATGTTTCCAGGCCAAGGATATTCTTTAAAAGAATTGATCAACTTTGATGAAAATGGCTGGACCTCCTTACTGTATTTCTTTTTATAGACATCTAAAAAATATTGTGAAAGGGGAAGGATTTGCTCTTTACGATCCCGTAAGGGTGGGACAGTGATGTTGATGACATTGATTCTGAAAAATAGGTCTTCACGGAAATGCCCTTCCATCATCGTTTTCTCTAAATGATCCTTGGTGGTAGCGATCACACGGGTATCGACCTTTAAATCTCCATCCCCTCCTAAACGAGAAAACATACCATCCTGGAGCACCTGTAAAAGTTTTGCCTGAATGGAAATGTCCATATCACCGATATCGTTCAACAAGATTGTTCCACCATTGGCCAATTCGAACTTCCCCGGTTTTTTAATGTGGGCTCCCGTAAAAGCACCTTTTTCAAACCCGAAAAGCTCGCTTTCAAGGAGCCCCCTGGGAATGGCTGCACAATTCACCTTAACGAAAGGCTTTTCTTTCCTCTGAGAATTTAAATGGATGGAATGAGCTATTAATTCTTTCCCTGTTCCACTTTCACCCTTAATCAACACCGTAATATCGGTCTTGGCGATTTCATCAATGATCGCCTTGATTTTATTCATCTTAGAATTATTAGCGAAAATGATTTGGAAAATGTCTTTCATAGCGATTGGATAAAGAGCAATCTATATGCCAATTAAAGGCAATTCATTTCTTATTGATTAACCCACTGAAATTCAAAGGATTTCTCTCACCAAGACATCCAAATATTTTTTGATCGTTTTAAAAATTTGGGGAAAAAGTGGAAAAATATTTGTAAAAAGTGGTAAATCGTTTCCACTTTATTCTATTTTTTATAAAAAGAAGAAATTTGATTCCCTTTTTTCCAAATTTTTTTCTTCAAAAAAGAAAATATTTACCCATCTCGCCTGCCAGTCGTTTTTCAAAATAACATTCAAAAATAGTATAGAGTTTAGGGGCCTTGGGGAGTAAATCGTTTATCGAGGCCAGTTTCTTTAATTTTATAGAGGAGAGCTTTATAACTAATATTTAATTTATGGGCTGCTTTTTTACGGTTCCAATTGGTCATCTCTAAAGCTTTAAGGATAACCTCAGCCTCTGCTTTCTTCATGGCTTCTCGGTTAATATCCTTCAAAGAAGGCCAGGTCTTTTTATTGAGGACCGTTTTTTTCTTTTTTTCGGGGATAGAATCTTTCTGGGTGACAGGAGTCAATTCCTCAATGATCGCCTTTTCATTTCCCAGAACCACAAGCCGCTGGATCACATTTTCCAATTCCCGTACATTTCCTAACCAATGATGTTTGAGAAAAGCTTTCATCATTTTATCGGATAAGGAGTTTACCTTTTTTTGGTATTTCTTACTGAATTTGTCCAAGAAATACTCCACAAAGATTGGAATCTCCTCTTTCCTCTCCCGCAAGGGGGGAATGGTGATATTGACGACATTCAGCCGGTAATAAAGGTCTTCACGGAATCGACCGTTCTTGACGCCCTCTTCTATATTTTTATTGGTCGCGACCAACACTCGCACATCGACTCGGATGTCCTTTTTGCCCCCTAATCTCGAAAACTCTCTATCTTGAAGGACCTGGAGAAGTTTGCCTTGAAGAGAAAGGCTCATCTCTGAAATTTCATCTAAGAGAATGGTCCCACCATTCGCCAATTCAAATTTCCCTGGCTTCTGACGATAGGCCCCTGTAAAGGCGCCTTTTTCATAACCAAAAAGCTCACTTTCCAGAAGTTCTGGTGGCAGAGCAGCACAATTCACCTTGACAAAGGGTTTCTCTCGGCGAAAAGAATTGAGGTGAATCGAACGTGCCACCACCTCCTTTCCCACACCACTCTCCCCTTGGATTAGCACCGTGACGTCCGTATTCGCTATCTGATCAAGGATTTCTTTAATTCGATGCATCTGGTCACAGGCGTATATAAAGATTCCTTCCTCTCGAGTAACTTCACCCACCTCAACAAACGTGGAGGAGGAATGGGGAGAAATTGGAACAACTTTTTCTTTAGCAAAAACTTCCCTGGGATTCTTCATCAACCGACTGACTTCTTTGATCTCCAAAAAGAAACGTGCTGAGGTTAAAGCAGCCCCAACCTGGTTGGAGATATAGGAGAGAGCCAATTTATCTCCTTCGTTAAAAGCTCCTTTTTTAGAATGACTGAGGTTGAAGACCCCGACCACCTGATCTTTTTCTCTTATGGGATAACAAATCAGGGAATTAACCCTATTATTTAATCCTGCCACACTTACAAAACGAGGCTCTTTATTGACATCATTCAGCATTACGGCTTGACCCTCTTTGAGCACCCAACCTGCAATCCCTTCTCCTGATTTAAATCTCTTCCCATTGCCTGATGGGTCTGAGTAATAAATACTCTTTTTTTCACTCTTCCCACGGGCTGCGCAGATGGTTAAATAGCCAGAGATCGGATCCTTCAACATCAGAGAACAGTTTTCTGCATCTATTTCATCGATCACGGCATCCAAAATGGCTCTGCAGGTTTCGCCGAAATTAGGAACATTATGCATCGCTCCTTGAACCTTCTGAAAAAGTGTGTAGGCACTACTCTTTTTATCCAGCGGATAGAGAACTTCTTGGGGGGTATCATATCTCTTGGGTTGGGTCCCTGCTTCCATTTTGTGACTCCAAAAGTTTATTCACTATCTTACAGTGAATGATTTATTGTGGGATAGATTATCTCCACTTAAAGCGACCTCTCGGAAATTTCTATTCGTTTTTATTTGATTCAATCTTTGTTCTAACCGCTTCTTTTGAAGCAGTATTTTGCGCTGTCTTAATCCTTTCTTGAGATGGATGAGAATTTTTTCGCTTGAGATTGGCTTTAGAAAAAAATCATCGATCCCTGCACTGATGATTCTCTTGTATTCCTTCTCTTCTAAATTTTCATGCGTGAGCATCATGACATAGAGTTCCGGAAAATTCTTTTTTAATTCTCGAATGATTTCAGGGGTGTTGGCATGATCGATTTGATACTCGGTGATGAGACCGGACACTTCAAATTCTTGAAAATTTTGTAGGGCCCTTTCAATGGTGTCCACAGCCAAAACAATATATTTCTCGCTTTCCAATATTGTTTTTAATGTCCATTGGGTATGAAATTCTTTATCCAGTATGAGAATCGTCTCTTTCGACATAAGGGTAACCGCAAAAAATTTAATTCATTGTCTATAACGCAATTACTATACCAACCATAGGATATTCTATTATTTCCTTTTAATCTCTTGATTTTAAAAGATTATTTTAAAGAAGCGACCCTTTGAAAAATTTTCAATTATTGTTTAAATAGCCCTTTAGGGACAATGATTGAGCCAAAAGGTTAAGGATGCTTAAATTGTATTAATAGTTTCTTGTGGTTTTATGGTTGAGCTAAAAAGGGATGGTTTAGTGATAGAGGGATTCTTTATCTAACTCCTCTAAAACCGTCTTTAAAGATTCAGGAATGGCAAATTGATCTGGGTATGTAAAGGATTGAAAAGATAAGGTTTGAATGTGGGGTCTTAAGACGTCGTCGGACTTAAATTGGGGATGAGTATGAATTAAGTTCAAAAGCCTCTGGATTAAAGCCTGAGATCCGATTTGGTCTGTCTCGGGAAGAAGTATGCCTATTTCTCCATTATTTTTACCCACCATATCCTCTTCTCTTGTATATCTTTTGACAATTTTTACAAGTTCCATGTAAAAACTGTCAAAGCGATCGCCTATTTCCTCCTTCGCCGGCATTTGTATTAATAATAGAGAAAATGGATGGTGATGACGTTTCGACTTCTTAATCTCTTGTCGGAGACAGCTTTTAAAAAAGATTGCATTGAATATAAGCCCTTGAATCTCTTTGGTGATTGGCTCAAGTAGGCTAAGTCTTTCCAATTCTTGCATCTTAAGAATTAAATCCCTTTGCTTTAAACCCTTCTTAACATGGACGAGAATCCTCTCTGGCGAATAGGGTTTTAAGATAAAATCATCCACCCCAATAGCAAAAAGTTTTTCGTACGTTTTCTCATCAACGGATGCATTGGTCACCATGATGATATAAGTTTCCGGAGTATTCTTTTTCACCCATTGAATCATGCCATCATTGGCCTCAAAGGGAAGGATATATTCTGTAATAATTACAGAATATTGTCTTTTCTTAAAAAGTTCATATGCATCCTTTAAATTTAGCGCAGTTTCGACCAAATAATTTTCTTCTTCTAAAATGATACGATAGGCATTAAGGAGGTTTTTAAACGGGTCTATTAAGAGAATCCAGTTATCGGGCATGAGAAATTTTATTGCAAATTTACTGCCAAATTTTGGGATTGGACAATCTATTCTTCTGCGGTCTGATATGATACTTGTTGATTCGATTGATAAGCATTTTTCGGGTGATTCCAAGAAATTTCGCCGCTTTTTCTTGGTTCCAGTCGGCCTCCTTCAGTTTGCTAACAATCCACTTTTTTTCCAGGTCAGAAACCATCTTCCCCAATTGGACCTTCCCCCCTTCTTTCCTTTGGATACTCCCTTCTTTTATGAAAAGATTGGGCGGGAGATCATCAATAGTAATTGTATGTTTTCTGCAGAACACCACCATTTGCTGAATAATATTAGCCAATTCTCTTACATTCCCAGACCAAGAAAAAGTTTTCAACTGTTCAACCACTTCCGGTTCAATCTTAAGAGAAACTTTCCCCTCCTGTAATTTCTTTAGAAAATGGCTGACCAGCAAAGGGATATCCGAGGTGCGTTCTCTTAGGGGTGGAATGGTAATGGGAACGATACTCAGCCTATAATAAAGATCCTCTCTGAAATTCCCTTTGGTTACCTCCTCCTGAAGATTTCGATTGGTGGTAGAAATGATTCGGACATCAACTTTTGTCGATTGACTATCTCCAACCTTTTCGAATTCCTTCTCCTCGATCACCCTTAAAAGTGTCTTTTGAAGATTGATCTGAACCTCACCAATTTCATCTAAGACCAGTGTCCCTCCATCTGCAGCCTGGAAGCGACCTATGGTATCCTTGATAGCGCCTGTAAATGCTCCCTTCCTATGGCCAAATAATTCACTGGTGAGAAGGCTTTCGGTCAAAGCTCCACAATTGACCGTGAGTAAAGGTTTCCCTTTTCTCAGGCTGTGGTAATGGATGGTCTTTGCGACGAGATCTTTTCCAGTCCCACTCTCCCCCTGAATCAGAACCGTAGCATCCGTTTCGGCAACTTTACTAATGATCTCAAAAATCTCTTGCATTTTGGGGTGATGACCGATGATATTAGGAAAGGAATATTTCTCGGTGACTTCTTTTCGAAGATAATCGATCTCCCTCTCCATCTCTTGCGTTTTGAGGGCCTGCTGGATGATGATAAAAAACCTTTCCAACTGATCAAAGATAGGCTTTTCGAAGAAATAAAATGCTCCTTTTTTTAATGCTTCCACAGCCAACGAAACCGAACCGTAAGCCGTGATGAGAATGACTGGGGTGTTCTGATCTGTTTTCCTAACCTCCAGAAGAAGTTCCATTCCATTCAGGTCAGGCATCTTTTCATCTGTGATGATAAGATTGACTGAATTGGTTTTTAATTTTTCTAACGCCTCTATCCCATTTTTAGCTGGAATAGTATGAAATCCCTCATCGGTTAAAACCTGACAAATTCCAAAAAGGGAATTGGGTTCGTCATCGACGACTAAAATAGATGGATGAGATACCATTACCTATCCCCTGAGATATCCCCTAAGCGACGGCCTATTGGTAATTCCACTGTGACGGTCGTCCCTTTATTTTCTTCACTCTCTATATAAATTTTCCCACGATGTCGCTCGTTAATAATTCTGCGGCAGATGGCCAATCCCAACCCTGTTCCCCTGAGTTTGGTAGTAAAAAAGGGGTTAAAAAGGTTGCTCAAGTTTTCTTTTTTGACGCCTATCCCAGTATCAATAAAAATAGTTTCTATGTATTTCGGCGAATCCGATTTGCGGCAAACCCTGATCGTCAAATCTCCGCCCTTGGGCATGGACTCGAAAGCATTTTTCACAATATTCAAAAAGGCCTGTTTGATCTCCTCATAATTGGCGTAAATCTTTGGAAGATGAGGGTCCATATCTGTGATGATCCTGATTTTCTTAGATTCTGACTCAAACATATATGAGACAATATTCATGACGACAGAGATGACCTCACTAATTTCTACTTCAATGAATCGAACAATATTGGGGGGTCTCACAAAATTCAGGCATTCCTGTACAAACTCGTTTAAATGTTGAACCTCTTCATTTATAATTTTTATGGATCGGCCAAGAACCTCATCCTTTAAATCAGACCGCCTTTGAATGATAGCGAGAGCTCCGGAAATGGCGTGGAGTGGATTTCGAATCTCGTGTGCCAGAAACGGGAAGAACCTTTCAAGGGAAGGATATTGATCAAACCGTCTATCCTCAATTTGAGCGTCCCGAATTTCTAAGGCGTTCTTGACGGACGTCAGAAGAACTTCGTGCTCGATGGGCTTCGAGAGGAAATCGATCGCCCCTTTTCTCATCATATCGACAGCTACCTGTTCTCCTCCATATCCCGTAATAACGACGACGGCCATATCTTTGTCAATTTCTTTAACTCTTTTTAATACCTCCTCTCCGGAGATATCAGGCAATTTCAGATCAAGAAGAACCAGTTCGGGAACATCCGATAATACCTTTTCGATGGCCGTCTTTCCATCCAGAGCGACAGAGACCTGAAAATCTTTCCTCTCCAAAATTTTTCTAACTAAATCAACAAATTCTGGGTTGTCATCAACGACTAAGATTTTTCTTCCAACGGTATCCATATACAATGAATATTAGAACATAAATTTGTTTTGTTCAACTGGAAAAATTACAGAGATCTAAACCAAACATCAGGGGGTATTGAAAATTATCTAAATTTCTATGGAAATGGGTTCTAAAAAAGTTGAAGAGGAAAATTAGTGGCTACAAAGCAAGTTAGAGATATGCTTTGAAGAAGGCTTTTACTCCATTTGCTAAGTTCGCCCCATTTGGCAATCCCTTAACAAGAGGCTATCTTCAGAGATATTAAATGGGGATTATCCAATCCTACTAATCCTATCCCTAGAGCAGATACAGTATAAAAACCTTCCGTAGTGTCTTAGGCCCAAGGTTAAGATACACAGTTATTTTAAGGGAAAAAATTTTGTCTTATCTTAATCGCTTTACGAAGCAATAAGGGGAAAATAAGGAAAGCTTATTAACACTTAACTATAATCATGTGAAGGCCCCTTCTATTCCTGTCCACCGTTTGCCTATCGCAAAATGAGTCTTCATTGGATTACATATCATGACCCTCCCTCTCTTTTTCTCTTCATCTCTTGGTCAACCAGCTGAACCATTCCAAGTAACTCTTCTCTCGTAAATACCCCCTTCTCTATAAGCCACCGGGTATCGCTCCCTAACTTCAACTCATTGGGCACAATGAAGATCGTTCTCTCATCTTTCACCATACAGCCAAATGTCAACCTTGCCCATCTCATCCCAGATTCAATCTGCGTCTTTCCCCTCAAGTCTTTCCTCCTCTCTATCAACATTCCAATAAACTCACCCTTCTTAAGCTCAAAATTCTTGCAAAAGACTTTATAGACTACCATTCTGCCACCTGTATAAATCCATTACCTATCTTCACGCTGAACCAACCTTGAACGTCAATAATGAGTGATAGAAATATGCATAAAAAAGGCAGAGACATTTCTGGCCCTGCCTTCGCTTATGAGAATGAGACATAGATTTACACTTCAATCGTCAAAAATCTACCTTAACAAAATAAATATCTTTGACATATGAGTCATCGCCTATAACCTTCCATCCCCAATTCAGGATGGACTCCTGAGTTATCCTCTCTGTTTTTTCCCTTCTCTCTGGAAGGATACCAATAAAATGGACTCTTTCTGTTTCATCACGCCAATAGAATTCATAAGCTACCATGCTGTAATCTCCTCTCTTCATTTTCTACTTCCTCAAGAGTCCCAAAAAGTCGAGTAGTCCAGATCCAATGAGATGCAAGGTGGAAACTTACGGAACGGTTACATACCCCAACTAAAAAAA
>Ga0315277_10002850_pt1 | contig 23782 bp, 15 predicted proteins | sample YL17G05_15_MG_FD_203695 | JGI IMG/M metagenome (GOLD analysis project Ga0315277, IMG submission 203695) | Sediment microbial communities from Yellowstone Lake, YNP, Wyoming, USA - YL17G05_15 | ecosystem: Environmental > Aquatic > Freshwater > Lake > Sediment | place: USA: Wyoming | collected... | reverse complement strand
GATTTCAGGATGTTCATGCCGACGAAGGTTTGTAGTTGTTCTTCGACATTTTCTAAGCCGATACGATCAAAGGATGCTTCTGTTTCGACTTTTTTAAGGAGTGGTAACCCGGAAGGTGGCACAGAAATACCACGTTTTTCCCCGTCAGCTCCGGTGGAGATCACCATCTCATCGTCGATAAACGGGAGGACTGTTTCGGTGGTTTTCTGAGCAGGGATGAACACGCGTTCTTCTGAGAGCAGACGGGATTTTGGGAGAAAGACTGCGTTTCCTGCGAGTTTTAATTCTTTGACCATCCTATTGACAAATGCTAAGCTTCCCTCGACCTGTGCGCTGCTTATTTTTCGTGGGACGGTTTCTTCTGTGATCAGGAGAATCATTAAGACGCCGATCACGATGAGGGCGAAGGAGAATTTCAATAAGAGTGCATTAGGGATTAAGAGTAACAGTAATCCGATGATCATGAGGGTGACTCCGATGATTTTCGCTCGGACATCCCGCTCATGGAGTATTGATTTTTGCTTCACTTTAGTTATCTCCTAGTTAAGTTTGAGGATATTGGTAACATGTTTTAAATGATTTGTTTTTTTCATGAGAAAAACTGTAAGAGCATAGATAGGATGTTCAAGTTTTATAAATATTCTGTCCTTTTTTTTCCATTATTTGATGAGATTGTTCGTTGTTTTTTTATCAATGAAGGAAAAGTAAATAATTGTCTTTAATATATAGGAGTATAGCTAGAGGAGTGGGGACATAAAGAACAAGCTTAATTGCAAGGGGAGTTTGTTGGAGCGTATGTGTGAGGAGAGGTACGATTATTTCGAGAATTGGTTTTCGAGTTGGATGGGAGAATGCGAATGTACGCTTGTTAACTTAGGGGTGATCTGATGAAACTTGCTATTATTGTTGGTACTCGTCCTGAGATTATCAAAATGTCTCCGATTATTCGTGAATGTCGTCGGTTGAACCTTGATTATTTTCTTTTGCATACCGGTCAGCATTATTCCTATGCGATGGATCGTGTTTTTTTTGAGCAACTTGCGTTGCCTCAGCCGCAGTACAATCTGAATGTCGGGTCTGGGTCTCATGCGGAACAAACCAGTAAAATACTCACCGGGGTGGAACAAGTGTTACAGAAGGAAAACCCTGATGTCGTGCTGGTTCAGGGTGATACGAATACAGTGCTTGCTGGTGCTATTACTGCAGCGAAATTACATATTAAGGTTGGACATGTTGAAGCGGGTCTGCGAAGCTATGATCGTTTGATGCCTGAGGAAATCAACCGTGTACTAACAGATCATTGCTCTGATTTTTTATTTGCACCAACGGAGCAAGCACAACAAATTCTTCTGGAGGAAGGAATCCCTGCGAATCAGGTTTTCATCACGGGGAACACGATTGTTGATGCCGTGTCGTATAATAGAGTCCTTGCTGAGAAGCATGTGCATATTTTGGATGATCTAGGGTTGAAAAAACAGGAATATTTTTTAGTGACGATGCATCGTCAAGAGAACGTTGATGACCAGCATCGGTTTCATAATATCTTGAAAGGGTTACATGATTTGAATAAAAAATTCAATATCCCGGTTGTGTACCCGGTTCATCCGCGGTCGAGTAAAAAAATCCAGGAGTTTCATCTGGATTCACCCGGGGTTACTATGGTGGAGCCAATGGATTATCTTGGTTTTTTAAACCTTGAATGCAATGCTCGCGTGGTCTTGACTGACTCAGGGGGTGTGCAGGAGGAAACCTGTATTCTTGGTACGCCCTGTGTTACGCTGCGCGCGAATACGGAACGACCGGAGACGCTTGCCGTTGGTTCGAATCTTCTGGCGGGGAGTTATCCGGAGAACATTGTGCAGTGTGCATCAGTGATGTATTCGAAGAAACCAGCCTGGGGCAATCCTTTTGGTGATGGTACTGCAGGGGAAAAAATCATACAAATATTAAGGGATGCCATATGAGAAAACAAACAGGTGAGAAGAACATCTTGGTGACGGGTGGTGCTGGTTTTATTGGGACGAATCTAGTCCAGGAGCTTCGCAGCCGTGGCCATACCGTGTTAGTGTGTGATTTGTTGCATCATGAGCTGCCCGGGTATCGTCGTGCGGATGTGCGGCAGTTTCGGCAGCTGGAAAAGGTGTTTGAGGCATGTGGTCCGTTTGAGTACGTATATCATCTTGCTGCGGAGTATGGACGGTGGAACGGTGAGGATTTTTATGAGAATCTTTGGGAGACAAATGTGATTGGTACGAAACATCTGATTCGGCTTCAGGAGAAGCAGAAGTTTCGGTTGGTGTTTTTTTCGAGTGCTGAGGTGTATGGTGATTTTTCGGGGACGATGACGGAAACGGTGATGGAAGATACACCGGTGAAAGAGGTGTATCAGATGAATGATTATGCGATTACGAAGTGGGCTGGTGAGTTGATGTGCCTGAACTCTGCTTCGATGTTTGGGACGGAGACGGTGCGTGTGCGACCAGTCAATTGTTATGGTCCGCATGAGGTGTATACGCCATATCGAGGGTTTATCCCGAAGTTTATTTACCATGCGTTGTTTGACAAACCATATACCGTGTATCAGGGTCATAAACGGATCATTGATTACGTGGATGATACCTGTCGAACGTTTGCAAATATCATTGATCATTTCATACCAGGGGCGGTATATAATATAGGTGGGCGAACGGAGTGGGAGAAGGATATCAAAGAGTACTCAGATCTTGTTTTGGATGCCTGTGGGAAAGATGATTCGTTGGTGACCTATGAGGATGCTGAGCCGTATACCACAAAGGTTAAAACAATGGATTTTTCAAAAGCTATACGTGATCTGCGTCATAATCCGAAGATATCACCTGAGGAAGGGATTCGAAAGACCGTGGAATGGATGAAGCACTATTATCAGCAGGAACGGATGATCGAGGTATGAAGCAGTACACGGAGTATGAAGGAAAAAAAATACTAGTGACGGGTGGTGCTGGTTGCATCGGGAGTAATCTGTGTTATCGATTATCTCAATTACATGTGGGGCGAATCATTATTCTTGATAATCTCTCGTCAGCGTATGAGTGGAACATCCCTGTAGCTGAAAACATACAGTTCATTGAAGGAGATATTTTAGATGATGAGATGCTTAGACGCGTCTTTAAGGAAAAACCTGACTATGTGTTTCATTTAGCTTCTCATTTTGCCAATCAGAACTCGGTGGATAATCCAGAGACTGACCTCATGGTCAATGGGATGGGGATTTTGAAGGTACTTCAGTGTGCGCATCTGTCGAATGTGAAACGATTTATCTTTTCTTCTTCAGGATGCGGGGTGTATGGACTTGATTCACAGATGCCGTTTCAGGAGAGGGATGTTTCGATTAGTCTGAATACCCCGTATCAAGTGACGAAGTTACTTGGTGAGCTGTACACAAATTATTTCCATAATCTTTATGATTTGCCAATTGTGAACGCTCGTTTTTTTAATGTCTTTGGCCCTGGTGAGGTGCCAGGAAAATATCGGAATGTGATTCCGAATTTCTTCTACTGGGCGATGCACGGAAAACCACTATCTATTACCGGTGATGGAAATGAAACACGGGATTGGACGTATGTTGATGACATCATCAATGGTCTACTTGCGATGGGGATAAAAGAAGAAGCGATTGGAGAAGCAATTAATCTTGGCTCTGGTACAGAAACCAAAGTCATTGATATGGCAATGAAAATAAATGAATTGACAAAAAACAAGGCAGGACTCCGCTATATCGAACGAAGAAACTGGGATGTGAAACACCGACTGTTATCATCGATTGAGAAAGCACACAAGTTGCTTGATTACAAGCCTCACATGGAGTTTCATGACGGCTTAAAAAAGATTCATACCTGGTTTACACAACACTGGGAGGATATCGAAAAAAGCGCGGAGTTCTAAAGGTTTTAATGCTATGAAGATTTTACTTGTCCAAGAAGCGGATTGGTTGGAGAGAGGCCCTCATCAAAGCCATCACTTAATGGAACGATTATCAAAAAAAAATCATGAGATACGGGTTATCGATTTTCCGAAGGATTGGAGACAAAGTAAAACCCGTGGGATTTTTTCTCGAAGGAAGGTTTTCTACAACAAATCGAAAGCTGTGCCAGGGGGAAACATCACGGTTATTCGACCGATGATTATCGAATTACCAATCTTGGAATATATCACGCTTTTAATCACTCACCGGAGAGAAATAATACGACAAATACAGCAGTTTAAACCCGATGTCATCGTTGGATTTGGTATTTTGAATACTTACATTGCTATCAGATTAGCAAAAAAACACAACATTCCGTTTGTGTATTATATTATCGATGAACTCTTTCGGTTAGTCCCCCAAAAAAATTTTCAAAAACTAGCAAGACAAATTGAACGCAACAATGTAATAAAAGCTGATAAAATTCTCTCGATTAATGAAGCGCTAAGACAATACACGATTCAGATGGGTGCAGATCCGAAGAAAACAATGGTGGTATCCGCAGGCATTGACCTCGAACGATTCAACCCAGAAATATACAATTCTACAACGAAACCTACGAATACTCAAAAAGAGAAGGATGTTGTGTTGTTTTTTATGGGATGGCTCTATGATTTTTCAGGCTTAAAAGAAATTGCATTGGAACTAAGTAAATCCATGGAGAAATTTCCCAACATCAAGCTTTTTGTTGTCGGAAAAGGCGATCTCTACGACGAGTTACATCGCATTAAAGAAGAGAAGTTAGGTGATAAATTAACTCTTTTAGATTGGCAGCCGTACGAAAAGATCCCCCAATTGATTGCAGATTCTGACATTTGTATCCTTCCTGCATATAAAAATGAGATCATGCAAAATATTGTTCCCATTAAATTATATGAATATATGGCGATGGAAAAACCAGTCATTGCAACCAGTCTTCCTGGTCTTATGAAAGAATTTGGTGAAGAGAATGGTATTCTGTATGTCGATAACCCCCAACAGGTGTTGGAGAAAGCAACACAGATTGTGAGTACACGTATGATTACTGAGGAAGGATTAAAGGCACGGAAGTTTGTAGAGCAAAACGACTGGGATACTATCACTAATGATTTTGAACATATTTTAAGTGGATTACTATGAAAATAGTGTAAGTAATTTCATATTCTAATCTATAATATCACGGAGAATTTGACAATATATGTATAGTGCCTATATCACAAAATTTGATGATTTACAGACTGAAATTACAAAGAGTCTTGATTTTATAGATTGGAAACAACAAGTGAAAAAAGATTCAATAGTTTTTGTAAAACCTAATTTTACGTATCCATTTTATAAAGAAGGAATAACGACTTCACCACAAGTACTACGTATTTTATTAGAGATGTTAAAAGATCGAGCGGATCGAGTTATACTCGGTGAGTCTGATGGAGGGAATCATTCGTTCAGTGCAGACACCGCATTTAAAGGACATGGGATCGGTGGAATCTGTAAAGAGGTAGGTGTGGAATTAATCAATCTCTCGGCGTTACCATCACGGTTTGTTGAGGATACCATTCAAAAGAAACAAGTTAAAGTTCAATTACCGAATCTGCTTTTAGATACTGTCGATTGTGTTATCTCAGTCCCTGTTTTAAAAGTTCATGTGATGACCCTGGTAAGTTTGGGTATTAAAAATCTGTGGGGTTGTTATCCCGATACAATGAGGGGTTTACATCACAAACATTTGAGTTATAAGCTTGCGTTATTAACCAAACTCTTGCATCCTAAAATAATATTGATTGATGGTACCTATGGATTAACTGGACATGGCCCGATGTATGGTACCGTGCAAAAGAATAATTTGATTATTTCTGCTAATAATGCTGTTGTTTCTGATTCCTTAGGGGCTAAGGTGATGGGGATATCTCCGATGAAATGTGAGCATATTACTATTGCAGAAAAGGAAGGACTGGGGAGTATAGATTTAACTAAGTTGAAAATAAATGATACTTGGATAGATTTTGTAATGCAATTTAATGTCAATAAGACAATCATTGATAGATTATCTTATATTCCTTTTAATAGTGAGATTCTTGCTAAACTGATTATGGATTCTCCCTGTACACCAGGGATTTACAAGATAGCTCGGTCATTAAGAAATAAAGAAGAACGAACGGTTGCAAATGATCTGATAAAATATAAAGCGGAGTAATAAATGAAAATTTTGCAAACAATTGAATTTTTTACTCCAACACGTGGAGGTTCTGTTAATAGCGTATATAATTTATCAAAGGAATTAGCCAAGAATGGTCATGATGTTACAATAATTACTTCAGATTTCGAGTTTGATAAAGAGTATGCAAAATCTATTCGTGACGAAGGAGTTGAAGTTATCTCATTTCACTGTAAATTTAACATAGATCTCTTTGTTTATTCTCCTGAGATTAAATCATGGATTATAGAAAATATTAAACGATTTGACATTGTTCATATGCATAATTTTCGCTCATATCAGAATAACATTGTTAGTTATTATGCGAGGAAAAATAATATTCCTTATATTTTGCAGGCACATGGTTCAGTTTTACCTTTTTTTAAAAAACAAATATTAAAAAAGTTATATGACTTGGTTTGGGGAAATGAAATTTTAAAAAATACAACCAAAGTTATTGCTTTAACAAAAATGGAAGAAAAACAATACAAAAAAATGGGCGTAAACAAAGATAAAATAGTGATCATACCAAATACTGTTGATCTCTCTTTCTTTAATCATCTACCTAAAAAAGGAACATTTAGAGAGAAATATGATATTTCCTTAAACACAAAGATGATTTTATATTTAGGACGATTGCACAAAATCAAAGGAATTGATTTGCTTATAGACGCATTTTCTGAATTGCAGAAAGATTTCCCATTTTCGAAATTAATAATTGCTGGGCCAGATGAAGGGTGTCTAAAAATATTACAAAATCAAGCTGAGGAAATGAACGTTGGTAATAATATCATATTTACGGGTCCGCTCTACGGACAAGATAAACTAGCAGCATATATTGATGCAAATGTGTATGTTCTACCTTCCCTCTATGAGGCATTTCCAAACACTGTTCTTGAAGCATGGGCTTGTGAAACGCCAGTTATTGTAACCAAAGAATGTTGTATTTCAGATATCGTTTTAAAAGCAGGGTTGGTTGTTAATAGAGATAAAAATCATTTAAAATCTGCTTTAATTGATTTGATGGATGATACTAAAAGAAACCATTTTAGTAATGAATGTAAGAAAGTAATTAGAGAGTTTGAGTTAGCGAACGTAACTAAAAAATTTGAAAAAGTGTATAATGAAACCGCTGTTTTGTAAGAAGAAATATTTGTAAATATTACGTTAAATGTGATAAATTGAAATTTGGACTAAAAACTCGAATTAATAATTCGGTTTTGTGTAAAACTTAAACATCTTCTATGTTATACCGGTGAAATTATGAGGGAAAATGCAAAGAAGAATCAAAAGAATGGATTAGAAATATTGTTAATTATTACATTATTACTCTTCAGTTTGTTATTTATTCTTTTTTTTACGTTTCCAAGTTTAGATGCCTTTGCTTATTTTAATAGTCTGGATGTAAACTCTATTGAGAATACAGGTAACTTCAATGTTATATCACATTCTATACCAGGTTTTATTATCTTACTTGTAACTATTTCAAAAATATGTTTAATTTCCTATGATGTGCTATTGACTTTACCGATTCTAATAATTCCGATTATTCTGTTTCTATTCATTATATTAAAGAGGATTGTTGATAATATTTTTATCTGTGCAATTCTAGTTTTAATATATTTAACCTTCATAAGTGGATCGATATATACTCTCTTTTGTCACAATATTGGTTTAGTATTATTACTAAGTGTGATTTTTTTAGCATTTTTACAGTTACAGTCTTTTGATAAAGATATCTTCAAAAAAATATTGATATTTATGTTATTTATTGTCTTAATCATATCCACAAATTTCACGTCATATCTTCAAACATTTTGTATTATTTCATTTTTAATAGGATTACAATTAATAAGATGGATTGAATCTTCTCAATCTCGATCAAAATCTAGGAATATACAATTTTTAATGATTGCATTAATTGGAACTGTTTTTGTTTTGACATTTAATCAATTTTTTTATAATGAATTCATTCCATTTTTTAGACTTTCTCTAGAGTCTCCTAGCATAGCTGGATTTGAAAAATTATTGTCATTTCTTTTTACTTTACCTACTGATCCACTATCCGCATTCTATCGAACGATACCATCACAAATAACTTATTCTTATATATTTTCTTTAATTTTTATTTTATTTAGTTTAGTTATATCTGGAATAATTTTTATTTATCGAATTATCAAAAAAAGAAAGTTTATAGTTAGTGAAGCTATTATTTTTTCACTTTGTTTTTCCTTTGGTCTTCTTTTCATCATCTATTTTATTCTCGGTCAAATAATTATCTATCTTATATTCTTGCTAGGTGTACTGACACTAGGTTTTTTATTCCAACATACTTCTAAATCTAGGAAAATCATAATTGTAAGTATTATGTTTTTAATTCTTATTTCGAATACTTATAGGGATGTCGAGGTAACAAGAATCGATAATGTCAGTATTAGCGGTCAAAAGGATTCAAATTTTTTTCGATTTATGGTGCCATCTTCAAAATGGTACATAAATTATATCGTTAATGCTGAAAATACATCAGGATTTGATAATAAATCAACAGACATATTAACGGCTGGTTATTTTACATTTGAAGGTTTAAAAGAAAAAAAATTAATACATAATTATCTGAATATTTTTTCAAAAAATGATCTTCTTTTTCTTTTAAAATCAGAAATAGTTATTAATTCAGATATAAATAATAGTATATTCATTATTAATTATAAATTGTCTGAATTTTCAACTAAAGATTGGAAAACTTATAACTCCTGGTCAAATTATAAATCTAATATTCAAAAAAACGAAAATTTAAACATAATATATTCATCTGGTTATATTGACATATGTACAAAAAAATAACATAAAAAAATCTATTTCATTTATTTTTTTATTCATTATTGTAATATTATAAGATTACCATTTTTATATTAATAAAATTTTTTTAGCTTTGATTCAAATTGCAGAAATTTCATTATTGTTTACTATATCTTTTTTCCTACTTCGTTTTAAGAGAAATCCAGTGATTAATGCAACTAATCCCTGGGAAATGATCCATGAAATCCCTATTCCAACTAAGCCGATAGTAGTTAGGAAAAAATAACTTCCAACAATCATAAAAATCATAGTAAATGCATTAACGTAAATAATCGGTTTAATATCTACTTGAATTCTTTTTATTGTCAGATATATCTGATTGATTGCGAAAGGGATATTTCCGATACTAAAAAGCCAAAGCAACATAGTTGCATGTCCAGAATATGGCTGTCCAAAAAATAAGAGTAATTTATTACCCACCAAAAAAATAAAAATCGTCGTTGGAATAAGAAGGAAAAAAATATATTTGATTGATTTAAGAACATTCAAATGAAATTGTTCTTCAACATTAATAGATCCTTCTGCGAATAATGACGTAGTTACAGCAGACGATATCGTTGAAAAAACAACTGCTATAGACCAAGCAACATAATAATATGCCGCATTTTCAACATCCAAAATATTCACAATCATCAAAGGTAAAATCATTATAGGAAATGAATTAAAAATACCAGAGATATAATTCCCGAATGAAAATGGCATGATTTCTTTAATTATTTTTTTATTGATTTTTGGTATCCTTTTGTATCCTGGTAAAACCTTTGGAATTAAAAATACACCACCAAAAAGAAAAGCAATAAATGTAGCAATAGTCCATGATGAAATAATACCAAGGATTCCAAACGAAATAAAAACTATTGGTAAAGGTAATCGTAAGATATTATAAATGAGATTTTGGAAAAATGAAAGCTTCGCCGAACGTACTGCAATAAAAATATTGCTCTGTAAATTAAAAATTGAATAAAAAATTGTTAATGATACAAAAGAAATTAACAATAGATAGTTATCTCGAATAATTATTAACGCGGGTGCCCAATATTTAATACCTAACAGGAACACAAGCGTAATAATCATCGTTGACAAAGCAACTAGTGATAGACAACTATTAATCATCTCATTTCTATTATCTAGTTGATTATAATATCGAATCAAGCTATAACTTAAACCCAAGGAAGAAAAAACACAAATAAGTTGTGATATTGAAAATATTGCAGTAGCCAAACCAACATCATTTGCCGTATAATATCTCGCAGCAATAATCCAAAATAAAAATCCAAAAAAATTTATTGAACCTGAAGTAAATAAGATAAAATAAGAGTTTTTAAATAGCGGATCCTGTAGATGTAATTTTAATTCTTTTAGATTTTTTGGAATAATGGCCATCCTTCGTTCCTCATCGCAAAAATAAGGATGGGCTCTTGTCAAAGAATCTCATTCTCACCTTTGCTTATTTCCTCGACTCGAGAAGAAAAACCCTGCATAAAAATCCTTTGTCCCTACATCAGCTTTCATCTTTAAAGTATCGAAAGGAGAAACCTATCCATGATAATTTACTGACGAATAACAACCAGATGATCAATAGAAAAGAACATAGTACACATGTTCTGAAACAATTTGAGATTGAAGAATCTAAAAAAAACAAAGGGTTTAACTAAGTTCACTAAATTCAAACACACGGAAAACAAATGCCGGTAGAACCAGTCGAACTCCTCAAACTCATTATAGGTCTCGTCATCCTTGCCATCCCAGGGTACCTCTGGAGTTATCTGTTTTCAAAACAAATCACACACTTGGAACGATCTCTCTTCGGGTTATGCTGTACACTTGCGTTTTTCACAATCACCTGCTTCGCACTCAATAGCCTCTTCCAAATCAAGATTACCCAAACTATGGTATGGCTGCTCTACGCATTCTACCTTATCCCCATACTCATCCTCTTTTTCTATTTGATAGGAATTCGTCGATGGCAAGTACCCAAGATACCACGAGGATTCCTCAAAAACACCACGACCATCCTCCTCCTCGTAATCCTCTGTTTCTGCTTTGTCATGATGTTTTTACCTCATCTCCAAAACAACTACTACCTTCCGTTTCATGTCGATGAATGGATTCACTACTCCTATACCCGGGGACTCATCGAACAAGGCACCACAACCTTCATCAATCCTTATACAGGCAGCGGGATTGTGACTCTCCCAGAAAAAGGATTCCATCTCACTACTGCCTGTATCCACTGGATCTCTACAAGCAACCTTACTACCATCTTCCTGTTCATGCCGGCACTCATAGGAGTCTTGTTAAGTCTCACCGCATTTATCATAGGTCAACGATCACCACGACGATTCGGTTTGGAAGCTGCGTTCCTTGTCGCGTTCATTCCGACAACAGTACGATTCCTTGGACCATCATTCTATGTCGCAAGCACCCTTGGACTGCTGCTCCTGCTTTTTATCATCTGGCTTGCGCAGGTAAAACAACTCCGCAGCATCCTGCTCATCCCTATTTTCGTCTTTTATCTATTTCTTGTTCATCCTTCAATCGTTCTCGCTGCCATCGGCATCCTGCTGGTATACGCCGTCTTCCTTCTCATAGAGAAAGACTACCGCGTCGGGTTGATCATCGCAGGACTGACGGTTCTGCCCATCATCCTAGTCGTGTTGTTTACCAGCCAATGGAACGGCATCATCGATCTGTTCCTCGCCTCTGTGTCTGGGCAACAGTACCAATTAGATTACAATCTCCCAAAAATCCTAGTCTCCTTCACCGACCTTGGGCTGCTCACCTGGGGACTCCTCATTGTAGGTGTCTATGTCGCCTTTATCAAAGGAACAGCACTTCTCCGTACCCTCAGCATCTCAGCGATTGCCTTCATCATCGTTATCGGACTGTACGACAAATTTGGGTATGGCGTCCCCTACGTCTATGAGCGCCTCTTTCTCGTGCTCTTTCTCGTCGTTACCCTCATCGCCGGGTTCGGACTAAGCGAAATCCGACGAGCACTCACCGATATGAAACAGAACGAACGATTCGTGGCCATCAAGAAGAAGATACAGCATATCGACATTCTCGTCCCTATCATCCTTTGTATTGTGATTTTTATCATCGCAGTCCCTGCCCATCTCAACACCTCGTATTACAAGATGATCACGGAACAAGACTATGAAACCTTTAGCTGGATTCATGAGCACATCGGCGAATACCCGGACGCAAATCATTCCTACAGCAGAGCAGCGGTTGATCCGTTTAAAGCTTCTCCGTTCACCGCGGTCACTGGACTGTACATCATCTCATCCAGTATGAATCCCCCATGTGGCTATGAACTTCATGAAACAATAGAAACATTCCTCCATGATAAATGTATGAATACCAGTTTCTTAGATACCTGCCAAATTAGTGTCGTCTATGGGGACGTTGAGAATACGAACCTGACAAAGATTCATGACCAGGTGTATCTCTACCCTGGATTAACAGAACTGTGATCAAAGGAGTAAAGATAATAAAAACGTCACCATATTTTTATGATTTTTCAGGACTCGCAAAAAGATAACCACTAAATCCAATGGTCCACATGAGAAGTGGATACATGATCATGCGTTCCATTCCACCGACTCCTAACCCAAGGTATTGCTGAGCTGCTAAGAGAACCAATGCAAAGAGGCTCATCACTCCTAGGAATATGCTTATCAGTGAGAAAGGCAGTTTCATCACTCTAAAAGAATAGATAGCTGACAGGCTACTGAACAGGAAAACAAGTAATGCAGCAATACTATGCATAGGTTCACTATTCTTTGTAAAAACGCCAACACCCATCGACCCGAGAGCCGCTACGATGAGGAGAACCGTGAAAACCTTGATGTGGAACGCACGGTGGAGAAAATACGTTCCTGCCATCATGAGTGCTCCGAGAAGAAAAACAGAGGTATTAAAAAACAATGCAGAAGATCCGATCCCTAAATCGCTGATATAATTCTGTGCGATGTTGTACCCTGGATACAGTGCTTCTGCCATTATTAAGAAGAGAACAAACTGAGTCGCTGCAATAAAAAAGAAGACACCAGCTACCGTCCCATGTGAGTAATTCATGGCATCTGTTATTTTTTTCAAGCTCATAAAGATTTACAATCAAATTTTGTTGATGTTATGGTTTATGTTTATTCCATGAAATGAATGAACTGATGATTATTTGTCGGTGAATCTCATCGTATTTTCCCCCGTCTTAGTTTTGACATCCGGATTGATTTTTATCTTTGATTTTTTAGTCCCTATCCACACACCTCTTTGTATCTATTGAGATCCTATTTATGAGGACACAAGAGCATTGTTCATTTTTTAATCATAAATTGATGGTCAATTATCAGGAGAAAAATGATGGTCAATTTTGTTTTCAAAATTGTGTTGAAGTGGACAGATGATGATAAAAGACTCTCACAGCCCAAAATTGAACAATTTTATTGACTGTTATTATATATCTATGTGTCTGTGTTTTAAAACTAGAATGCCGATGACAAATCTTATCAACATGTTGCGAGATTGAAATATAAGGAGAGATGATGTCCTTATGACACTTACAACCAAAAAAATTCAAAAAATCATAGACTTATGGCTAAATAAAAATCCTATAGAAACAATTGCATTAACATTACGTATAAGAAGAAACACCGTAAAGAAATATCTATGGAAGTATGGCTATTTAGGATATTCCTATCAATCCTATAGATCATCTCCTGCAATTTCTTACAATCAGCAGACTAGAGTCCCCGAAATGTATGACCCCAATAGAGGGAATCACTGGGGATTACAACAAGCACCACCACAGAGATACGAACCACAAATCACAAACGAGCAAGAGAAACATATGAGACAAGAATTGGAGAACATCAAAAACAGAGAACTCGCAGAAAAAGAGACAGAAATCAAAGATTTTAAACAAAACAATACGAAATTAACCACGGCATTAGGAAGCGCCAATGCACTCAATAAAACCCTGACCGATCAGTTTACCCGAACAGACCAAGAACAGAAGATTGAAATATACACTTTGGAATGGAAACTAGGAGAACTCAGAAACAAGGTTAACGAACAACAACAGGATGGAGAAATCAAAGAGGAAAACTATCGGAGAGAGCTGGATAAACAAAAAAACAAGGTTACAAAAATAGAAGAAGAAAAGAAAACAATGATAAAAGAACATCATGACACGTTGGAAAAACTCAGAAATGGAGGAAAAATACTTATCAACGAAAATAAACGTTTACACGAAACAATTAAGACCTATAAGCAAATATACAACCAACTCCAAGAAGAAGTGCGAAGCCTCACAGAAAAATCAAATACATCTTTAAAAGATGGTCTCGTTATTGGTGGGTTAGTCGGTGGAACTGTAGGAGTTGGAGGTACGCTAATTTGTCAAAAGTTATTCAGTCCTCCCTCAAATTCACCCCGACCTGTAATTGTCGATTCTAGCAAGACTACTACTAAAACACCTGTTCTTCCAGTCATGCAGGAATGGATAAGTCAACCTGATATTCACTACACAAATAGCGGGGTAACCCCGGAGATAACTCCTTCGTTAACTCTCTGTCCAGGAGCAATCTTTAATCATAACGGAGAAAATACTAGCATCGGATACAATACTACTCCCAGCCCCCCGCAGGAAGACTTGTTCCAACACGATATTCAAGGCAATGATCGTGGTGTGATCCCCGTAACTAATATTTCTGGCATTCTATCTCCAGGAGCTTTTTCTCCAGGACCTTCTGTTTTTCCAAACCAATCAGACGTTATTCAACAAAATACTCACAGCGAAGTGACCACAGGAACTGATACCCCTGGCGACCAATGTTCAGACTCGAATAATTCCCAAAAAAACGCATGCATTGGATCTACCTTTATTCCAAACCAGACGGATGATGTGATGCCATCAGATACGAACAATGATGTAACATTCGTTACTAGGGTCTCGGGAGATCAAAGTCTCGGGATATATTGCAGCAGTCACTTCGAAATCGAATTCGCACCACAAGATGCAATCCCTGTCCACATCCCTTCTCCTTATCAGATACCTATCAATTATTATTTCTTCCATCTTCCCTCACCGCTCCCTGAGGATCTCTCAGAAGTCTATCTCATGAACAAATGGAAACGTACAACAGGAATAGGATTTGAAACCTGCATCGAAAAACTTTTTGTTCATAAGGGATGCCCAACGGAACGGACACCATACGGTAATTATGCTGGAGATCTGATCGTGACATTGAACGGAGTACTAACACTAATTGAGTGCAAACAAAAACCGACAGTTAGGGTCGACACTATCCAACGCACCTTCGCAGCAAAGGAACATTACCGTGATAAAGGAGTGAAACATTGTATGATCATCACCACCGGTGTATTCACCCAAGATGCAATAGATGAAGCTCAAATCCTTGGGGCGGAAATCTGGGATGGCAAGCGACTCCTGGAGGAAATCTACACGGACCAGTTCTTTTATCTCCCAGAAAATCCAGAGGATTACGATCCCGACAAATAACAATAACAACTTCATCGCACCAAAGAAACCTAAGCATTAACACGGTTTTAACAAAATCCAAGTGAGAAATCCATGATTTTTAAGTCATGGATGAATCGCCTGGATGATTTATCGTTAAAACGTCGTCAGGCGTTTTCTTCCTCTTGAGGGGAAGCCACGCTATTTATGGTCTGGAGGGGTGACTCAATTCCTTTAGTAAATAATTTACTTAACAAGGGGACCCTTACGAATCTTTCGAAGATAGATGGTTATGTCTATATCTACCCTGCATTACGAGAGAGGTTATAGAAAAGCCTGTACGGAGATGCAACAATCAGCGCTTGGTTGGTGTTCTACGTGGGAGTGAGGAGAGGATATCGATCTGTATTTGGTGTGAGCCGCACCAAGAGTGAGAATGGGAATTCATCATTCAACAAACCATTGACTTTATAAGGGGTATTCCATGCCCAAGGGCTAAATACTCGTGGTTGTGCATTCGGGTAGCGTTCTTGGTAATCCGACCAGTAGTTACCCTGGCGTGTGACGGGATCGTACCAGAGGTTTCGACCCATGGTAATAATATTATCATCAGCGCTCAGGAAGTTATTCCTGAAAATCCAATTATTTTTTGAGAAGCCGATTACAAAAGGATTCTGAAACGTATTTTCAGATATGATGTTATTATAACTATTAAAACACAGTACAGCATCCATATAGTTAGTCACTGTAAATCCTGTAAACTGCGCATCATAAGCATTAATCAAATTAAGGCCGTATCCAAGGTGTTTTTTTCCATCGAGGATGGTGCAGTTCTTTCCTTCGCCATGGACTGTAACGTTTTTATAGGTAATGGTAGGTGAAGTTTGATCATTGATGATGTTTACTGCTTCGGAATAAACACCACGCGCGACATGAACTGTGTCACCTTGTGTTCCGCAACACTCCATGGCGTATTGGATGGAGGTGAACGGATGTTCTTCTGTTCCTAACCAAGGACCATCGATGTTTCGGCAGTCAACGATATAGGTATTTGGTTTGTTATCGACGACAAGGACTACAATGTCTTGGTACGTCTGTCCGTTTGCAGTAACCCGGAGTCGTATCGTATAGAGTCCTTCTTCAAGAATGCTGGTGTTAAGTGACGCAAGCGCCCCTTGATGTGGAGATGTTGAAGACGAGAGTAATACCCAGCTGTCGTTCGCAGGGTAAATCCCAGCTGCGTAGTCAACAGAGTATGAACAGAACTGTTCTCCTTCCGCGATCCCGCTTAGTGTCACACTTCCTGTTGAAACAACGAGATCATCAAGTGTGTGATTGAACTCTGCGATTACAGGTGCTGTTTTCTGTAGTGCGATGTATGCGTTTATCCGTCCGGTACCGATGTATAATGAGGATGAGACCGGATCAGTGCTTGAGCGGATGATTGTTCGCACCTGCGCGGGGGTAAGCGATGGCTGTTTGGACAACACCAGGCCGACGACGCCAGCGACAATTGGGCAAGACATACTTGTCCCACTAGCGTAGCAGAGTGTCGCATTTGAGTCGTACGGAGGGATGAACGATTGAGTTGGTTGATAATACTCATACATATCAGTTCCATGGGCACGAAGCGAGAGGATTCCTATTCCTGGTGCAGCGACATCAACCCAGGATCCATAGTTGGTGAAATACGCCCTTGCATCATTCGCATCAGTGGCAGCAACCGCAATGACGGTATGGTATTCTGCTGGGGATGATAATGTTTTACAGTTCCAATTTGAATTACCTGCTGCTGCAACAAGGACAACGTTGTGAGACTCGGCATAGTTGAACATCCGATCTTTAAGGGATGACCTTGGTCCACCATAACTCATACTAAGAACCCTGGCTCCATTATCAACAGCAAACTTAATCCCTTGGATCATCGCAGAGAGACGTAATGTATTCGCACTTCCAATGCGTATTGGCATAATACGACAGCCACCAGCAATCCCCGCAATACCATACCCATTATCAGTAACCGCAGAGGCGATGCCTGCACAATGAGTCCCATGTCCAAAATTGTCCATCGGATCAGGGTCGTTAAAGTTAAAATCATAGCCATCAATAAACTTTATTGACTGTTCACTGAGAGGAGTCCATATCGATGCTTTCAGCTTATCTATCATGAATCCCCAATGCTCTCCTGATGTAGTTGACTGGTTTGCTGTGAGAGTAATCAATGTATTTGACTCAGAAAATCTTGTCCATAGATTCGAACCAGTACCATTGTACGGTACTCCTGAGAACATCAATACTTCCTCTTTGGATTGTTTGTTGAGATCCTGAATAAGAAACCCGGGATCGGATTCAGTATCAAAACGAATGATGTGAAACGAGACTGTATCATAGCATGGGAAGTTCAAATCTGCAGAGAACGTCTCATTCAGCGGATGCGGAGATTCCAAGCTATAATTCACTTCAGTCAGTCCATCGGTACACTTACCGATATCAGGGTTCGTATAATCAACACCCGTATCAAGAATAGCAATCGTGATGTTCGGATCTCCTTGTTCAAGATCCCATGCCACCGTAGCACTGATATCAGCCCCCGCAGTTCCCCCCGTCTGCCCTGTATTCTGCAATGACCATTGCAACGTAAAATACGGATCATTCGGTATATGACACGGAGTATACAGATAATTCAGCTCTGCTATCTCAACACTCTCATCAGCACCATACTCTTTAATGAAGGTAGAGACATCAGTACCATTGGCGAATCTCAAAAGGTAGATGTTTGAAAGTTCGACTGGGGCTGCTCCCTTAATTAACTGCTCTGCACTCACAAGCTGATATCTCCTGTTAAGCTGGTCAATAGAAGCAATACCCCGAGTGACACCCCCGCTTGCTGATGGCACAATGGCCACGTGCGTATCTTCTTTGAACGCGACAAGCAGCTCATTGAGAACATAAGACTCATGGTTCAATACTCCTTCGAAGCTGATACCTGATCCGTTATCATGATATGATTCGATCGTTGGATAAAGAGAAATAACACTTGCTGGTTTAACAAACAACAATAACACCAGCATAGATAAGAATATTCTTTTCATTTCTTAGTCCTCCTCTGTCAAAAATAGGTTACAATTTGTTAACCTGTGGATTCATTTAAATGTTTGGAAAAGATAAAAATCAGAAACAGAAGCATTGACACGGTTTTAACCAATGTTTTTTTGTGTGAAATCAAAATGAAAAAAAAGAGAGCGTTGAACTCTCTACTTATTTTTTTCTTTCAGATTCTATACCATACCAAGATTTCAAAGCTGCCTTTTCTATATGAGGAGCTACACTAATCACAGCTAAAAAAATTGCCAGTAGATAAAAAGATATGGGTGCTATGCTTAAATCAACATCAAGTGTCTCTGCAGCTACTCCGCCTATAAGACATAATGCGGCAAAAAAGATACAACCAAGATTTATATCATGCCATTTTTTAATATCCTTCTTTACTTCTTCCCAACCCTTATATGGTTTACCACTCATTCTCTTTCACCTCTATAATTGATAGCAATTCATTCCTTAAAAACATACCCTTAGAAACAAATTTAAATCCTAAGAAAATCATCTCTAAAAAATAGTTCAGAGAACTTTTCAACAAACTCTTCACTGAAATACAAGAGTTTCATTGCTCCTTTTTCTCAATTTTTAATTATATAGTGGAGGAAAGAGAAATGCGGAGGCAATATGGAAGGCTTTACCCTCTCTTCATTTCCCTTTCTTAACCTTTCCTCTTTCCCTACAATAAAACAAAGATAATATCCATATTAATAATTTTCTATACTTTTTTGTAACATTTGTAACAAAATTAATAAAATTATTAATAAATTTTTATAACATCTGTAGTAATACTTGGTTATTATTACGTGGTAAGTCAATTGTATATGACTCATTTTATTCATTAAAGATAAAATCTTTTCTAAGTAACTCATGTTTTGTGCTAAACAGAAATAAAATAATGAGAACCAAGCATTGACACGGTTTAACTCAAATAATAAAAAGAAAAAAAGAGGAAGGATTCTTAACACCCCAATATGTGTCGTAGAAGCAGAAAATTATGTATTCTTCTGCTCTGTCATAAATATTCCACAAATAGTATGAAAACCTACATAACCAATTTTGATGTCGTACATAACAACGCTATGCTGATTTATGATAGTTCCAATAGATACTACACTCCCCTTATAAATCAATACATGAAAAACGAATATAACCTGAAATTCATACCAATTTTCACGTACCCGAACTCTATCTTTGATTAACCCGATAAAAATTTCTGACGATTTTGAATTATCTAAGTTGTTATTCTCTTTAAAAAAGATTAAAAGTAATTTGAATTCTTTTGATGCTTTTGTTGAATCTGCAGTGACTGTTACTGTTACAGCACCAAATCCAACTATAAGACCAGTTTTTATCGTTATTGATGCACCAGATGCAAGACTTGCTGTCCCCTTTTTTTCTCTAACATCTGGAAAGATTGCACTTGTTAGTGTAATGCTCCATGGAAAGTTTTCAGCGGGGGCATCACCAATATTTTTAACGACTGCGTTTACACCAAATCCACCGGATATTGAAGCGATTACTACTATTGGTGTTGGTGTTGCTACAAACGGTGCATAGTAGATGTTATAGTTTCCACCTCTGATATCGGTAAATGCTATTCCACCTCTACAGATATCAACCGCTCCTTTTTCAGCTACAACAGTTCCATCCACATCATTCTTCTGCTCAGCTACCCCCCATGTTGCTCCCCCGTCTTCGGATATCTTCAGATACAGATTTCCGCCTTTCACGTACGCACAGTAAACCGTGTTTCCTTGCATGAATACTGCAGGAGTGCTAGCATTATTTTCTACAGTAGAGACCTGCCAGTTGAAACTAGGGTCATATACCGCTGAGCAGGTGCTCGATTTACAGATTACATTTCCATCGTCTACATACACGACACATACCTTGTTTCCACTCCCTGAGACATCCGGATCTGTTCCTAAACCAAGATACTCGCCAGGCATTTGCTCAGGATCTGCATATTTATCCATACCGTCTTTCTGCTCTCCACTAGTAATGAGTCCTTCATCCATGACGTTTGTTTTAATTGTTATTTTCGTGCCCGAGTCAAGACGGGTTTCACAGACAATAAAAAGTTGGTTTGCATTTGAATCCATTTCTAACTCAGCACATGGAGCTGATTGGAATGCTGAGTTTCCATCGTAGTAGAAACCGCCCACACCAGGTGGATATTCAAAATCTGGATAGATACACCACATAAGTGCCAAATTTTGTGTTAATTCTTCGAAAGAGTCTTCAGTCGAAAGTGCCAAGAAGAAGTTGTTCGTGCACGCACATGCACTATAAAAGTAACCCATTCCACCAGATGTTCCATACCATGAAGCTTCTGTAGCATTGGCGATATTTCCCGGGATGAAGGACATTTCGTTGTTATACATCTCTGCATCAGGGTCAATCATTGTAAGATACAGCAAATCATTTGGAGTGTTATAGACAATATCTGGATAGTGAAGTACCCCAGACCCTGCTGTAAAGTTAATGGAATCAAATAAAAATTGTTCTGTCCATGTCTGTCCCTTATCCGGAGAATAAACAACCGGGATTTGTTTGCTGTCTTCATTGATTTCCTGTTCATATACGACAATGGTATGTCCAAGACCATTTGTCGTCATACGTGGATGATAATCATTCCCTATATTGCTGGATATCAAAGAATTACCAACAAGATATGTTTGTCCAATAACATCTTTTTTGATTGTTTTAATATGTTGTTGCATGACTTGTGGTAGTTGTTCAGAGATGTACGACGTACTCACACCAAGTGCGGTACTGGAACCGAGGAATAATACTATCGCGCCTAGAACCAATCCTTTCTGCCACATATTATGTCGCATTTTTATTCGCCCCTAGTAAAAAGAACAATCATTAATATCTCCTTTATTCATTTAAATGTTTGGAGAAGATAAAAATCAGAGCGGAAGCATTGACACGGTTTCAACGTATGGTTTTTATGCGAATCAAATAAAAAAAAGAAAAAAAAGTATTATTGATATCCTCCGATCATCAAACTAGGATCACCGAGAAGAATCCATTGTTCTACCATTTGACGATCTGCGTCACCAGTGTTGATATTAAATTCATTTACATAATCCCCGATAGCAGCACTATGCGCTTCCCCCACATAATGTCGTCCAAGTTGTCCATAGTTGTAGAAGAACCGTGGAAGAAGCCAACCATCAAGACCATTCGGATAATCAAACCCGCCTATACCCATACCAAGTCCTGTGTTTCCCATCGTTGCAATCGCACCACCGTCCTCTTTACTCATCAACCACCAGCTCCAACATTTCGGGGCATGAATACCATGGCCGTAAGCATAGGAGAATCCATAGCTAAGAATATTCTGCAGCGTGATATTGAACTGACTATTATGACAACCACCAATAACAACAATCGGTTGTTTTTCACCGTTTGAAATTTTTGGCATCCAACGCTCCTGTAACTTTTCAAGAGCCGCAGCTAGACCTTTCTTTTGGAAAAACAAGGTGTAAAACGCATTAAGGGGCGGGATATTATACATTCCAAGGATTGTGATCTTCTCTGATTTATCTTCATCTAAAGGTGGAAATGTCACTAAAATGGTAGGATTCGCATGACCAGCACAGTGAATAAATCCAGCACCAGCACTTATCGCTTGTTCAACATCTGTTTGACCCGTAAGGGTACCCTCTGATGCCCATAATCGTTGAATTTCAAAACCGGTCATATAACTCGCAGATACATTCGTATCAAGTTCTGCTTCATATTCTCCGACTCCTCCTATCTCAGGGTACGTATCACCACCGATAAGAAGCATACGATCAAACCAGGTCTTATCAGCAGGACTCTTCTCATAATTAATTATTTTTTTAACCATAAGGTCTACTTCATCTACTGAACTACAGGCAAGTCGACCAACATAGACATCAGGTGATCCATCGATGATATCTTTCTTATTATTGGTGTACTCAGCAAAGATTCCATTTCCATTACTATCCCAATCTTCAAATGCAGTCCCATTCTCCTTGTAAATATCAGCAAAATATAAGTCACTTAATACTCCAAAATCACCCTCAGCACGATTATTAGTGTATCTCACCGGAAGATAAAATTGTTCTTTCTCTCGTTTCATCCCACCAACAAGCAGCACATAGGTAATCCCCTGTTCCTCAACTGCTTTTTTAATATATAATTTAACATTCTCAGCATCGTCTCGCCCTTCATTTATTTCGCTGTATATTGATTCAAGGGTAATTAACGTCGAGTTCATCCCATAAGAGTTCTTATGAGTTATAAGTGGTTGTAAGGATTCTTTAAACACATCAGGAGCAATAACCAATAAATCATACGTATTTGAAAACAGCATCGGTTGCGTTGGTTGTTCATAACTTACCGTGATACTATATTCCTCACTAATAAAAAGCACATTCTCTAAAGGAGAATAGCGAATCGGATAGACTGTTACAGAAAGCAACACGACATGCTCTGTCCCAAGAAGTCCGGTACTCGTCGAATAGGTAAATGAGTGCGCAGGGTAAATATCCGAGCTTTGATACACTGCTTCTAATAGAGTTACAAGTGTATCTGTAGTTTCTTTTCCATCAATTACTACTTGAGGCCCAGGACGAAGAATCTTTCCGAGAACTTGTGTATATGGTTGTGAAAAATCAACCGATACATGAATAGCACGAGATTGAAACGGAAGATAATAGACCTGTGTAACTTTAGGTATCACTGGTTCACCTGTTTTCATAAGTAGTGACGTTGATTCTGCAAGCTGTATTGAAATATAATCACCGGTATCAACAAGTTGCATCTCGGATAACGATACCGTCTCGGTTTTCGTCTCCACAATATAGTCTGATTTCAAGGCGGTACTCGTTACTAATCCACTAACGAGAAAAATCCCTATTATACCAATTGCTAGTAGTTTCTTCATAAATGTCCCTCGATAGATATTAAGGAGCTATACAATATATAAGGTTTCTGATTTCAAGTTAGTGTCAGAAATTATGGAATAATACGAGACTTTCGACTGTAAAAGAAAAAGATAGGGATTCCTTAGTACCCCGTTAGCTGTCGGAGGAGAGGGAACGCATAAAGAAATCGCTGGAATAGTTGATCCCAGAAGATGAAACGTGGTATATTAGAGGATCCTGGCATGATTACTGTTAAAGTC
>Ga0315277_10002849_pt1 | contig 23789 bp, 21 predicted proteins | sample YL17G05_15_MG_FD_203695 | JGI IMG/M metagenome (GOLD analysis project Ga0315277, IMG submission 203695) | Sediment microbial communities from Yellowstone Lake, YNP, Wyoming, USA - YL17G05_15 | ecosystem: Environmental > Aquatic > Freshwater > Lake > Sediment | place: USA: Wyoming | collected... | reverse complement strand
ACAGCACGAGAGGGCGAGTTTCTGCTTCATCCCCCCCGAAAGCTGCCCGGCGAGCCGGTCCCGGAAGGGCCCGAGGGCCGAGAAGCGGTAGAGGCGCTCGAGCCGCGCCGGCCGCTGGTCGCGCGGCACGTGGTAGAGGTCGGCGTAGAAGTCCAGGTTCTCGGCCACGGTGAGGTCGGCGTAGAGCCCGAAGCGCTGCGACATGTAGGCGATCGAGTGCTTCACCCGCTCGGGATCGCGCGCCACGCTCACGCCCAGCAGGCGCGCGTCGCCCGCGCTCGGCCGCAGCACGCCGGCCAGCATGCGCAGCGTGGTGGTCTTGCCCGCGCCGTCGGGACCCACGAGGCCGAACAGCTCGCCGTGCCGCACCGCGAGGCTCAGGGAGTCCACGGCGGTGAGCGCACCGAAGCGGCGGGTGAGGCCATCCAGCTCGACCGCGAACGCCGCGCTGCCCGCCGCGGCCGGGGCGGCGCGAGGCGGCCGCCCGGGGTCGCCGCCGTCCATCACTTCGCCAGGGCGAGCCGCACGTCGGCCGGCATGCCCGGCTTCAGCTCGTAGCCGGGGTCGCCGGTGATGCGCACCTTGACCGCGTACACGAGCTTCACGCGCTCCTCGCGGGTCTGGACGTTCTTGGGCGTGAACTCGGCCTCGCTGCTGATGTAGACCACCAGCCCCGGGTAGCTCCTGCCCTTGAAGGTGTCCGAGGTGATGGACGCGGGCTGGCCGACCCGCACCGCGCCGATGCGGCTCTCGCTCACGTAGATGCGCACCCAGCGGTCGTCCCGGTTCATCAGCGACACCACCGCCGAGCCGGCGGGCACGATCTCGCCGGGCTCGCGCCCGCGCACGGTGATGACGCCGTCGAAGGGCGCGCGGATGGTCATGTTCGCGAGCTGCGCGTCCGCGACGCGCAGCGCCGCCTCGGCCTGGGCGAGCTGGGCGCGGGCGCCCTCGATCCGCTCCTTCCGCGGGCCGATCACCACCAGCCGGTACTGCTCCCCGGCCTGGTCGGCCCGGGCCTTCGCCACGTCGAGGGCGGTCTTCGCCTTGTCGAAGGTCTGCTGGCTCACGACGTTCGTGCGGATGAGCCCCGAGATGCGGTCGAAGTCGAGCTGCGCGTCCTGGAGCTGCTGCCGGGCCGCATCGCGCACGGCGCGGGCCTGGCCGACCTCCTCCGCCCGCGAGCCGCGCAGCAGCTCCTCGAGCTGGGACCGGGCGGCGGCCACCAGCGCGGCGGCCTGCTGGCGACGGGCCGCGGACTCGGCGCGGTCGAGCGTGGCCAGGGTGTCACCGGCGCGCGCGCGGTCGCCCTCCCAGACCCGGACGGCGTCGATCCGGCCCGGGGTCTGGAAGCCGAGCTGCGCCTCGGTGGCCTCGACGGTGCCCGAGGCCGTGAGCCGGCCGCGCTCCCCGGCGCGCCTGAGCAGCGGCAGGGAAACGAGCACGGCGACCACGACCAGAACGAGCGGCACGATGACGCGGGGGTTCGGTTTCATGCGGAAGGTCTCCTGGTTCGCGGCCGGCGGGCAGGCAGGCGCCGCGCGCGCCCGGGGCTGGCGCCCGGGGCGGAGATGGCCTGCTCGAACACGGGCCAGGCGGCCCGGGCCTGGCGGGTGACGTCGAAGCGTCCGTCGCTCAGGGTCCACAGCACGCCGGCCGGCTGGATCAGGCCCAGGAACAGAATGGCGAGTGAACGGGCATTCACATCAGGACGGATCCGACCGCGGCGCTGCCCTTCCCGGACGATGTCGGCCACGCCTTCGAGGTAGCCCGAGAAGACGCCCAGCAACCGCTGGCGGCGATCCGGGTGCCCGATGTGGTAGTCGTCGGAAAGCACGATGCGCGGTAGCGCCCGGTTCCGGCGGATGAGCTGCATGTGGCGGGCGAGCAGCCGCCGCAGCGCGTCCACGGGGTCGTCGGTCTCGGCGCGCGCGGCCGCGATGGTGCCGTGCAGGCGCTCGCGCATCCGGTCCAGCACCGCGTCCAGCATGGCGTCCTTGCTGGGGAAGTGGCGGTAGATCGCGGAGGGGGCGAGCCCCACGCGGCGGGCCACGGCCGCGATGCTCAGGCCGCGGAGCCCGTGGTCAGCGAGCACCGCCAGCGTGGCCTCGGCCAACTGGTCGCGGCGGATCTCGGTATGGAGCTTCTGGCGCGGCACGCGTCCGTCTCCTTGTGAACGGCTGTTCACAATAGACTGCCGGAGGGGTTCGGTCAAGGATTTCGCCCGCAGGGTCAGGGGTCGGGGAGTGGGGCGCCTGGGCTCGCGCGGCGCAGCGCGGCCGTGGTGGCGAGGAGCGAGACCTTCGCCCGGGGCGCCCGCGCGCATCCCGGGTCAGGGCGCCCGCCAACGTCAGGTTCCTGCAAGGCGGGACTCACCCGCGGTTGCGAGATCACACGTCTCCCGGGTCTCCTCAAGGCGCGAGCCAGGCGAACGGGGACGCGTGCAGGTTGCGCAGGATCGCGAAGACGACCGCCACCACGGCCGCCGCGAGCAGCGCCGCGCCGCGCGCGCGCGGCCCGAGCCGGCGCAGGCGCGGGGCGAGCCAAGTGCGCGTGAGCCAGGCAAGCGCAGCGGCGCCGAGTGAGAGCACAACGAGCGCATTGGCCGAGCAGGCTGCGAGCAACTCGCCGCGCAAGAGGTGGTAGACCGTACGCGTGGCGCCGCAGCTGGGGCAGAAGAGGCCCGTCCACTCGTGCAGGGGGCACGTGGGCAGATGCCGCAGCGCGGCCGGGCCGAGCGCTCTGGCCAGCGCGACGAGCGCCGCGAGGAGCGCGAGCCACGCGAAGGCGGCCGGTGGCGCACGCCAGCTCGAGCGGGGCGTGGTCTTGTCGGTAGACGAGGGCGCGTCAGCGCACATGCTGCCAGTGTATCCGGCCTCGGCAGGAAGTCACCCCGGGATTCCCGTCCTCGATCCCGTCCGGCTGCCCGAACCGACCTCCGGCCCCCGCCGCCGTGAGTCCGCCCGCCCGGGCATGGTAAGCTCGCCGCCGCTTTGCCCATCCACGGACCGTCGCATCCGGGACGTCACTCGAGACTCGCGTGCAGGGGTATTCCCCGGGTACGCCGCGGCCGGCTCCCCCGACGAGGGGCCGTCCGCGGCTGAGCCTGCGGTCGGAAGGCGCGCCAACGGAGAGGTTGCAGCATGGGTGATTCGAGGAAGACGCGCGTCATCATCATGGGCGCGGCCGGCAGGGATTTTCACAACTTCAACGTCTACTGGAAGAAGCTTGCGGACGTGGAAGTCGTGTGCTTCACGGCCACCCAGATCCCCGACATCGCCGGGCGCGTGTACCCGCCGCTGCTGGCGGGCCCGCAGTACCCGCAGGGCATCCCCATCCATCCCGAGGACCGCCTCGAGGAGCTGATCCGCGAGCATCGCGTCGAGCAGGTGACCTTCGCCTATTCCGACGTCTCGCACGAGTACGTCATGCACGAGGCGAGCCGCGTGAACGCGGCGGGGGCGGGGTTCGTCCTGCTGGGCGCCGGCCAGACCATGCTCGAGAGCGCGAAGCCCGTGATCGCCGTGTGCGCGGTGCGCACCGGGGCGGGCAAGAGCCAGACTTCGCGGCGCGTGGCCGGGATCCTCAAGCAGATGGGGAAGAAGGTGGCCGTGGTGCGGCATCCGATGCCGTACGGGGACCTCACCCAGCAGGTGGTGCAGCGCTTCGCTGGCGTGGCGGACATGGATGAGGCTCAGTGCACCATCGAGGAGCGCGAGGAGTACGAGCCGCACACCGCGATGGGGAACCTGGTCTTCGCGGGCGTGGACTACGAGGCCATCCTGCGGCGCGCCGAGCAGGAGGCCGACGTCGTGCTCTGGGACGGCGGCAACAACGACACCCCGTTCTACCGCCCGGACCTCCACATCGTGGTGGCCGATCCCCACCGGGCCGGGCACGAGCTGCGCTACTACCCGGGCGAGACCAACGTGCGCATGGCCGACCTCGTGATCCTGAACAAGGTGGACACGGCCGACCCGGAGGCCGTCCGCACGGTCGAGACCAACGTGCGCGCCCTGAACCCGCGCGCCCTGGTGCTGCGCGCGAACTCGCCGGTCACGGTGGGGGACCCGGACGCCGTCAAGGGCAAGCGCGTGCTGGTGATCGAGGACGGTCCCACGCTCACCCACGGCGAGATGCGCTACGGCGCCGGCCTGGTGGCCGCGCGCAAGCTCCAGGCGGCCGAGATCGTGGACCCGCGGCCTTACGCCCAGGGCTCGATCAAGCAGGTGTTCGAGAAGTACCCGCACCTCACCCAGATCCTGCCGGCCATGGGCTACGGAGGGAGGCAGGTCGCGGAGCTGTCGGCCACCATCAACGCGGTGCCGTGCGACGTGGTGCTGATCGCCACGCCCATCGACCTCGGCAGGATCCTCAAGATCGACAAGCCCTCGACGCGGGTGATCTACGAACTCGAGGAGCACGACCCGGACGCCCTGCGCCGCGCGATCGGGCAGGCCCTGGCGGCCGAGAAGGGAGCGGTGTCCCGTGGCGCCCGGTGAGGCGGCGGTGAAGCCGCGGCAGGAGGCGGGAACCATGAAGACCGGGACGAAGCCCCGAAGCTACCTGTCGGTCAAGGATCTCTCCGCCGCCGAGACGCTCGAAGTCCTGCGGCTGGCGGCGCTGCTCAAGCGCGAGGTCAGGGACGGCACGCCGCACCCGCGGCTGGCGGGCCGGACGCTGGCGATGATCTTCCAGAAGCCCTCGCTCAGGACGCGTGTCTCCTTCGAGGCAGGCATGACCCAACTCGGCGGCCACGCCATCTACCTGGGGCCCTCCGACATCAAGCTGGGGGAGCGCGAGACGGTGGAGGACATCGCGCTCACGCTCTCGCGCATGTGCGACCTCATCATGGCGCGGGTGTTCGGCCACGACATCGTGGCGGGCCTCGCCCTGCACGCCACCGTGCCGGTCATCAACGCGCTCTCGGACCGGGAGCATCCCTGCCAGTGCCTCGCGGACCTGCAGGCGATCCAGGAGCGCAAGAGCCGCTTCGAGGGTCTCAAGGCGGTCTTCGTCGGCGACGGCAACAACGTGGCGCAGTCGTTCATGTACGGCGGGGCGCTGCTGGGCATGAGCGTCACCGTGGCCTGCCCGCCGGGCTATGAGCCGCTCCCCGAGATCACGGCGGATGCGGCGGCCCTGGGGAAGGGCACGGGCGCCGAGATCGCGATCGCGCACGATCCCGTGGCCGCCTGCCGCGGCGCGGACGTGCTCTACACCGACGTCTGGGCCAGCATGGGCCAGGAGGCCGAGGCCGCGCAGCGCATGCACGCGTTCCAGGGCTTCCAGATCAACGCGACGACTCTGGGGGCGGCGAAGCCGGATGCGATCCTCCTGCATTGCCTGCCCGCCCACTACGGAGAGGAGATCGACTACGCCACCTCGCGCACGCCCAACTCGGCCATCTTCGATCAGGCCGAGAACCGGCTCCATGCCCAGAAGGCGCTGATGGTGCACCTGATGGGAGCTTGAGGGGCACCGGAGGGCCGTGACGGGGTATGAGACGGAGGCGGGCCGCGGGATCGTCGAGGACGAACGAGTGATGACCGAAGACAGCATGAAGGAAGGAACGGCCGAGACGCTGCGCGGACTGCTGGTGATCGTGTTCGCCGCTGCCCTGCTGGGAGTCGCCTTCAATGCCCTGGGGCTGGCGAGCCATCCCCCGCGCGGGCTCGCCTGGATCAAGCACGAGACCCCGCTGCCGAGCCTCGAGGATCTGCAGGGGGGCGGAGCGCCGGCGGCCGACACCTCCGTGCGGAACACGGTGCCCCCGGGTGGCGCGCCGGCAGCCGCGCGGTCCGCTCCGCCGGCCGCCGTGCCCTCCGGAGGGCCGCGCACCGGGAGCGGCGCCAGGGAGACGCCCGCCGCTCCGGCGTCCCCGCCGCCCGCGGCGCCGTCGCCGGCGGGTTCTGCGGCGCAACCCCCGGCGCCTCCGGCCGTCTCGACCCCGGCGGCAGGCGAGCTTCCGGTGGTGCCGGACCGCGACGAGGCCATCGAGATCAAGCTCCCGACCGTGAAGAAGTTCTTCGACGCCGGGGCCGCGGTGCTGGTGGACGCGCGCGAAGCGCCCGAATACGCCGGGGGTCACATCCCCGGGGCGCTCAGCCTGCCATTCGACGACGTGGTGGCGAACCCCGGGCTGCTCGGCGCCGTCAAGGGCGCGGGCCGGCCGATCATCATCTACTGCGGCGGCGGCGACTGCGAGCTGTCGAAGAACCTCGCCGCGAACATGCTCGCCGAGGGCATCCGCAAGGTCCTGGTCTTCACGGGCGGCTTCCAGGAGTGGCGGGACGCGGGCTATCCGGTCGCGCGCGGCGCCGCGCGCGGAGGCTCGTGATGATCCCGCTCACCCACCCCACCCTGCGCCGGCTCTGCCAGCTCGCGATCGGGATCATCTTCCTCGCCTCGGCGCTCGCCAAGATCGTGGACATCACTTCGTTCGCCCAGCAGGTGCACAACTACCGGCTCGCTCCCCTGTGGTCGGAGAACCTGCTCGCCATGGTCCTGCCCTGGGTCGAGCTGCTGACCGGGCTGGCGCTCGTCGTGGGCGTCCGCCCCCGGGCGGGCGCATGGCTGGCGACCGCGTCGCTGCTCGTCTTCACCGCGGCGGTGGGCCTCGCCATGGCGCGCGGGCTCGACTTCCAGTGCGGCTGTTTTGGGACCGCCGATGCCACGCGCATCGGCGGGGTCAAGCTCGCCGAGAACCTCGGGATGCTGGTGCTGGCGGTGGTGGGATCGCTGAAGCCGCGGTAGGAGTGGTTCGTCCGCGGGCCGCTGTTCCTCTCCGGCACGAACGAAGCGCGCAGCCCCTCGGGGCCGCGCGCTTCGGCGTCCACGGACGGCGACCGCCTAGAACACCTTCTCCCCGGCCTTGACCAGCCGCCCCAAGGCCTCGGCCAGTCCCTGGTGCAGCGCCCGCACGTCGGACTCCTTCCACTGGGAACGGTCGGCGCGCACGAAGGTGGTCTTGTCCACGCGGTTGTCGAAGCGGGCCACGGGGAGGCGCCAGGTGCGGCCGTGCGCCTCGATCCGCACCGTGTCGGGGCGGTCCGACTGCTCGAGCAACCACGCCAGGTCGTCGCAGCCGTAGTCGCCCAGCATCACGGCCATGGGCACGCCGTGGTGGAGGATGGAGCCCGGGTCGTCGGGGTCGGTGCGCTCGATGTTCTTGCGGCGCGACTCCTCGGGGGTGACCCAGACGTAGAGCACGGCGGCGCGCGACAGGATCTCCTGCGAGAACGTGGCGATGGAATAGCGGTAGCCGAGCGGCGCCGGCAGCGGCATCGTGGCTCCGTCCGGCCCGCCGCGAGCCATCTCGATCACCACCGTCCTGCCCTTCAGCGAATCGGGGATGCCGGCGTTCTTGTCCCGCAGCAGTCCGGCGCACTCGGCCTCGAGCGCCTGGGCGACATCGCGGCGCACCGCGGGGTCGAGCTGACCGAGGGCGGGGCGCGCGCCGACCTGGCGCCGCGCGGAGTCCAGCCGCTCGAAGAGCCACTCCGAGGCCGAGGCCGGTCCCGGGGACGCGCGGCGGCGCCGGACCAGGTCGTCGAAGTCCTCGTTCAGCAGCTCGATCAGGGTCCCCCAGTCGCGCGGCTCCTTCATGGGCAGCTCGTCCGAGTCGAAGAACACTCCGTCCCGGCCGCGCCCGCGCAGCTCCTGGCTGATCCGGCGCATGAGGTGCACGTAGGGGTAGTCGTCGAGCTGGACGGTGGGCCCGAGGCGCATCTCGTCGCGGCACTGCTCGGGGGTGAGGCTCGCGAGGTAGCGGCGCACTTCCGACTTGCCCGAGGCGGGCAGCGCCACGAGCAGGAGGACGTCGATCAATCTGGACATGAAAGGACTCGCGTCGGTGGGGGTCATGGACGTCGGCGATGGCGGCGGTGCCTGCGGTCAGCGCGTGTCCGCAGACACCGCGGACTATAGAGGAGCGGCTCCCGTGCTGACAACGGGAGGCCACCGTGGGTGCGCCAAGAGCGCAGGCGCGGACACGGCTGGCGGAGACCTCGTGTCGCCGGCTTCCCGCCCGACGAACGCGCGCGCTACACTGCCGCCGTCATGCCCTCCGCCGAGTTCGAGTTCACCGTCCGCACCCGCGGCCGTCTCGATCTGGCGAACGTCACGCGCGAGCTGGCGCAAGCCGTGCGGGAGAGCGGAGTGGAGAGCGGGACGGCGCTCGCCTTCGTGCCCCACGCCACCTGCGCCCTGCTGCTCAACGAGGACGAGCCCGGGCTCCGCGAGGACATGCTGCGGCTGGTGAGCGAGGTGATCGAGCCACTGCGGAGGAAGGCGCCCTTCGCGCACGACCGCATCGACGACAACGCGAGCGCGCACCTGGGGGCCATCCTGCTCGGGCCCTCCCTCACCATCCCCGTCTCGGCCGGCCGGCCCGCGCTCGGGACCTGGCAGTCCCTCTTCCTGGTGGAGCTGGACGGCCCGCGCAACCGAACGCTGCGCGTGGTGGTGCGCTGAACCGCCTGCGCGTGGGCGATGGGGGGCCGCCGTCCCGCTCGCCGCGACACGGACGAGACCGAAGACGGCCATCGTTGCGGCCGATCGGGCCGGGACCGGAAGCGCGCGGGCAGGATGCTAGACTGGCCGCGCTCGAGCTCGAACCAGGGAGGAGCGGCCCGTGACCGAGATGTTGCTCGTCTTCAGCACTTTCGCCACCGAGGAGGACGCGGCGCGCGTGGTGCGCATGCTGGTCGAGGAACGCCTGATCGCCTGCGGCAACCTGCTGCCGGGGGCGCGCTCGCTCTACCGCTGGCAGGGTGCCGTCGCGGACGAGCGCGAGGTGGTGGCGCTGATGAAGACGCGCGAGCAGGACTGGCCCGCGCTGCTCTCGCGCCTGCATGAACTTCATCCCTACGAGTTGCCCGAGTGCATCGCGGTGCGGCTGGCGGCCGGGGCGCCGAAGTACCTGGCGTGGCTCGAGGAGTCGCTCGAGCCCGGGGACGCGGCCGGCCGCTCGGCGGAAGCGGCTCCGCCGTCGTCCGGCGCCCCGGAGGGCGGGTGAGCGCGGCCCGGCTCGTGCTCGGGATCGAGACCTCGTGCGACGACACCTCGACGGCGGTGCTCGAGGGGGGCCGCACGCTGCGCTCGCACCTGATCGCGGCGCAGGACGTCCACCGGCTCTATGGCGGCGTGGTGCCCGAGCTCGCTTCGCGCGCGCACCTCGAGCTGCTGCCGCGCATGGTCGAGCGCGCGCTCGCCGAAGCGGAGGTCTCGGCGTCCGACCTCACGGGCATCGCCGTCACGCGGGCGCCCGGCCTGGTGGGCTCGCTCGTCGTGGGCGTGGCGTTCGCGCGCGCCTACGGCTTGGCCCTGGGCATCCCCGTGGTAGGGGTGAACCACATCGAGGCGCACCTGCACGCCGCGACCCTCGAGCAGGGCCAAAGCCCGCTCCCCGCGGTGGCACTCGTCGTCTCGGGCGGGCACACCGAGCTGGTGGAGGTGCGTGGGTTCGGGCGCTACCGCTGGCTGGGGAGCACGCGCGACGACGCCGCCGGCGAGGCCTACGACAAGGTGGCGAAGCTGCTGGGCCTGGGCTTCCCCGGGGGGCCGGCGATCGAGCGGCTCGCCGAGCGCGGGGACCGCGCGGCCTTCGCGTTTCCCCGCCCGATGCTGGATCGGCCCGACCTCGACTTCTCCTTCTCGGGGCTCAAGACCGCGGTCGCGCTCGCGGTTGCGCGCCTGGGTCCGCCGCCGCATCCCGAGCCACAGCTCGCGGACCTCGCGGCCTCCTTCCAGGCCGCGGTGGTGGACACGCTGGTCGGGAAGACCCTGCGCGCGGTGGACCAGGCGGGCGCGCGGGCGCTGAGCCTGGGCGGCGGGGTGGCGGCCAACCGCGAGCTGCGTGAGCGGCTCGCGCTGGGCTGTGAGGAGCGCGGCATCCCCCTGCGCGTGCCCTCGCTCCGGCTCTGTGCCGATAACGCCGCCATGATCGCGTTGCTCGGCTCGTGGATGCTGGAGCGAGGCGATGTGCCCGACCCCGAGCTGGACGTGGTGGCTTCGCTTGAGGAGTCGGGGCTGCCGATGAGCGGGGGCTGAGTCGGAAGCCAGGATGTCCCCCGGCTCCGCGTCCCCGCTGCGCCGCAAGGTGTTCTCCCCAAATCCCTGAAGCCCCCGGGCTGGGCGGCCGATACCGTAACTGGTGCCGTCCGGCCCGAGAAGCGGCGCCTGCATGCGCTTGGCCCGCCCCGGGAGGCCCGGGCCGGCCGCGACACGTGTCCCATAGCGAGACGGCGGTGCTGCGTCCCGAGCCCCACCCGCGCGAGGAGTCACCAGGAGTGACCAAGCCCCGGATCCTGATCGCCGAAGACGAGCTGCACCTGCGCGAGATCCTCCGGACGCAGCTCGAGCGCGACGGCTTCGAGGTCGTCGAGGCCCGCAATGGCGAGGAGGCCCTGGCGCTGGCCGAGCAGGTGCGCCCGGACGTGATCCTGCTCGACGTCATGATGCCCGGGATGGACGGCTACGAAGCGCTGCGGCATCTCCGCGCTTCCTACGCGACCCGCTACATCCCGATCATCATGCTCACCGCCAAGAACACGAAGGAGGACATGCTCTCCGGGTTCCGGGACGGGGCCAACGACTACCTCACCAAGCCCTACCAGGGTGAAGAGCTGCTCCTCCGCGTCAGGAACCAGCTTCGCTGGAGCCGCCAGCAGCGCGACGCCAGCCCGCTCACCGGCCTGCCGGGGAATCTCTCCATCAACGAGGAGATCGAGCGCCGCCTCGCCTCCGGCGAGCCCTTCGCGCTGCTCCAGGTGGACATCGACTTCTTCAAGGCCTACAACGATCTCTACGGCTACCCGCGCGGGGACGTGGCCATCCAGACCCTCTCGCGCATCCTGGTCGAGGCGGCGCGCCACCGCGGCGACCGGAACTTCGTCGGGCACATCGGCGGCGACGACTTCGTGCTGCTCTCGGCGCCCCAGACCGCGGAAGCGATCGGCCAGGAGATCATCGACACCTTCAACCGCGTCGTTCCCACGCTCTACGACCCCGAAGACCGCGAGCGCGGCTACGTCGAGGTCCTGAACCGGCGCCACGAGGTCGAGCGTTTCCCGCTCATGAGCGTGACCATCGCCATGGTCAGCACCGACCGGGCCCAGGTCTCGCACCTGGCACAGCTCACCGACATCGCGCAGGAGCTGAAGGCCCACGGCAAGGGCATCCCCGGGAGCGTGCTGGTGGGCGAGCGCCGCCGTCACGGCGAACCGGCGCCCGGCGCCGAACGGCACGCGGCATAGGGGCCACGGATGAGCCGGCGCAACGTGAATCAGGGGCCGTCGCAGAGCGAGCTCCGCATGAAAGCCGAGCTGGACCGGGCCCGGCGCGAGCTGACCAAGCTCAAGAAGGGCGCGGTCGAGCCCGGGCCCCCCTCCGTTCCGGTCCCCTCCGACGACGCGGAGGCCGCCCTGACCAGCGCGGCGCCGGGCTCGGCCGACGAGGTGGCCGCTCTGCGGCGGCTCGTCGCCGAACTCTCCGCCACGCGCCAGCGCCTGAGCCGTCTCTACTTCAGCCAGGTCGAGGAGAACCGGCAGCGCGGGCGGCGCCTCCACCAGATCCTCGAGAGCATCGGGCGGATCAACTCCGAGCTGGACCTCGACACCTTGCTGGCCCGCATCGCGGAAACCGTGGCGGAGAGCCTGGGCTTCCGCGTCGTGCTGATTCGCATTCGCGAGCCTGGTTCCGACCGGCTGTGCGCCCGCGCCTTCGTCGGCGTCGACGACCAGGGCCGCGCCCGCCTCCAGGCCAACGACATCCTGGTGGAGGACTTCGGGTCGTGGCTCAAGGACGAGTTCCGGGTGAGCCGCTCCTACTTCATCAGCCACCGCCACGAGTTCAACAAGCAGCTTCCCGAGGGGGTGCGGCCGAATCTCGGGCCCCGCGAGGAGTGGGAATGGCACGAGGACGACGTGCTCCTGGTCCCGCTCCAGAGCCGCAACGGCGAGCTGGTGGGGTACTTCTCGGTGGACGATCCCGTGGACCGGCTGGTGCCCTCGACCGAGACCATCGAGCTGCTCGAGATCTTCGGCAACCACGCCGTGGTCGCGATCGAGAACGCCCGGCTCTACCAGAAGCTGGAGGCGCAGACCCGGCAGCTCAAGGAGTCCGGACAGCGCCTCCAGGAGCTGCACGCGCTCAAGAGCACGTTCGTCTCGACCATCTCCCACGAGCTGCGCACGCCCCTCACCGCCCTCCGGGCCGTGCTCGACACGCTGCTGGCGGCGCGGGCGGGCGAGATCCCCCAGGACCGGCTGCGCCACTTCCTCGGCATCATGAACGAGGAGACCCAGCGCCTCGCCAGGCTCATCGAGTCGGTCCTGGACCTCAACCGCTTCGACTCCGGCGAGATGCGCCCCGAGCGCCAGCCGGTGGACATCGCCGAGATCGTTCAGGACACCGTGAGACTGCTGGGCCCGGTGGCCGAAACCGGGCAGGTCAGCCTCAAGCTGGTGAACGATTGCGCCGATACCCGGACGGAAGCGGATCCGGATCAGATGCGGCAGTTGGTCCTGCACCTGGGGAGCAACGCGGTCAAATTCACCCCGGCCGGGGGCTCGGTGACCGTGTTCCTCTCGGGGTCGGCGGACGAGATCGCGTTGCGGGTGGAGGACACCGGCATCGGGATTCCGGAACAGGCGCTCGAGCGGGTGTTCGAGCGGTTCTACCAGGTGGACTCGTCGCTGGTCCGCCGCTACGGCGGGGCGGGTCTCGGGCTGGCGGTGTGCAAGTCCATCGTCGAGTGGCACGGGGGGCGCGTCACCGCCGAGAGCGCTCCCGGCCGCGGCTCGTGCTTCACCGTGGTGCTGCCACGGCGACGGGGGCCGCGGGTGGTGGTGCGACCGGTTCCGTCGGCGCCTCCGGCGTCGGAGGACCTCTTGAGGCTGGCGATCGAGATGGTGGCGGAGGTCATGGACGCGCGCGTGGTCTCCCTGCTGGCTCCCGAGCCGGATGGGGAGCTGCACGTGCGTGCGGCGATCGGGCTCGAGGAGCGCGTGATCCACGAGGCCCACATCCCCCTGGGCACGGGCGTGGCGGGCTGGGTGGCGCGCAACCGGCGCCCGGTGTGCGTGTCGAACGCCCAGGAGTCGAGCGAGATCGCCGGCTCGGGACGCGAGCGCTACCGAACGCGCACGTTCATCTCGGTGCCGCTCGAGGACGAGACCGGACTGCTCGGGGTGCTGAACGTGACCGACCCCGTCTCCGGGAAGCCCTTCGACGCCCAGGATTGCGAGCTGCTGCTCCAGTTGGCCGAGCGCGTGGGCGCGGCCTGGGCCGCCCTGAGTCGCGGCGACGGCAACCGCTCGAGCCTGGAGGACACCGCGCGCACGCTGCGTCAGATGCTGTGCCACCTCGAGCGCACCCGCTCGGAGGCTCCCGGGAACGTGCGGCTCGCCCGCGCGCTCGCCCAGGAGCTGGGACTGAGCGAGGGGGAGATCGCGACCGTCAGCTTCGCGGCCGGCCTGCACGACATCGGCATGACCCGGCTGCCCGGCAGCCTGCGCGAGAGCGCCACGCCGTTCTCCTCCGAAGAGCGTGCCTTGATGGAGAGCCACGTCGAGATCGGCGCCGAGCTGCTGAAACCGCTGGAGGCCGTGGGGGCGGTGCGCGAGATCGTGCTGTCGCACCACGAATGGTGGGACGGCACGGGCTACCCGCGGGGGTTGCGGGAAGAGGAGATCCCCGTCGGAGCCCGCATCCTCGCCGTGGTGGATGCCTGGGAGAGCATGACGGTGGGGCGCACGCACCGGCCTCCGCGCAATGAGGACGACGCCCGCCTCGAGCTGAGGCGTCTCGCGGGGCGGCAGTTCGACCCCCGCGTGATCGAGGCCTTCGAGCGCTTGCTGGAGGCCGAGCGGCAGACGGCCGTGCCGGAGGGGCCGCAAGCGAAGGACGACGCGAACGCCATCGCAAGGAGGTGATCGGAATGGCGAAGGGCAAGATTCTGGTGGTGGACGACGAGATCTACATCGTGCACATCCTGGACTTCAGTCTGGGAATGGAGGGCTACGAGGTGCTGACCGCGCTCGACGGCGAGCAGGCGCTGGTGAAGGCGCGCGCCGAGCACCCGGACCTCATCGTTCTCGACATCATGATGCCCAAGCTGGACGGCTACGAGACCTGCAAGATGCTCAAGGCCGACCCGGCGACCCGGGACATCCCGGTGATCCTGCTGTCGGCCAAGGGCCGCAACGTGGATCAGAAGATCGGCTTCGAGGTCGGGGCCGACGACTACATCACGAAGCCGTTCAGCCCGCGCAAGCTGGTCGAGCGCATCAACGCGCTGCTCGGCCAGACCAGCCCGCACCGCATGCAGGCCTGACCCCCGGTCCGAGGCGCTCGCTTCGTCGATCGGGGGCAGGCCGCGGGCGGCGGGCTGCTCCGCGCGCATCGCGCGGGGCGCGGCCCCGAGCCCGCGGCGGCGTGCGGCCGCTCCCGTGGCCGCCCGGCCTGCGGATCCACCCCACCTCGGCCCTGTTCCTCCGGGAATCCGTTCCTCCCGACACTTGCCCTGCGGCCAGCCGCCCGTCATGCTGCGCGTGACCGTCGCGACAGCCCCCGCCTTCCGCGCCCAGGCCCATTCATGTCCTTCGCCCACGTCGCCCTGCCCCTGCCGTTGCGGCAGACCTTCGCCTATCGGGTGCCCGACGCCCTGGCCGCGCGGGCGGTCCTCGGCGCCCAGGTCTCGGTGCCGTTCCGTGGGCGCACGAAGCGCGGCTTCGTCGTCGGCCTCTCGGGAACGTGCGACCTCGCACGGGTGAGCGAGCTTGCCGGCGTGCTCGCCGTCCCCCCGCTCTCCGCGCATCTCCTCGATCTCGCCCGTTGGATCGCCGGCTACTACCTCGCCCCTCTCGGCGAGGTGCTGGCCACCGCGCTGCCGGGCGGGCTCGAGGGCTTCGCCGGGAGCCGCGCCCGCCGTGGGGCCGAAGAGGAGCGCGTCATGACGCTGCCGCTTCCCGAATCCGTGCGCCTCACGCGCGAGCAGGGCGCCGCGGTGCGCGAGGTCGCGGCGGCGGTCGGGCGCGGCGGCTTCGCGCCCCTGCTGCTCCACGGCGTCACCGCGAGCGGCAAGACCGAGGTCTACTTGCGCGCCGCGCACGCCGCGCGGGAGGCCGGCGGGCAGGCCCTGGTGCTGGTGCCCGAGGTGGCTCTGGGCTCGCAGGTCGTGGCCGCCTTCCGCCGGCGCTTCTCGGCGCGCGTCGGCGTGCTGCACTCCTACCTCACGGTGGGGGAACGGCGTCGGAACTGGGAGCTGGCGAGCCGGGGCGCCCTCGACGTGGTGGTGGGGGCGCGCTCGGCCGTGTTCGCGCCGCTGCCGAACCTGCGGCTCATCGTGGTGGACGAGGAGCACGAGCCGGCCTACAAGCAGAGCGAGATGCTGCGTTACCACGGCCGCGACGTCGCGGTGCGGCGCGCCCAACTCCTGGGCATCCCGGTCGTGCTCGGCTCGGCCACGCCGAGCCTCGAATCGCTGGCCAATGCGGCGCGCGGCAAGTACCGGCTGCTGAGGCTCCCGGTCCGGGTGGACCGGCGCCCCCTGCCGGTGGTGCGGGTGGTGGACCTGAGGCGCGAGGGCGCGGCCGGCGTCCTGCTGTCGCGTCCGCTGCGCGCGGCGCTCGCGGAGCGGCTCGCCCGCCGCGAGCAGGCGGTGCTCTTCCTCAATCGCCGCGGGCATTCGCACTACACCCAGTGCCGCGCCTGCGGCTTCACGCCCGAATGCCCGAACTGCGACATCACGCTCACGCTCCATCTCCTGCCGCATGAGTGGCGCTGCCACTACTGCGGTCACCGCCAGCCGGGCTCGGCGCTCTGCCCGGCCTGCCAGGCGCCGATGCTGCGCTTCGCGGGCGCGGGCACGCAGCGGGCCGAGCGCGAGCTCGCTGCGGCCTTCCCCGCGGGACGGGTGCTCCGCCTCGACACGGACGTGGCCCGGGCCCGCGGCACCACGCACGAGGTGCTCTCGGCCTTCGCCCGCGGGGATGCGGACGTGCTGCTCGGCACCCAGATGATCGCCAAGGGGCTCGACTTCCCGCGGGTGACGCTGGTCGGCGTGCTGGACGCCGACGTGGCGCTCCACCTGCCGGACTTCCGTGCCGCGGAACGCACCTTCCAGTTGCTGGTGCAGGTCTCGGGGCGGGCCGGCCGGGGCGAGATCGCCGGAGAGGTCTTCATCCAGACCTGCACGCCCGAGCACCCGGCCGTGGCGGCCGCCGCGCTGCACGATGAGCGGATGTTCCTCGATCACGAGCTCGAGCAGCGCCGCGAGGCGGGCTACCCGCCTTTCACCCGGCTCGCCAGCGTGCTCTTCTCGGGGCGCGACGAGGGCGAGGTCGAGGCCGCGGCCACCCGCACCCGCGAGCAGATCGCCGAGCGTGCCCGGGCGGCGGGCGTCCAGGTGCTGGGGCCGGCGCCGCAGGCGCTCGCGCGGCTCAAAGGGCGGCACCGCTGGCACTTGCTGCTCAAGGCCACTCACGCGGCGCGGCTGCGCGAGCTTGCCCTGGGCGCGCTCGAGTACGCCGAGGTGGCACGATCGAAGGGCGTCCGCGTGGTGGCGGACGTGGACCCGGTGGACGTGCTCTAGGGGCGCCGCCAAGCGACGAGACCGTTGCCTGGCCGGCTGTTCCCGGAACGCCACACTGCTGTGTCGGGTGCACTACGGACCGGGGCCCGGGCGCACGGGGGGGGGTGCCGGCGGCGGGGAGGGTGGGCCAGCGCCTCATGGCCCTCCTCCTTGACGGGGTTGCGTTTGCGCCCCTAGAGTCCAAAACCTCATCCAACCGTTTCCGCCCGTCGGGGCTGGCACACTTCCCGCGTTCATAAGGGTCTTCCATGAACCACCGCAACGCCAACAGCCGGGCGGCCGCCCCAGGGACCGAGATCAACCACGCCGCGGAGGGGTCGGCACCCGGAACCAGGGTCGTCACCTTTGAAACGGTCCGTGACAACCCCCGGGTCAAGAGCTTCATCCGCAGCGCGGACAGCGCGCTCGAGGTGATCGGCTACACCGAGCACGGCGAGCGGCACGTCGGCCTGGTGGCTCACATCGCCTACAACACGCTCAAGCGTCTGGGCCATGCCGAACGGGAAGCGGAGCTGGCGGCCATCTCCGGCTACCTGCACGACATCGGCAACGCTGTGAACCGGGAGGTCCACGCCCAGACCGGGGCGGTCATGGCCATGCGGATCCTCACGGACATGGGCATGCCGGACGAGGAGGTCGTGAAGGTCATGGGCGCGATCGGGAATCACCACGAGACCGATGGCTCGGCGATCAGCCCGGTCGCGGCCGCGGTCATCCTGGGGGACAAGAGCGACGTGCATCGCACCCGGGTCCGCAACCCGGACATGATCAAGTTCGACGTGCACGACCGCGTGAACTACGCGGTGGAGAAGAGCTTCCTCAACGTGGACGAGTCCAGGAAGGAGATCACCCTGGAGCTCACCATCGACACCAAGATCTCGCAGGTCATGGAGTACTTCGAGATCTTCATGACCCGGATGCTCGCCTGCCGGAAGGCCGCCATCTTCCTGGGAACGTCCTTCGGGCTGACGGTGAACGGGAATCGTCTCACGTAGGGCCCAGGCCAGGGGGCGGCCGGGCGCGACCCCCGCGGCCCATCGGGCCCGGGGCGAGGGACCGCCCGGATGCTCCGCGGGGTTGTGCGGGGCGGGCACGACGAAGACGGAACCGCCGCGACGGCGGCGAAGGCAAGGAGGAAACGGTGAGGCATCGTGCGATCGCGATCGGCGCCGGCCTGGCAGTGCTGGGGCTGGTGCTGAGCGGAACGGCCGAAGCACGCAATCCCAACTGCGCAGGCGGCATCCAGTACGTGGTTCAGGGGATGCGCGACAAGGACAAGGGCAACCTCGAGGACTACAGGCGGGAGATGTTCAAGGCGGTGGACCGGCTCAGCCTCTGCGCCACCGAGGACCCCGCCGATCTCGAGGCGCTCGCCTACCTGGGCTGGGCCCTCGCCGAGATCGACAGTTGCGGACCCGCGGGCCAGGCCTTCCAGACGGCCATCGACGGCCTCAAGGCCAAGGGCGACAAGAAGGCCGGCTGGGCGCAGAGCAACCGCGAATCCTACTGGGCCAAGGACTTCAACCAGGGCATCGCCGACATCCAGGCGGGCCAGACGACCTACCCCGACTTCATGAAGGACCCCGCCGACGACGGAGAGAGGGCTCTCAAGACGGAGGCCGGGAAGAAGTATGACGAGGCGCTCAACGCCCTCACCTGTGCCTCGCTGCTCAAGCCCGGAGACCCGCGCACGGTTCGCAACCTGGGCACCGTCTACGCCCTCCGGGGCGACCTGCTGAGGGCCGAGGCGGTGCTGCGCGCGGGGCTCCAGGCGGCGCCCGGCGACTCGGACCTGGTGAGTGCGCTGGCGCTGGTCCGCAAGAACTACGCGGGCAGGCTGATCGACGAGAAGAAGTTCGAACAGGCCATCGGTTTCTATGCCGATCTGGCGAAGGGCAGCCCGAACGATGCCGACGTGCACCTCGGACTGGCCGACGCGTACTTCAACCAGGCGCTGGCCCTCAAGGGCGATTCCGCCAAGGCCAGCTTCAAGGCCGCGGGAGACGCGTACGCCAAGGCGGCCAGCCTCAAGCCGGGCGAGGCCGACCTGATGTTCAACGCGGCGTTGGCGCACCAGAACGCCGGCGAGTTCGGCTTGGCCGAGGGCGAGTGGCGGGGGTTCCTCAAGACCAAACCCGATGACACCACCGCCCTGGCGGCCCTGGGATCGGCCCTGGTCGAGCTGAAGAAGTACGACGAGGCGGCGGCGGTGCTCCACAAGGCCGTGAACCTCAAGCCCAAGGACGAGAAGCTCCATCGTCAACTGGGCGGGGTGTATGCCCGGGCGGACAACCAGCCCAAGTCCTATGAGGAGATGGTGGTCTTCATCGCGCTCGAGCGCGGCCAGGCGGCGGGTGACGCCGCCGAGGCCGCGAAGAAGGCGGCGGCCAACAGCGACGCGGCGAAGACCTTGTCCGCGATGGGCCCGCCCGAGGAGCTGCGCTTCTGGGAGGCGGAGGGACAGAAGTACGAGACCTGGGTCTACTGGGGGAAGGCCGTCGCGATCACCTTCCGGGGCGGTCAGCAGATCGTCAGGTCCGACTGGGGAGCGCCGCCGCCGAAGCTCGAGAAGGCGGCTCCGGCCGAGCCCCCCAAGCATCCGCCAGGAAAGAAGAAGTAGCTGCGCCCGCCCGGTGTGAAGTGGCGCTGCACGATGGACGAGAACGACGGCCGGTCCGGCAGGCTGGTTCCCCGGTCCGGCCGTCGTGCCGGGACAGGACGATGAAGCCATGACGAGCCGGCTGGCCGAGCGGACGGTCGCCGTCCTCGGGTTCGGCAACCAGGGCGAAGCGCACGCGCTCAACCTCCGGGAAGCCGGGCTCGAGGTGGTGGTCGGGGCGCGTCCCGGCGGAGACGCCGAGGCCCGTTCCCGTGCGCTCGGCTTCTGCACGCTCGACCTGGCCGGGGCGGCGAGCCGCGCGGCTGTCGTGGCGGTGCTGCTGCCCGACGAAGCGGTGCCCGGGCTCTGGCCCGCCCTGACGCCGGCGCTGGCTCCGGATGCGGCGCTGGTCTTCGCCCACGGCTACAACCTGCTCTACTCGGCGCTCTCCTTCCCCGCGGATGGTGACGTGGTGCTGGTCTCGCCGACCGGCCCCGGCCGGGTGCTGCGGGCGCTGCACGAGCGCGGAGAGACCCTGCCCGGCTACCTGGCCGTCCACGTGGACCGCAGCGGCGCCGCATGGGACCTGGCTGCCGAGTACGCGGAGCGGCTGGGCTGCGCCCCGGTCTGGCGGACGACCGTGCGCGAGGAGACCGAGGTGGACCTCTTCGGCGAGCAGGCGGTGCTGTGCGGCGGACTGAATGCGCTCCTCGCCGCGGCCTTCGAGACCCTGGTCGAGAAGGGCTACGCGCCCGAGATGGCCTACCTCGAGTGCGTCCACCAGCTCAAGTACCTGGCCGACCTGCTGCATGAGCGCGGGCTGGCCGGCTCGCGGCGCTCGATCAGCGCCACCGCCCTGTTCGGGGACCTCACGCGTGGCCCGCGAGTCGTCGGCGAAGCGGCACGCCGCGAGCTGAGAGCGATGCTGGAGGAGATCCAGAACGGTGCCTTCGCGCGCCAATGGGCCGGGGAGGTCGCGAAGGGGAAGGTCTGGCTCGAGGAACGAGTCGAGCAGGCGGCTCGTCATCCCCTCGAGGAAGCGCGGCGGCGAGTGCTCGAAGCCGGGGGGGAGCGCGCCTGAGTCCGGTCGAATCGTGCAACGTCTTGAACAAAAACCAATTGACAGCCTTTTGGTCGGGTTGCTAGCCTGCCGCCCGATCAGCCCATCCGGCCCGGAGGGATCCGGCCCGTTCGGCGCGAGGAGGACGAGATGACCAAGGCGGATATCGTCGATCAGATCGCGGAGCGCACCGGCCTCACCAAGAAGGACGTGGCCGAGACCGTGGACCACTTCCTGAATGCGGTGGCGCGCGCGCTCGCCAACGGCCACCACATCGAGATCCGCGGCTTCGGCACCTTCCGAGTGAAGGACCGCAAGTCGCGCATCGCCAGGAATCCGCGCACGGGCGAGGCGGTCCCGGTCCCCCCGCGCAAGGTTCCGGTCTTCAAGGTCTCGAAGGAACTCAAGGACATGGTGGCGCAGGAGTAGCAGGGGAGCAGCCCGGCGCCGCCTGACGTCGTTCGCGCGGACGCGGACGGGAGTCATCGGCTCCCGTCCGCGTCCGGCTTCTCTCCCCGTCTTGGCGCCGTGAGGTTCTGCCCGTGGTTCCCCCCGGCCAGGTTCCCACCGCCGGGAGGGCTACCTCCGGCTGTCGCGGATCAGCAGCAGCCGCACGAGATGCAGCGCCGACACGGCCGCCGCCGCCACGTAGGTGAGGGCCGCGGCGTCCAGGACCTTCTTCGCGCCGGCCACCTCCTGCGGCGCGATCGAGCCCGTCTCCGTGAGCTGTGCGAGCGCGCGTTTGGAGGCGTTGAACTCGACCGGAAGCGTCACGAGCTGGAAGAGCAAGGCGCCCGAGAACAGCAGGATGCCCAGGTCCATGAAGAACAGCGAGAGGCTCGAGCGGAAGAAGAGCCCGATCAGGAACAGCGGAAACGCCGCGCCGCTGGCGAAGCTCGCCACCGGGGCGATAGCCGAACGCACCACCAGCGGCGTGTAGCCGCTGGCGTGCTGCAGCACGTGACCGACCTCGTGCGCGGCCACCGCGATGGAGGCCAGCGAGTCACCCCGGTAGTTGCTCGCCGACAGCCGCACCTTCTTCGCCCGCGGGTCGTAGTGGTCGCTCAGCACCCCGCCCACTTCCTCGATTCCCACGTCCGAGATGCCGTTGCGAACCATGATGGCGCGCGCCATCTCCTGGCCGCTCATGCCGTTGGCCGCGCGCACGCGCGACATCCTCTGATAGGTGCTCTGCACCCTCCACTGCGCCCACATGGCCAAGATCAGGGCCGGAAACACCAGGATGAGGGTTGGGTCGAAGAACATGGTGTGGATCACTCCCTCGCGGAAGGCGCCGCCATCCGGCGGCGCGTCGGTCGACGAGCGTTAGATGCCACGGGTCCCTGCTCCCGGTTCACGGGCGGGCGAAACGGCCATCCGGCCTTGAGGAGGCAACAGGTTGCGCGCCTTGTCAAGCGGCGTGACACTCTGGCCGGACGCCCCGGCCGTTTCCTCCAGCTTGATCGTTCCCGTAGACTCCGCGACATTCAGCCGGCAGCCCTGGCCTCCGCCGAACCCCCCGGGAAGCGACCATGAGCCCGAGCAACCCGTCCGTCGATCTGCGCAGCGACACCGTCACGCGTCCCACCCCGGCCATGCGCCGGGCCATGATGGAGGCCGAGGTCGGCGACGACGTGTTCGGCGACGACCCCACCGTGCAGGCGCTCGAGCGCCGGGTGGCGGAACTCGCCGGCAAGGAGGCGGCCCTGTACGTGCCGAGCGGCACGATGGGCAACCAGCTCGCGCTCAAGTGCCACACCGAGCCCGGCGACGAGGTGCTGCTCGAACGCGAGTCGCACATCTTCCTCTACGAGCAGGGCGGCCTGGGCGCGAACTCGGGCTGTCTCGCCCACGTCGTGCAGGGCGAGCGCGGCGCGATCGCGCCGGAGCAGGTCGCGGCCGCGGTGCGCGACTGGTCCGCCGACGATCACGTGGCGCGCGTGCGCCTGGTGTGCCTCGAGAACACGCACAACCGCCAGGGCGGCGTCATCGTCCCGCTCGCGCGGCTGCGGGCGGTCGCCGCCGCGGCGCACGCCCACGACGTCGCGGTGCACCTCGACGGGGCGCGGCTCTGGAACGCCAGCGTGGCGACGGGCACTCCGGTCCGCGAGTGGGCCGCCGCCGCCGACAGCGTGATGATGTGCTTCTCGAAGGGCCTGGGCGCACCGGTGGGCTCGATCCTCGCCGGCCCGGGCGAGTTCGTGCGCCGTGCCCGGCGCGTGCGGAAGCGCTGGGGCGGGGGCATGCGTCAGGTCGGCATCCTGGCGGCGGCCTGTCTGCACGCGCTGGACCACCACGTCGAGCGGCTGGGCGAGGATCACCGCCGGGCGCAGGCGCTGGCGCGGGGCTTCGCCTCGGCGCGCGGGGTGCGGGTGATCGAGCCCGAGACCAACATCGTCATCGTCGAGCTCGAGGATGCGGCGCTCGAGTCGCGCGCGGTGCTGCGCGCGCTCGAGGCGCGCGGCGTGCGCATGGTGCCCTTCGGCGCGCGGCGGTTGCGGGCGATCACCCACCTCGACGTGGACGACGCGGGCGTGGCGCGCGCGGTAGATGCGCTCCGGGCCGTGGTCTAGGCTCCCATCAGCGCCCCGGCTGCCGGCCGGCGTCCGAACCCGGGGCTGGCCCCGCCGCTGTCCCGCTGGCGAGGAGGGCCGCCCGGACCTCCTCGAGCCGGGCCGACTCGCGCGGCCCCGGGGCCTGGGCCTCGGCCCGCCTGAGGAACTCCACGGCCACCTCCCGCCGGCCCTGCTTCCATAGGCAGCGGGAGAGCCAGGTCGCGGCGAACACGTAGTTCTTCGGATCGGTGCTGCCGAACCGCAAGGCCAGCATGTAGCTCTCTTCGGCCCGCTGGATGAAGCCGAAGAACTCGTAGTTGAGTCCGAGGACCGCGAAATGGGAGGCCTCCGCTCCGGTCGTCTCATCACTCATCGCGAGCGTGGAGTCAAGCGGCCCCGGGTCCCCCCGCGCACCGAAGGGCGGCAGCCTCCTCGGATTGCGGTAGATCACGATCTCCGGGCCCGGTCCGCCGCGCGGCTGGAACTCCGCGAGCTTTGGCCACCGCGCTTCGAGGCTGTCGTAGAAGGCGAGCTGGGGGGCAAAGCGGGCAGGGGAGGTGCGGTAACGGTCGCGGACCGAACTCGTCACCACGATGGCGTCGGCGATGGCATTGCGTTCCGTGGAGTAGAACCTGGCCGAGCGCTCGGGCGTCACCTGGAACATGGGGAGTTCCTGCACCGCGTAAAGCCGCGGGCTGAAGCCGCGACGCCGAAGCTCTGCTCCCACTTCCGGGTTCAACTGCACCAGGTCGAGCGGGCCGAACACGTCGGGTCCGTAGGGCTCGCAGACGAGCATGGACCCGGCCGGCACGTGTTGCTCGATCCAGCGCTTCGCGAGCAGCCGTGTGTCGGGGCGCAGCGTGGTGAAGCGGGCCGGCAGCGCAGCCATGAGGGGCATGGCCAGCAGCGCTCCTCCCGCCGCTGCCGTGAGCGCGGCGCGCCGGCGCGCCCGCAGTGCGGGGACGGCTCCGCCGGCGG
>Ga0315277_10002848_pt1 | contig 23795 bp, 17 predicted proteins | sample YL17G05_15_MG_FD_203695 | JGI IMG/M metagenome (GOLD analysis project Ga0315277, IMG submission 203695) | Sediment microbial communities from Yellowstone Lake, YNP, Wyoming, USA - YL17G05_15 | ecosystem: Environmental > Aquatic > Freshwater > Lake > Sediment | place: USA: Wyoming | collected... | reverse complement strand
CAGACAGCAATAAAAAAAGCGAAAGACGGTCTCTCGGAAATAATGGGATCGATTACAAATATTTCGATTCCCATTCCTGCGAATCCGATCATGAATATCTTCGGCGGTGATAAAGTTGACCTTCGCATCTCGGGCGATGTCGATATCAGGGCTGCGTTCAGGAATACCACAACCGACCAGTCAATGCTTTCACGATTCGATCAGTCGAGAAATGAACCTACGTTCAAGCAGGATGTCCGCATAAATGTTAACGGCTTGATAGGGAAAAAACTGAATATCAGCGCCGACTGGAATACCCAGAGGATGTTCGAATATGAAAATCAGTTGAAGATAAAATATACAGGATTCGACGATGAGATTATCCAGAGCATCGAAGCCGGGAACGTTTCGCTGCAAACTCCCTCGCTCGTAGGCGGCGGGCAAGCATTGTTTGGATTAAAAGCAAAAATGCAGATGGGTCCTATGACGCTGACGACATTGCTGTCGCAGAAGAAGGGACAGACAAAAGAATTTACGGTGTCGGGCGGATCGCAGACATCCGAGGTGACCATTTATCCGCATGATTATTCGAGGAATCATTTCTTTCTCGATACACTATACCGCAGTTTTTTTGAGATGCTTAAAAATGATCAGGTACCTCAGATCACTCCTGATATCGAAATAAATCAGGTCATACAGCTGGATGTCTACATCAGCGTACCTGCCGCTGCCGCAGAACAGGAAGGAAAAGGGATTAAAGGTGCGGCATATATCGATTTACCATTTCACGGTATCGATGAAACCTACAGCAGCGATGATATAGCATCGCTGGCGAAGCAAACAGACCGCTACTTCGAAGGTGTGTTCGTCCGGCTCGATCCGAATAAGGATTTTAAGTTTGACCAGTTTGGCGGTTACCTCACGCTCCTGACAAGTTTCAATGACGATCAGGTTGTAGCGGTGGAGTACGAAATCGGAGGTATCGATGGAAACTCCCGGTTTTTCGGCGGAAAGGTGGAAGGAAACGATTCGGTTCTTTTTTTAAAGCTGGTCAAACCTAAGAACCTCTACAACAATCCGAATTACAAGCCGGCATGGAATCTCCTCATGAAAAATTTCTATTCTGTGCGCGCCACCAACATCAAGAAGGGCAGTTTCGGCTTTGAAGTGTGGCGTCAGACACAGGGTGCCGAGGTGGATGAGGTTGAAAATGAAAAGTTACTCCAGATTTTTAGTCTGGACCGGTTTGACAGTACATCCGGGGAACGGAAACCGGACAATAGTTTTGATTTTATTCCGGGATTTACCATAGATGTCGATCGCGGGGAAATTATTTTTCCGAAACTGAGACCTTTCGATGAAGGTATAAGAGAATATTTCCTGGCGAAGAAAGGGATTGCGGTAAACGACAGTCTCATATTCAGCGACATCTACGACACGACTTCATCGGCTGCTCAGAGAAATTCGTTAAAGAATAAGTATTATTTCAAGGTACGTGCTTCGGGCGCACAATCGAGCCGATATCAGCTCGGTTTTAACGTGGTGGAAGGAAGTGTTCAGGTATTGCTGAATGGTGCGCCGCTGAAAGCAGGCGAAGACTATTCCGTGGATTATATGGTGGGAGAAGTGGTTCTAAAAAATCCCCGGGCAATGGACCCAAGCGCGAATGTTTCGGTGAAGTATGAACAGAACGACCTCTTTCAGATTGCAGCAAAGACCCTGATAGGCGCCCGCGGCGAGATTGTTACATTTCCGAATACCAATCTCGGTTTTACCGTCATGAACCTTAATCAGGAAACATTGAGCGATAAGGTCCGCATCGGCGAAGAACCTACGAATAATCTGATGTTAGGTGTCGATGCGTCGACCTCGATCGAAGCTCCGTTTCTTACCGATATGATCGATGCGCTTCCTTTTATCCGGACAAATGAGATGTCGACATTGAAGTTCGGCGGCGAAGCCGCATTCATGTTTCCGGATGCCAATACAAAAAAGAGTACCGTAGCTGGCGACAAGGGCGCGAGCATAGCGTACCTCGACGATTTCGAGGGTTCGCGTAGAACAATCCCCATTAATATCCAGTATCCCGCATGGGCACTGTCGAGCACTCCCGAATATCTGCCTCTGGGAGTGGGTCTGCCGGATTCGACAAAGAATTTCAGAAGAGCACGACTCACATGGTATAACATCCCGCAGGGCGCTACCGTGCAGGATATCTGGCCAAACAGGAGAACCCGGCCCGGCGATAATCTTCTAAATCCGTTCATTCTCGATTACAATCCGAACCATCGTGGGATGCATAATTATGCATTGGATTTGGATTCATCTCTGCACCGGAAATCAATAGGCGGCAACACGGGTAATCACGATAATCCGGTCGAACGACGCAAGAACTGGAATGGTATCATGCGGGCAATCGGCTCGACGGCCGGCAGTATACTTGAACAAAATATTACCTACATCGAATTCTGGATGAAAGCAACGAGCGCAGATCTGGATGATCTGCGGCGGGGGAAACTGTACATAAACCTTGGCTACATCAGCGAAGACGTCATTCCCAATAAACAGCTAAACTCTGAAGATAATGTCAGAACACCGTCAAATCCGGGCGGTATCACCAACGGTGTGTTGAATCCCGGAGAAGATCTCGGCGTCGACATGCTGGGCGATGCGGAAGAAGTTGGGAAATACCAAACGTTCATAACAATGAATGCCGGAGATCCTGATGTCGATCCCGGAGATCCAGCCGGCGATGATTATCTGTTCTGTATGCCGGACAATCCGAATTGCAATATGTTCAGAATCAACGGAACAGAAAATAACGGACTGGCAGAAGGAAATAATTATCCGAATACGGAAGACCTCAATGGAAATGGGAGTGTCGATCTCATCAACGAATATCTTGAGTATGAACTTCCGCTTGATACAGCTTATATAGATTCGCTCGGCGTACTCCAGCCAAATGAATACCGTGTCGGAGGCGGAAATAAAGGCTGGTACCAGTTCCGTATACCGCTCCTGAATGCGACCCGGATTTTTGGGGGCTCATCTCCCCAATCTATTTTACAGAATGTTCAGTATATCCGCATGTGGCTGTCGGGTTTTTCAGAACCTGTCAATCTCTGGTTCGCTGAAATTGACCTCCTCGGCAATCAGTGGCAGGAACGGACGAAAAACGACTCTCTTCTGAAAGTTTCCGTCATGAGCATTGAAGAGAATCCGCAATATCTGAGAGAATGGTACCAGCTCGGCATCACTCGTGAACGTGACAGGTCGGATCCGAATAATATCATAGAGGCAAACGAACAATCGCTTGCATTCATACTTAATGATCTTCCGAAAGACACGTCGCGGGAAGTATTCAAAGTTTTTACGATTAAAGCGCTGGATCTTATCAATTACCGGTCCATGAAAATGTTCGTTCACGGCGATGAAAACTTCGAATACTTGTCGTCTGAACAGTACGATGCCGCAATCTACCTGAAGTTTGGCGCCGACTCGCAAAACTTTTACGAATACCGGCAGCCGATTCATCGTGGGTGGGACATCGCGAACAATGAGATTGTGATCGATTTTGCCAAGTTGACGTCGGTTAAGACAGCACGCGACAGCGCCAATCGCATCTACCGCGTTCCTATACCGGAACGTGAAGGTGCAACCTACGGAGTACGCGGGAATCCTTCCCTGCGACAGGTGAAGGAGATAATAATCGGAATCACCAACGTCGGTAAATCCCTGCTCAGCGGGGAAGTGTGGATAAATGAACTGCGCCTTGTCGATGTCGACAACTCTCCCGGATCGGCATTCCGTTTCGATACACAGATGAAACTCGCAGATTTCGGATCCTTCGGATTTAACTATGCTCAGATAGATCCCAACTACCATACTCTCGAACAACGCTTCGGCAACCAGACAACGAATGTCAACTGGGCTGTCAATACGACGGTCGCCCTCGAACGTTTCCTGCCAACTGACTGGCAGGGCACGCAAATCCCGTTCGGCTACTCGCATGCAGAACAGCTTGTGAAACCAAAGTACCTCCCCAATACGGATGTCATCGTCGAAGAAGCCGCCAATCGGGCACAGTCGACCGCACAGGCCGATAAAGTTATCTCAGATTCACAAACTCTGAGTGTAAGGGATTCCTACTCCGTGTCCGGACTTAAAATCGTCCCGCCGATTAAAGCCTGGTACATCGATGATACATTCAGCAAGCTGGTTTTTTCGTTTAACTACAATACTGCGAGTGAAAGAAATCCCTCCTTTGAACTGCGCAAGAGCTGGCAATGGAATCTGGGGATAAATTACAACCTGGCACTTCCTACAACTTACTACTTCCAACCGTTTAAATCGTTGTTTAAGGGTGTCTTCCTCCTTGAAGATTATAAGGACTGGAAGATATACTACGTTCCGTTCGGTAATATTTCTGCAGGCATTGGCGGCAACAGGTCCCGCTCGATGGAAAAAGGGCGTGCCCAGAACAGTACCCTCCGTGATAACCGGAACTTCGGCGCGCGGAAGAATTTCGGGTTTTCGTGGAGACTTACAGAAGGCGGTTTGACAAACTTGTCCGGTGATTACGGTCTCTCGGTAGATAGGAATTTACAACCGGTGGACAACGATACAGTTGGAAGGGATTTCTGGTCACTCATGAAGAGTCTGTTCGTTGGCGGCAAGGACAGCAGGTATAATCAGCGGTTTTCCATAAATACGAAACCAAAGATTCCAAATATTCTTGACATTCCTAAGTACTTCGAAGTCACTCTCGGATATTCAGTAACATACCAGTGGTCGAATAGTTTCCAACCTGGTGGCGTGAGCGCCGGATATGGCAATAGCATTAATTTTTCCCTGAATTTCCGATTGAAGTCGCTCACGGATCCATGGTTTGAAACAAAAAAACCGCTCCCTCCGCCGAAAGCTGGCGCTGCCGGACGTCCTCGCCCCGGTGATCAGCCCGGAGCAGGAGCTGATTCGGTGAAACAGAAAAGTGAGAAGGGAAAAACTGGATCTGACAGCAGTAAGACGCGGAATATGGTCGACCAGCTCCGTTCTATCGCGAAGCTGATTTTGAAAATTCCGCTCCTCGATTACGAAAATATTAACATTGCCTACAGCCAGGCAAATCGTGCGGGAGCGGGGGCTCTCGTAGGAGGAACGGGATTCCTTAATTTCTGGGGACGCCTCCCGTTCCAGGGATCGCGGACAGACTATGGTCCGTCGAGATTGTTCCAGTTAGGACTTATCAATGATCCCGACGGTATCTTGAGATTTTCCACAAAATCCAAGTTCCCGTTCATAGGATGGAAAACAGAACTCGGTTTGCGGCATCCGAACATGCAGTCGAGCGATCAGTTCTCACAGGATAATAAAATTACCATTCGGACGAAGCGGCCGCTCTGGAAGGACGCTGATCTCGAACTCAATTGGAATGTCGGATGGAGATACACGAGAACGACGATCATGAAATCCGATTCTCTCGGGATACAAACACAGGGGGATCCGACTATCGGCGGCGGCATAGAACGTTCGTTCCTCTCAATCCCGCCGGTTTTCCTTTTCAAAGCGTTTAAGAGCGGACTTGAAGATGTGGGGAAGAAATATGAAGAGCTTGTTAAAACAGAACCGGCGAACAAAGCACTCGTTAAAGCCTTTGAAGATGGTCTTGAGACTCTGCCAATTCTGAAAAAATTGTTCGGTCAGTATGCGCCGCGGCCCAACTGGACATTCCGATGGTCCGGTATCGAGAAAATTGCCGGTCTTAACTCCGTGTTTGACCGCCTTGCACTCGAACATAACTATTCATCAAGTATCCGCCGCGATTATAGAAGTTCGCCCACGAAAGGCGAGCAAACTGACGGAGAACAAATCAAGTACGGTTTTTCACCGCTTGCCGGTATCAATATGACCTTCAAGCAACTCCTGAAAGGGAATTTTTCGGGTAACTTTAAGTATAACACAACAACGTCGTACGACCTGAACGTGGCAACCCAGACACCGAACATCATGTCGACACTCTCGCAGGAGATATCGCTGACGCTCTCGTATTCGCGCCGTGGATTTTCCTTCCCTCTGTTTGGATTGGATCTCTCAAATGATATTGAAGTCAGCATGAACTTCTCGTACACGAAAAATTCCCGGCGAAGGTATGAACCACAGCTTCTCTCAGTGAACCAGGAAGGGATTCCCATGGAAGGACAAGTCCGAACCCGACTCGAACCGCGGATTCGTTATGTCCTGAGCTCGCGCGTCACAGCTTCTCTCTTCTACACTTACATAAAAACTGCTCCCGATGCCGCCGGTTCCCGGGTAATCGGAACAACATCCAACGAGGCAGGCCTTGATATTCATATTTCCATCGGAGGGTAACGCGTCAGTTCCCTCCTGATGCGGGGAAATTCGTTGATTCTCTCCTGTGGTTTGGTTATTTTTTACTATTAAAGGTGACAGATGAATTCACAGACAGGCACAAAAGGACGCATTCTTTGGGTTGACGACGAGATAGAACTCCTCCGCTCTCATATCCTCTTCCTCTCAGAAAAAGGCTATTCCGTAGAAACCGCTACAAACGGTGAGGACGCCATCAAAATTGTTAAGCATAAACCAATCGATCTCATTCTACTCGACGAAATGATGGCAGGGATGGGCGGACTCGAAACACTCTCAAAGATCAAAGACATTAAACCTGAAATACCCGTCGTCATGATCACAAAGAACGAAGATGAAGGGTTAATGGAGGAAGCGATAGGAGAGAAGATCAGCGATTACCTGACAAAACCGGTTAATCCGAGTCAGGTTCTTCTCACGTGTAAAAAATTTCTCGAAGGTAAAAAAATCGCAGAGGCATCGGTTTCACGCGACTACATTGAAGAGTTTAACGAAATTTCACTTATACTCCAGCAAGACCCGACCTTTGCAGATTGGATCCGCATTTATGCAAAGCTCGTCGATAGGGGACTGGAGTTCGATCATCATCCCGAATTGGGTCTGAAGCAGATGCTCACCGACCAGTTCCGCGAATGCAACGTTGAATTTTCTAAATTTATCGAACGCCGTTACCGCCACTGGCTCGAAGAACAATCGCGTCCGACACTTTCCGTCGATATCGTGGAGCGATACCTGATCCCCGAACTGAGGGAGACTAACCGTTCTGTTTTTTTCTTCGTTATCGACTGCCTGCGTCTCGATCAGTGGATAATCATGGAATCAATACTGCGGGAATACTACGACATTACGAGAGACTACTATTTTTCAATATTACCAACCGCGACACCGTATTCACGGAACACGATATTTAGCGGCGCATGGCCTTATGAGCTGGAAGTTCGTTTCCCTGAGATATGGGCTCAATGGGAGGATGATGATAACAGCCGCAACCGCTATGAACATCAGTTCCTCGATAATCTCCTAGAGAGACGGAAAATAACTCTGAAACCGGAATCAAAATATGTAAAAATACTCGATCCTGAGTTCGGCAAGGTTTTTGAACAGAACATCCTCTCCTATACGAAGAACCGTTTAACCTCCGTAGTCGTTAATTTTGTGGATATACTCGCACACGGCAGGTCAGATTCACAAATCCTCAAGGAAATAGCGCCCGATGAATCTGCCTATCGTGCACTGACCGCGGCATGGTTTAACCACTCGTCTCTTCTTTCTATGCTGCAGGTGCTGTCGCGGCAGAAAAATGTGACCGTCGTCCTCACGACCGACCACGGGAGCATCAGGTGTATGCGCGGCGCGAAGGTAATCGGCGATCGCGAGGCATCCACGAATCTACGGTATAAATTCGGCAGGAACCTCAAAGTCGATGAACGGTATGCAATCTTTATCAAGAATCCTTCCGATTTCCGGCTCCCCAAACGGAGTGTTACGATTAATTACATCATTGCCAAGGAAGATTACTTCTTTGTTTATCCGACCGATTACCACAAATATATCAACCAGTACCGCGACAGTTTTCAGCATGGCGGAATATCCATGGAAGAAATGATCCTTCCGATTGTTACCCTGAAACCGAAGAGATGAGCGAAACGTACCTGTCACATTCTGAGGAGGAAACGATCGACACGGGAATAAGATTAGCCAGGCAGCTGTCACCTCACGACGTCGTTGCGCTGTTCGGAGACCTTGGCAGCGGCAAAACCCGGTTCATCAAGGGAATTTGCCGCGGACTCGGAGTTATAGAACATGTCGCAAGTCCGTCCTTTACTATCCTCAATGAGTATGATGGGAACGGTTTAAAAATCCACCACTTCGATTTCTACCGCCTCGGATCGCTGTCCGAATTGCGTGAGATCGGCTTCGATGAGTACCTGGAGGGTGAAGGAGTGTGCCTAATAGAATGGGCAGACCGTGTGCAGGGTCTGCTTCCGGCTGATCGGTATGATGTACATCTGAGTTTCGGAGAATCTCCGGAGAACCGGCGGATCGTCATCGAAAAATTACGCGGGATGATACGATGAAAGTCCTGGGCATCGAAACGGCAACGGCCGTCTGCTCTGTGGCGCTCGTGGAGAGCGGCGGTAAATCAATAGAACGGAGTATCCATTCGAAACAGATGCACTCCGAAAAGATAATTTTTCTCATCGACGAATGTCTTGCCGAAGGGAAAACGGCACTCGGGTCGATCGACGGCGTTGCTGTCTCAATCGGACCGGGTTCATTCACGGGTTTGCGGATCGGCCTCAGTGTTGCAAAAGGGCTTGCGTACTCTTCGGGATTGCCAATCTGCGGCGTTTCAACGTTACTGGCGCTTGCACAGCATGGCTCGTCGCAGTGTGCATCCACAGACGAGTGTACAATCCTCCCTCTGATTGACGCACGAAGGGATGAGGTCTACTGTGCAGTGTACCGGTGGCATAACGGTGAGATGGTAGAGCTTCATCCACCCCAGGTAGTCTTTCTTCAAGAAATTCCTGCTCTCATTACATTCAATGAAAAGGTCATAGTTATCGGTGATGGAGCAGAGAAATTCAAAGAATATTGTAAAAAAACTGCATTTAATAAATCTTCTTCTTATATTTTCCCAGCGGGTCCGCCGGCTCATTGCAGTGCGGTGCCTGTGGCGGCAATAGGGGCAGGGAGAATCAAATCGGGCGCATGCGATCCGATTGCGACTCTCGAACCGTTGTACGTCAAGGAGTTTTATACTCCGGTTAAGACAGTGAAGTGAAACGACATCAATGCGAAGGTAAATAACCTATGGCATGGTTTCGACGATCGAAGGCGAGCATCACCACGGGGACTGAGCGGAAAGATATCCCCGACGGTATGTGGACCAAGTGCGACGGTTGTAATGAAATTATCCACCGTAAACAGCTGGAACAGCAATCATTCGTATGCGTGAAGTGTAACTACCACTTCCGCATCGGCAGTAAGGAGTACCTGCGCGTCCTTGTGGATGAAGGGACATTTAAAGAGATGGATAAAAAGATGCGTACGACCGATCCTCTGCAGTTTAAGGACTCGAAGGGATATAAGGATAGGGTCAAAGAAACGATGCGAAAAACAGGGCTGAACGATGCAGTACGGACCGGCACTGCTAAGATCGGCGGTATCGATGTTGTTGTGGGAGTGATGGATTTTAGTTTCATCGGGGGAAGCATGGGTTCTGTAGTGGGAGAAAAGATCGCCCGCGCGATCGTCAAAGCTTTGAAAACGAAGGTGCCGCTTATTATCGTATCCTCTACCGGCGGAGCTAGGATGATGGAAGGCGCACTCTCGCTCATGCAGATGGCCAAAACAAGTGCGCGTCTCGCGCAGCTCGCCGATGCCGGTATTCCGTATATTTCTATCCTCACCGATCCGACCACCGGTGGAGTAACGGCAAGCTACGCAATGCTGGGGGATATAAATATAGCAGAACCGGGTGCACTCATCGGATTTGCCGGACCCCGTGTCATACGCCAGACTATCGGAAAAGATTTACCCCCCGGTTTCCAGAGAGCAGAATTTCAGCTCGAACACGGATTTGTCGATACAATTGTTCACAGAAAAGACATGAAAGAAACAATCACGAAGTTGTTACACCTGATGTGGGATTGAATAAGAAAGTTGTAACAATATTGCATCCTGTACCGTAACCAATAGAAAAGGATCATTTGATGGAAATTTTTGTATGGTTTAACCGCGGCGGGATAGTTATGTATCCCATTTTACTCTGCTCGCTCGCCGGGGTTTATATTATAATAGAGAGGTGGCTCATCATCAGGAAATCGAGACCGCCCGCGACGGCATTTCAGATAAAGCTCCGGAAGATGCTGGAAGGAAAGAACCTCCAGCTTGCGCAGGAAATGTGCATTCAGGAAAGATCGCCGATAGGGCGCATTGTCGGAGCCGGTCTCGAGAAGATCCACCATGGATCTATGCGGGTGCGTCAGGTAATGGAAGATCAGGGGAGGGAAGAAATTACACTCATGGAACGACACCTCGGTATTCTCGCGACGATTGCCGGAGTTGCTCCGATGCTCGGTTTCCTCGGTACGGTAACCGGTCTCGTTGCGGCTTTTCAGGCGGTTGCAGGTGCGGCCGGACAACCGTCGCCCGCGGATCTCGCCGACGGTATATGGGAAGCTCTCATCACAACGGTTTTCGGATTAGTTGTAGGAATTCCCGTAGCCATGGCATACAACTACCTGCTCAGTCAGGTTCAGTCGATCGCCGCCTCATGTGAACGGATTGCACGCGACACGCTCGATGCAATCGAAGAAATTGTCTACCACGGAAAACAGGTTGTACGGGATGAGGAACCGTTAAAATTGCGGAAAGAGGAGGAACGATTATGAACTTCCGACCGGTTCATAGGTCTTCCTATCTTGAGACGTTCAATTTTTCGTCGCTCACGGATGTTGTGATGCAGCTTCTCATCTTTTTCCTCCTGACATTTTCTTTCGCAAACACGCGGGGTATGAATGTTACCCTGCCGAAAACTGCTGTAGGTCAGCCTCCTCAGGGTAAAACCATCACCGTTTCCATTCAGAAGGATAAGAATCTCTTCGTAAACAATGAAGCGCTGACGAAAGATCAACTTGCTGCAAAACTTGCCTCCCTAATTCAAAATAACGCCGAACAACTGATTGTGATCAGGGCGGATAAAGATTTAATTCTGCAGGATGTTGTGGAAGTCCTCGACATTGCGAAGAGTGTGGGTGCAACGAAATTATTCATCGCTACAGAAGCTGCGAAAGAGGTGAAGTGATTTACCAGGCGGCATATCAGCACGAAAAGAAAATACGAACAACTGCCGCTGTTTCGAGCATTCTCATCCACATCATAATTGCGGTCATCGTCTCATTCACGATCGTGTGGCAGCCCAAAGCGCCCGTGCTTATCGAACTCGACTGGGGCGGAAGCAGTGGTGCGCCGAATCAGAGTATATCTCAGTCGGAAAGCGATCCGAATCGATCCCGGGAATCAGCGCAGTCCGGCGGGGCGGCTGAAGAATCCAAAATAGACGTACCGGCTTTAAAAAATCCTTCGAGCGAAGTAATTCCCTCTACAGTGAAAGAAAAACCGAAAACAACAGCAGGTAAGACCAAGGCAAAAGCAAAATCTGAAGGATCGACCGTAGCACGCCGCAGGAGAGCCAAAGAAGGTATTGCAGGCGGCGCGGGTAAGTCTACAGGATATTCAATAGAATGGGCCGGATCAGGATCACGACGACTTCTTAGCGGACGCATCCCACGCTATCCTGAAGGCACCGACAAGGAATTGCCCGTCACGCTTCAGTTCGCGGTTCTTCCCGATGGGTCCGTCACGGGCATCATCCCGCTATTCCGCAGTGATGAACTTCTCGAACGTGAAGCGATTCAGGCGCTCCAGACGTGGCGGTTTGACCCACTTCCGCCTCAATTTGAACAAAAATCCCAGACAGGAAAAATTATATTTAAATTTGTATTACAAAAGGAGTAGAAATATATATGAAATGTATCCGGTTCGTTTGCGCGGTTGCCCTCGCTGCTTTTTTTACTGCATATTTTTATACAAGTGCTGAAGGACAGGACATTAAGAGGATTCAACCGGAATGGTGGTTCGGGGGCGCGCTCGGCGGCAATATTAATATCTACAGCAGTGATTTTAAAACACTCAACTCCGCAACGGTTCTTCCCTCCGCAATCACGAAAGGATCCGGTATCGGACTGTTCATCTCTCCCCTGGTCGAATACAGACCGCATCCGGTCTGGGGCGGAATGGTGTTCTTTGGATTTGACGGACGCGGGGGATCGTTCAGTGATATTAAACCGAACGATACAACTTATTCGCTCTCATCATCTATGAACTACCTCAGTTTGGAACCTTCGGTTCGGTACGCCCCGTTCGAGTATCCGCTCTACTTCTTTGCGGGACCACATATAGGATTTAATGTGGCAAAATCATTCTCGCTTGAGCGATCGCCGGGCGGAGAGAAAAAAGGCGATTTCGATAACGTCCGTGGTACGACGATTGGCGCTCAGATCGGAGCGGGCTATGAATTTTCTCTTACGAAATTTTCCGACGAGTGGCAGGCCGTGGCTTCCCCGTTCCTTTCACTGCACTTCGGACAGGGACCGCGCTCGGAGGAAAGCTGGGGCATCACCACCGTTCGCGCGGGTGTTGCGATAAAGTTTGGAAATACTTCAGAAATAAAAACAAAAGTTGAACGCGATGTTCAGTTTTCCATCCGTGCACCGAGAATTATCCCGAAAGAACGCAAAGTCGAAGAAACCTTCCCGCTGCGAAATTATATATTTTTCGACAGTGATTCTCAGGAAATCCCTTCACGGTACCAAAGGATGACATTCGATGAGGCACAGATGTTCAAGGAGGAGCAACTCCTTCAACCGCAACCGAAAGATTTGACCGGCCGATCCCGGAGACAACTCACGGTCTATCATAACATTCTCAACGTACTAGGCGATCGCCTAAGAAAATATTCCAGGACCTCCGTGACTCTCATAGGTTCGTCGGAGGATGGCGAAGCAGTCGGCAGGGAAATGGCTGAGTCGGTTAAGAGGTATTTAATGGTTGTTTTTGGGATAGAAACGGAGAGGATAACGACTCGCGGAAATGCTAAGCCCTCAGTTCCATCCGTCCAACCTGGGGCGACACGTGAGCTGGAACTGGTAACACCGGAGGACAGTCGTGTGGAAATCACCAGCACATCAGGCGAACTCCTGGAACCGGTCAAGATAATCTCGCTCCAGGAAGATCCTCTCGACAGCGATATCCTCTTCAGTGTGAGCAGCGGCGATGACTACTTTGCCTCCTGGTCACTCCTGATGACAGACGAGAGCGGAAAAGTAACGCAGTTTGGGCCGTATCTTTCCAGGCAGGAAAGAATTCCCGGAAAGCTTATTCTCGGCAGTAAAATGAAGCAGACCTACAAGGTTGTATTCGAGGGACAAACGAGCGACGGGCAGATCATCAGGAAAGAGGACTCGATGAGACTAATCATGTCCGATGAACCTGAAGAGGCGCCCGGATACCGGTTCAGCATCCTGTTCGAATTCGACCAGTCCAAGACGGTCGCGACGTACGAGAGATTCCTTACGCAGACGGTAGTCCCGTTGATTCCGAACGGCAGCAGCATCATCATTCACGGGCATACCGATATCATCGGAGAAGAAAGTCATAATCTCTCGCTTTCACAGGCCCGTTCGCGTGAAACCATGAATATCATTGAGCAGGCGCTTGCCAGACTCGGCAGGAAAAACATGACTTACGATACGTATGGATTTGGGGAAGATGTCAGGCGCGCGCCATTCGACAATCGTTTTCCCGAAGAACGGTTTTATAATCGAACGGTAATTATTGATATCGTACCGGAGTAACATGCACCTACGCAATCAACAACTGCGGATGGTTATCCGTATAATCTACCTGTGGATTGCGGTGTCCACGGCATGTGTCCTCCGCGCTCAGGTTCCTGATATCGAACAGTCGATACTGCCCAACGCACTGCCTCAGGGTGAGCAGTGGCTCAGTAACGATGGATACCACGCTGCACGCCAGCAGCTGGAAGAAATATACACGCTCCTCCCTTCTGTGGAGGCGCGGCGTGATGCGCTATTCATTCTCCTGAAAAGTTCTTTTGAAGATCAGGAGTATGAGAACGCATACCAGTGGTCGACGGATTTTTTAAACGATTTTCCAAACGATCGGAGGAAACGCGAGGTACTGCTTGTTCGCGGAATAAGTGCGTTTCAGACGGAAAGACTGGATGTCGCTCATGCAGATCTCGATACGGTCCTCCGTATAATGCCTGCGGGTCCTGAAGTACGCATAGCCACGTTCTGGAGAGCAATGTGCTTTTTAGAAGACGGTGATTGGCAGTCTGCGGAATCTGATCTCCGGCGTACCTACGAGGATTCCTCTGTTACCGGTAACCGTGATATCGTGCTCATGGGATTGGCGTTATCCTTTGAACGGCGGCGTGAATATCGTTCAGCGATCGATGTATTACAGAAATATCTCATCGAGTTCCCTCAGAGCAGGTTCATTCCTGATGCAAAAATACGACTCGCTTCTCTCTATCTCCGGATAGGTTCTCCCAAACATTCTGTCGAGGTACTCGAGGATGTCAAGCCGTCATACCCTCAGCGTCAGGAATACATACTCATCAAGGCGGAAGGCGCACTGCAATCCGGCAGGTTCACGGAAGCGGAACAGGGATTCAGCTCTTATCTGAAAGATTTTCCACGGAGCAGGGACTCGCGCAATGCGCAGTACGGACTTGCATGGTCGTTCGTACAGCAGGGGAAATATAAGGAAGCCCTGCAGGAATTTGATTCACTCGGTCACGGCAGCGATTCGATGGCTTTTACTGCGCTCTATCAGAGCGCCGTCCTCGCTCTTCTGAATGGAAATCCGATGGAAGCTGTGGACCGGTTTGATACCCTCACCCGTGTCTCCCCTTACGATCTATACGCCGAAAAGGCTTACTACCAGATGGGATTAACACACTACCGGGCTAAAAGATACCGTGAGGCACGGCGCGCGTTTCAATTGGCAGCCCGTTTGTTCCCTGAAAGTAAAAACCGGTCTCTTGCATATCGTATGCTCGGCGAGACAAATGTAGCTCTGGGGGATTTTTCTAATGCGCAGTATGCGTTCGGGCGTGTACGGCAGCTGAATGCCTCGTCCGATCTCATGGCGGCATCGATGTACAAAGAAGGTATATGTCTTTACCACCTGGGACGGTTCAAGAGCAGCGCCGACCTGTTCAACAACCTCCTCAAAACATTTCCCAAACATGATCGTCTGGCTGAAGCATATGTCTGGCGGGGTGAAGCGCTTTACCAGGATGGCCGCTACGGGGAAGCAGAGCGGTCATTTACTGAGGCGCTCAATCTTTTTCCTGAAAATCCCAAAAAAGTAGACGCTGCCTACGGTCGTGCCTGGTGCCTCTTCGAGCAGAAAAAGTTTAACGGCGCTGCAGTTGCCTTCAACAGCTTTACGAAAAATAATCCGCAGGATGACCGTGTTCTTGATGCAACTCTTCGCGAAGCCGATTGCTATTTCTTCCTTGGAGATTATGAGAAGTCGAGTTCGCTCTACGCTTCACTCGCAGACCTCAGAAAAAATTCCCAGTACGCCGAATACGCCGCTTTCCAGATAGCAATGTCATACATACAGCGCGGTGAGTCGGAACGGGGCATCGAACAGCTGAGGAATTTCATTATGAAGTATCCAACCTCCGTCTACAATGAGGTTGTCCAGTTCAATATCGCATGGACCTATTATTCAAAAAATCAATTCAACGAAGCGATAGTTGAGTTCCGGAAACTAATCAGTGAGTTTCCCCATAGTCAGCTGATGCCGCGGGTATTGTTCAATACGGGAGATGCATTCTATAATTTACGCCAGTACGACAGCGCGCGCGTATACTACCAGCGTGTACCCAGAGAATATCCACAGAGTCCACTCGTAGCCGACGCGCTCACCGGATTACAATACACATATGAAGCGGAGGGCCGCCCCACAGCCGCCGTCGCACAGATCGACACGCTGCTCCGCTTATCACAGGCGGGAATCTCGCAGGAGGAACTCCTCCTTAAGAAAGGTGATATTCTCTTCGGCCAGGGCGAATTCGGAGAGGCAGTGATTGAGTACAATAAACTCCTCTCCCTCAGTCCGAGCCGCTCGGTTCAGGGAAAAACATATTACCAGCTTGCACGTGCGTATGAAATGGAAAACAACATACAGCAGGCGGTAAGGTACTATGAAACCGTAATGAAGGATTATGCGGACCTCGATTTTGCACCCAATGCCAACCTTTCCCTCGGTATTGCACATATAAAAACGAAGCGATTCCGAGAAGCGGTCGGAGTCTTCAGGGAGTTTGAGATAAAATTTCCAAATTCTCCGTTGTTATCCGAAGTGCGGTACAATCAGGGAGTGGCGCTCCTGAATCTTAAAGAAAAGAATAATGCGGCATCCCAATTCGTTTCCGTCATTGAGAAGCATCCCGATGATATTTTTGCTGACCGGAGCCGGTTGCAGCTTTCGAGAGTGTTAATGAGCAACAAGCAGTACCGTGCATCGTTGGATACGCTCAACAGCGTGCTGAATCGCCGCAGTGATGACATAGCCGCTGAAGCGCTCCTCATGGCAGGTGAAAATTACCTCTCCATGAAAAAACCGGCAGATGCCCTGCAGGTATTCCGGGATGTGTACGAGCAGTACACCGAATTCCCGATGTTACTAGAAAGAGCGCACCTCGGTGCAGGCGAGTGCTACGAACGATTGAAGAACGTGAGAGATGCGCGTCTTCACTATGAAGAGGTGGTTGCTTCGGGGATTGATCCTGCTGTTAAGAAGGATGCCCAGGAGCGCCTGAGGAGATTGCGATGATGAAGAAGATTGCTTCTCTTGTATTCTGTGTTATTTTTTCTATTACATCGCAGTATGGACAGGAGCGTCCGGTACAGAGAGATACCACTGCGATGCCGAGACTGGAAATCCCGGAGATTACGATTGTCGGTAAGAAGGCGATAACCCTTCCCTTTGCGCGGAAGGGTGAAGTTTACGAAACAGGACTGTACGAAGCTTCTCCACCTGACACATCATTGCTCGAACCGCGTATCGCGATGAGCCTTCCTCTTGGACCACTGCCCCGGTACGATGAACCGCTGATTCCGTGGCATTTTTCGGCTGAAGGCAGTATCGGAAGCTATTCAACCGGGGATCTTCGCATCTTCGGGGACTACAAAGGGCGCCGGTGGGGAATCTATGGAAACGCATCTCTTGGAACGACGGGCGGCCACACGGACCGCGCGGAAGGAAGCTCGTTTGACGCAAGCATCACGGCTCACTCGCTGGTGAAGACCGATAACAGCATCTTGAAATCATTCAGAGTGCTCGGCGGAATTGCGATGATGTTCGATAAGTACGGTATGTTCGGCCTGAAAGATATTTCTGTTGATCGGTCACGCAATAACTTTGCACTCCATGCCGGCCTTTCATCGCTCGAGAGAGAAAAGAGTGCATATGATGTCAGCATTTCGGCAGATATCTGGTCGATACTCGACAGGCGAACTCCGGCAGATTCCTCGGTGACCGTCATGTCCCCGGAGCTGAAGGCGGATTATTCAGTCGCCATATCGAAATTTAGATTTAATGCAGGACTTTTATACGGCGGAACGTCGTTAAACTACGACCGCACTACAGAATCACCTTCACTTCTCGGACTGAATGCCGGGATCCGGTGGCAGGCAACGAAGAAATGGTCTGTGGAACTCGGCGGTCAGCTGCATGACGGTTCAGGCAGTGATGGCAGCGGCAGGACACTGCTTTCACCATTCGCGATCGCGCGATTTGAGATCGATAAGGACCGTCAGGTGAGTATTTGGACTAAGCCGGGTATGCGGTTAAATTCGTACGGCACACAGAGCGAACGCAATCCATATCTTATTCGCGAGATCATCCTCCAACCAGAATCGGTTCCGCTGAACATTGGCGGAGGATTCTGGTTTAATGGAGAAATTCTCTCGATAGAAGTAAACGGTGAATTTTCAAAAATCTCAGATAAGACGGTAACTGTCGCCGATAGCGGATATCTCCGTCTTACATACGTTGATGCGGTACAAGCTGCAGTGAACATTCACGGAACTTTCACACCTGTGAAGTATGCCCGTTTAATATTTTCCGGTGCAATCCAGCCGACTTACAAAGAGGGCCAAAGTGTACAGCTCCCGATGATTCCGCTTATCCAGGGGGCGACCCGTGGAGAAATTTCGCTTCCGATGCCGATTACGATGTGGATGTCACTTGAGTACTGGAGCAAACAGAATATCAATTTCAACAGTACAAATGATCTGGCATCCCGGTTCCTCGTGGGTCTTGGCGCTTCGACGACAATCATTCCGCGTACGGTTCTCTCAGCCGAGGTTGATAACTTGCTGGGTGATCAGTATGAATGGTGGAGCAGATACGGAGCGCCGGGAATTACGTTCCGGCTGAACGCAAAAGTAAACTTCCGATGAAGCAGATTACAACTGTTCGTGAGATGCAGCAGACCGTCGATCTCATCCGCCGTGAGGGGCGAACGATCGGAATCGTTCCGACTATGGGATACCTCCACGAGGGTCACCTGAGCCTCATCCGCGAAGCAAAACGGAACGCAGACATTACAGTGACGACGATTTTTGTAAATCCTGCTCAGTTCGCACCCGGTGAGGATTATCAGCGATATCCGCGCGATTTCAATCGGGACATAAAACTGGTCGATTCAGCCGGTTCCGACTTTCTCTTTGCTCCGACTGTTGAAGAAATGTATCCCTCCAGTTTTTCTACTTACGTTGAGGTTGGAAGAATTACCGGAATCCTCGAGGGAAAATTCCGGCCAGCTCACTTCCGCGGTGTAACAACAATCGTTGCAAAGCTGTTCAACACGATCAAACCGCATGTCGCAGTTTTTGGTCAGAAAGATGCACAGCAGGTCATCGTAATCCGGCAAATGGTACATGATTTGAACCACGATATTCGTATTATTGTTGCACCGATCGTAAGGGAAGCAGACGGACTCGCCATGAGTTCCCGCAATACCTACCTCTCCCCGGAGCAGAGGAAAGAGAGCGCCACGATCTACAAATCGCTCAAGCGCGGAGAACAGATGATCAATGAGGGTGAACGCAATTGCGCTCGCATTATTGCTGAAATATCCTCATACCTTACAAGTCAGCCTTCATTAAAAATCGACTATGTTTCCGTAGCCGATGCAGATTCGCTCGAAGAGTACACTGTCATAAAGGAAAACAGCCGTATTCTGATCTCTCTGGCCGTTCGGGTAGGTGCCACCCGGCTGATTGACAACATAATTGTAACATTATAGAATGATTTATGCCTGAACCAGTACGACAGGAAAAGCTTGCTGTTCTTATATTAGCCGCGGGTAAGGGAACGCGGATGAAAAATCCGCAAATGGCTAAGGTGATGAACACCATCAACCGGAAACCGATGGTAGAATACGTAGTCGATCTCGCCGGCCGGCTCCGCGCCGACCGGATCATCCTGATCGTCGGATGGCAGAAAGATAACGTCATCGGACATTTTTCGGGTTCACCGTATCGGGTCGAGTTCGTTGAGCAGAGTCTGCAACTTGGTACCGGTCATGCCGTTCTTCAAGCAATGGAGCCGCTGCAAGATTTTTCCGGCGATCTCCTCGTCCTCTCGGGCGATGTTCCGCTCCTCCCGGAGAAGACCGTAACGGCTTTCATCGGTTACCACAGAACCAGCGGGGCTGCTGCTACGATCCTGACGGCGGAGGTTGAATCTCCTGAGGGATATGGCCGTATAATTCATAATGAAGACGGCAGTGTGAAGAAGATTGTCGAGCATAAAGATGCTTCCGCGGAGGAGCTGAAAATCACGGAAATTAATTCCGGTATCTATTTGTTTAACAAGGAGAAGCTCTACGAGTGTCTTCCGAAAATAACGGCAAATAACGTCCAGAAGGAATACTACCTTACGGATGTTTTTGAGAGTTTCTGGAAAAATGACTGGAAAGTTACCGCTGTGAAAGTTATTGATACGATTGAGGTTGTAGGAATAAATGATTTTGGACAATTGCAGAAAGTACGTAAGATTATGGCATCGCAGACCTCCCGGTAGGCGGTTGACAAAGATATTGTTTTTCTGTATAATAGAAGAGAATAGAAAGGTTGGAGAATGAGGAAGATTGGATTTGTTCTGGTGTGTATTCTGCTGTTTTCAATGGCAGGAAGCGCTCAGTTTAAATCACAGGCGGAGCAGCCGAGTGTATCCCGTTCGCTTGTGCAATCGAGGACAAGTATGACCAGTTTTTTTGGATTACTTAATCCTGACAATATCCGGATGCAGCACAATTTTTCGATGAGCTACTTCTCATTCAACGGTACGGGTATGTCGCTTGCCTCCTACACCAATAGTTTGTTCTATAAAATCTCCGATCCTCTCAATGTCCGGTTTGATGTCACACTGCAGGGATCACCATTCGGTCAATCAGCATATCAGGATCCTCTTAACGGCGTATTTCTCAGTCGTGCCGAATTGAATTACCGGCCATGGGAAAATTTTCTGATCAGACTGGAGTACAACCGCCTGCCCCTCAATTATTACGGAATGTACAATCCCTGGTATAATCCATTTTCCACACGTAATTTTAGGGACGACGAATAAAAAACACCGACCGATGTATTTCACGATGGCGCATTTCTCGACCGAGTTCGCTGCAGCGATAGAGGGACTCGGTTTTTCTTTAGCTTCACACGATGGTGACTGAGAAGAAGATAGAAGGAGAACCGGATTTGACACCGGCTCCTCCAGCGGCAAGGTGGAAAACCACAATGATCGTCCTGAACAGTATCATCGGATTGCTGGTTATTACCGTTGCTTATCTTATCTATACATTCTTTTTACTCCCTGCACCGCAAAAGGAAAAAGAGAATGCCCAGAATCAGCCGGTCCGGATTATCCAGCTTGATGTTCTTAATGGGTGTGGCGTTCCTGGTTTGGCTGCCCGTATGACCGATCTCCTCCGGCAGAGGGGATTCGACGTCGTTGAGGTAAAAAATTACGTTAGTTTTCAGGTCCCCCATACGATTATCATAGATAGAATCGGCAACCGCGGTGCTGCACGCAGAGTTGCTGCAGCTCTCGGTGTAGATGAACAGAATATTGTACAGCAAATCAATGCAGATTACTTTGTCGATGTCTCCGTGGTTATCGGCAAAGATTATTCCACCCTCAAACCTTCACAGAGTACTATTGTAAAGGAGAACGATTGACCCCCAAAACACTTGCTAAGAAAATTGCCGCACTGGCGTTGACAAAGAAAGCCTCTCGGGTCGTGATTATGGACCTGCGGAAGCTGACGGATATAACCGACTTTTTCGTGGTATGTTCGGGCGATTCGGATGTACAGGTGAAAGCGATCGCCGATGCGATCATCGACGGAACGGAGAATGCCGGAATCGATGTCTGGCATAAAGAAGGGCTCAGCCAGCGGCAGTGGATTCTTCTCGATTATGTGGATGTGGTTGTTCATGTTTTCCACAAGGAAGCGAGAAAGTACTACGGATTAGAGAAGCTCTGGGGGGATGCAAAGTTCGAAGAAATTCAAGATGAGCCTAAAGTAAAAAAGGCGAAACAGGTTCCAAAGAAAAAGTGAAAGAATATTTAAAATATCAGATCGCCTCGGCACTCCGGGCGCTCTCATTCGTTGATGTTGCCGAACCCTCTCTTGAAAAACCGCGCGCAGCCGCTCACGGCGATTTAACGACAAACATTGCTATGGTCGTCGCTCGGACCGCGAACGTCCCGCCCCGAAAAATTGCGCAGCAGATAATCGAACGTCTGAATCTGGATCCTGCCATGATCCAGAAAGTCGAAATCGCCGGACCCGGTTTCATAAATTTTTACTTTTGCGATCTATATATTAAAAAAAGGCTGCGCGACATAGTTGAGGGCGGAAGTAATTTTGGGCGTACGAATATCGGTAAGGGTTTAAAAACGCAGGTGGAGTTCGTGAGCGCAAATCCGACAGGACCCCTCACCGTCGGTCACGGACGCGGCGCGGTGTGCGGAGATACCATCGCGCGACTGCTCGAATGGACAGGCTATGACGTTACGCGCGAATATTACTTCAACAATGCAGGCAGGCAAATGCGCGTCCTCGGCGACTCAGTTCGCCTGAGGTATCTTGATATTTTGGGAGATAAGATTACATTTCCCGAAGATTACTATCAGGGTGAATATATCAGGGATATCGCCCTGCATCTCCGCGAAAAATACGGCGACAAACTGAAGTCAGAACCTGCCGAGGGGATCTTTAAGCAAACGGCGGAAAAAGAAATCTTCGACGACATCAGAAAATCGCTGAAACGACTGGGCGTTCACCATGACGTGTTTTTTAATGAAAATTCGCTCTATGAGACAGGGCAAGTAAAGGAGGTAATCCGTTTACTGAGGGAGAAAGATCTGGCATATGACCATGAGGGCGCAGTGTGGTTCAGGGCGACTGCCTTCAAAGGAGAGAAAGATAAGGTCATTGTTAAAAAAACCGGTGAACCGACCTACCGCCTTCCGGATATCGCCTATCATCGTGATAAGATTCAGAGAGGATTTCAGCTCATTATTGATGTTCTCGGCGCCGACCATGTGGCAACGTATCCCGATGTGCTTGCGGGAGTCAAGGCGCTCGGATACGATGATTCTGTAGTAAAGGTGCTCATTCATCAATTTGTAACAATCATGCAGGGCGGAGAAGTCGTGAAGATGTCCACCCGCAAGGCAAATTTCATAACACTCGATGAATTGATGGACGAAGTCGGACCTGATGTCGTCCGGTATTTCTTCCTCATGAGGGGAATGGGCAGCCATCTCAACTTCGATCTCTCGCTCGCCAAAGCGCAGTCGGAAGAAAATCCCGTTTACTACCTGCAGTATGCGCATGCGCGAATCGCCGGCATCATTCGCCATGCAGAAAGTCAGGGTGTCGATCTCACGAAAACGTACGATCCATTAGTCCTCAAGGCGCCTGAAGAGTTATCTCTCATAAAAATCCTCACAGAATTTCCCGATATTGTTGAATCATGCGCAGCGACCTACGAACCCCATCGCATGGCAGAATTTCTTCACGACGTGGCGGGCAGCTTCCACAGGTTTTACCATGAACACCGTGTTGTAACGGAAGATACAGAGTTATCGAATGCGCGCATAGCTCTCTGCCGCGCCACTAAGATCGTCCTCGCAAATGGATGTTCCATCCTCGGAATCAGCGCACCGGAAAGAATGTGAATCTTAACCGTTTTTTTTACCCGTCGGTAATCGGCAGGTAAGTTGGATTTTTTATCCGATTTTACTACATTTTATAGATAATAATAACACCCCGTCGAGGTAATATCCTGCTTTTTTGATACATTTTTAATGATTAATCGCGTTTTTCTTTGTCAACCTAATTGACCTTATTTTCATCTAATATATTTACGAACGCGGTTATATTGTAACACGTTTATTTTTTAACCTCTTAACAATATTATGATGCATCATGACTGATATTAAGCTCCTTAACGAAAAAATTCAGCGCGACAGCGCCTTCGTCGATATGCTCCAGATGGAGATAAGTAAAATTATCATCGGACAAAAGCCCATGGTTGAACGTCTGCTCATTGGCTTACTGTCCAACGGTCACGTTCTGTTGGAAGGCGTTCCCGGACTTGCGAAAACTCTGTCGATCAAGACGCTCGCTGCAGCCATACAGGCAAAGTTCCAGCGAATTCAGTTTACGCCGGATCTTCTGCCGGCCGATCTCATCGGGACAATGATTTATAATCAGAAGAACAGTGAATTTACCGTGC
>Ga0315277_10002847_pt1 | contig 23795 bp, 16 predicted proteins | sample YL17G05_15_MG_FD_203695 | JGI IMG/M metagenome (GOLD analysis project Ga0315277, IMG submission 203695) | Sediment microbial communities from Yellowstone Lake, YNP, Wyoming, USA - YL17G05_15 | ecosystem: Environmental > Aquatic > Freshwater > Lake > Sediment | place: USA: Wyoming | collected... | reverse complement strand
TGACTTCCTTGAGCTTCTGCCAGTCGAGGTTTCGGGCGCTGAAGTGCGACGCCCCGGCTTCGGAGACCAGCCCCCTGCTGCCGGGATCGCGCAGCCGGAAAGCTTCAGCGTGGCCGTCGGCAAAATTGAGGCCGTAAGCCATGCGATGCCGGGCCCCCGGGTAACTGGCGAACGGCTGACTGTCGTCCATCGTCACGAGAAACCGGCCGTCATCAATGCTCGCCTGATGTTCATCCATCAGCATCCACAGCGCCGCGGGTTTGGAGGCGGCGAGTTCGCTCTCCTTGACGAACGTGCGGTAGCCAACCGGACGGTCGTATCGGGTGTTCTCCATGTGGCGGCTGCCCACCCAACCGTTCATGGCGTAGATGCGCACCCGGAGCACACCCGCGCGCTGCGACGAATCCGCCGGACACCGGTACACCTCCACTTGGCTGGCGTACGGAAAGAGTTCCCCTTGCCGGAGGAGCACTGTGTTGGTTGCGTCCTGCGTCCGCTTCATGCTCCCGACCACCCAGGAGTTGGAGCCCTGCCCTTCCGGCAAATTCTCCGCCAGCCGGCCGGTATTGTCGGCGGCGTACATCTGCGCGCCAAGCGCAAGCTGCTTGAGGTTGTTGACACAGGCGACCTGACGGCTTTTCGCCTTGGCCGCCGTCAGCGCCGGCAGCAACGACGCCGCCAGGATCGCGATGAGGGCAATGATCACCAACAACTCAACCAGCGTGAACGCCGCTCGCTGGAAGTTAACCCTGTGCGGGCCGCATGACGGAACACCTGCGAACCGCGCTGCGGTGAATTGCCAGGAACACGTCATCTGTCTCGCCGCCGTTCGAATGGCCCCACCCCAAACTCTTTGCCCGCCACCAAACGCCGGCGGTTGCGATGCGAGGATTTCACGTGGCGGATCACAAGCTTCCAGGCCGCCGGCGCACCCCACACACAAGGAACGATGCCGCCCACAAACTCATCTCGGCCGTCTCCGGGCAACGCCCGCCCTGCCTGGACCGCCAAGTCCACCGGGCCTGGCGGGAGTCCGTGCCTGCCGCGATGGTCCTGCCGATGCCAGCCCACCAAGCAGCGCCAAGCCGAGCTTCCTTGGGTGCCGATCGCTGCGACGGGGGACAGGTCGCGATTTGACTGGATCGCGGTGCCGTGACCCTTCGCCGCGTCGAGTCTGTAAAACAAGTGTCGGTTCATGCGTTGCCTCGCGCACGCCCGAGTTTGTTGGACGTGCGGTTGCGTCCAAGATTTCTACCACCGCTGGCGAGGGTTGGGAACTGTGCGTCTCGCCGCACACCCTGTGCTTTTGGTTGCACATCGCCGGGGCGCGCGGATAATCGGCGCCACCGAGATGAAACTCCGCGTTGCGTCTCCCCTTCTCGCCGCGACCTTGGCGGCGCTCGGGCCGAATCTCTTCGCGCCGCCCGCCAATCCGTGGCGCGTGTTCAAACAATCGGATGGCCTGGCGGAAAACGCGTGCGTCTCGGTCACGGTCGGGGCCGGCGGGCACGTGCTCGTCCGGCATCCCAACTCCGACGCCATTTCGCTGCTGGACGGCTACGAGATCACGACTGTGCCCGGGCCGCCTGGAAACCCAAACCGCGTGTATGAAAGCCCCAGTGGTCAACTCTGGACGGTCGCGCCACAAGGCCTGCTGGAATTCCGCGAGGGCGCGTGGCTGCCACACCCCGTGCCGCAAATCCCGCGGCAGCTTCAAACGGGCGACACGAACCCGATTCCGCTCCTGCCGGTCCGGCATGGCCGCGTGCTGATTCTGCTGCGCGACCAGTTGCTGCAATTCAAGGCAGAGAATTCCGGCGACGACCGGATTCAAACCGTGCGCCGCGCCGAGGGAACCTCGCTTGGTGAATTCCAAAACATGACGCCTTCCCGGGATGGCGGACTGTGGGTTGCCGGCACGAATGCCGTGGCGAAAGTCGCCGGCTCGCTGCGCAACTTGAAAGCCAGCGACGCCTGGGTGCTCGCCGAGGAACTGCCTCCGGAACTGAGCCACCCACCGCCGGAATTGTTGGCATCTGGGCCGGTTGCCGGCCACCGGATCCTCGATGTCGCGACCGAGGCGGACGGCGTGTTGTGGCTGGCGACTTCGGCGGGGTTGATCCGCCGCGCGCCGGCGATTTGGGAGGCGGCCCCCGGATTGGGTGCGCCGGGCGCTGCGGATCGGTCCATCGTTGAAACCATTCGCCGGCGAGCGGGCGCGGCGCTCGACGACGAGGTCGCCCAAGGTGTCTGGACTTGCGGACTTGTCGCCCGAAACGGCGACTTTTGGCTCGGGGGCACCAACGTCATCGCCTGGTTGCACAAGAACACCTGGCGTGTGTTCTCTTCGACGAATCAAATCGGCCCGGAGCAGGTGCTGGCGTTTGTCGAGACGCCAGACGCGCGAATCTACTGCGCCACGCCGGACAAGTTGTGGGAATTTGACGGCCGCAACTGGTTGGTGCTGCGGGGCGGCTTCGAACACGTCAACACGCTTTGCTGCGCGCGGAATGGCACCTTGTGGGTCGCTTCCAACGCCGGTGTGTACCGCTGCGTGCGCGGCGCGTGGTTGCAGAACGACGTCGCCGATGGTTTGCCCTCGACGGTGGTAACCGGCGTTCGCGAGGACGAGTCCGGGCGGATCCTCGCCACGACCGCCGCCGGCGTGAGTGCGTTTCAACCGGAAGCGGACAGTGACGCGCCTCGGACAACGATCCGCCCCCTTGCGGAGAAGGAACGCAGTGTTCGCGAAGGCGCGCTGATTCGCCTCGTGTTCAGTGGCCGCGACAAATGGAACGTCACGATGCCGGAGCGGTTGCTGTTCTCGCATCGTCTCGACGAAAACGAATGGTCCCCCTTCGAGGAAACGACCGAGGCCATCTTTCCGGAACTGCCCGTGGGCAAACATTACTTCCAGGCCCGCGCGATGGACCGGAACGCCAACGTGGAGCCGCGGCCGGCGCGGCTGGAATTCACGGTTGTCGCGCCGTGGTATCGGGAGACGCGGCTAGTGCTGATTCTCACCGTGGCGCTGGCGGTGGCGATCTTTTTTGCGGCGCTCGCCTTCAACCGCCACCGGAAATTGCGGCTCAGCTACGCGGAGGTGGAGCGCAAGGTGGCCGAGCGCACACGCGAGTTGGAGCACGCCAACCGCGAGTTGCTGCACAGCCAGAAGATGACCGCCCTGGGCACGCTCGCCGCGGGCGTCGCGCACGACTTCAACAACATCCTCTCCATCGTCAAAGGCTCGGCGCAAATCATCGAGGACAACCCCGGCAACGCCGAGAAAATCCGCACGCGCGTGGAGCGCATCAAAACCGTCGTGCAACAAGGGGCGGGCATCGTGCACGCCTTGCTGGGTTTCAGCCGCAGCTCGGACGAGCAACCGGCCCGTTGCGATCTGAACGCGGTGGTGGACGACACGATCAAGCTGCTCGGCGACCGTTTCCTGCGCGAGATCGAGATCCAATTCGACCACGCGCCCGACCTTCCCGAAGTGGCCGCCGCGAAGGACCTCATCCAGCAAATCCTGCTGAACTTCGTCTTCAACGCCGCGGAATCCATGAACCATCCCAAGCGCGTCGTGCTCGGCACGCGCCGGCTGGACACGCTTCCGGTGAGCCTCGTCCTGAAGCCGGCCCCTGCCGTGGGCTACGTTTCCATTTCGGTGCGCGATTTCGGCCACGGCATTCCGCCAGAGATTTTGCCGCGCATTTTTGAACCATTCTTCACCACGAAGGCGCTGTCCACGCGGCGCGGCACCGGCCTTGGCCTGTCCATGGTTTACGAACTGGCAAAGAAAATGGACGCGGGCCTGGCCGTTGAGACAGCGGTTGGCGAAGGCAGCACGTTCATGCTGATTTTGCCCGCCCGAGGAGATACAGTATGAAATCGCTCACGATCCTGATCGTCGAAGACGACGATTTCCAATACGAGATTTACGAGGAAACGCTTTCTTCCTACCGGCTGGTCCGCGCGCTCAACGGCAGCGCCGCGCTCGCGCTCATCCCCAAAACGCCGCCGGACTTGCTCATCCTGGACCATGTGCTCGCGCAGGGCGAACGCGGGTTGGATTTTCTTCCCGAGTTCAAGGAGTTGCTGCCGCACGTGCCGATCATCATCGTGTCCGGCGCGTTGGAGGTGCATCAGCAGATGAAAGCGCTGCAAGGCCCACGCCGCGCGCACTATTGCCTCCCCAAGCCGGTGGACGTGCATGAACTCCAACGCACCGTGGTCACGGCGCTGGAGCAGTGCGGCGACACAGAAATCGTACGCCAGTTCGAAGCGCTGGAGCGCTCGCACCGGGTGGATGCGCAGGAACTGCTGAGCCGTTCGACCGACCGTCTGAGCCGGCAAAACCGAATCCTTGAACTCGTCGGCCAATCCCGCGAGCGTCCGAACATCTCGGCCCTGGCGCGCGAATTCAAAGTCGCCCGCCGCACGATCATCCGTGACTTGCAGGAATTGATCCGCCGCGGCCAGCTTTCGCCAGCGGTCTATCCGGAGCAAGAGGATCTGCCGGATGCCGAATGAGCCCCAATGCCGCGTCAAGGCATGATCGGAAGCGGCGGCGGCGAAGTTACGGCTCCGACAATGATAATGAACAGACTCAAGCAGTACAAACGGCAACTTTGGCGTTGCCCGAAATGCGGCCACCGGTTTGTGGGCAGAAACATGTGGCATTCCTGTGGCCGCCATCGGCTGGCCGGTCATTTCCGTGGCCAATCAGCCGCGCTGCGCCAGACTTTCGCCGCGTTCGTGGCCGCGGCCAGAACCTGTGGCCCGGTGACGGTGTACGCGCAGCAGACGCGCATCGTGCTGCAAGGGCGCGTGCGTTTTGCGGGGGCAGTGGTTCATCGGCAATGGCTGGATGTCGGCCTGTGGTTACGACGCCGCGCGGGGCATCCCTTGTTGACGCGGATCGAGTCTTTCGGCCGGCTGGGCTACGGCCACCATTTCCGTTTGCGGACCGCGGCGGACGTGGACAAAGCCCTCGTGCGGCTGATGCGCGAAGCCTATGTCGTCGGCCAGCAGGACTAACGCGCAGACGGCTCGCGAGAGTCCCCGGTTGTACAGGGGCAGCACTTTTCCCCGATCAAAACGTCACCACGGTTGCGATTGAATTCCGCGCGCAACGCGCTAGTCTATTCTCTGCCGGGTGGTCGGTGTCTCCGAACCCAAACCGTGCCCCGGCTTTCACGGGCTTGATTTATGACGGAAATGAAAACTGACACTCAATCTCCCAAACGCCGCGGGTGGTTGTGGTGGTTGCTTTGGATCGGCGGCGCAGTGGTCGTGCTGCTGGTCGCGGCTTGGTTCGTGGTCACGAGCAGCGCGTTCATCAAGGGTTTCGTCCTGCCCAAAGTCGCCACGGCAATCAACGCCGACCTCGCCGTTGGCGACCTTCGACTGAGTCCGTTCTCGCAAGTCACACTGCGCGATGTGAAGCTCACGCCGAAAGGCGCGGAAACTCTGCTCACCGCCGGCGAAGTCCGCGCACGCTACAGTCTCATGGCCATTCTCGGTGGGAAGATCGCCGTCGAGGAAGTTTCCATCGCCAACCCGGTCGTGACGCTGATCGAGAATTCGGACGGTACGAGCAACCTTGACCCGCTGCTCAAAGCGACGAAGGCTGGCGAGAAGCAGGAAGCCAAGCCCGTCGGCAAGCCGTCGCCGCCTCCGGCGCTCGACATCAAGTTGGTCAGGCTCAGCAACGCCACCATCCGCCAAACCAAGAAGGTCAAGGGCGGCGGAAGCGATGTGACTGAACTGACCGGCGTCAACGTCACGGCGAGCGACATCCGCAACGGCCAAGCCGGCAAGCTGGATTTGAGCGCGGCGGTTGCGCTGGCGAAAGCGCCGCAAGGCACTTCACCAAGCGCGTCGCTCGCGGCCAAGCTCTCCGGTGGATTCACTTTCGCACTTGCACAAGACCTCATGCTCACTTCGCTCAAGGGCGACATGACGCTCACGGTCGAAAAGGCCGCAGGAGATTTCGCCGAGCTCGCGGCGCTCACCGCGAAACTCGACGCCGAAGCCTCACCCACCGAGGTCCGGCAACTTGCGGTGCGGTTTATGAAGAGCGGCACGCCGCTCGGCGAGTTGCGCATCAGCGGTCCCTTCGCCGCCGCCAAACTCGAAGGCAAACTCAAAGTCGAGTTGGCGGGTGTGGACAAGAAACTCCTGAACACCTTTGGCGCCGCGCGCGGGCTGGACTTCGGCACAACCACCGTCGGCACAACTGGCAATCTCGAACTGGCCAAAGCCGGCGCGCAGATTGCCGCCGCCGGACGCCTCGACCTCGCCAAGTTCCAAGTCACCCGCGAAGGCCAGACCACGCCGACGCTTGACCTGAGCTGCGATTACAGCGTCCTCGTGGACAGTGCCGCGAAGTCTGCGCTCTTGAAATCGCTCAACCTCGCCGGCACGCAAAACCAGCGCGTCCTGCTCGAAGCTTCGCTCACCGCGCCGATGACCATCGCTTGGGGCAGCACGGCAAACGCCGTCGGGGATTCGGCACTCAGCCTGAATGTCAACTCGCTCGACCTCGCCGATTGGAAGCCGTTCCTCGGAGCGGTCGCGCCTGCGGGGAAGGTCAACGCGCAGAGCAAAATCTTGTCGCAGCAAGCCGGCAAGCGCCTGCAATTTGACGCCAAGGCCAGCGTAGCTGACTTGACCGCGCTCGCCGGGACAAACCGTTTCGTCGGTTTGAACGGCAGCGTCGAGGCACGGGGCGAGGCGACGGACTTGAAGCAGTTCACGCTGGCGAGCTACCGCGCGCAACTCGCGCAGCGTGGCGAGCAGGTTCTCACCGCCGAGGGCAATGGCCGTTGCGACACCGCGGCCAAAACCGCATCGGGCGAAGCCAATGTGCTCGTCGCCCTGCCCGGGCTGGCACAGATACTTCCAATGCCGGACCTCTCGGCCACCGCCGGCGCGCTGCAACTGCAAGCCAAGTTCAGCCAGGCGGACAAATCGCAAACGGTTACGGGCAAGGCTTTGCTCGTCGGCTTCGCCGGAGGTTTCGGCCAAACCAAGCTCAGCGACTTCGGTTTGGAGACCGACCTCGACGTTTTGAAAGCCGGACAGAAGATTCAAATCCGCAAGGCGACCGGCAAGGTCACGAGCCGGATGCAAGGCTGCGGCGATTTCGAAGCGACCGGCAACTACGACCTCGACACGAAGGCTGGTGACGTCGTCCTTAAGCTCGTCGGCTTGAACCAGGACGCGCTCCGGCCTTTCCTCGCCGCGGCGCTCGGCGACAAGAAGCTCGTGTCCGTGGCCATCAATTCGACGGCCACCGCTAAGCTCGCAGCGAACGGCGATGCCAGCGCGAAGGCGGACCTACAGGTCGCCAGGCTGGTGGTCAATGACCCGAAAGGCGCGTTGCCCTCGACGCCGCTGGAAGCCCGCGTGCAGGCGGACGCGTCCGTCGCGAAGCAAGTCGCCCAAGTGCGCCAGTTCCAACTCACGCTCACGCCAACCGACCGTGCGAAGAACCAGCTTGGCATCACCGGCACGGTGGACTTCTCCAAAACCAACGCCATCACCGGCAGCCTCAAGCTCGCCGCCGAATCGCTCGACGTGACGCGGTATTACGATTTGTTCGCCGGCAAATCCAAAACCGCCGGAAACAAACCGGTCGCCGCTGCGCCCACGCCCTCTGCGGATGCCAACAAAGAGCCGGATGCGGTGAAGCTGCCGCTCAAGAACTTCACCTGCGACGCCACCATCGGCCGATTCCATCTGCACGAAGTTGCCATCACGAATCTCCAGGCCATGTCGAAACTCGACGGCGGCCACATGGTCGTGAAACCCTGCCAGTTCACGCTCAACGGCGCGTCCGTCACCGCAAGCGTGGATGCTGACCTCGGCGTGCCGGGCTTCCGCTACGACGTCAGGTTCAACGCCGACAAGGTCCCACTCGCGCCGTTGGTGAACAGCTTCGTGCCCGACCGCAAAGGCCAGATCGGCGGCACGACAACCGCCAGCGCACAACTCAAAGGCGCGGGTGTTACCGGCGCCGGATTGCAGAAGAATCTGACCGGCCAATTCAGCGTGCTGACCACGAACATGAATTTGTCCATCGCAGACGTACGCAGCCCGCTCATCAACTCGATCGTCAATACCATCGTCGCCCTCCCCGACCTCCTTCGCGACCCGGCGGCGACAATTGGCAATGTGCTCGGTCGTTTGACGGGCCGGCGAAGCAGCGGTGGCTGGGCGGACGAACTGATGGCGCGGCCAATTGATGTCATCGCGCTGCATGGCAACGCGGGTGGCGGGCGCGTCGAACTGAAGGAGGCGGAAGTTCGCAGCGCAGCCTTCCAAGCGCAGTCCGCCGGCTACGTCGTCTTCGCCCCGATCCTCACGAACTCGACAATCCACTTTCCGGTGAACGTGGCTTTGGGCCGTCCTTACGCCGAGAAGATCGGTCTGGTCAGCGCAAGCACACCGACGAACCTGACCTACATTGCGCTGCCCGAGTTCCTGACGATGAAAGGTACACTGGGGAAACCCGATCCCAAGACCGACAAGCTGGCCCTCGCTGCACTGGCAGCGAAAACCGGCGCCGGTGTCGTGAAGAACATCGGCGGCGCTGTTGGCGAGAAAGCAGGCGGCATCCTCGGTGCGGTTGGCACGTTGCTCGGCGGTGAATCACCGTCGGCCGCTGGCACAAATGCCCCCGCGCAGTCGAACCGTTCAGCGACGGAACCCGTCGGTAATCTCCTGCGCGGTTTGGGCGGATTGCTCGGTGGCGACCGCTCGACCGCCCCGCGAACCAACGCCCCGCCGCGATAGCCGCGCGGTGGTTCCAGCAGAAAACTCCGTTTGACCTCGCGCGCGCTTTCGCCAAGCATCACCGGATGAATGGCGTGCTGAATTATCTCCGGGTCAATCAAGCGCGGTTCGTCAAGGAACTCTGCGAATACGTCCGCTTCCCCAGCGTTTCCGCGCAACCGGCGCATCGCAAGGACATGCTGGCCTGCGCGGACTGGCTGGCGAAACACTGCCGCGCGATCGGCCTCGACGCCAAGGTCTGCAAGACGCCGGGCCATCCCATCGTGCTCGCCAAGACGACGCGCCGGAAAGGTCGCCGCCACTTTCTCGTCTATGGCCACTATGACGTGCAACCGCCCGAGCCATTTGATCTGTGGAAGACGCCGCCATTCGAGCCGACGATCAAGGGCCGCTCGCTGTTCGGCCGCGGCACTTGCGACAACAAGGGTCAGAATTTCGCCCACCTGAAAGCTGTCGAGGCGTACTTCAAGACCGGCACTGAACTGCCGTGCGACCTGACGTTCGTCATCGAAGGCGAGGAAGAAGTCGGCAGCGCGAGTCTTGCGACCTTCCTGAAGGAGCATCGCGCCGAATTGCGGTGCGACGCGGTCGTCGTGTCGGACACGGGCATTCCGTCACGCAGGCTGCCGGCGCTGACCTATGCCTTGCGCGGCATCACGGCAGTCGAGGTGACGCTGCGCGGACCAGCGCGGGACTTGCATTCCGGCATCTTCGGTGGCTCGGTGGAAAATCCGGCTGTGGCGCTTTGCCGGTTGCTGGCAAAGGTCCACAATCAGAACGGTCACATCGCGATCCCGGGCTTCTACGATGGTGTGGCCAAGCTCACCGCTTACGAGCGGAAGCAAATGGCGCGCGTGCCGTTCAAAGCCGGGCAATACCGCAAGCTGCTCGGCGTGCCGCAGCTTTTCGGCGAGCGCGGCTTCACGCCCGACGAACAACGCACGGCCCGGCCCACGTTCGAAATCAACGGCCTGACCAGCGGCTACCAGGGCGAAGGGAGCAAGACCATCGTCCCGGCGTGGGCGCGTGCCAAAATTACGATGCGCCTCGTGCCCAATCAGGACCCGGACCGCGTCCGCAAGGCCGCCGTCGCATTTCTCAAGCGGCATTGCCCGCCGACGATGCGGATCGAAATTCAGGGCGGGCACGGCGCGGAAGCTTACATGGTGTCGCCGCAAAGCGCCGACGCGCAGGCGGCGCTGCGGGCGTTGCGAAAGGCGTTCGGACGCGAGCCGGTGATGCTCCGTGAGGGCGGCTCGATCCCCATCGTGAACCAATTCCGAAAAATCCTCGGCGTGGACACGCTGCTGCTGGGCCTGGCGTTGCCGGACGACAACGCGCATTCGCCGAACGAGAAGTTTGACCTCGACGTGTTCGCGAATGGCCAGCGGATGGGCGCGCTGCTGTGGCAGGAATTGGCTGCGGCTTGAATCTGCGCCGAATTCCCCCGGAGTTGGGATTTCCTCATTTGCTCGGATGTGTTTGCCGTTATCAACGCTCGAAGATTACGCTCGATAGCCGGTTATGCTGGGAATAGCGTTGGGCCATGAAAAAGGATAGACGGCACAGTACGCCGCCGTTTATCTGTTCGGCGTAGCAACCCACATCTTGTGAAACTCGCGACCTCAGTAATAATTCCTGGCGGTACCGCTCCAGTTTTTCCGGATGCGTGCGTTGTCTGTGGAGAGCCTGTTCGTACCAGGATAAATCTCGCGGGTCGGCCTCACGGTTTTCATGGCATGCTTGTATGGCTCATTCGTCGCACGCCGCACGTCTCGGTTCCAGCTCACCCGAGATGCGCGGCAGCACTCAAATGGAGATTGTCTGGATCGAGAGTCTTTGCGTTTGCCGTTGCTACCGCTGGAGGAGTTATTTGTGTCTGCATCGGCCTGTCTAAGCTAATCGCCATTCTGCTCTTCATTGCAGTTCTCGCGCCTGTCTTCCTATTCGACACGTTGTGGCCTCCGGCAGTCGATCTTGTCGGTAACCGCGCCTTCTTGGAATTCGAGTTTCGAGATTCACGTTATGCGGAGGAGTTCGCGCGCATGAACGGAGTGGAACCTGAAGAATTATGAAATCAGGACCGCCGAACATGAAGATAGGCGGAAGTCCCAAGTTGATTGCCGATTCCTAACCAGCTTTTGGCCACGCGCTGAGTTCCTCCCAGACCCGCTCCAACGGCAGGCCGACGACGTTGGTGAACGAGCCGGAGATTTCCTCCACAATCCATTCGCCGTGTTCCTGGATGGCGTAGGCGCCGGCCTTGTCGAGCGCGTGGACTTCGGCAAGGTAGCGCTCAATCTGCGCCGCTGAGAGTTTGCGGAAGCGAACGTCGGTGCTGACGGTGAAGACGCGTTCGCGGTGCGCGCGCAGGTGCATCAGGCTCACGCCGGTGACGACCTGATGCGTTCGCCCTTGCAACCGCGTGAGCATCCGCCGCGCGTCGGCGAGGTCCAAAGGCTTGCCCAGAATCTCGCGTTTCAAAAACACCAGCGTGTCCGCGCCGAGCACGAGCGCGTCGGGAAACTTCTTCGCCACGGCGCGGGCCTTGCGGTGGGCGTTGAGCTTGCAAAGCTCGCGGGGGGAGAGTTGTTCGTGGGCGAATTCCGGCGCGTCGCTCGGGATGACTTCAAACGGCAGGTCGAGCAACCGCAGGAGTTCCGCCCGGCGCGGGGAGGCGGAAGCAAGGATGAGCCGGGGCAGGCCGCGGCCCGCAAGCCGCGCCTTGGAGGACGATGCCATGCGGCGAGTCTAGCCAACGACGCGAGGCTGTCGAGGTTTGTGCGCTTGCGCGAATTTGGCCTCGCCAATATGCTGCGCGGCCAAGCAGCTATGCACCGCTCCCAGCGCTTCAAACTCTCGGTCATGATGTGTTTGCAGTACCTCGTCTGGGGCGCGTGGCTGCCGTTGCTCGGGCTTTATCTGGGGGACGACTACCTGAAGTTCACCGGGTTGGAGCGGGCCTGGATCTTCAACGCTTTCGCCATCGCTTCGCTCACGGGCATGTTTTTCGGCGGACAGCTCGCGGATCGTTATTTCGCCCAGGAGAAATTTCTGGCCTTGAGTCACCTGGTTGCCGGGCTTGCGATGCTGGGGCTGGCGCACGTGCGACAATTCTGGCCGTTCTTCGGGCTGATGCTGCTGCACTGTTTCTTCTACGTGCCGACGTTGTCGGTGACGAACGCCATCACGTTTGCCAACCTGAAGGACCCGCAGAAGGAATTCGGCTTCGTGCGCGTGTGGGGCACGCCCGGCTGGATTGCCGCAAGCTGGCCGTTCATTTTCATGCCCATTGACTGGGCGAAAGTGCCGAGCATGGATGAAGCCGGCGGCTTCGTGAAGTGGCTCGGTACAGCGCTCTCTACGTTGAAGACTGGCGCAGCGATGGAGTCGGCACTCACGAGCACGTTCACCGTGGCCGGGATCGCCGCGCTCGTGCTGGCCGGGTTCTGCTTGACGCTACCCCACACGCCACCCCGAAAAGGTGAAGGCGAGAAGTTCGCCCCGCTCGGCGCAATCAAACTGCTCGCCATTCCCAGCATCCTGGTGCTGTTCATCGTCACGTTTTTCGATTCACTCGTGCACTACTGCTATTTCTTCTGGACCAGCTCCTACCTGTCGCATTTGAAGCTGGGTCAAAACTGGATCGCGCCCGCGATGAGCATCGGCCAAATCGCCGAGATCGTGACCATGGCGGCGCTGGGCTGGTTCTTGAAGCGCTTCGGATGGCGCCGGATCATGATCTTCGGCATCCTCGGACACGTGGTGCGGTTTGGCATTTACGCCATTGGCACGCCGGAGACTTTGTGGCTGGTGATCGCGAGCAACGTCGTGCACGGCTTTGCCTACGCGTTTTTCTTCGCCACGGTCTATGTCTTCGTGGACGCCCATTTCCCCAAGGACGTCCGCACGAGCGCGCAGAGTCTGTTCAACCTGCTCATCCTCGGCTTGGGGCCGTTCATCGGCAACTTCCTGTGGGGCTGGCTGGGTGACGTTTTCAAGACCGAGCAAGGCGTGGCGTTCCACAAACTTTTTCTGGTGCCGATGGCCCTGGGCATTTTGTCCGCGGCGACTCTGGCCATCTTCTTCCACCCACCGCCCGCCAAGGAAGCCGCCGCCAAGGCCGCTGCGAATGTTTCTGGGTGATGACATCGAGTTCGCACGGTTTGAGGAGCGAAAAGCGGGCGTCACCCGGTCGGCTGTGACGATGGGCGATCGCCGTGACATCAAGCCTTGTCTCAACCGGAAATCCACGGCGCTTGATTTCGAGCGGTCCCGTCCTTAGGCTGCGGCCATCAGGTTTATGAGTAATCCAATTCGCCTCAAACTGTTCGCCATGATGGTCCTCGAATTCGTCATTTGGGGAGCGTGGCTGCCATTGATCTATGGGTATCTCCCCAGCCTTGGGTTCACGCCGTTGCAGCAATCGTGGATCCTCAACGCATTTCCCATCGCGGCCATCGTGGGCATGTTTTTCAGCAACCAGTTCGCCGACCGCAATTTTGCCGCGGAAAAATTCCTCGCCTTCAGCCATCTCGTCGGCGGACTGGCCATTCTCGCGCTCGCTTTCACGAAATCGTTCTGGCCGTTCTTTGGCTTGATGATGCTGCATTGTCTGCTCTACGTGCCCACGATCTCCATCTGCAATTCCATCGCCTTCGCCAACATGAAGGATCCGCAGAAGGAGTTCGGGCTGGTCCGGATGGGCGGAACCATCGGCTGGATTTTGGCGGCGTGGCCGTTCACGTTCATCCTGGTGGATTGGGAGAAGGTGCGGGCCGCGAATCCGGAAGGCTTGGTGGCGTGGCTGGGCGCCGTGCTCGGCAACGGTCTCACCGGATCGGCGCTGCAAGATGCGACGCGTTGGACTTACATCGTAGCCGGTATTGCCTCGCTGGCGCTGGCCGCGTACAGCCTCACCCTGCCCCACACGCCGCCCAAGAAGGCCGGTGAGGCCGGCACGGAGAAACTCGCCTGGCTGGAGGCGATGCGGCTGCTCAAACGGCCCTTCGTGCTGGTCTTGTGGGTCATCACCCTCGTGGATTCCTCCCTCCTCTACACCTACTTCAACTGGACCGGCTCGTTCCTCGGCACGGCCCAAAGCGCTGGCGGGCCAGGCATTCCGGGAAACTGGATTATGCCGGTGATGAGCATCGGCCAGGTTATGGAAATCCTCACCATGCTCGTGCTCGGGGTGACACTGAAGCGCCTGGGCTGGCGCACGACGATGGTCGTCGGCATCCTTGGCCATACGGCGCGGTTCGCCGTGTACGCCTTCTTTCCGCAAAGCCCGACGCTGATCATTCTGATCCAATTGCTCCACGGCATTTGCTACGCGTTCTTTTTCGCCACGGTGTATATCTTCGTGGACACCTATTTCCCAAAGGACACCCGCGCCAGCGCCCAAGGCCTGTTCAACATGATGATCTTCGGGTTCGGCAATATCGCGGCCAATTTCGTCTGCCCGTGGCTCAAGCAGTCGCTCTTTACGCACGGCGATTTGACGGACTACAAATCACTCTTTCTCGTTCCCACGATCATCGCCCTCGTAGCCGCGGTTGCCTTGGCGGCCTTGTTCCACCCGCCAAAGATCGTGCAAACTGCTGAAGCCGGCGGCGCCCCAGCACACTGATCCGGTTCGATGCCGTTGAGGTTGCGCCGCTAGACGCCATGAAAATCCGCAAAGCCGTCATCACCGCCGCTGGCAAGAACCAGCGCACGCTACCGCTGCAAACGCTCGTGGACCGGGATGGTTCGCCGAAGACCGCACTAGCCATCATCATTGAGGAAGCGTTGCAGGCGGGCGTCGAGGAAATCGCTGTCATCATCGCGCCCGGTGACGAAGCGGCCTACCAGGCTGCCGCCGGGGCGCACGCCGAGCGCGTTCGATTCATCCCGCAGGCTGCCCCGCGGGGTTACGGCCACGCGGTGTTCTGTGCGCGGCAGTTCGTGGGCGACGAATCGTTCGTGCTGCTGGTTGGCGATCACCTTTACGTCAGCCGCGAGGCGAAGTGCTGCGCGCGGCAGCTCGTCGAGGTGGCGGAAGCTGAATCGTGCGCCGTCTCCGCCGTGCAGGCCACACACGAGAGCAAGCTGCCTTACTACGGCGCGGTGGGCGGACGCCGCGTGCAAGGCCGGCAGGGGCTTTACGAAATCGAGCGCGTCATCGAGAAACCGTCACCTACGGAAGCGGAGCAACAGCTCATCGTGCCGGGCCTGCGTGCAGGCCACTACCTTTGCTTCTTCGGCATGCATGCGCTCACGCCGGTCGTCATGCAACTGCTCGCGGACGATCTCAAGCGGGCAGGCGCATCCGCAACGGTTCCGCTCAGTCCCGCCCTCGCCCGTCTCGCCGAGCGCGAACGCTACCTCGCCTGCGAACTGCGCGGTCGCCGCCACGACATCGGCGCAAAGTACGGCCTCCTCGTCGCGCAACTCGCCCTGTCGCTCAGCGGAAAGGACCGCGACGAAGTGCTCGCGCAGCTCGTCGAACTCCTGGCGCAGCATTGACCGCATCCCATGTCCGGCAAACTCACGCAGTTGATTACGGCGTCGGACGTCGCAACGCGCAACCAATCGCTCGACGCGGTTTGCGCCAACGCCTCGGCCACCGAATTGCTCGCGGAATGCGCCGCACTGGAAGAGTTCCGCCGCGACCGGGACAACCTTTACGAACGCGTCCGCGCGCTGTTCTTCCTCTACGCCATCCACCGTTTCCATCTGCCAGACAAGCTCGACGGCGCCGCGAGTGTGCCGGGTTTGATTCCGTTTCATGGCTACGAGCATCTGCTCAACCGCCGCTTCGAGGAAGCCATTGAAAGTTTTCTGGCGGCGCAAGCCACCAAAGGCCCAAGCGACGGCCTGTGCAGCGCGCTCGCTGCCGCCTACCAGCGACTGGCCTTTCAAACGCTCGCCAACCAGGTCCGCCGCAGCGTCCGCACCGTGCGCGGCAACCAGTGGATGTTCCGCATGGGCCATCCGGCCGATCAACCGCTGCGCCTCCGGCCGGAGCTTCTCCAGTGCAGCGCAGACGGCGGGTATCCGATCTTGCGCGAGTGCACGCCGGTGCGCATGGACCTCACGCACTGCGGCTGGAGTGACATTTTCTTCCTCGGCATGGATTATCCCGAGGGTGCGAAGGTCTTGAACGTCTCGATTGACCTCGGCGTGCATGGTCGCGACACCGCGCCGCGCCCGCCGGTGGAAGCCTACCTGCGCGTCATCGAGGAACCGCTGCTCCGGCTTGTGAGCGTGGACCTGAACTGCGCTGCGGACATCACGAACCTCGCCGAGGTGTTCGATTTCGCGAAGGATTACCTCGGGCTGCTCAAGGCGGCGGTCATCGCCTCCGGCATCGTGCCGCCGGGCATTGAAGGCTCGGGCCAAAGTCTCGCCGACTTGCTCGCGCGAATGGTCGGCCCGGGCCGCGGCCTCGAACTCGTCAGCCGCGTCAATGACATTCCCAAAGGCTCGCGGCTGGCGGTCTCGACCACGCTGCTCGCCGCGCTGGTCGCCGTCTGCATGCGGGCCACCGGCCAGGCGCATTCGCTTGAGGGGCAACTCGGGGAGGCGGAGCGGCGACTGACCCTCGCCCGCGCGCTGCTGGGCGAGTGGCTGAGCGGTTCGGGAGGCGGCTGGCAGGATTCCGGCGGGCTGTGGCCCGGCATGAAACTCATCGAAGGCGCGCTCGCTGCGGAGAGCGATCCGGAGTTTGGCGTCAGCCGCGGCCGGCTCATGCCCACGCATCGCATCTTCACCGGGAGCGATTGTTCCGCCGAAACCCGCGCGAAGCTTCAGGAAAGCCTGGTCCTCGTCCACGGCGGCATGGCGCAAAACGTCGGCCCCATTCTGGAAATGGTCACCGAGAAGTACCTGCTCCGCTGCGGGGCCGAGTGGCAGGCGCGGTTGAGCATGCTTGGCATTCTCGACGAGATCGTGTCAGCGCTGAAACGCGGCGACGTGCCGGCAATCGGCGCGGCGACGACGCGCAATTTCCGCCAGCCGATTCAGGCGATCATCCCGTGGGCGTCGAATTATTACACGGAGGCGCTCATCGCCCAAGCGCAGGCGGATTTCGGCAGCGACTTCTTGGGTTTCTGGATGCTGGGCGGCATGAGCGGAGGCGGCATGGGGTTCATCTTCGCGCCGCACCGGAAGGCGGAAGCGCAGGCGCGCTTGCAGGAAATCATGTCCGGCACGAAGCGCGAGTTACAGCATGCCCTGCCGTTCGCCATGGAGCCGGTGGTCTATGATTTCGCCATCAACGAGCGCGGCACGTTCGCGGATTTGCTGGTGGGCTACGGCGCGTTAATGCCGGGCGGTTATTACGCGCTCGTGGCGCCACCATTGCTGAAGCGCGACCGCAACGCGCTTTCGCCGCTCCGCCGGGCAGAGCTCGACAAGTTCGGCGCCGCCTGCCGGACGCAGCCGGAGTTGCGCGGCATGGTGCAGACGCTTTTCGACGCCATGCTGCCGCACGGCAAGGCGGAGAGCGACAGCGGAAGATCGCTCGCCGGGCTGCTCGCCGAATACGGGTTCGACCGCCCGCAGCACGAACACATCCGCGCGGACCTCAAGGATGGCCGCATCGGCCTCGCCCAGAATCGCCTACCGGCTAGCGCCGTGATTGAAGACGTGAAGCCGGAAGACGTGTGCGTGGCAGGGAATCCGAAATCAGGACTCTCGGATTTCAAAGCATGCGGCCTCGAAGTGCTCAAGCGCGGCGAAGTCGCCGTGGTCACGCTGGCCGCCGGCGCGGGCTCGCGTTGGACGCAGGGAGCAGGCGTGGTGAAGGCGCTGCATCCGTTCTGCCGGCTTGCGGGCAAACACCGCACCTTTGTCGAAACGCATCTCGCCAAGAGCCGGCGCATTTCGCGGCAGGTCGGCGCGTGGCTGCCGCACCTGTTCACGACCAGCTACCTTTCGCACGAGCCGACGCAGGAGTTCCTCAGCCGGCAGCAGAACTACGGCTACGATGGGCAGGTTTTGCTGTCGCCCGGTAAGTTCATCGGCCTGCGCCTCGTGCCGACGGAGCGCGACCTTCGGTTCATGTGGGAGGAAATGCCGCAGCAGTTGCTCGACGAGCAGGCCCAGAAAGTCTGTGAGAGCCTGCACGCGGCGCTCATCGGCTGGGCGCGCGGCACCGGCGAGGCAAGTGATTACACTGACAACCTCCCGCTCCAATGCCTGCATCCCGTCGGCCACTGGTACGAGATTCCGAACCTGCTCCGCAACGGCGTGCTGGCCCGGTTGCTGGCCGAGCGCCCGCAGTTGAAATACGTGATGATGCATAACATTGACACGCTGGGCGCGGACGTGGACCCGGGATTGCTCGGCTGGTTCCTCAAGAGCGGCGCCTGCCTGGCATTCGAGGTCATCACCAAGCGCATCGAGGACCGCGGCGGCGGCCTGGCGCGCGTGAACCACCGGGTGCGACTCGTCGAAGGGCTGGCCATGCCGCGCGAAGAGATCGAGTTCCGGCTCTCCTACTACAACTCGAACACCTGCTGGATTGACCTCGACAAGTTGCTGGTCGCTTTCCACCTGACACGCGAGGACATCCTCCGCACCGGCACCAGCGATGCAGAGGCGGACGCGAAGATCACCGCCGCCATCCGCACCCTAGCGGCGAGGATGCCCACATACATCACGGTCAAGGAAGTGAAGAAACGCTGGGGCCACGGTCAGGAAGACGTGTTTCCCGTGTGCCAGTTTGAGAAACTGTGGGTGGACATGAGTGCGTTGCCGGAGATTGACACGCGCTTCGTCGTCGTGCCACGGTTGCGCGGGCAACAGCTCAAAGACCAGGCGCAGCTCGATGGCTGGTTGCGCGATGGTTCGGCGGCCTACGTGGAAAGCTCGTGCGAATGGGAATAGCAAATCGAAACGGTCCAAGGTCTTGGATTGAACTGGTTCTGCCTCCCGCATCTGCCGCCCCACTCCGAGAATCATCCCCATGCAATTTCAACGAAACCAATTCGATCTCATGAACACACATCTGACTCGCCGTTCCTTCTTGAAACACACAACCCTTGCCGCCGGTGTCGCTGCCGCCGCGCCGTTCAACATCCTCCACGCGGCCAGCGCGAGCGACAAAGTCCGCGTCGTCCAGATTGGCTGCGGCGGCCGCGCCATGAGCCACCTCAGCTCCACGCTTAACGAGAATCTCGTCGCCATTGTGGACGTGGACGAGACACGCCACGCGGCCGTGAAGAAGTGGTTGGCCGACAAGGGCCGTTCCGCAGACTCGCTCCAGGTCTTCACCGATTACCGGAAGATGTTTGACAAGGTCGGCAAGCAGTTTGACACCGTGTTCATCGCCACGCCGAATCATCACCACGCACTGCCGGCGATGATCGCCATGCAGCTTGGCAAACACGTTTATTGCGAGAAGCCGGTGTGCCAGAACATCGGCGAGGCGCGGCAGTTGCGCAAAATGGCGGCGAAATCCAAGGTCGCCACGCAGATGGGCAACCAGGGCCACTGCGATGACGGCTACCGCAGTTTGTGCGAATACATCTGGGCCGGCGCCATCGGCAAACTCACCGAGACGCACAGTTGGACCAACCGCGCCAACGGCGGTGTGGGTCCGCGCCCGCCGAAAGCACCCGTGCCCGCCGGTTTGCACTGGGAAGAGTGGATCGGCCCCGCGCCCTACCGTGATTACCACGACGACCTTCATCCGCATGAATGGCACGGTTGGTTCGATTTCGGCAACGGCTCCATCGGCAACATGGGCTGCCACGTACTCGACGGCGTTTATTGGGCGCTCAAAGTGCAGCATCCCGTCAGCGTCGAGGTCGAGCAGATGCGCGGCGGCAGCGCCGAGCGTTATCCTACCGGCAGCCGCGTCCGCTGGGACGTGCCGGCCCGCGGCGATTTGCCGGCGCTGAAGGTCTTTTGGTACGAGGGCCTCAAGCAGGACGCCAAGGGCGAACCGGAAGGAAGGCTGCGTGCCGTCAAAGGCGACGACCGCAATCTCCCGCCACTCCTGCTCGATTTGCGCAAGCAATTCCCCGAGGAAGAACTCGACGGGGGTGACAGCGGCACGCTTTACGTCGGCGAAAAGGGCGTCATCTTCACCGGTACTTACGGCGACAAGATGCACATCGTGCCGTGGCAGAAAATGCGCGAAACGCCGGCCCCGCCCAAGACCCTGCCGAGGCCCAAACCCATCTTCACCGACTTCCTTGACGCCGTCCGCGCCGGCAGGACCGAGACGGCGGTGAGCTTCGACTACGGCACGCGGCTCACCGAATTCGCCATCCTCGGCAACCTGGCCATGCACGTCGGCCCGGGCAAAAAGGTGACGTGGGACGGGCCGAACATGAAGGTCACGAACCTGCCCGAGTTGAACAGGTGGGTGAAGCGCGAGCCTCGAAAGGGTTGGAAAGCCTGAATCACGAGCCAACGCGCACGACGGTTTCGGACGAGTCGAGTTCCGCCAGCAACCGTGCGACCGTCTTCGACTGCCCGGGCAGCAGCAGGTCGGATGCAATTTCGTTGAGCGGTTGAAGCACAAATCGCCGCAGGTGCGCGCGCGGATGCGGCAAGGTCAATTCAGGTGTGGCCCGTGTTTCCCCTCCGAAGGCGATCAAATCCAAGTCCAGCGGGCGCGGCTCGTTCAAGATTCTTTTCACGCGACGACCGAACTCCTGTTCGAGGGCCTGAATCTTCGTGAGCAATGTTTCCGGCGTCTCGCCGGCGCGCGGTCGCAAGCCGACCACCGCGTTCACGAATGGTGGCGAACCCGGCGGACAATTCACCGGCGAAGTTTCCCACAACGAAGATTTGAGGAGCGGCGCATCGGAAAGCTCCTGCAGGCGCGCCATCGTCTCCCGGAGAATTCGCACCGAGTCGCCGAGGTTCGACCCCAAAGCCACCAAAGCCAGACGCCCGACTTCGGACTTCGAACTTCGGACTTCGGATCTCATTTCAGCCCCAGCACGTCCTGCATGTCGTAAAGCCCGGGCTTCTGCTTCACGACCCAAAGCGCCGCGCGGAACGCGCCGTTGGCAAACGTCTCGCGGCTCGACGCCTTGTGCGCCAGCTCCACCCGCTCGCCCGGCGTCGCGAAAATGACCGTGTGCTCGCCAACCACGTCGCCTCCGCGGATGGCGTGGATGCCGATCTCCTCCGATGTGCGTTCGCCCACCAAGCCTTCGCGCCCGTACCGCGCCACGCGCTTGAGCTGCTGGTTGCGAACATCCGCCAGGATTTCAGCCAGCGACTTTGCGGTGCCGCTCGGCGCGTCCTTCTTCAGCCGATGGTGCATCTCCACGACTTCGAGGTCGTAGCCCGGACCGAGAATCTCCGCCGCCTTGCGCGTGAGCCAGAACAGCGTGTTCACGCCGGTCGAGAAGTTCGAAGCCATCACGATCGGGATGCGCGATGCGTAATCCGTAATGCGCAACCTCGCGTCGTCATCGTGGCCCGTTGTGCCGATGACCATCGCCTTGCCCTGCCCTGCGCAAAGCTCTGCGATGCCTGGCGTGGCGCTGTGGGAACTGAAATCAACGACAACATCGCAGCGCGCGACAATTCCGGTGAGATCGTCGCCCTGGTCAATCTGGCCAACAACTTCGATTTCGCGATGGCTCGGCGCGCAAGCGAGCAGCGCCTTCCCCATGCGGCCTTTCGAGCCGGTGATAATGACTTTGGTCATGGTTTGTTCACCATGAATAAACACGAATCCACACGAATGGGAACTCGCGAGAGAATCTCCTGACGCCAGCACTTTCGCCCGGTGGCCGGCAGAGCGCGGACGCCGCAAACCGAGGGTTCGTGTCTATTGGTGTCCATTCGTGGTTCACTTCAACACCCCGCATGCCTTCAACGTCTTAGCCAGTTTCTCGCGGTTCGCCGCCGCCATCGGCACGAGCGGGAGACGGTATTCTTCGGCGATAATGCCCATCATGGCCAGCGCGGCCTTAACAGGAATCGGATTCGTCTCGATGAACAGGTCCTTGAAGACCGGGTAAAACTTGGCGTGCAGGTGCTGCGCAGCGGTCACGTCGCCGTTCGCAAACGCGCACACCATGCCGCAGACTTCCTTCGGGATGACGTTCGACGCCACGCTCACGACGCCTTGCGCGCCCACCGCCATAAACGGCAGTGTCAGTGAATCATCGCCGCTCAGGATCGTGAACTTCGGCCCGAGCGCCGCGCGAAGTTGGCTGACGCGATCCGCGCTGCCGCCCGCTTCCTTGATGCCCACGATGTTTTTGCACTCCGCGGCGAGGCGCTTGACCGTGTCCACGGCAATCTCGATGCCGCAACGACTGGGGATGCTGTAAAGGATGATCGGCAGCTTCGTGCACCGCGCCACCTCGCGGAAATGCTGGAACAGCCCCTCCTGCGTCGGCTTGTTGTAATACGGCGCGACTTGGAGCGAGGCGTCGGCGCCGACCTTCTCGGCCTCTTGCGTCAGATAAACCGCTTCCTTGGTCGAGTTACCACCCGTGCCGGCGATGACCTTGGTCTTACCCGCCGCAAATTTCACACTGAGCGCGATGATGCGGATGTGCTCGGCGTAATCCACCGTGGCGGATTCGCCGGTCGTGCCGACGGGGACGATGCCGTCCACGCCAGCTTTGATTTGCATGTGGACGAGGCGCTGGAGCGCGGCTTCGTCAATCAGGCCATTCTTGAACGGCGTCACAATCGCAGTGTAGGTGCCGGTAAACATGGGTTTTGATGTTGCAGGCGGAAATGTTGACCAGAATCTCGTTGGTGGCGAGCCAGAATTGAAACTCACACTTCAATCCTTCCCTCGAACACAAACTCCGCCGGCCCGGTCAGCCGGACGTCGCCGAAACCGTCGCCCACTTCTCGGAAGCTGACTTCTAACGTGTCGCCGCCCTGCACCTTCACCAGCACGGGCGAAGTGAACTTGTGGACGCGCGCGGAAATTAGCGCGGACGCGGTGACGCCCGTCCCGCAAGCCAGTGTTTCGCCCTCCACGCCGCGCTCAAAGGTGCGCACGCGGATCGCACTTGGGCCGAGGACCTGAACGAAATTCACGTTCGTTCCGCGCGGACCGAAATGCGGGTGGCGGCGGATTTCCGGGCCAAGCTGGGAAATCATCGCCTTGTCCGCATCCGGCACGTAAAGCACGGCATGAGGGACGCCGGTGTTGAGCGAGTGAATCGTTGAGACACCGGTCGAGAGTGGCACGGACTGATTCAATTCCAAGTCTGTGGGCTTGGTCAGGTTCACCGTCACACGCTCGCCGTGAAAGCTTGCGGTGATGACGCCCGCCTCCGTCTCGAAAGTGACTCGCTCCTCGACGCCGTTGAGTCGCTGCACGAACCGCGCGAAGCAGCGCGCGCCGTTGCCGCACATCTCGCCGGTGCTGCCGTCGCGGTTGAAGAATTGCCACGCCCAGTCGGCCTTGCCGGAACGACAGGGCACCAGGAGCAGCACGCCGTCCGCGCCGACGCCGCGATGGCGGTCGCACAGGCGGACGACCTGTTCGCGCGTTAGCGAAATCCCGCCCGGCCGATTGTCGAGCAGGATGAAGTCGTTGCCGGCGCCGCTCATCTTCCAAAACTCAAGCAGCATGAGCCAATGCTACTGCCGAAAACCGGACGGCGAAAGGGCAAACGCGGGAGCAAACGATTGAGGCAACGGCGGTGCCCGGGGCGACCGCAAATCAGCTTCTGAAGGACGCGGGGCAGCTAGATCGGGGGGCGACCCAAGACAGTGGTTGATTTGTTGGTGCCCCGGCTAGGACTCGAACCTAGGACCAATTGATTAAGAGTCAACTGCTCTACCAACTGAGCTACCGAGGCGTTCCGAACAGGGCGGGAAGATTGCCGCGCACGCTGGCTTTGTCAAGGTGCCGCTGCCACGCGCGGTTCAGAGGGGCGCAACTTCGCACCCCCGCCATCAAGCCGTGAGCCAGAGTTCATCCCAGTGACCAGGATCTCGAGCTTCTTCGAGTGCGTCCAAATGCCGCAGGCCCAGGCGCGTCCAGAACTGTCCGGGACGCT
>Ga0315277_10002845_pt1 | contig 23798 bp, 20 predicted proteins | sample YL17G05_15_MG_FD_203695 | JGI IMG/M metagenome (GOLD analysis project Ga0315277, IMG submission 203695) | Sediment microbial communities from Yellowstone Lake, YNP, Wyoming, USA - YL17G05_15 | ecosystem: Environmental > Aquatic > Freshwater > Lake > Sediment | place: USA: Wyoming | collected... | reverse complement strand
GTAATCGAGACAACAGAGAAGACGCGGCAATTTGGATTCGGTCTTGAGGTCAAGAGGCGTATAATGCTAGGCACTTACGCTTTATCCGCAGGTTATCACGACGCTTACTATGTCAAGGCACAAAAGGCGCGCACCCTGATAAAGCGGGAATTTGACCAGGCCTTTGAGAAATATGATGCTCTGGTCACCCCGACTTCGCCGATAGTGCCTTTTAAACTGGGCGAAAAACTAGAAGACCCGATGCAAATGTATCTAAGCGATATATGCACCTTACCCATAAACATAGCTGGAATCCCGGCTATCTCCATACCTGCTGGCTTCGCTGATAACCTGCCTATAGGTATGCAAATCATAGGCAAGCCTTTCAGCGAGGAGATACTGCTGCGCATCGCCTTCGCCTACGAGCAAGCCACTGACTGGCATAAGAGAAAACCTCCAATATCTTAGAGGTGACCCATAGATTACCTATTGTTATGCTGGTCGGAATTTCCTCCGGCCACTCGGTGGGAGCCCGTGCGATCCAAATGCAGTCTTGCTGCTGCATTCCCCTCGTTTTGAGTTTAACATAGGGGTGAAGGTGATGGCGTTCACACGTACAGAGTTCAAATGGCTGGAATAGATTAGGGCTTAGGACTTTGACATTGGGATCTTGACATTTGGAATTTCAGCCGGCAAAAATGCCACCTCTCCCTGAATTTTAACGGCATTTTAACATTCAGGTGTTATACTTCCCACAAAGAATAAAACGCGGACAGAAGAGACAATGTGGTTGACAAGTGCGTGTCCTGGGTCTGGGCACCACAACGGTTGTGTCTTGCCCTGCTCATGGGTAAATAGAATTGTTGCTCCAACTAGCAGTGGAGTACTTGAGAGGGGCGGAATAATGCAACCTTTTTCGATTCTCCGCACTATTGTATGAACATGCCAGGGGAGTGATAAGTTTTGCGAATTGAATCGTTGAGATGCCGTATATGAACTGCCGGGCTCCGGTCTATTCCCAGCACAACAGAAGGTTTAACTAAACGTTGTTGGACAGCCCGGATAAAACTTTAAGGGGAGGTGAAATGTGAACAAGAAGCTGATAGCGGCGCCATTAGTCGTCATTCTGCTTCTGTTAGCGACGACGGCTACTCCTGTCCTTGCCGACGGAGGATTCTTTCCAGATTCGGTGTACCGCGATCTTTACGAATCGACTCAGAGAGCTGTCATACTATATGGGAATAGTACAGGGAATTATGCCGAGCACTTGATTCTGTCGGTCACCTTTAAGGGTGATGCTGAGGACTTCGCATGGGTTATCCCCGTGCCGAACAAGCCTGAGATAGGAACTGTGGCCCCCGAGCTGTTCTGGGAGTTGTCCGACCTCACTGCAACAGGATTCCATGGAGGCGGAGGCGGGTTCGGGTGTTTTGGCGGCGCTGCTCCAGGGGGTCAGGATGGAGTTGATGTTATTGAGGAACAGGTGGTCGGTCCTTATGCTACGGCCATTTTATCAGCGACGAACGCGACAGCACTGGTAGACTGGCTGAACGCAAACGGGTACACGTTCCCGGAAGGCGGTGAGGAAATCATCAATAAGTACATCGAGAGGGAATGGTATTTTGTAGCCACCAAGATCAACGCAGTTGACCAAGACACCGGCTATGCCCTGGCTGAGGGAGCCATTGAGCCCATAGTACTGAGCTTTGCATCTGGCGATATAGTTTATCCATTGCGAATCAGCTCGCTGAGCGCAACGAATGCAACGCCCCCCGAAGTACTTTTGTATGTGCTTGCTGACCACGTCATGGTGCCCGAACAATACCCATTGTATATTGGATATGGTAACTGGACAGAAAACGCGTTTACCTTAGAATTCGCCAACAACGTGTCTATTGAGGACCTGTCTGAGTACTATGTACTACCTGAGCTGCTTTCTACTTATTTGCCCGGTGATGAATTCTACCTGACGAAATTGAGAGGTTCGATCAGTGCTGATCAAATGGTAGATATCGAGCTGGTTAGGTATGAGGAAGGGGACTCTTTAGGTTCACTTGCCGAGACTAACGCGAATAGCAGTGATATTGTTGTCCTCGCAACTATTATCGGGCCTGTGTTCGGCCTTTACCTCTGGAGAAGACATCGAAGAACCACTACTTCAGAGGTACCAGGGTAACGGCTATGCTCTGATAGTAGATGCCGGTGAGCCCCTCAAACCCGGAGGCTGTACCCACCAGCAACCAGAGTTCGCCATTGGGGCCGCACGCTAGGAAATATACCCATCCCTAATAAGGAGTTCAGCGACAAGAACTGCGCCTTTGGCCGCTCCCATCTTGGTGTTGTGGGATACCAGAAGGTACTTGATGCCGTTCTTCAGGACGTTGTCCTTCCTGATTCTGCCGACCACGGTAGCCATGCCATCCTCAGCATCACGGTCGAGCCATGGTTGAGGTCGGAACGGGTCTTCATGGACTATTATCATGTGCTTGGGGGCTGAAGGTAACTCAACCTCGTTGGCTGAGCCGCTGTATTCTCTCATGGCCCTGGCAACGTCGTTCACCTCACAGGCTTTTTGGGTGGAGACGAAGACTGATTCCGTATGCCCTTCCCTGACGTTAACACGGGTGCAGGTGCAGCTGACATTGAACTTAGCTGGGTTGACTGAATTACCTGCGAATTTGCCCAGGATTTTCTGTGTTTCCCGCTGTACCTTTTCTTCCTCCCCGGCAATAAAGGGAATAACGTTGTCCAGGATGTCGAGGCCTATCACTCCAGGGCTCCTGCCTGCGCCTGACAGGGCTTGCATGGAGGTCATTATAACGGCGTTCACACCGAACGATTCGTAAATTGGTTTTAGGGTTATCACCAGGCCGGTAGTGGTGCAGTTGGGAATAGGTGTAATGAACCCCTTCCATCCTCGAGCTTTTCTTTGCACATTAACTAGCCTGGCATGCTCGGAGTTGATGCCCGGAATCAAGATGGGCACATCTTCATCGTAGCGAAAGGCCGAAGCTGTGCTTATAACCGCTTTATCTCTGGCAAACTTCGGTTCCAGAATCTTCGCCTGGTCGGACTCTATGGCGGAGAAGACGATATCCAGGGCAGAGACATCCATTTCGGCAGCATTCTGGACGGGCATGGACATAACCTCCTCCACTGGAGGCTCCTGGCAGAACCAGCGCAAGGCTCCAGACTGAGCATCGGTTATGGCTTCTTTATAGCTGCGCCCTGCCGACCTCTCGGAGGCGGCAAGAGCACCAATTTGAATCCAGGGGTGACTTTTCAAGGCAACGAGAAATTGCTGCCCGACTATACCAGTCGCTCCGACGATTCCAGCTCTTATCATGGTTTCCCTCCGCTCTTCTTTACCGAGCTAATCGGGGCGAGAGGGCTCGAACCTCCGACCTCAGCGTCCCGAACGCTGCGCGCTACCAACTGCGCTACGCCCCGCCGTCTATGCTATTATATGATGTTTACCTATAGAGGACAAGGATGACGTATTGCGTCTTAATAATTGACGGCGCATCAGGTTGGCCATTGGCTGCTCACGGTGGGAAGACTTGTCTGGAGCTGGCACATACCCCGAACATGGATGCTATGGCCAAAGCGGGTACTGTCGGGCTGCTTCACACCGTGCCGCCGGGGATGGAACCTAGCAGTGCCTGTGCCTGCATGTCCGTCTTAGGTTATGATCCTCAGGTATATTATCGGGGCCGGAGCGCCATCGAGGCTCATGGCATGGGCGTTCCTATCAATGAAGGTGAGGCCGTTTTTCGCTGCAATTTGGTAGCTGTGCGCAACGGGAGGATGTGGAGCTACAGTTGCGGGCATATTACTACTGACGAAAGTCGCACCCTCATTGCTACTTTGAATGAAAAGCTTGGCAATGATGAAATACAATTTTATCCCGGCGTGGGCTATAGGCATTTATGCAAAATAAAAGGGAGGGAAGATACCCTCTTGGCTAGCTGTACTCCGCCCCATGATATTCCTGACAAAGCTATTGATGAATTCCTTCCCAAAGGGCCTGGGAGCGACCTGTTAAGAGAGCTTATGGCACGCTCTGGGCTTGTACTTCGGGATCACCCTGTGAATATGGAGCGAACAGCGCGTCGCGACATTCCCGCTACCATGATTTGGCTTTTTTGGGGTAGTGGTAAAATACCAGGCATGCCGGCTTTCAAAGAGGCCTATGGACTCAATGCTGCCGTGATATCCGGAGTCGATATTGTACGAGGCCTAGCTCGAATGATAGACATGCAGGTGCTGGATATTCCTGGTGTGACTGGCGACATGGACAATGATTATATGGCTCAAGCAATTGGTGCCTTGGAAGCACTCGAGAAACATGACATGGTGGTTATTCACGTGGAAGCTACAGATGAAGCGGCCCATGCCGGCTTAGCCAAAGACAAGATAGAGGCTCTTCAGAGGGTGGATAAAGAAATCGTGGGCCGGCTTCGTTCCTGGGATAAGGATCCCCTTCGGGTGCTAGTTTTGCCCGACCACGCCACGCCGATCAAGATTCGAACCCATGTTGCCGATCCCGTCCCATTTATGCTCTGGGGGCCGGGATTCACTCCGACAAGTCGGGGTGTGGCGAAGAGATTTACCGAAGCAGAGGCTAAAGGCACAGGCGTCATTATCAAAGAAGGATATGATATTATGGGCAAGCTAATACAGTAAACAGGGGTAAAGAGATGGCATTGATAGTTCAGAAGTATGGTGGCAGCTCAGTGGCTGATTCCGAAAAGATTAGAAATGTAGCTCGCCGTATTGCTAAAGCAAAAGACGAAGGAGATCAAGTGGTAGTAGTTGTTTCCGCAATGGGAGATACCACTGACGACTTAGTTAGATTAGCCTATCAGATCAGCGAACAGCCTAGTGACAGGGAGCTCGATGTCCTGTTGTCCACCGGGGAGATAGTTTCCAGCACCCTTCTAGCCATGGCACTGGGGAATTCAGGGTACAAGGCCATTAGCCTTAGTGGCGCTCAGGCGGGCATACGTACTGATTCCGGTTACAGCCACGCTCGGATTCTCCGGGTTGACACGAAACGAGTGGTCAGCGAGTTGAGAAAGGGAAATATTGTCATTGTAGCTGGATTTCAGGGAGTGACCGGCAAAAGGGACATTACCACTTTAGGTCGCGGCGGTTCTGATACTACAGCGGTTGCTCTGGCTGCTAGTCTGGGTGCTCAGATCTGCGAAATATACACAGACGTTGAAGGCGTTTATACCGCTGATCCTCATCTGGTTCCCCAAGCAAAAAAACTAAGAGAAATCGGCTATGAGGAGATGCTAGAACTGGCTACCTATGGAGCTAGAGTAATGCACAATCGCGCAGTAGAACTGGGTTGGTTATACAACGTGCCCATATTAGTGGCTTCTAGCTTTAACGACAGCCCGGGTACTATTATTTGTAAGGAGGCTTCCATGGAAGTAAGAAACAAAGTCAGGGGTATCGCTCATGATACCAATGTGGCTAAAATCACCGTCGTCGGTGTCCCCGACCTTCCTGGCATTGCTGCGGCAATCTTCGAACCCCTGGCGAGAGCCAACATAAGTATAGATACCATTGTTCAGAATGCCAGCATTAACAATATTACTGATCTCACATTTACGGTGGTTCGGAGTGACTTACTCAAGGCGATGTCTATCGTGGAGCCAGTGGTTAAATCCGTGGGTGGCAAGCAATGTCTGACCGATTCTACGTTGGCCAAGGTCAGCATAGTAGGCACCGGTATGCAAAATACACCAGGTTATGCGTCTAGGATGTTTCGCGCTCTTTGTGAGCATAGCATTAACATACAGCTAATTACCACTGCCGAGATACGGATAACCTGTATTGTTTCTGAAGATAAGGTTGAGGATGCTGTTCGGGCGCTGCATCAAGCCTTCGAGCTGGAGAAGGAAACTTGACAATCTTGACCTGACATCGTTAACTAATAGGTTTTATGGAAATGTATCTAGCCTCTTACCAACAACAAGAAGAAGAGAAAGCTCGATTAAGACAGCGACTCAGCAAAGAAGCCATTGATCTGGCCCTTCAGGGGAGATGGGAGGAGGCTGAAGCGCTCAACAGGGACATAATTGAGAAATTTCCGTCTGATGTCGAGGCTCATAATCGCCTTGGCCGAGCCTTGACAGAGTCAGGGGATTTCGACGGAGCCAAGGAAGCCTATCTTAAGGCTCTGGAGCTTGTGCCTGAGAATGTGATTGCTAAGAAAAATCTTGCCCGTTTGACTAGCTTGTCAGAGTCTATGTCGACCTTGAAGAGCAACCCTCGGAAAGCTTCGACGTCGAAGGCCCAAGTCCGGAGAGTTGCTCTTGATCTTTTCATAACTGAGGTGGGGAAGGCTGGGGTGGTGAATCTTCATAATGTGGCTTCGGTCGACGTCTTAGCTAAGATGGGATTTGGCGACAAAGTGCACTTGAAAGCAAAAAAACAACACTTGATTGTGACGAATCAGGGTGGAGAATATTTGGGAGACGTGGAGCCGAGACAGGGATTGCGTCTCCTTAAACTAATGCGAGGTGGCAATAGATACGATGCGGCAATTCTTCATGTAGAAGAGGATAAAGCGCAGGTGCTTATCAAAGAGATATATCAACATCCCAGCCAAGTGGGACGCCCTTCCTTTCCTGTTAAAGCTACAGAGCACTTGCGCACGCGTATTAAGGAAAGCCTTCTCAGACGAGGAATCATTACTGACGAAGGTGAGGCTATGCCGGAGGCCGAGTATTTTGAGGAAGAAGAATCTGGCCCCGAAGAAGAATCCTTGCCTGAAGGTTTCACCGTCGTTGGTGAAGATGGTGAAAGAGGAATTGAGATTTGATGGAAGCTGCAATAGTAAAGCCTGTTGATATCGAAGAGGAGATGAAAAGCTCCTATCTAGACTATGCTATGAGCGTCATAGTCTCCCGAGCCCTGCCTGATGTACGTGACGGCTTAAAGCCAGTGCAGCGACGTGTATTATACGCCATGGACGGCTTGGGGTTACGATACAACAGCCCCTACAAAAAGAGTGCCCGCATTGTCGGTGAAGTCATGGGGAAGTACCACCCCCACGGAGATGCCCCCATATATGAAGCCATGGTACGCATGGCCCAGGATTTCTCTCTGAGATACCCCTTGGTTGATGGGCAGGGTAATTTTGGCAGCGTCGACAATGACCCACCAGCAGCAATGAGGTATACCGAAGCTCGCTTTTCCAAAATCGCCGAGGAAATGCTGGTTGACATCGAAAAAAATACTGTCGATCTTGTTCCCAACTTCGATGACTCTCTCCAGGAACCCTCTATCTTGCCCGCCAGGTTGCCTAACTTACTAGCCAATGGTTCTTCAGGCATAGCTGTGGGTATGACGACGAATATCCCTCCTCATAACTTAGGCGAGATATGTGATGCCGTTGTCTATCTAATTGACAACCCTCAAGCTACGGTAGAGGAACTACTTGGGTTGGTCAAAGGCCCCGATTTCCCGACTGGCGGGATCATTTGGGGGAAAGGGGGCATAGACAGCGCTTATACTACAGGACAAGGGAAAATTATACTCCGGGCTAAAGCCAAAGAACTGACTAATAAGGCGGGCAAGAGACAAATAGTTGTCACTGAACTTCCCTATCAGGTAAACAAAGCTGCTTTAGTAGAGAAGATAGCTGAGCTGGCTAAAGTAAAGAAGATTTCGGGGATAGCCGAGGTGCGTGATGAGTCGGATAGGGAAGGCATGCGTGTTGTTATCGAACTCAAAAAGGAAGCACAACCTCGACAGGTACTCAATAACCTCTTCAAGTATACTACGATGCAATCTGCCTTTCACATCAATATGGTTGCTTTGGTCAATGGGCAACCTAAAGTAATTAATCTTAAAGAGGCGCTAACTTCTTACATTGACTTTCGTTTTCAGGTCATTGCCAGAAGGTCCCAGTTTGAACTTGATAAGGCCAAGGATAGGGCTCATATCCTCGAGGGCTTCAGAATCGCCCTTAACAATCTGGAGCAGGTAATCAAAATTATTCGACAGTCTCAAACCGTAGAGGCTGCTCGCGCCAATCTAATGGCAGCTTTTACTATGTCCCAGATTCAAGCACAAGCTATCCTTGACATGCCACTTCGTAGATTGGCTAAGCTAGAGCAAGACAAAATAACTGAGGAATATGCCGCTGTGATAAAGAATATTTCCTATCTAGAAGATTTGCTAGCTAATCCTCGGAAAGTGTTCTCGCTGGTTGCCCAAGATGCTGAGGAGCTTAAATCCAATTATGGTGATGATCGGCGAACCGTAGTGAAAGTAGAGGAGATTGAAGAATTTCGTACGGAAGACCTTGTTCCTCATGAGGCAATGGTAGTTACCCTGACTAACAAGGGGTTCATCAAGAGGATTCCTGCCAACACTTATCGGCTGCAACACCGTGGCGGAAAAGGCGTCATGGGAATGGTAACCCGGGGTGGCGATACAGTAAACCACATCTTGGTAGCTGACACCCACGATAATCTCCTTTTCTTTACCAGCACTGGTAAGGTTTACTGTCTTAAGTGCTACGAGGTTCCCGAAGATTCCTCTCGCACAGCCAAGGGGATAGCCCTGGTTAATCTATTACCTATTAACCTGGAAGATGAGGTAACTGTGTTGTTAGCCATCACAAGCTTCCCTTCCAACAAATTCTTATTAATGGCTACTAAGGACGGCGTGATAAAAAAGACTACCCTGGGCGCGTTTGCCTCGATAAGAAGGAATGGCATTATTGCCATGGGGCTCAGAAATAAGGATAAGCTGACCTCAGCCGGTGTAGTCGCCGATGAAGATGAGGTCATCTTGGTGAGTCGAAATGGGAAGGCCATTAGATTTCAAGTCAAGAGCTTGAGGATTGCGTCTAGAACTAGTGGCGGTGTTCGTGGCATTCGTCTTGTTGACGATTATGTTGTTGGTATGGGCATTGTCCTGCCCGATGCTTTTGTACTCACAGTGACCGAAAAAGGGTTTGGCAAGCTGACCCCGATAAAAAACTATCCTGTTCACAATAGAGGAAGCAAGGGGGTGAGGACTTATAGGGTTAACCCCAAAACTGGTAATCTGGCTTTGTCCAAGCTTGTTTCCCCGCAAGGCTCCCTGGTGATGTTGTCAGCCAAGGGCAACGTGGTGAACATTCCTATGGAGCAGGTCTCAATTCAGAGCAGGAACGGCCGCGGAGCCAGGCTAATGGGCTTGGACGAAGATGATAGTGTGGTTTCGGCCACCTGGGTTTTCCGGTAGGATGAAATCTTACGAAATCAGCTTTGGCCTCTTTGGAAAAATACAAAACCGAAACTCTAAATCATAAGCCAATTTGAGTTGAGAATTGAGAAAGCAAGATTCCAGGTGGAACGATGGAGATTATTCGAGAATTTGCTTTGACCTTTGTCCCTCTTTTCGTCGCCATGGATCCCGTGGGAAACTTGCCAATCTTCCTCGCTCTGACGCAGAGAATAGAGCCTAAACATCGTAGGCACACAATACATTTGGCGATGCTTACTGCCCTTGGTGTAGGCCTGGCATTCGTCGCTGTTGGCAAAGCTATCTTGTTGCTTCTGGGCATCGATGTGGCTGATTTCTTAATGGCCGGCGGCATCATCTTGTTGATTCTGGCCATCAGATATTTAATCACCGGTAAGGCCATAGAAACCGAGGATGTATCAGCCTCAGAAACGGTAGGTGTTGTACCTCTAGGCACTCCTCTGGTTGTCGGGCCAGCGGTGCTTGCTAGTTTGCTATTGCTTATTGGCAAATATCGTATCCCCATTGTGCTGTCTTCTTTTGTCCTTAACCTGGTGATACAATGGGTGCTTTTCAGACAAGCTAATCGAATTGTACATGTCTTAGGACGTACCGGCACGGACGCCCTATCCAAAATATTTATGTTACTCTTAGCTGCTATTGCTGTGAAGATGATTCGCGAGGGTGTTTTGACAGTTTTTGGCTGACCTTTGTCGCCAAGAGCTGCCCCAAAGTTCGAACTCCACTAGGATTCGGTGTACCATCATTATCAATGTGAACATTAAGCTGAAGTTCTGACTGAATAATGGGAAGAATTTAGCCCTTCGCTAACGCTCGGGTGACAAAAAGCCTCACAGGGCTCTTGACACATTCGTAATATATGCTATAGATTTAATGCAAGGAGGTGAATATGTTCTGCTCTAAGTGTGGTACGGAAAATCCTGAGGGGGCTAAGTTTTGCTCCAAGTGCGGCGCCGGGCTCGGTGTTGCGGCAACGCCAACCGAAGGTGCGGCTAAACCAGAAACGGAGAGTAGCACAGGGCTATCGACTAACGTAGCTGGGCTTCTGTGCTATGTGGGCTTTCTGTTTGCGTGGATAGGGGGAATAGTCTTTGTATTGCTGGAGAAGAAGAGTAAATTTGTTAAATTCCATGCCTGGCAATCCATTATGACCTTCGGGGTTCTTTTCGTGGCTTGGCTTATATTGTCCAGATTGTTGATTGACATTGGGTGGGGCAATCTGTTTTATCCAAACCTAGGCCTGATTCATGCTGGAATAGCCTTAGGTTGGATCATAGGTTTGGGAAGCTTAGCTTTGGGGATCATCCTCATCATTCAAGCGTACCAAGGCAAGATGTGGAAGGTACCCCTGGCAGGTAACTGGGCTGAGAAGCAAGCCAACAAGTAGACTTTTTTAAGGACACGGTGCCCCAAGCCTGATAAATCAGGCAAATACGGCTAGCTCCTTAGCGCCGCCCCTGTCGAGTTCTGTCGCGGGAAATTCTGATAGCTTTGCGGCCTTATACTACAGGCAGCGTCTGCATATGCTGCGAAAATTGATATTTTGCCCATGATCTGGTGCAAAATCCCCTTTGGGGATTGGGTGGAGGGGTGTATAATAAGGGCTATATGGGTTCTGAGGTTTTTTACCGCAAGTGGCGGCCACAAACCTTAAGTGAGGTGCTGGGACAAGAGCCTGTGACTCAGACTCTGCGTCATGCTGTGGAGGGTGGGAAGATAGCTCATGCCTATCTTTTTTGCGGTCCACGAGGTACAGGCAAAACCAGCATGGCACGCATACTAGCCAAAGCAGTCAATTGTCCTAATCAGGCAGGTGGTGAGCCATGCAATGCTTGCGATATGTGCCGTTCAATCACTGATGGCAGGGCTTTAGATGTAATAGAGATAGATGCCGCCAGCAATCGTGGTATTGATGAAATCCGCAGCCTGAGGGAAAAGGCGAATTACGCCCCTAGCCTTGCTCGATACAAGGTATATATTATAGACGAAGTCCACATGCTTACCGAGGCAGCTTGCAATGCCTTATTGAAGACATTGGAGGAGCCACCGCCACACGTAATCTTTGTCTTAGCTACCACAGAAGCGCACAAGGTGATAGCCACCATAATATCGAGATGTCAGCGGTTTAATTTCCATCGCCTGCGTCAAACCGAAATAACGGATAAACTCAAGCTTATATGTAAGAAGGAAGGGATTCACATAGAGTCTGGTGCCTTAGAGCTTATTGCTCGTGCTGCTACCGGAAGCCTTCGAGATGCCGAGAATATTCTACAGCAGATGATTGCTTACTATGGCAACAAAATTGAGCTTGCTCAAATTCAAGCAGAGCTGGGCATCAGCTGGGATTCCCGGGTTAGACAACTAGCACGATGTGTGGTCAGCAGGGATGTGGCTGCCGGGCTAAAAGTCATAAATAACCTCAATAACGATGGCGTTGACCTTCGTCAGTTTAACGTTGGCTTGATAGAATACCTTCGAGGATTATTACTGGCTAAATCCCAATGCGAAGAGGCCCTGGATGTCACCAGCGAAGATTTGGCCGAGATGGGAAACCTTGCGACCAAGGCTACTCTGGACTATCTGCTTAAGGCAGTTAAGTCTTTCTCTAGCATAGATTTTCGAAGTGATAATTACTCTGCGTTGTCCTTAGAATTGGCGTTACTGGGCTGTGCTTTGTCTCCACCCACGGGACAAGAAGAGCTAGCTGTAGCTAAATCCTCCCGCCCGCCCAAGGCTTGTGCGGCGGGCAGGCCCGAGGTAGCCACTGCTCCTGACACAAAAGACTCCACAGAGGAAGCTGAAACTCCTGCTGCACTGAGCAGTTCTGAAGTGCCGGGCGAGGTGCCCACAGCATTAAACGTCGGCAGAGTTGGGACTGATGTTCCTGGCAATGATATTCCTCAGGACATTGATTACCTCCGTGGCCGCTGGAGGGAGTTCATTAGATCTCTGCGAGGGGAAGGTTCCAGTGGCAATTTGGATGCCTTCTTGCGTAGCGCCTGTGACCCCATAGCCCTTGAGAATGATACACTGGTGTTAGGTTTCTACTATTCCTTCCATAAGGAGAAAATCGAAGACGCCAAATATCAAAATCTGGTGGAGAAGAAACTCAAAGAGGTCTTTGGTCGGCCCTATAAGATACGGTGTATTTTAGTTGATTCTAAAAGAGAAATCACGTCCCCGGCAAGGATACAGAATCCGGTAGTTAAAGCTGCTCTGGAAATGGGAGCCAGGATTAGTGAAGAGGAGTTGTCATCCTGAGAGAAGGAAAGGAACGAAATGGATAAATCAATACTGCGTCAAGCCCATCAACTTCAGGCAAAGCTGGCTAAAGCCCAAGAGGAATTAGGCAACATTACCGTGGAAGCTAGCAGTGGAGGTGGCGCTATTAAGGTGGTGATGGATGGACACCAGAAGGTGCATTCCGTGGAGATATCTCCCGAAGTGGTGGCAGCAGGAGATATTGAGCTACTGCAAGATTTGGTCATGACTGCTGTTAACGAGGCTATCACCAAGTCGCAGGAGCTCGTTAGCAAGCACCTCAGCAGTTTGACCGGTGGTCTCAATATGCCGGGGTTGCTTTAGGAAGTTGTCAATTGCTAGCTGTCGGTTGTCAGATGTCAAAGTATTCGACGGTTTTTCGCTATGCGCCGGCAGCCACAAAGTAAAGGACCAGATAAAATGAGAACTGTCGCCGAACCCATAGCTAGATTAATTGAGGAATTGAATAAGCTGCCTGGAATCGGGCCTAAAAGTGCTAAAAGGCTGGCTTATCACATCTTACGCAGCCCAGATGAAGAAGCCAGGGCTTTAGCTGAGGCCATTTTGACACTGAAGGAACAGATAAAGCTTTGCTCAGTTTGTCTTAACAACACTGATTGTGACCCTTGCCGCATTTGCCAGGATAAAGAACGCGACCATTCTAGAATTTGTGTTGTGGAGAAACCTTCAGATATCCTTCCTCTAGAGCAGACGGGAAAATATAACGGCGTTTATCATGTTCTTCATGGAATTATCAACCCGACACAGGGTGTAGGGCCTGAAGAGCTTAAGATAAAGGACCTTCTGGCTCGTCTTAAAGACGGTTCCGTAACCGAAGTGATTGTGGCAACCAATCCCAATGTCGAGAGCGAAACTATGGCTATGTACCTGCAACGGATTATCGCTCCTTTGGGCGTTCGCGTCACTCGGCTGGCTCGTGGCTTGCCCTTCGGTGCCGAGCTGGAATATGCTGATGACCTGACCTTAGGACAAGCGCTGGAAAACAGGCGAGAATTCTGATAAGGTATACATAGCGGCACCTTGAAGATAGAACCCCCATTACATCGGGGTAAGAGGTAAGGTTTTCCAAAACATAAAGGGGCTTCGCGTCTATCAGATTAGTATTACCGACAAAGGAGGAACAGAACATGGCAAATCTAAGACAAATCGATGAGGCTTTGACTTACTATTTGCGGCCACAAACTTTTCCACTCGCCATCCGGATGTGTGAATCCGAGAAAGAGCTTCCTGACAAGACCAGGATACCCCAAAAAGACGTAGGATTAACCCTTTCGTTGTGTCATGCGATCAATATGGCGCGGCGCTATGGCTGGACTATGGCTGTTGACAAGTTTCAGAGTTGTTACGTTGCTGGCATAAGTATGGGATTCTTACCTTTGTTGCCAGATGTTGTTGATGGGAGTTTCCAAGAGTCCCTTGGATTATGGGGGATGAGCAAAGAACAGGCGGCAGCGGCTATCCAAAACATCCCCAAATTTGAATATGGTAAGTACAAGAATCTGCTCATGGCTCCTCTAAATAAGGCTACGTTTGAACCACATCTTGTCCTCGTTTATGGTAATCCCGCTCAAATATGGACGCTTCTCACAGGCTACCTCAATGGGACAGGTAAGACAGGTCTGGACACCACTCTGACCATAGGGGCCGGATGCACAAACTATATCACGCAGACCATCGAAAAAGACGAGTGCCAGTTCACCTTGCTAAGCCTCGGTGAACGGCTGATTCCTCACACCGAAGATTGCGAGTGCGCCTTTTCGATACCCATGAACAAAATTGACAAGACGATTCAAGGCTTAGAAATAGGTCATAAAATTGGAGTTTTCAGGTATCCGATTCCCACGTTTTTGAGATATAACTCCCCGCATCCGCCTGGATATGACAAAATGCTGAGTCATCTGCTGGGAAAAGAATCTCAGTGAGGGGAGCCTCAGCCCTTATTCCCCGATTCACTGACTCCTTTACCAGTCCGAAACAGCCTGAGAATTTGCTTGCCAGTGCGGCGCGAGCTATACTATAGACCACTTCAGTTCGCGAACAACCAAACGATTAAAGCTTTAGTTATCATCGAGCAAGGAGGGAAAAATGAGGACAAAAGAGCAGTACATACAGGGTCTGGCCAAAATGAAGCGAAACGTTTATTTCGATGGCGCACCCATCGACCGTACCGACGAGCTACAGATGGACTGCATAAATACCATCGGCACTACATTTGAGGAGGCTCTCAGGCCGGAGAACCGGGACTTGCTCACGGCTATCTCTCATCTCACCGGTGAACGCATCAGCCGTTTCACCCACATCCACCAGAACACCGACGACCTGCACAAGAAGCAGGATATGACCCGCATGCTCTGTCAGAAGGTAGCCGGCTGCATCCAACGGTGCATGGGCATCGACGCCACTAATGCCGTCTACAACGTTTCCTACGAAGCGGATAAGATGAACAATGGCGCCACGCAGTACCACGATAACTTCAAGAAGTGGCTTACTCGCTTCCAAACCGAAGACCTGGTGGGCTGCTGCGCCCAGACGGACGTCAAGGGCGATAGACTGCTGAGGCCTGCTGAGCAGCCGAACCCGGATGCCTACGTGCGTATCAAGGAAAGGCTCAGCGATGGCATCGTGGTCAGCGGCTGCAAGTTACACATCTCCGAGGCATCAGTTGCCGATGAGGTACTGGTAGTGCCGACACGAGCGCTGCGTCCAGAGGACAAGGACTATGCCGTCGCCTTCGCCATCCCGGGCGACTGGGAAGGACTGAGACAGGTTGTTACCATCCATAACCTCAGACCCAGAGAACACTTCAAGCGTGGCTTCCTGCCCGGAGCCACAGATTCCTATATGATGTTTGACAACTGCTTTGTGCCCTGGGAAAGAGTCTTCCTGGCCGGCGAATGGCAGCATGGCGGCGTGCTGGCTCTCCTCTTCGCCCTCTTCCACCGCCACTCCTATTCTGGCTGCAAACCGGCTCTGGGCGACGTACTTTTGGGAACCGCGGCACTGGCTGCCGAGGTGAACAACATCCACAAGACCCCCGGCGTCAGGAAGAAGCTAGCTGACATTATCATGGTCACCGAGCTGGGTTATGCTGCGGGATACACAGCTTCCGACCTGGGCAAGCCAGAGGTCTACATACCCGGGATAGGATTTGTGCCCTATGGCCCCGGTTCCTATATACCCAATTCGATTTACTGCAACGTCGGCCGTTGCCTGACGGGTGAGGCGGTCTATCATGAGACAGAGATGCTCTGCGATATCAGCGGCGGCGTGGCAGCTACCTTCCCGCACGAGAAGGATTTCCTGAACCCGGAGACCCGTGACTTTCTCCTGAAATACACGAAGCGCAATCCAGACATGCCCGTGGAGGACCAGGCGCAGCTATGGCGTTACCTGGGGGATGTGCTCTGCTCAGCAACCGGAGGTATACACAATGTGGGCAGTTACCATGGTGGCGGCTCTCCTATCATGGAACAAATCGCCATCACTACCCAGTACGATGTCGAGTCCAGGAAAAAGCTGGTCAGGCACATCGCCGGCATGAGCGGTGGCGATCGTGATGCCCTGAGCAAAAAGATGACCGCGCCAGGCAAGACACCCGCCAAGGCAGCCAAGCGATAACAGGTAGACCTTGCTAGAAAATCTGAATGGCCTTCTGGCTCATCAGTCTGCTGTGGGCAGCTTCCAAAGCGGCTGGCGCTATGAACCTGATTAAGCTCGGCGTTAGTATATTATTCTTAGCTAGCTCGTAAATTATGTCAAGTAGACGAGAACTGCAAATCCTTTGTGGTTTGGCTCTGCCAATAGTTTAGCAAAATCAAACCCCTCCTACCGGGTCAACATCCATAATCCAGCCGCGCGGCAAAGTAAGCCGGGATAGAATCCGGGTCGAGTAAGGCTTGCGGAGGAAGAGTTTCCAGCGATACCTGCTCCTGACTCTGCTATTTCGAAGTTCTGTACCCTGCCCTATGACCTGAGGCCTCACTGTCGCTGTCTTTGAGTTGCGAAACGTTCCGTGTCCTCAAATCCTCTCCAGCCGGTGAGACACCCTCTCCTCCGTTATCCCCAGTATGGCAGCAATTTCCTTCTTAGTGAGCCCTTGCCTCTTCAACTTGAATGTCTCCTCTGTCTGCTTAGCCTTCTCCTTCTTTCTGCCAGCTATTTCCTTTACGTCAACAATTCCTAATATCTCTTTTGTGTCTATGAGTCCCCCCTTCCCTCCATGCCGGAAAAGACCTTTTCGCCCTGTTCAGTCCTCATTATCACGGCTGACCACCCCTTGACGGAGCCACCACTGCCGATAGCAATATCGGCCAGCTCAGCTGAGAAATCCTGAAAAATGAGGCAATGCCTGGGGACACAGCTCTTGACTTCGGTTATGGGCAAAGACAGCTTCTTCCCGCCGGCATATATGAGGAACTCATTGGAGACATCCAGCTTATCCACCTGATTAATATCCATCCCCTTTGTCATCACTTTCTTAGCTAAACACATATACCCGTAGTTTTCACGACAAAAAAGTCCTACGGTCAGCTTCACCGACGATGCCAGAGGTAGGCCTTTGTACTTCAGGTATCTCACCGATTCTATGTGGCATGGAGAGCCCACAACACAGATGCTGCTCAGCCCATGGTCAACGACGGCCGCTCTCCCGCCAAGCCCTTGACAACTGATGTTGAGAGTCGTAGCATTTCAGGGCTGGCCATTGGACTAGAAACGACGGAACCTATTCAGGATTGTATTTGCTAGGAGGGAAACCTATGGACGATATAGAGAGACTACTAAAGGAACTCACTGAAGCTAGCGGTATAGCTGGGCATGAGACCGAGGTAAGACATCTTATTCAGAACCATTTCAAAACATTGGGGGAGGTTAGTCATGATAAGCTTGGTAGCGTGATCTGTAAGAAGAGCGGCCAAGCGCCACAACCGAGGATAATGCTGGCCGCCCACATGGATGAGATTGGCTTCGTGGTCAGCCATATTACGAAGGATGGCTTCATCAGGTTCTCTGCTCTAGGAGGATGGTGGGACCACGTTCTACTCGCACAGAGAGTAACGATCAGGACAGTGAAGGGAGATGTTGCGGGCCTGATTGGCGCTAAGCCCCCTCACCTCTTATCAGATGAAGAACGGGCGAAACTAGTCCAGAAGAAGGACATGTATATTGACATCGGTGCCACTTCCCGGGAAGAGGTCGAGAAGGCGGGAGTGTGTGTGGCAGATCCCATCTTCCCCGCCAGCCAGTTTACTATTCTAGCCAGCGGCAGGACGTATTTGGCTAAGGCCTTTGATGATAGGGGGGGTTGTGCTTTGATGATAACAGCAATGCGAAGGATGCTCAGCGTCACACACCCCAACACGGTTTTTGCTGTAGCTACTGTTCAGGAGGAGGTTGGACTAAGAGGGGCAACGACAAGTGTGAAGGTAGTTAATCCTGATGTGGCAATAGTTCTGGAGGCAACTGGCATCAATGACATGCCCGAGACAAATGATGACAGTCATCAGGTGGTGAGACTTGGGCGAGGTCCTGTAGTAACATTCTACCGCCAAGATATGATTCCCAATCACGGACTGCGTAGCTTGCTCACCGATACGGCAAAGAAGTACGGCATCCCGGTTCAGATTCGTGCTGATGGTGGAGTTCGGGGAGGGACAGATGGTGCCGCCATTCATCTGCACGGGAGCGGTGTCCCGACGATAGTGCTTAGCCTGCCGATACGTTATGTGCATAGCCACGGCGGAATTCTACATCGAGATGATTTTGATGCCGGGGTTGAGTTGCTGGCTCGGGTAATCCCGGAGTTAGATCAAAAGACCGTGACTAATCTGACCGCGTGGTAACGATACACGCTGGAGCAGGCATCCTACCGTAGCTTGCCTTCCTATTGTTCGTTTATCATAGACCCAATCCCCGTATTGGGTTACCCAGATCAGTCATAACGGCATCGCCAAGAAGTGTGGGTGACAAGTCATAGCGCAGAGCAGCTGTCTCTCATGGAATATCTACCGCTCATGAACTGCCACCTTGTAAGCCGCAGTGGCCACCAAGCGATCAGAAGTCCGCATCGCGCCATACGACTTTCAAGCACGTGACATATGAGCCCGTACGGGTCAGACTGATAGCCGGCAACCCGACGCTGAGGACTAGTGAGTGCGGAACGTGGCGGAGCAACCAGTTTGACAAAGACGCAAGAAAGCGGTAGCATTCTGGTGGCGCCGATGTGTTCCAAGACCAGTCAGTTCATGCATAGAGGCAGCCATCAGGAGGGCACGTGAGAGGATAAATGCTGCGATCTCCTGCCAGGCTGTCTGACAAGCTGAGAATCCCCTATTCTTTAGACCCAATGAAGCCCTGTTTGCTACTTCCGATGGACTTTCCCCACGGGACAACCCAGCCACAGTACTAAAGAGCCAAAAATAGATGATAGGAGGTAAAACATGAACATAGCTAGTACACAAAAACTGGATGAGATTCTCCCCTGGCGACCTGATGAGATATCCGGGGCCAAGCCAGCAAGGCTTATGAATCTCATCGACGGGAAATGGGTAGAGGCTAAAAAGTACAAAGAGGTCCTGGATCCAGTGTCAGGTGAACCCTTCATCCAGACACCGGATACCAGCGAAAAGGAGTTGGCACCTTTCATTCAGTCGCTAGCGCAATGCCCCAAATATGGCTTGCATAACCCAATCATGAATCCCGAAAGATACTTGCTGTACGGACAGGTCAGCGAGAAGGTAGCCGACTTCCTTAGAAGCAGTGACGGGGAAAAGTACTTTACCAGGTTGATCCAAAGAGTCATGCCCAAGGACACTGTACAATGTCGCGGTGAAGTGACTACGGTCGCCGCATTCCTGGACGACTTCTCAGGCGATCAGGTCAGGTTCCTTGCCAAGGGACAGACTACCCCGGGCAATCACCTCGGGCAGGAGGCCATCGACTATCGCTGGCCTCACGGTCCGGTCGCCGTGATCACACCTTTCAATTTCCCGCTGGAGATAATGGCCCTGCAGACAATGGGCGCCTTATACATGGGGAACAAACCAGTTCTCAAGCAAGCCACAATTACCTCAATTGTTGCCGAAGCCTTTGTGAGGCTGCTTTTGCATTGTGGAATGCCTGCGCAAGACCTGCTCCTGATTCACTGTAGCGGTCAGGTCATGGAGAAACTGGCTACCAACCCCGTAATTCGGTTGACACAGTTCACCGGCAGTACTTCCGTTGCGGAGCGGCTATTGAAGCTGACTGAAGGAAAGTGCCGAATTGAGGATGCCGGCTTCGATTGGAAGATAATCGGGCCTAATGTAATTCCGTCCATGCTCGACTTTGTAGCAGCACAGTGTGACGCGGATGCCTACGCGGCTAGTGGTCAGAAGTGTTCGGCCCAGAGCCTGCTCGCTGTCCACGAAAACTGGATGAAGCTCGGACTCCTGGAGAAAATAGCAGAACTCGCCGCCAAACGCACCATAAAAGACCTTACAATTGGTCCGGTCCTGACGTGGACCAATGAGATGATTGAGGAGCATATCAACAAGCTACTGAACATTAGGGGCGCGAAGGTGCAGTTCGGCGGCAAACGCCTGAGCGGGCACTCGATACCATCATGCTACGGTAGCTTTGAACCAACTGCCATCTATGTGCCACTGGAGAGTATTCTGCCCAATGTTGATGTAGTCACAACCGAGGTTTTCGGGCCGCTCCAGGTCACAACAACATGGAAATCCAAGGATGACCTGAAGTTGCTTCTCAATATTTGCAACAGGATGGAGCACCATCTTACTGCCGGAGTAGTTGATAACGATCCCGACTTTCTGAACTATGTATTGGGGCAGACTGTCAACGGTACAACCTATGCCGGCATCAGAGCACGAACCACAGGGGCGCCTCAGTGGCACTTCTTTGGTCCGTGTGGCCATCCGGCCGCTGCTGGCATCGGAACAATAGAAGCGATCAGAAATGTCTGGTCACTGAACAGGACAATCATTAAGGACACGAATGCACTCTCTTACAGTGGGTAACCTGTCATGGAGAAAAGGGAATGAAGGTGAGGAGCCCCCTAGTCTCAGCCGGGACTAAGATAGAAGGACATTGGTCAGGCTTCGTAGGAAAGCCGGTCCTGCCGGATGAAACTGACGGGCAAGACAGGCTCGGTAAATGCAGAGTTTCGGAGTTAGAGGACAGTGTAACTAGGGCGCCCAAGACCGGTACTATAGCTCTGCCCAATGCGGCGATATTCGTCGCTAAGAGAGCACGGCAAGCCCCCCGGCAGCTGACGTAAACGATTGGGCTGGGAATAGATGTATAAGATTGATGTCTATCAGCCCTGGTGTAAGAAGTGTGGCATATGCATTGCCTTCTGTCCGAAACATGGCATAGAACTTGACGACATGTCATATCCCATTGTAAAGCACCCTGAGAATTGTGATGGGTGCAAGTTATGCGAGCGCAGGTGTCCTGATTTCGCAATTGTCGTATCTGGAGATAAGGAAGATGTCGACGCAAAGAGTTCTGCTTCAAGGGAATGAGGCTTGTGTCAGGGGGGCGCTGGCTGCCGGCTGTAGCTTCTACGCCGGCTACCCTATAACCCCTTCGACCGAGATCATGGAGAACATGGCGCGAGAACTCCCCAGATGGGGAGGTACATTCATACAAATGGAAGACGAGATCGCAGCGTTGGGAGCTGTCATCGGTGCCTCACTGGCTGGTACCAAGAGCATGACCGCCACGAGTGGCCCAGGATTCTCCGTTATGCAAGAGCAGATCGGATTCGCCTGCATGGCTGAGGTTCCGTGCGTGATTGTGGATGTTATGCGGGGCGGACCTAGTACAGGTCTGCCCACCCAACCATCCCAGTCCGATGTCATGCAGGCCCGCTGGGGAACTCATGGCGACCATCCCATTATTGCACTTGCGCCTTCATCAGTGTACGAATGCTTTGATCTCACCGTTGAAGCTTTCAATCTAGCAGAGAGGTATCGCACGCCGGTCATGGTAATCACAGATGCAGTGGTGGGCCAGATGAGAGAGGCAGTGGCATTACCCTCAGCAGGGCTGCAGATTGAACAACGGCGACAACCGACGGTTCCTCCAGACCAGTTCGTGCCATACGAAGATTCGGGTGATGGTGTGCCCACAATGCCTGCGTTCGGAAATGGATATCGCTATCATGTAACGGGACTATGCCATGACGTAAATGGTTTTCCCACTACCCGCAGCGACGAGGTGGATTTCCTGATTCGCCGACTATCCTCGAAAGTCTCTCAAGCTTCTGATCGGCTCCAATGGTACGATTGCTGGCATGAGAATTCTGAGACCATGGTGATAGCCTACGGTTGCGTTGCCCGTTCTGCACTTAGAGCAGTCAGGGAGGTCAGAGAGAGAGGCCTTGATGTAGGCCTCATGAAGCTGAAGGTTCTCTGGCCCTTCATGGACGCCTCCGTAACCAGGGTGCTCCAAAACTGTCACAGCGTACTTGTGCCAGAGATGAATCTTGGCCAGATTTCTCGCGAGGTGGAAAGAGTCAATCAGGGAAGATGTAAAGTAGTTACTCTCAACAAGGTGGATGGAAGAGTGCTAACTCCTCAGGAGATAGTCCGGAAGCTTCAGGAAATGCACTCATGAAACACAACGAGCCTCTCATTTGGAAATATCTGCGTCCCCGCAAGAAGATGCCTACCATTTGGTGTAGCGGGTGTGGAATAGGTATCTTCATGCAATCCTTGATCCGAGCCATTGATCGCATTGGGTACAGCAAGGATGACGTAGTGCTGGTCTCAGGCATTGGCTGTTCAAGCCGAATTCCTGTATACCTCGATTTCAACGCGCTACACACTACTCACGGAAGGGCGCTCACTTTCGCTACTGGAATGAAACTGGCGAAACCCCGGCTCAAGGTGATCACGATAATGGGCGATGGTGATGCTGTGGCCATTGGAGGAAACCACATCATCCATGCAGCCAGGCGAAATATTGAGATCTCCGCCTTTGTCATCAACAATCAGGTCTACGGTATGACAGGAGGACAGTGTTCACCCACCACCCCCCACCAGATGAAGACCACTACCTCACCGTACGGAAACATTGAGCCTGCTTTTGATATATCTCGACTGGTGGAGGCAGCCGGAGCAGCCTTTGTTGCCAGAGCCACAGTCTACCATACCCCTTTGCTGGACAAGATAATAGAGGCGGCTCTCCAGAAGAAGGGATTTGCCATGGTTGAAGTAATTGCTCAGTGTGTTACCTATTCCGGCCGTTGGCTGGGATTAACTTCCCCTGCTGAGATGATGAAGTGGCAGCGGGATAACTCGGTGAGAGTCGAAGCAGCAAAGGAGCTCACTGAAACAGAACTTGCAGGAAAGATAGTGATTGGTGTTCTCACGGATCGAGAGAGGCCAACATATGATGAGGAATACAGAAGACTTTGTGCAGAAGAGTCCAAGATATGAGATAAGGATTGCCGGCTCGGGAGGCCAGGGCATAGTGTTAGCCGCAATAGTCCTCGCCGAGGCTGCCCTACTGGACGGCAGATTTGTTGCCCAGAGTCAGAACTACGGTCCCGAGGCCAGGGGGGGCAACTCGGTGTCCGAGGTGATCATAAGTGATGTCGAGATTGATTATCCTCTGGCCCTGGAATTGGACCTTCTTGTCGCCCTGACACAGGAATCATGGGATCGGCATCAATCATCTATGAAGAAGCTCGGTGCTGTCATCGTAGACTCAAACTTGGTCACTCGGGTTTCCTGGCACAGGCTGGCAAGTCTGCCGTTTGGACAAATCGCCCGCGAAGCCGGGGACGGAAGAGCCATCAATATGGCAGCGCTCGGTGCCGTTGCCTCGTTCTGTCCCGTGGTCTCTCCAGCTTCACTGCTCAGGGCTATGGGAAAAAGACTCCCTCCAACCAAGGTGGAAATCAATCGCCAGGCCTTCAGTGAAGCTCTACGAGTAGCAAATCAGTTGAGCCGCACCTCTACTCGCATCAAACCCAGCGACGGTCTTGAAGTCTAAGGAGCCCATGAGTCGTCCCCAGTTCGAAAAACTCAAGGATTTGCCAGAACAGCCTGGTTTTTGCACAGCCTGACATTGGGTCAACCGTTTTCTCGCACAGGTATTGCATTTTACTACATCTAGTGGTAAAATATGTTGACACCACAATCTTTAGGGGGAATTTGTGAACTGTCCTTCCTGCGGCAAGCAAGAGTCTAAGGTGATAGATTCCCGGAGTGTAGACGAAGGAGTGAGGCGCCGAAGGAAGTGCCTCGCCTGCA
>Ga0315277_10002843_pt1 | contig 23804 bp, 27 predicted proteins | sample YL17G05_15_MG_FD_203695 | JGI IMG/M metagenome (GOLD analysis project Ga0315277, IMG submission 203695) | Sediment microbial communities from Yellowstone Lake, YNP, Wyoming, USA - YL17G05_15 | ecosystem: Environmental > Aquatic > Freshwater > Lake > Sediment | place: USA: Wyoming | collected... | reverse complement strand
CTTGACAGCGACGCAGCTGTAGCAAGTCTGAAGACAACTAAAGACGTAATCTTAGTTGGTGGACCTTGTATCAATGACTTGGTAAAAGAATTAGCAACTGCCGGTAAATTCCCATACACATGCGACAACTGGCCAGGAAGGAACTTTGGTAGAGTCCAAGTAATTGCTGATGCATTCATAACAGGAAAAACCGCATTAGTAATTGCTGGTACAAGAGCAGAAGAGACAGACTTAGCAGCACAGATGGTTCAACAAGCGTTCCCATTAGCATCTGACTCTGTAAAGAATGGACTTTCAACAGAAGTTACTGGAAGCGTCACTTCGCCAGTATATACATAATAGCGTAACTTATTTGGGGTAACCCCCCATTTCTTTTTCTTTTTATTTCTTTGCATCAAACATTATTATATGAAAAATTTAATTTTACTTGCAATTATAGTTTTAACAGTATTAGGAATATTGTTTATAGAGCAAATAACAGGAATGTTTACATCTTTAACACCTCCTGTTGAAAAACTTAGTCCTTTTCAAAAGGAATTCGCAGGTTTAATATTAAATTTTAGAGCAAATTTAAATGAAGCAGAAAAAATTAATGTTTATCCTAATGAAACAATGCTGAGAGATGTTATTTTAAACAACAACGTAGAAGAAATAGGAATAGCTTTTATACCAAATGAATCTGAAAACTCTTATTACTTAGCAGCATCTTATGATATAGCATATAAAATTACAGTAGTAAACAAATATTATTTTAATATAGCAAAGCCAATAGATTCAATTCCTGTAAATTCAAGTTTAGAAGCTTTATCTCTTGCAACAAGTAAAAAACCAATAATAATGCTTGTTGGTCCATCTAAGACAGATTCAACTTTAGTAAATGTTGTAGGTTATTTTATAACAGCTCAAGGAAAAAGTTTTGAAAAAGAGTCCGAGAATTCATATAACGATTTGGATTTAGCAGTTGGCAAAATATTATTAGTTTTAATGAAACAGCCTAGCATTTAACATATTTTTCTAATTCTCTCATGCTTTTTGGACTGTACAACACTATAGACTCGTTTATCATGATTGCAGGTAATTTTTCGATGTTGTAAATATCTCTTATAACATTTAGTGTAGTTATTCCCATGTCAGATGGGAAAGTTATGTATATTATTTGTGGACCGCATTTTTCTTTCAAATCTAATAAAACTCTGTCTTGAAAGCCTTGTTCAGTAGTTTTGTTGTATTGGGAATAAAAGTAAATTACAGTTGAATAGCTAGCATTGCATATTCTTTTCATATCAATAGAATTTAACCAGAACTGCAAGTCTAAAAGAGCGTATCTTTCCTTTTCAACAAAAATAGTAGGTGTAAACCTGTTTGCTTTTTCATATTCCTCAACTTTCTGTCCTTCTTGGTATATTTTATCTCCTGCTATTAGATTTTCTCTTAGCAAAATACTACAGTCAAGACTTTTGTTATCTATCATTCTTTGAGTAAAAGATTGTAAAAGCCTTACATCATTCCATAAGTTGTCTATTTCTGTCAGCCTACTCTTTATTTCCTCGAGCCTAAGGTTATCAAACAGTATACCGGCATAAAAGCCAATAATGAATACTAATACTGTTAAAGCAAATGTCTTCAAAAAAACTTTTCTCATTTCACCACTCGTACTTCTTTCTGATAAATCTTATACTGCTGTGCAGTAAATTAAATGTAAATATACCAATATATATAAAAACATACAGTAAAATATCTCTAAATTTCTTTGGGAATTCTATAACCTTTTTCATTGTCCTGAAGTTCATTTTTATATAAAAGGCAGTTAAAAGTAAACTAATTACGGCTAAAACAACAAAAAAATCTGGTACAAAGTAAAACAAAAATGGTCCTATAGGGTTAAATCCAAACATATAAGCTCCTATCAGATATCTGACCCAAACAAATGCAACGTAGATTATAAGAAAGAGTCCTACTATAGAAAGTGCATATGAGAGCGAGAATAAAGGCAATAAGAAAGTTCCTATATTTCCAAATTCTTTTTTCAAAAATAAATTGAAGTACTTGGCAGTGGTCTGTAAGCCACCAACATTCCATCTTATCCTTTGATGCCACCAAATTTTAATTGTTTTAGGGACGTGAGTATAGACTTTTGCATCCAAAGCCATTTTTATTTTATATTTATGTTTAATTAGTCTCCATGCAATTTCTATGTCCTCTGTCAGGTTCTTTTCGTCAAAACCGCCTAATTTTTGTAAAACATCTTTTTTGTAAAGGCTCATCGGACCTGGCGTGACATATATCGCATCTAAATATTCAAACAACTTTCTAGACCAAGCTACCATTATATACTCTAGTTCTTGGAGTCTTTCCAATATTCCTTTAGCATTTTTTACAATAACTGATGTTGTTACAGCTGCTACATTTTTTTCAAAAAAAGGAACAGTCTTTAATAACGCATCTTTCTCAGGATAAGAATCAGAATCAACGCATACAACTATTTCCCCTTTGGCTTGTTTAAGGCCGAAGTTTAAAGCACTGGCTTTTCCACCTCTTTTCTTTTTAAATATTTTAATATCTCTGAACTTATTGGCTATTTCAAATGTTTTATCAGTTGATCCGTCGTCTACGACCATTATCTCTTTCTTCTTCGGATATTCTAATTTCTTAACGCTTTCAATAGTCCCTTCTATACTTTCCTCTTCATTATGAGCAGGTATTATTATGCTTACAGAGGGAAACGAGTTTATTTTAGGTCTTCTTAGCAATTTCTTCTTGTTTGAAAGAAATAGCAGTATGAATAAGAAAGTGAAATATACTCCTACGAATGCAAAAATCAAGTTTACGCTGTCTAATATTATATCCATATAAATAACTTCCTTCGATAACTTTATAATCTTTTTAATAAGTAAACATGCTTACTGCTAAAAAGTCTCTTATACCTAAAGCTAGACCAAGTATTAGTATTATTATCTTTAGAAATCTTTTAAAAAATATATCTTCCTTAGATTTGTCGATATAGTGAAGAACGACCCAAACGACTATTATCTTCAGAGGGAACATGGTCCAAGCTCCAAGGCCTAGGGTTCTTATGAAGAAATTAGGTAAGACGTGCTGCTCATAAAATGAGAAGAATGTCAATGCAGTGAATGTGGAAGAAGCATCAAATAGGTGAGAGACTATTATCCCAGCATTTTCTATAGAAAGTAGCTTTGGCCTTAACCTATGTATGCCATAAAATAACAGGCCCCAACTGCCAACTAATATTACTACAACGCTGAAACCAAAGAAATTTCTTATAGTTGTTAATGAAAGGTCATATATCAAAAACAGGACTCCGACGGAAATCATTATTTTTTCATATGAAAATTTCTTCATTTTCCTTTCTATTAATATGCCTAAAAGCAAGGATAACAAGGCTATTGCATAAACAAAGAAGTAAATTGGCGGTGAGCAAAAAAGCTTGCTCTGACCGTATATTCCTAGGTTATAATCTCTTAATGCCCTGGTCCATCCACCATAAATTATAAAAGGTAATAAGGCTAGAAAGAACTTTCTATCGATCTTAACTTTTAGCTTCTTTAGAAGCTTGTAAGTCCCAAGGACAGCCAGTATCAGTATTAGTCCATATGTTAAAGTTCCAACAGTCGTATAATAATGGCACAAAGGATCAAGAAAGTTTTCATTAATAAAATCTTCTATCATCAATTTCACTTATACTCTTAGGACTTGTTTTCTCCTTTCTTAACTTGCTATAAATCCATGTTATTACGCAAGAGAATAAATATATTATTAAAATATCGAAAAATATGAAAAACGGGGTGTTAAAATTTAATAAATAGCCAAAAAAAGGAATGAAAAGATAGCTACAGTTTGGCGTTGAGTTATTAAAAAAGCAAACATATCTAAATGAACTTACTATATCAAATGCAAGCAATATTACAAAGAGTATAATCTTTCTTTTATCTGGCTTAAAAAATTGTTTTGTACTCATTTCATCACAACAATTTTAATTTTCCAGTGGGTTTATCCATTTTCTTATCATCTGCAGGTCCTATTCCTAATGCAGTTAAAGTTCCAGCCTTTATTTGTGTCAGTCCAGCATCAATTATAAGTTCACATGGGAGCTTTTCTTTTTTCGCTATTTTATATAAATTAATTAGTTCTTTTTCATTATAAACTTTAAGAATAACTTTCTTCATGCCCTCATTTAGCCATTCTTTCCTATCAGTTTCTTTTGTTTTTAGAAATGAAGCAATGCTGGCATGGGCACACTGGGCTGCGAGCTTTCCCTTATCCATCTTTAAATCAGTTCTAACTATGATTGCCTGTTTAAGCATAGGAATAATTTATAGAAGATAATATTTAAACTGTATCAGCATTATTTTCTTTACTTTTTGAAAGCATGGACTGCTATACAAATTCTTTGTAATACAGTGATATTAGCTAGAATTGCCATTATAACAATTAGGTAAAGCGCGTAGGCTCTTGAGAACGTTGAAATCAGAATTATCAAAAAAAGAAATATCATCCTTTCAGCACGCTCTAGAATTCCACCTCTAAGTTTTCTCTCTTCAACACCTTCTTCATGAGCCGCGGATATCGAATAGCTTGTCATAAGGCTTCCAAACAGCGTAAACAAAAGCCACACTTTATCAGAAAATATAAAGCTTGGATATTCAATGAAAAATAATCCAGAGATTATTATGAATTCCACATATCTGTCTGTTATAGTGTCAAGATATGCTCCTAAAACTGAGGTCTTATTATTTACTTTTGCAACAGCGCCATCAATAATATCAATAAAAGCAGTAAAAGCAAGAATAACTGAAGCAATGAGAAATTCATTTTTAATTAAAAAATAAAATGTAATTAAAGTTAATGCTAGTCCAAGCAGTGTCCATTGATTAGGAGATAAAGGAAATCTAGAAAACATGATGCCAATTCTTTTACTTAGCTTGACAAAATAATCTCTCTTTTTATAAAGCATAATTATCTTTCTATTTTTCCAGCTATAAACATTTCTACTTTTTTCCTAGCCTCGTCATCACTCATCTGGATAGGAGGATGCTTGCAGAAATATGCTGAAGCGGAAATCAAAGGACCACCTATTCCTCTGTCCAAGGCAACTTTTAAGCACCTTATCGAGTCTACTAGAACACCAGAGCTATTTGCTTTGTCTTCTACATCTAGTCTAGTCTCTATGTTAAACGGCACATCTCCAAAAAGCCTCCCTTCGATTCTTATGTAAGCTATTTTTCTGCTGTCAAGCCAAGGCACAAAATCCGAAGGTCCTATATGTATTTTTTCATCAGGCAACTTCTCTGTCATTTGGCTTTGTACAGCCTCTGTTTTTGATATCTTCTTGCTCTTTAGCCTTTTTCTTTCAAGCATGTTTAGAAAATCACTATTTCCACCAAAGTTTAATTGATAAGTTTTGTCTATTACAGCTCCTCTGTTCATGCAAAGCTTTGTTAAAACACGATGGATGATTGTTGAGCCTACTTGGGACTTTGAATCATCGCCTATTATTGGAATTTTTGCTTTTGTAAACTTGCTTGCCCATTCATTATCAGACGCTATGAATGCCGGCATTCCATTAAGAAACGCACATCCAGCCTTTAATGCTTCGCTTGCATAGAACCTTGTAGCCTTTTCAGAACCAACAGGCAAAAAATTAATTAAGATTTCTGTTCCAGAATCTTGTAATTCCTTCGCTACGTTGACTGATTCTTGCCTATCATCAACATTTACAATTCCTGTCATATATTCTCCAATTCCATCAAAAGTGATTCCTTTAAAAACTGGAACATCAAGTTTTGGTACTTCTGCAATTTTTATAGTGTTGTTTGGCTTCTGTTTTATAGCTTCTGAGAGATCCTTACCAACCTTTTTCAAATCAACATCAAATGCAGAAACAATTTTTATATCAGAAATTTTATAGCCTCCTAAAACAGGATGCATTAATCCAGGAATTAAATCATTTGATTTTACATTCTTATAATAAAACAAACCTTGTATAAGATTGCTTGCGCAATTTCCTACGCCAACTATTCCAACTTTAATAGACATGTTTTATAATACAGTAAAACATATATTTAAATGTTTTACAGTTGTAAAATATATTTTATGGTTCAAAGACCTTCTGAAAGACTTAAAAGAAAGATAGAGAAAGAGAACTTGTGGTTATTTATTCTAAGCACCCTACAAAAAAAGAGAAGATATGGCAATGAACTAAGGGAACTTATGAAAAATAATTTCGGCTTTCTGATAGGACTAATGACTTCTTATAAGGTTCTTTATTTATTAGAAACAGGTGGTTATGTTATATCTAAAAAAGAAGGGAAAAATGTTTATTATGAAATCACCAAAAAAGGAATAAATGAACTGAAGGATGGAAAAAGATTTTTAAAAGAATATAGTGAGATGATTTGATGGCAAGTGTTTTTGATATACTGGTAAGTTATGGTTATATTGGGATATTTCTAATTAGCTTAATCGGTTCAGCTACAATAATATTTCCACTTCCTTCAGCAGCTTTTGTTTTTGCTGCAGGTGCAATGCTAGATCCATTCTTAATTGGAGTAATTGCTGGTCTAGGAGCTGCTATAGGAGAATTTACAGGCTATGCTTTAGGATGGGGTGGAAGAAAGGTAATAAACATAAAGTGGAAAAAATGGATAAAAAGAACAGAAGAAGCATTCAAAAGATATGGCGGATTTTGGATTATACTTCTTTTTGCTGTAACACCTCTACCAGATGATATAGTTGGGATAATAGCAGGAACTTTTAAGTATTCAGTTAAGAAGTTTTTCATAGCGTCATTAATCGGGAAGATAATATTGCATTTGATTTTAGCTTATGCTGGCTTTTATGGAATAGGTTGGATTTTACAATACTTTGGATTTTAAAGTGATTGAATGCTTATAGATTACCATATACATTTTATGTCTCATGATGTCGATAAAGTAAGCAATCCAATAGAATACATAAAAGTTGCAAAAAATAGGAGGTTAAGTGAAATCGGATTCTCAGATCATTTTGCTGTTAAGAAAACAGGCCAAATAGATTACTCTATGAGTTATGAAGAATTGAAAAAGTATGTTGAGACAATACAAAAGTTGAAGGAAAAAAGTGACTTTCCGATAAAACTTGGTTTAGAAATGGATTTTTTCCCTAGGTTTGAAAAAAGAATTGAGAAGATTTTAAAATCCTATCCGTTTGATTATGTTATTGGGTCAGTTCATTTCATTAAAAAATTGGCGATTGACGACCCAATTTCAATTCCTATTTATGAAAAATCAGACATTGATAAGGTATATGAAGAATATTTTGCTTTGATTAAGCAAGCTATAAAATCTAGAGTATTTGATACCATTGGTCATTTAGATTTAATTAAGATATTTTGTTTTAAGCCTAAAAAAGATATAACTGAACTAATTGAAAATGTTGCTGAGGCATTAAAAGAAAATAAGATTTGTGCTGAGGTTAATACAAGTGGTCTAAGAAGGCCTTGTAAGGAGATATGCCCTAGTGAGGAAATTTTAAAAGCATGTTTTGATAAAGGAATATCTTTGACACTAGGTTCTGATGCTCATGCCCCAGAAGAAGTTGGTAAAGATTTTGATAAGGCTATAAAACTCATAAAGAACATAGGTTACGAAGAAATAGCTAGATTTACAAAAAGAAAGATGGACTTGGTAAAAATTTAGATATAATTTTTCCTTGCTTTTGATATTCTCCATTCTACAGATCTAATAAATTTTCTAGATAACAAGTATGCTATGTCTATTAATGGAGTTCTCTTACCGAAGATTTTTACTTTATTTTTAATTATGCCTTCTATAGGGTTGTCACCACAGATTATTCCAGCATTTCCAACCTCTTTTATGGAGTGCGCATCACTCCCAGCTGTTATAGGTTTCTTAAATTTTTTTGCTAAGTTTAAAGCTTCTTTATTTGCAGCTTTGGTTAATGTTGCATTAAAAACTTCTATTGCATCTGCCTTGGAGGCATCACTTCCAATGCACCTTCTAAACAAATGTATACCAAACGGATGAGGGGACACTGCTATACCTCCTAGATCATGAATTTTTTCTATGGCTTCGTCTAAACTTAATAGCATTGGGACATTTTTCTTTATTCCTAATCCAATTATTTCACCAGAGCTTGTTATTATCTCAGATCCAGTTATTATTTTAAAATTCTTGTATTTTCTAGCTTTTTTTTGTGCTACCAAACTACCTTTTACGTTATTGTGGTCTGTTATTGCCAGTCCAGTCAAGCCTTTTTTTATTGCAGCTTTTATCATCTCTTCTGGTGTGTTTAAAGAGTCAAACCCCCAAAGCCAATGCTTACTATATATCGTATGGCAATGGCAGTCTATTATCAAAAAATCACCATGGTACTCTTTTTAATTTTAATTTATGGCCAACTATGTTAGCTATTCTATGAACTATAAAAGTTATTAAAAGCATTATTAACAGCATCCAGAAAGTTATTTCTGTGAACATAAAAACAAACAACATGCTTCCTATTATAAAATTCCATTGGTCTAAAAAAATAACTTCTTTTCCTCTTTCAAGCCCTAATCTTCTTTTAATAAAACTTCCACCCAAGTCTCCGCATAAAGCTCCTAATGAAATTAAAAATCCAATTAGAAAGTTCATGCTAGGAATTTGAATGTTCCATATGGCTGCATATGAGCTTATAGAAGGTTGAACTAATGCTTCTATAACGCCTACAAATGTCCCTGCTATCAAGCCTAAAGAAAAACCTTCAATTGTTTTTCCATCGCCAAAAATTCTATTTTTATCAAGCCATTTTTTATTAAAATCAATCGGAAGCCTTCCTCTTGCCATAGGAGGAAAACCATTAGCTGCATATGCAGGAAAGAGAATAAGCATTGCTTTAACGAATTCTACAAACCAATCTACCATTAAATCACTAAGAAACCTTTGACCCAATTTCTATTTCTCTTTCAGGCTGCAGGATAACTACTTTATCTCCTTGAGTTGCTGCTAAAATCATACATTCAGATAAGACATTTCCTATCTTCTTTGGCTCTAGGTTAAATACAAATACGAACTTTTTGTCAAGCAACTCTTCTTTTTTATAGTAAGTTTTTATACCTGCTATTGCTTGCTTAATTCCTAAAGGCCCGAAGTCGACCTTTATTTTATACATTGGCTTTCTTGTTTTTGCATCTTCAACTTCGATTATCTTACCAACCCTTATATCTAACTTAGCAAAATCGTCTATTGATATCATAGGGATTAAAATTGGTTTCTATAAATAAAAAACTATCTATATTCCCTTTTTTCTAAAGTTTTATAAGCAGAGAATTCTAAATTGTAATCATATGAAGAATATATCGATAATATTGACAAGGCTGGATGTTAAAAAGAACATCAGATTTTATGAGCTTTGGATTATTATATTCATCTTGCTTCTTATAACTAGCACTTTTACTAGAAATGCAGTATCTAATTTTATTTTTTCAGTATTGCCTTTATTTGTGGCATTAATCGGTCTTTATGTTAACAGAAGATTCTTGAAGGAAGAAGGTAACGTTGTTTCAAGGACAGTTACTGATGTAACTAATATAAAAAATGCTTTATTAATCGATAAGATAATGCTAATTTTTTATTTGATTTTAATGGGATTACTTTTGGTGGTTGGTTTGATTGAAAAATCTGATGATGTTATAGGAATTTTATTTTTCTTCTTATTCATCTTGTCTATATTTTATAAGAGAGTGAAAGCAACTTCATCTTATTTAAGAAACGAGTGATTTTATGTACAAACTAAGAATTTTGTTGATTTTATTTTTCTTCTTTCTAATCCTTACTTTAATTTTTAACAAATATCCAACCTTTGCAGCAATAACAACTTTGTTATCAATGCTAACAGCTGCAATAGGCCTTTTCCAGTTTCTCTCAGAAACAAAAATTAAAAAAATAGGAAAAATAAAGATTGAAGAAGTTACATTCATTAGGAACTTTGTTTTTAGAGCGTACGTTAAAATAAAAGATGTATGGGTAGTTTATGACAATAAGGCAAGAATGTTCAGAACAGCTGATTTTAGAGAACTGCCTATAAAAGCAGGCTTAACTATATTAGTTGGTTTGTTTTTCTTGTACATATCATACATGATAATATCAACATTAATAGAATTTCCAGAATTTCTTCCAGTAAGATTAACATTTTTAGTAATTTTCTTAGTGATAGGGTTCTATAATTTCTTTGTTGGATTGAGTAGAGTATCTTCTCTAGAAACTGAAAACTCTATAAGGGTTTGCAAGATATTAAATAAGAATAGGGCATTAAAAAGCACTATAGAGAGAACAAAAACTTTCTTTGAAATTACACCTAACTTCCTTTTATGGAATGGATTTGTAACCTCAATTGAATTTATAGTTCCTCATAAAATCGAAACAAAAGCATTAGAAAAAGTTCTAGTTCAGGTTGCTAGCACAATTGAAAGAATCAAATAACTTTTGGTTTAAATGAAAGAATTATCTGAAATTTGGATGTTGAATAAGGATGAAGTTATAAAGAACCTAAATTCTTCAGATGATGGATTGACAGAAGAGGAAGTTGAAAATAGAATTAAGGAATATGGTTTAAACGATCTTCCAGGAAGAAGGAAAAGAAAAGCTTTAGAAGTATTGATTTATCAGTTTAAGAGCCCATTGGTTCTGATACTAATAGCAGCTAGTGTTGTTGCGTTTTTTCTTCAAGAAATAACAGACTCTTTCATAATAATAGGGATAGTTGTTTTTAATTCAGTTCTTGGCTTTTTTCAAGAGTTTAAATCAGAAAGGGCCTTAGAAAGATTAACTAAATACATTAAATTTACAGCTAAGGTATTAAGGAATGGTAATATAGCTGAGATAGATACAAAAAGATTGACCATAGGTGACATTGTAGAATTTGAAACAGGAGATATTGTTCCTGCCGACTTGAGATTACTAGAAGCTGATGAGCTTTCTATAAACGAATCAATAGTAACTGGCGAATCTGTTCCTGTTGAAAAAACATCAAAAACAATAAATGAAAAAAAATTAATGCCGCATGAAATGAAGAACATAGCTTTCATGGGAACAACAGCTGTTAATGGCTCGGGAAAAGGCATAGTATATTCAATTGGAATGAATACCTATCTTGGTAAAACTGCTTCCTATCTTAAGGTTGAAGAACCTGAAGGTGATTTTCAAGTAAACATGAGAAAGTTTGGAGATTCTTTAATAAGAATAATCTTAATCGGGACATTACTGATATTTGCAATAAACTCTATTCTAGGAAGAAATGTTTTTGAGTCATTTCTTTTTTCAATGGCTCTTGCAGTAGGTATAGTGCCAGAGTCTCTCCCAGTAATAATAACAATAAGCCTTTCTAGAGGAGCTGCTAGAATGGCAAAAAAAGGCGTTATTGTTAAAAAGCTTGTTTCTATTGAAGACCTAGGAAATCTAGATGTTCTATGCTGTGACAAAACAGGTTCTTTAACAGAAAGCCAAATTACTTTAGAAGGATTTTTAGATGTGAATGGACATCCTAATAAAAAGATTTTAACTTATGGTCTTCTTTGTAATTCTGCTATAGTTCACAACAGCATCATAAGAGGTGATCCGACAGATGCTTCAATATGGCATTATGCAAGAAAACATAATGTCATTGTTGATCCGGCATATCAGAAAGTTAATGAGATTCCTATAAATTATGAAAAAAGAAAAATGGCAGTTGTAATAAGGAAAAAAGATAGACGTCTACTAGTTTCTAAAGGAGCACCAGAAGCTATTCTCTCTTCGTCTTCCCATGTTATAATAGAACATAAAAAATACAAGATAAACGAATATAAAAGAAAGATACAAAACACTTACAAGAGCTTAAGCAGCAGAGGTTACAGAGTAATTGCTGTTGCAGCAAAATTTGTTCCTAAAAAGTCAGATTATGACGAAGTTGATGAGACTAACCTTACTTTTCTAGGTTTCTTAACATTTTTAGACCCTCCAAAGAAAACAGCTAAAGAGGCTTTAAACAGATTTAGAAAGCTAGGAGTTAAGATGAAGATACTGACTGGCGATGATCCGATTATCACGAGGATGATAGCTAAGGAGACAGGATTTACTCAGAATGAATATGAAAAGATTATACTTGGAGAAGATATTGAGAAAATTAGTGAAGAAGAATTAAGAAAAATAATCGAAGAAGTTACAATATTTGCTAGGATTACTCCAGAAAATAAGTATAGAATAATCAAAGCATTGAAAGAAAACAAGCACATAACTGGCTTTCTAGGAGACGGTGTGAATGATGCTCCAGCTTTAAGGCAGGCTGATGTAGGAATATCTGTTGAGACTGGTGCAGATGTTGCAAAGGATGCAGCTGACATAATCCTTACTCATAAAAGTCTAAGAGTCATCGCTGACGGGATAGAAGAAGGAAGAAAAACTTTTAGTAACATAATAAAGTATATTCTTAACACGATTAGCGCTAATATTGGGAACATGACGACTTTAGGCATCATTTCTCTGTTCCTTAACTTCTTACCGCTATTACCAGTTCAAATACTTTTGGCAAACTTTATTTCTGATGCACCACTGCTTACAATTTCTACAGATAATGTAGACAAGGAAGAAATGTCCAAACCGAAGAGATGGAACATAAGAGGCATAGAAAAATTTGCATTAATCTTTGGCAGCATAAGTTCTATTTTCGATTTCATAACAATAGTTGTCTTAATATACGCACTTAGTGCTGGTCCAGAACTTTTTAGGACAGGTTGGTTCTTAGAATCTGTTTTATCAGAGATAATAATAACATTTGCAATAAGAACTAGGAAGAGATTTTATAAAAGTAAGCCAGGGAAATTACTTTTAATAACATCAGTAGTGACTGCTCTTTTGACAGTATGGTTGATATTCTCTTCATTCGGCTATTTGTTTGAGTTCGTTCCTTTAGACAACTTGACTTTGGTATCTATAATACTTCTAGAGTTAATAGCGTATTTTGCAATTGTTGAAATCTTGAAAACCCGTTTAATGAGCAAAGAATAATGCCCCTACCGTGATTTGAACACGGATTTACTCCTTTCCGCCAAAAAGCCGCAGGGAGTTATTCTATCCAAGTTGAACTATAGGGGCCTCAAATAATAGTTAATTTTTAAAACTATTAATAAAGCCTACACAAAATAATTTTATGCTCGAGGAATATCTTAAAAAAGCAAAGAAAATTGATTTGAAAAAATTGGAGAAAACTATTAAATCTTCTGTAATAGATCCTTCTGGTAAGATGAAAGTTTATGAAATAAAAATAAGAAGTAATCCTGCTTTTGCTTCCAAGTCTAGAATAGCTCCTGAAAGGGAATTAAGAAAGATGGAGATATTTCCAATAGTCCCCATGCAACTTTCAGGAGAGTGTTTCTTCTGTGATCCTTTAGGAAAAGGTGCTAAGTTTGCAAAAAACACTGGATTAGAACAACAATATTATTTAAATGACTCTGCTGCGTTTTCAAATCTTTTTACATCTGGAAAAATACATGGCATAATAACATACAATTATAAAAAGCATGTAGCAGATCCAAGGAATTTGAAGTTGAATAACTGGATAGATGGCTTAAAGCTTGTTCAAGATATAGGAAAAAAATCTAAAAAGAATTATGTTTCTTCTAATGTTAATTTCGGTCCTAAAGCCGCAGCATCTTTAGAGCACTTTCATGGTCAGTTTCATTGCGAGGATGAGCCTTTAGCTAAGACAGCACTTTGTATGAATCTAACAAGAAAACTAGGTGGAAAAAGCAAGAACTGGTGGAAGTCTTGGGTTAAATCTATGTTTAAGACAGGCTTAGTTTTAGATTTTGATGAAATTAGTAAGACAGCTCTTTACGTTGAATGGTCTCCTGTCTTTGGAAAGACAGAGTTAGTGATAATTAATTTAGAAAATCCATGTTTCCTTTTAGACAAAGTTGAGACAGAGGCTGTTGCAAGATTTTTATCCAAAGCAATAAAGATTACCATGGATAATGTAAGCGATCAGTTTAACATTGTAAATCTCAGTGCTTCTCCTAAAGATGATTTTTGTAACCAGTTTAGAATATTTCCAAGAGCTCCTTTAACTAGTGGGGTTAAATCGTGGGAAGGATATCTTGAAGCAATGGGTGAGACAGTTCCCCACATACCTCCTGAGAAACTTGTTGAGATTGCAAGAAAAAGTTAAATTCTAAACAAACTTTGAAATTTCTTCTTTCAAAATTTCATAAAATTTTTCTCCAAGTTCTTTTAATTTCTTTTTAGATCTAGCTTCTATTGATAATCGTATAAGTGGAGATGTATTTGAAGGTCTAATCAATATCCAAGAATCAGGAAAATCAATTCTTATTCCATCCATGGTGTTAACTTTTTCATATTCTTTACTAAGTTTTTGCTTTAGATTATTCATAACTTTAAATTTTATTTCTTCCGAGCAGTCTAACTCTAATCTCTCGAAGAATACTTTTGGAAATTCTTTTGATATTTCTGAAACTTTTCTGTCCATTTTAGATACGATTTCCAGCATGTACATGCTATTTATTATAGCATCGTCGAACCAGTAGAATTTTGGAATACATATGTGGCCGCTTTTTTCTATGCCAAAAACTGCATTATTACTTTTTGCTTCTTGAACGAGAAAAGTATGTCCTACAGGTATTCTTATTACGCGTTGATTGAATTTTTTTACTTCTTCATCAATTATGCTTGAGCACTCAATATTGGCAATTACAGGTCCTTTTTGAGACTTCATTATGTCTCTTATGAATATTATAGAAGATATTTCAGATAGCATAAAATTTCCTTTATCATCAACAAACATTGCCCTATCTCCATCTCCATCAAAACCAATTCCCAAGTCTGCCTTATCTTTCTTGACTTCTTTTTTTAATTCAGATAAAGAGTTGTTGTCAGGCTCTGGATTTCTTTTTGTAAAGTTTGGATCTGGCTTATCAAATATATATTTCGCATCCACATTTCCTAAGGCTTTAATTATCTTAGGTACTATTAAACAGGCGGCACCATTACCGAAGTCAACAACAACTTTTATCTTTTGAGGTTTAACTCTTTCTTTTATGAATTTTATATAAGATTTTTCTACATTCTTATTTTCTTTTACAAAACCTTTCTTTGTTGAAATTCTAAATTTTTCGGAAAGTACAATATCCTCTAATTTTTTATTTTCATTTTCAAAAAATCCGACACCGTCTTGTCTAAAAAATTTAATACCGTTCCATTCTGCAGTAAGATGAGATCCTGTAATATAGGCAGCAATATCATTTTTGTGTAGCCAGTTCTCAAAAACAGGGAGTATTGTTGGTCCTTTTCCAACAAGCTCAGCATTAGAACCAGTTTTCAATAAACCAGATACAAATGCATCTTCAAGTTTTTTTCCATGCGTTCTGAAGTCTCTACCTACTGTAAAGTTGCCTGGACTATAGGTTCCGACAGCCATTCCAATTTTTTTCATTATCTCTTCAGTTAAATCTTTTCCATATATGCCTCGAATATCGTAAGCCCTAAAAATGCTCATAATAATTATTGTCCTTATTTAAGAAAATAACTAATGGGAATGCAACACAACAGCATGAACCTTTGACATGTCCTCTATACTGTATTTAATTCCTTCTCTTCCCATTCCTGAACTCTCATCGCCACCGAATGGAAATATACCTAATCCATGAGTTGGATGAGCGTTTATATGAACAGAACCAGCTTCAATTCTTTGTCCAGCATCCAAAGCCTTGTCAAGGTCTCTTGTGAATACACAAGCGTCGAGTCCATACTCTGATTCATTTGCTAACTTGATCGCTTCTTCATAATCCTTAACTCTTATTATGGTGACAACAGGTCCAAATGTCTCTTCCCACGCAATCCTCATATTCCTAGTAACGTAGTCTAAGATTGTTGGCTCATAGTATCCGAGAGCATATCTCTTCCCACCGCATAAAAGTTTGGCGCCCTTGCTTACAGCATCATTAACCAATTCTTCAACTTTCTTAGCAGCTCTTTCATTTATTAATGGTCCAATTAAGATGTCTGGATTCCTTGGATCTCCGAATTTCCAGTTCTTAACTTCTTCTATAACAGAGTCGACGAATCTATCAGCTATTGATTCAACGACTAGTACGCGGCTAATTGCATCGCATCTTTGTCCAGAGAATTTCAAAGAACCTGCCACACATTCTTTTACTGCTAAGCTAAAGTCACAATCCTCTAGTACAATAGCTGGAGCCTTGCCGCCCAATTCTAACTGTATTCTTTTCATTCCAGCTATGCATGCTATATGCTTTCCTGCAGCACTGCTTCCTGTAAATGAGATTACATCAACTTTAGGATGTGAGCATAAATAATCTCCTATCTCTGAACCTGAGCCTGTTATTACATTTACTACTCCGTCTGGTATTCCAGAGTCTTGCATAATTTTTGCAAACATTAAAAGGCATATAGGATCATCACTTGCTGGTTTAACTACAATGGAGTTTCCGCATGCTATTCCAGGTGCAATTTTTGCCACACCTGTAAACAAAGGATAATTAAATGGAGTTATAGCCAATAAAACTCCTAACGGCTGTCTGATGACCATGCCAATATTTTTCTTTTCAGAAGCAACATCACCTCTTATCAGCTCACCTCTTATTTCCTTTGCTTCGTCAGCAGCATAATGTAGTCTGTCTATTGATGCGTTAACCTCTCCTTGCGCCTGCTTCATTGTTTTTCCAGATTCTTTCATAATTATGTCTATGAATTCATTCCTATTCTGATCTAACAAATCTCCCATTTTATCAAGAATTTTTCCTCTTTCAGAAGCATCCATATTAGCTATTTTTAGTTTTGCATTGAAAGCTGCTTGAACAGCTTTTTCAGCATCCTTTTGATTAGCCTTTTGGACTTTCGCTACTAAAGAGTCGTCTGCAGGGCTTTTTATTTCAAAGACACTGGAAGCTTCTAGCCACTGTCCATCAATAAGCATTTTATAAACAGTTTCATTGTTTTTTACAAATCTTATAGAGTCAAACATAGACATTCTTGTCAATAAAGAATACTTCATACCTTAATATATTTGTAATGGTTTTGTAATGTTTAATGGTTCAATCAAAATTTCACGTCAGAGCTTTGTAATTTGATAGTATATCTTCTGCACTTAAAGAATAATTGTATATTTTAACCTCATCTATTATTCCATTATATTGTCTATTTTTAGAAGGATAATTATTTCCTATAGTAACATTATTAGAGGTTGCGGTCATTGACCCAGATTGAGCTAAAGTTTTTTTAAGATCGCCATTTACATAGATTTGACTATGCGTACCGTTCCAAGTTCCTACTACATAATACCATTGATTAAGAGAAATGCTATTAGCACCTGAATCTACACACTTCTCGCCGCTTCCAGTATCTAAACAAAGATCGACGCTTTTACCAGAGCTATTAAGTTCAAGTGCATAAGGCGCTGCTGAAGTTGTAGCTTCTTTTGACACTATTCTAGGATATGTTGAAGATGACCACGAAGAGGCATTAATCCACGCTTCTATTGTTAATTTTGTTACATCTAAACTTGGACTATCTAATATACTAACATAAATATTTGTTCCACTAAACTTCAAGGCGCTACCAGACTTACCAGTTGTATAAGTCGCTCCAGAGACAGTACCACTATTGCCGTTACCAGAACTATCCAATGCATTGTCGTCAAATTTCCAATGAGCAACCAGAATTTGTGGGCCCCAATTTATCCAGATAGATTTTTTAGCGCCTTTGACAGTTATATTTCTATTATTGCTGTCATAATACCATCCGTTATTTTCTCCTTTTTTGTTTCCGTCTATAAGAATTTCTTTTGGCTTGCCTTTATTTTTTATATCATTTATAAAAATTGTTGATGTGCTTGTAAGTTCTTTTGAATCTAATTTTATTTTTAGCAGGTCCCCAGTTTTTTCTGTATAAGTAATGAAGGCGTCTGAAGTAAATAAGAAATTATCTTTAATTTCATCAAAATGCTTTATATGATTTATTGTTATTGTAGGATAATAATCAAGTCCCCAGAATTTTGTTGCAACTCCTGAAAAAGTTTCTAGTATCTCAGAAGATATGTTATAATATTTGCTAACATATCCTACTGCCATACCCGCCTGTCCAGCTCTACCAATTGACCAAACTTTACCTATATTTATTGTGTTGGTTTTACATAATCTTACTCCCCAATGCTTCAAACTTGCGAAAGAATTACTTGCTTGGTTTAGAGCATAACGCGTAAAATTACCGTAATTATCATACAAATAAATTCCATAAAGTATATTAAGTGGATAATCACATCCACCTTCGTGGTAATTTATATAAATAGATGGTTTGTAAGTGTCTATTAGATTTCTAAGAGCCCAAGCCTCAGGTTCAGTTGTAACTGCGTTAGGTGGAAATTGGCGGTTTATGTTGCAACATTCTACCCAACAATTCCACGTTATTGAAATAGGTTTCGTTACGTAATTATTATTATCAGATGTATTAATTAATTTAACTTGAAACTTGTAATTGTCTTTCTTTGAAGTACCACCTTTAATATTAGGAGGCGTTCCAGTAATTGTGCATTTTGATGTCTCAATTCCAGATGTTGTAGGCAAGCCATGATTAATCCAAGTGCCGTTAATTACATTCGTAGTAGTTATAGTCAAATTATAATGGGTTGGATCTAATATGCTTCTAGAATTAAATCTTCTCCACCTTACAAACGCGTCAGGATTCAAAACTGGAATTAATATCACCTTATATTGGTTAAGTTTTGTTTGCCAAGATGGATCAGAGCGATAGTAATCTACGAGCAATTCGGCTACTCTAAGAGCTGAAAAAGTTCCACTTTTCTCACCATGCATCAATCCATCAACGATTACGTACTTATTACCTTTACCAATAACTGTAGCGTTTATGTCTCTTCCTTCTAGGCTTGTCCCAATTTTCCACGTCTCAACAATATCACTATTTTCACTGGCTATTTCATTCATGAGATTGTTTATCCATTGCAGATCTGGCCACACTCTTCCAATACCCATCCATCTTGTATAATTGCCTGTTGGAAAGTTTTTAACTAACTTAATAGGTTGAAAAATATGCCATATTCCATGAAAACCAGATTCATTAGCAGTTGCTTTAAGGTCCATTACATAAAAACCGTAATTGGGGTTTGTAGTATAGTTAACACGGAAAAAAGCAGTATAAGTATCATTATATTTCGCAATTTGAGTAAAGTTTCTGCCAAAATTATTCGTTAATTGGCTTGTTAGAAACACACCTAAACTCTTTTGATCAGAACGTTGCATTTCTACTCTGTCATATTTTCTAATATATTCCCCCCAATCAATAGAATAATTAACTGAATAATATTGTTTTGAAGATACTGAATAATAACTGCTTAAAGAAGAATAATAATACTTGGCAAAGTCATAGCCGTTTGATATGACAACGTGATTTTTAGCAAAATTTTTAACAGCTGTAATTGCAGTTGAGGTCGGAGTTTCGCTGTTATCAACAAAAGAAATTATACCATTAACATCACTAAGAGAGGAATCGCTTACTTGAGAAGGTGTAAGATTTTTATAAGATATAAAATTTTTTAAGGCGTCAAACATCACATATATGTTCCTTACCTCAGTAGGCGCATTTGTACTATTCCTAATAACAGCAAAATCATATGCAAAAACTGATTGAGTAGAACAAATAAGTAACGTTATTATAAGGATTAATTTTTTCATTCAAATCCCCAGCAGCTTCCTTCGTAACACTCATATCCATATGGGCATTCTTCATTTATGCTGCAAACAATGCTCTCTATATCTTCAGCTGTTTGATTTGTGCATCTATATTGATCATTGCAGATAAAAAATTTTCCTATCTCATCAGGATTAAATTCTGTAGGTTCGCAGTCTTGATTGGTTATACATTCAAAGGTAATTGGTTGTGGAGGCGTTGGACAAGTTCCACAGTCTATTGTTCCACCGCAACCATCAGACATGGTTCCACAAACTCTTCCTACTGATGCGCATGTTAATGGAATGCAACTTCCGCATTCATCATTTCCACAACCGCATGGACCGCACATCATCTTTGCTATAGAACTGAAATAGTAGTAACCAATAGATACAATTAATAGAATGATAATAACAAATATGAAATAAATGGTCCTCATACGCATACAGTTACTATATGAAGTTCTTGACTTATAAATATTGTTTGCAAAAATCTAAATTGTTGAATTAAACAAAGAAAATCTTTATATTTAACCTAAAACAATTTGTAGTGTATGAAAATTACGCTTAGTGTCATCAAGGCAGACGTCGGCGGATATGTAGGCCATTCAGCAAGTCATCCAGACATTCTAGAATTAGCAAGAGAAATTCTTCAGGATGAGAAGAACAAAGGTTTTATAAAAGATTTCCACGTCACATCCTGTGGAGACGATTTGGAGTTAATAATGACACATCAGCATGGTATTAATAATGAAGGTGTGCATGGTGTAGCTTGGAATGTCTTTGTTAAAACAACAGAAAAGGCAAAAGAGTTAGGTCTTTATGGTGCAGGACAAGATATTCTAAAGGAAACCTTCTCTGGTAATCTAAAGGGAATGGGACCCGGCTATGCAGAGATGGAATTTGAAGAAAGAAAGTCAGAGCCAGTTATAATTTTCATGGCAGATAAGACAGAACCAGGTGCTTGGAACTTTCCTTTGTATAAAATGTTTGCAGACCCCTTCAACACAGCTGGATTAGTAATTGATCCTGAGATGCATGACGGATTTAGATTTTTAGTAGAAGACATAAGAAAAGAAACAGAAGTTTTTATGGATACACCCGGGACTATTTATGATTTATTAGTATTGATATCTACTCCTAGTAGGTATGCTGTAAAGGCAGTTTATAAGAAAAACGGAGAAATAGCTGCTGCAACAAGCACTCAAAGATTATTTTTAATTGCTGGAAAATACGTTGGAAAAGACGATCCTGTTATGATTGTTCGTGCTCAGCATGGTCTTCCAGCAGTAGGTGAAGTTCTGGAACCGTTTGCATTTCCACATTTAGTAGAAGGTTGGATGAGAGGGAGTCATAATGGTCCTTTCATGCCAGTTTCAGTAAAGGATGCAACTCCATCTAGATTTGATGGACCACCACGTGTTATAGGTTTAGGTTTCCAGATAAAGAACGGCATTCTTGTTGGCCCAAGGGATATGCTTGGTGACATTAGTTTTGACAAAGCAAGAGAAAAATCAAATGAAATAGCAGACTTTCTAAGACAACACGGTCCTTTTGAGCCTCATAGATTAAGCGCCGAATGCATGGAATATACTACATTACCTGAGGTTTTGAAAGAACTTGAAAGCAAGTTCGTTGGAGAAACCAAGAGGCATAGACAAAAGTTCTTAGCACATCAGTTAAGAGAAAAGATTTTAGAAAAACATAAGAGCAAATTCAAGAAAATCAGTTAATTCTTAATTAATAAAAGTAAGTAAAAACAATAATTATCAGATTAAAATGAGAACTCCTTGCTTAGTAATAAATTTTAAAGCTTTCAAAGAAGGAACAGGAAAAAGTGCCTTAAAAATAGCTAGGGCAGCGGAAGAAATATCTAACAAACTTAATGTATGCATAGCAATTAGTCCGAATTTCTTGGATTTGAAGGAAATAGCCAAAAAAGTAAGCATACTTACATTTGCTCAACATTGTGATGCTGTTGAAGATGGAGCATTTACTGGACATGTTACTGCTTATCAAATAAAAGAAGCAGGAGGAAAAGGCGTTATCATCAACCATTCTGAAAAAAGAATTGAAATGGATGATATAGAAGATTCAATTGAATTGGCAAAAAAATACGAATTAACAACTATAGTTTGCGCTAATGAGATTGAAATCGCGAAAGCTGTTTCAGTCCTTAATCCTGACTTCATTGCATTAGAACCACCAGAATTAATAGGTGGAAATATTTCTGTTTCACAAGCTCAACCAGAAGTTATAACGAGTCTTGTGAGTGAAGTTAAGAAGTACAACTCAAAGGTTAAGCTATTAGTTGGAGCTGGTGTAAAGACAAAGGAAGATGTTAAGAAAGCAATAGAACTCGGAGCAGATGGTGTTATTCTAGCTTCTGGTGTTGTAAAGGCAAAAAATGTTTCGCAGGCAATAGAGGATTTGGCGAGCGGACTAGTATAAAGTGAGGTAATATCTATTATGAAATTTAGTATAAACAAACTAAAAGGCAAAAAAAGAATAATAAAAGTTAAAGATGCGATTGTAAAAGGAAAAGTTGTTTATAAGAATATCAAGGGGCATGAAAACGAGATCAATGAAGTTCTTGACGATTTTTCTAACACTGGACTAAGAGACATAATATCTTGCATGAATACGCTTTATCCGGGCAAGGTGAATTCTGAGTTTAAAATGACCAGAGGCCATTCACATGACGCTGAGGAAGTTTATCTTGTTTTAAGCGGAAAAGGCTATATTCTAATAAATAAGAAAAAAGTTCCAATCAAAAAAGATGATTTAATAACAATACCGAAGAATGTTTGGCATAGGACTGTTAATACAGGTAAGGAAAAGCTAGTTTTTCTTACAATCTTCCAAAGACATGAAGGCAGCCATTTAAAGAGCTATTGAAATTAAAGGTTAAGTATTTAAAATTTACCAGTCATTTAATTTCTATGGAAGAAAAAATCGAGTTAAATGCTTTTTTAAACCAGCTTATATCAACTGTAGGCAAAAGACTAGAAGTTCTTGAAGATGAAATCAGAACATTAAAAAAGGACTTGGAATTTGTTAGGCAATCGCAAACTAAAGATGATGAGCCAGTAAAGATTTTAGAGTCTAAGATAAGAAATTTGGAGTTTTCAATAAACTCTCTTAGAAGCAAAAGCCAGATAGATAAGTCCTTACTTAAAGTTTTAGAAAGTGAAAAAAGTGAATGAAGAGTTTGAAGCATTTATCAATTCTCAATTGCAGACACTAAGAGCTCAAATTGAGACAATAAAGAGCTACTTGGAAGAATATGAAGAGAGAAATAGAAGGTTAAAGAAAATAATGTCTGAGGATTTGATAGGAGCATTAGTTTTTAGATTTGAGAAAAATGAGGAAAGAATACGTTTGATAGATGAGAAATTTGATTCTATGCACTTGAAGCTTAGTGAAAAGTTAACTCAAGAAATTAGAAACATAAAGCAGGATCTATCTGACGTTCAATTAACAAAGGCTATATCAAGGCTGTTAGAAGAAAAAGAAATAAAAGTTGATTCTAGACCTTTAGATGAACTTAAGAAAGATTACGAGATATAGAATTCATTTATTGAATTTTTCTATAGCCATGTTGTGCGCTTGTATGTAATTTTTAATCAAAAGCTTCCAGTCTGCTAAAGAAGCTAAGCTCTTAGCTTGAGCCTTTTTAGGAATTCTTTCGTTTCTAGGCATGGTTACGATAGCCCAGAGTTTTTCATACAAACTCTTTACAATTTCTTCATGAGTTTTATTTTCTCTTTCCAAGACTATTATTCCGGGCGAGTCATTCTGGTTCGAGTGCTGTTTAATGAAGATACCAAAACCAGCCATATCAGTTGTTATGGTCATAACCCCATTGGCAGCACATTCCAAAGGAGTATAACCCCACGGTTCATAATATGAAGGAAAGACGCCAAGATGAGAACCTTGAGTGGCTTGTTCGATGTTCAAGCCTAGCAATCTATCAGTTGTAGAAAGATAAGTAGGATATAATATAGCCTTAACCTTATCTTCTCGTTTGTTTAACAAGTTATTCTTCTTAAAGGTG
>Ga0315277_10002842_pt1 | contig 23805 bp, 18 predicted proteins | sample YL17G05_15_MG_FD_203695 | JGI IMG/M metagenome (GOLD analysis project Ga0315277, IMG submission 203695) | Sediment microbial communities from Yellowstone Lake, YNP, Wyoming, USA - YL17G05_15 | ecosystem: Environmental > Aquatic > Freshwater > Lake > Sediment | place: USA: Wyoming | collected... | reverse complement strand
TAACGGATTTTTAATTGAAGGTACAGGTCAGGTGGGAGAATCGAGCCTGCGAAAGGTAGAACTTAAGACAGGAAAAGTACTAAATCAGCTTAATCTTGAAGCTCCGTTTTTCGGGGAAGGAATAGCAATAATAGGTGAGAAAATTTATGAGCTTACCTGGGAGAGCAAAGTTGGCTTTGTTTATGATAAATCCACATTCAAGTTAATCAATAAAATTTATTACCAGACTGAAGGATGGGGTCTTACAACAATCGGAGATAAGCTGGTAATGAGCGATGGATCAAATGTCCTTTATTATATGGATCCCGAGATGTTCACTGTTGTTTCCAGGATAGAGGTTTATGATAACAAGGTAAAAGTCAACCAGCTGAACGAGCTTGAGTATATAAATGGTGAGATATGGGCTAACATCTGGGAGACAGACCTGATAGCCAGGATTGATCCCTCCAGCGGTAAAGTGATCGCATATATTGATCTTAAAGGTCTTGATCCTGATATGAATACAAAAGTCAATGTGCTGAATGGAATCGCATATGATCCGGCAGGGGAAAGAATATTTGTGACAGGAAAGAACTGGGCGAAGCTGTTTGAGATCAGAATTACTGAATAACCTTAGTTCCGTATATAATATTAATACCCGATGGAATGATACTGAATTCAACCGGAGTATGACCAAGATATTCTCCGTCGGCTTCTGCGAAAAGTATCTTTTCTGAACTGATCATCGCATTTTTACAGGTATAACCATCAATTTTAGGATGATCAAGAATAGTCCCGTTATAAAGTTTATTGAGATTCATTATTATCTCAAGCTTACCCATTTCTTTTATTACGGTAACATCAAGAATCCCGTCATTCGGGATAGCATTAGGGGTTTGCCTCATTCCTCCTCCGCAGTACCGGCCATTACCAACATTAATAGAAAAGATATTGGCATAACTTTTCGTTCCATCTATAACTATCTCAGCTTTAGTATTTTTATAGGGAAGCAGACTCATCAGGAGGTTATAAAAATAGATGGTCTTTCCGCTTCTCCCTTTGTCTTTCTGAGCGTTAGCCCGTTTTACCACAACCGATTCAAATCCCAGCCCTGCAATATTAATAAAGTATCTTTTACTCTTTTCATTACCATTATGGTAGCTTACCACTCCGATGTCGTGAAGCATAAGCTTCGCCTCCTTTATTATTTTAACCGCTCCTTCATAATCAAGGGGTATACCGAACATCCTGCCCCAGTCATTACCTGTGCCGACAGGTATTAATCCGAGGGTAATATCTTTTGTTGAGCAGAAATCCTGTTCAAAGACTCCGTTTACAATCTCATTCAGTGTCCCATCGCCCCCCACACACAGAAATTTTTTGTATCGCGCTTCGATCCCCTCTTTTGATAATACAATTGCATGCCCTTTTCTTTCAGTGAACAGTTCTTTATAACTAATCCCGGTTCTCTTCAGGATTGAAGATATTTTTTCCCAGTCTTTCCTTCCTTTTCCATTCCCGGCATTAGGATTTACAATTACAAGCCATTCCTGATGGTCCTGAATTTCATTCATTTGAAGCGATATTAGTTTACTCTGAACAAAGATGTGCATTTATCGGATAAATTAAAAAAAAGAAGATAAATAACATTCCTGAGACAAAAAGATCAAAACAGAGGTTCATATTAATAAATTTAAATTCCATTACTTTTAGAGAATTAATTGTTTTATTTACAGTGTTTTAGTGAATACTTTGTGGAACCTGGTGCCTTGGTGACCCGGGGGCAGAAAAAAATGCCACTAAGGGGCACCAAGACACACTAAGTCAATATATTACAATTGCATGGACAGAAAAGCTGTGTTAATAAAATGTTGAAAACCACAAAAAAAATGTTTACAATTACATCATTCACTCTCCGAAGTGATAGCTCATAAATAGTAAATTTGAAACTCAAAAATAATCACAGATAATTTAAACAGCAGATGGGAAGGACAATAGCACTTGCAAATCAGAAAGGTGGAGTAGGGAAGACAACAACAGCGATTAATCTGGCAGCAAGTCTGGCGGCTCTTGAAAAAAAGGTATTAATTGTAGATGCTGATCCTCAGGCAAATGCAACCTCAGGAATAGGTGTTGATCCACGTCAGATAAGTTGTACAATTTATGATTGCCTGATCGATGGAAAGAGTCCGCATGAAGCACTGGTTAAGTGTGAGGTTGATAACCTGATGATCATTCCTTCAAATATTGACCTTGTGGGTGCTGAGATCGAGATGCTTGAAATGCCGGAAAGAGAAAAAGTTCTGAAAAAAGTCATAAGTGTGGTTAAGGATAATTATGATTATATACTTATTGACTGTTCACCTTCACTTGGGTTACTCACGGTAAATGCTCTTACAGCATCTGATTCGGTAATTATTCCTGTTCAATGTGAATATTTTGCTCTTGAAGGACTTGGGAAGTTACTGAATACCATTAAAATAATTCAAAACAATCTGAATCCGGAACTCGAAATAGAAGGCTTCCTCCTGACAATGTATGATTCCAGGCTAAGATTATCAAACCAGGTAGCTGATGAGGTAAACAAGCATTTCCAACAGATGGTATTCAAGACCATCATTCAGCGTAATGTTAAACTATCTGAAGCCCCAAGCTTCGGACAGCCGGCAATCCTGTATGATGCTGAATCGAGAGGAACAGTTAATTATCTTAATCTTGCAAAAGAGCTGATTGAGAAGAATGAAGCCGCAGTTAAACAGGCATAGGCGTTCAGAATAAGAAAGTGAATATGACCAGGAAAAATGCGTTGGGAAGAGGATTAGGTGCACTGATTGATGGTGTGGAAAAAGAGGTGCTCGAAAAAAAAGTAGAAGCTAATCTTCAGATTGCTATTGACTCCATTGATGGGAACCCTTTTCAGCCAAGGACACGCTTTGATGAGACAGCCCTTGAGGAACTTGCATCATCAATAAGGCAGCTTGGGATAGTTCAGCCTCTGACCTTAAGAGAGACAGGTAACGGTAGATATCAGATGATTGCCGGAGAGAGACGACTCAGAGCAGCCCGCCTTGCAGGACTGACTCATGTTCCTGCTTATATCAGAACTGCCGACGACCAGGCTATGCTTGAACTTGCTCTGGTGGAAAATATACAAAGGGAGGACCTTGATGCAGTTGAAATTGCGATAAGCTATCAGCGTCTTATTGAGGAGTGTAAACTCACGCAGGAACAGCTGAGCGACAGGGTCGGAAAGCAAAGATCTACAGTTGCTAACTACCTGAGATTGCTTAAGCTGCCGGCAGAAATACAGCTTGGGATAAAAAATAAGCAGCTTACCATGGGTCATGCACGAACCCTGATAAATATTGAAGATCCTAAAAAACAAATAAAAGTATACTATAAAATCATTGATGATGATCTTTCTGTACGCAGCACAGAGGAACTTGTCAGGGTACTTCAAACAGAAAAACTTAAAGATCCTTTAAAAGTTGAAAAAAAGAAAAAGCTGAATGAGGATTTTACTCAGCTGTCAAACCACCTTGAAAAAGTATTTTCTTCAAAAGTAAATTTCCGGATTAACGAAAAAGGGAAAGGGAAAATAGTAATTCAATTTGATACTCCCGAGGAGATGGAGCGCATTTTGGGCCTGTTTGACAGGCTTAACTCCTAAAAATAATTATCTTTGTCGCGCCGTTTAACAGGTACTGGTATTCAAATACCGGGAAGTTATTGTTTTGAAGAAAGATTATCACATAATATTTATAATAGTTCTGCTGCTGATACTACCCCGGCAAAACACATCAGCGCAGGATACATTGTCTGTTGCCCCGGCGGGTAAAAAGAGCATAAAGATAATACCTATGAGAGCTACCATGCTTTCTGCGGTATTCCCGGGTTTTGGTCAGATCTACAACAGAAAATACTGGAAAATACCATTGGTTTATGCAGGATTCGGAGGCATGGGGTACGCTGTCATTTTTAACACAAAATATTATAACAGGTTTACCAAAGCATATCAGGATTTTACAGACCTGATCCCTGTGACTGACAGCTATGTCAGTTTGATCAGAGGTGCAGATCCGAAGAGCTATGACCCCGTGCTTCACCCTGATACTTATAGTCCATCAACAGCATCATGGGTTAAAGATCAGCTCCTGCTGAAGGTAGATTATTACAAGAAATACCGTGACCTTTCATATATAGGTATAGCTTTCTGGTACATTATTTCAATACTTGATGCAAATGTAGATGCCAGCCTGTTCGACTACGATATTGGTGAAAATCTTAATCTTACATTGGCTCCGGTTCAAATACCTTTATATAATTTTACAGGAGTCGGGATTAACCTGAGCATGAAAATTAACTTCTAACTGTGATAATGATGAAAATAAAAGCGATTGCGATAATATTATTTCTTGGTTCAATATTTGTTAATGCCTCGCCTGTCAATGATACAATCATAATCAAATCTGATGTCAGCATTGAAAGAATAAACCGGAACCTTGATAGCCTGGTAAATTCATGGTATGTAAGACTTGCACTTAAGAATGTTCCCTACAATAGTAGCAACGATTCAGTAATTGCTGAGTTTCCTGACTCAGTATACAAAGAGAGACTGAGTAAGATAAACTCTGTAATCAGTCTTCCGTATAACAATATAATCAGGAACCATATTCATGTTTATACTGACCGTAAAAGGGAAAGCCTGAGCGCCATACTCGGGTTAATGGACTATTATTTCCCTATGATAGAGGATATTTTCGACTCATATGGACTTCCGGCGGAGCTAAAATATATGGCTGTAATTGAATCAGCGCTCAATCCGAATGCAGTATCCAGGGTAGGGGCAACGGGTATGTGGCAGTTTTTGTACAGCACCGGCAAGAATTACGGCTTGACTATTAATTCAATAGTCGATGAAAGGAGAGACCCCGTTAAAGCAACTAATGCAGCTGCAAAATATCTGAAGGATATGTATGATATTTACCACGACTGGATCCTGGTTATTGCAGCTTATAACTGCGGACCAGGCAATGTGGATAAGGCAATAAGAAGATCAGGCAACAGGAAAGATTACTGGGAAATTTACTACAGGCTCCCAAGGGAGACAAGAGGTTATATCCCGCAATTCATTGCAGCGACTTATGCTATAAATTATTATAAGGATCATCATATACAGCCATTACCTCTTAATATCCCAATTGCAACAGATACATTGATGGTAAATAAGGATATACACCTTTCCCAGATATCGGAAGTAATGAATATCCCTCTGGGAGAACTTAGGGCTCTTAATCCTCAGTACAGGACCGGTCTTGTTCCCGGAAGCACAAAACCTCAATCGTTAACACTGCCTGTAAAGCATCTCGGAGATTTCATTGATCTGAATGATACAATCAGGAATTACAAATCGGAGATTTACCTGAACAGAGCAAATCTGACAATTAATCCGTCACGTTCAACTTATCTGCCACCTGATATAAAAGGGAAAACCAAGCTCTATTATACTGTAAAAGATGGAGATAACCTGGGTTATATTGCCGAATGGTACCATGTAGGATTATCCGATCTCAGATACTGGAACGACATTTATGGTAACACCATCAGAGTGGGACAAAGAATTGCAGTGTTCGTGGATCCGTCAAAAGCTGATTATTATTCAAAGATCGCTGATATGACATTTGCGGAGAGACAGAGCACGATTGGGAAAACTATCCCTGTCATTCAGTCAGCTGCAAATGTGGAAACGGGAGCAGATTCCGAATACATTATTTATACTGTTCAGTATGGCGACACTATCTGGGATATTGTGAAGAAGTTCGATAATGTTACCACATCGGAAGTTCTGACATTAAACAATATTTCGGATCCGGGCAGGATACAGGTTGGGCAGAAGCTTAAGATAAAAAAGAAGAGCTGATCGCTGATTAATATATGCGCCCTTTCAGATCATTCTTATTGCTGCTGATCTTTCTGAGCTGTTTTACAGGGCTTTATTATATCATTCCCGGGAAACCAGATCTCCCGAATCTTAAGGACTTTATTCCACTTTCCCTCGCTGAAAAGCCTCCGCAGAACGATTCATCCAATCAAAAAATATTAAACCAATTTGACGATACCACAGGAATTTTTATCACAGACAGCCAAAAATTGACTAAGCCGGATACTGTGGAAAAAATGGTTGATTTTCCTCGCTTCATAGCCGGTTATATGGATTCCTTAAGGATTCGGAATGAGCAGATCAGGATCATGTATTATGGTGATTCCCAGATAGAAGGCGACAGAATAACTTCATACCTCAGGAGATCTCTCAGAAATAGCTATGGTGGTACAGGACCAGGTCTTTTCCTTCCTTTTATGCCGGTAATGTATACCAATTCCATTTTTATCAGATCATCTTCAAACTGGAAAAGATATAACTACCTCTCCTTCAAAAATGGAGCGATAGATCATAAGCTGCTTGGCCCATTCATGACTGTTTGCAGATACCTGCCAGCCGGATTTGTGTCTGCTGAACCTGAAAAAGCCTTTATAAGAATTAGTCCATCTCAGTTTGCAGACAGCGCTACTGCTAAGTATGACATGCTCCGGCTCTTCTATAGTAATCCCAAGGGTCTTGTAAATATTGTTATTAAGGCAGATGGGAAGGAGATTCTTGCCGATTCGCTGAAAAATGGAGAAGGGATCAGAGAATTAACTATAAAGCTCAATTGCTCTGACGAGATCCGGATTGAATTCGAAGGCAGGGCAAGCCCGGATATTTATGGTATCACTCTTGAAAATGAAAAAGGAGTAGTTGTCGATAACATGCCTCTGCGAGGAAGTGCAGGGCTCGAATTCACAATGGTGGATAAGGAGAATTTAAGAGAAACTTATAAACTGCTTAAGCCAAAACTTTTTATCCTTCAATATGGTCTGAATATCGTGAAGAATGTAAGGGATGATTATTCTTATTATGAAAAAGGATTATACAGACAGCTTTTACTGCTCAGGGAGATTTGTCCGCAGACACCGGTACTGGTTATAAGCCTGACAGATATGGCTTTCACTGAAGGTGACAGTATAAGATCCTATCCAAACATAACGAAAATCATAAACGCACAAAAACAGGCAGCATCGAAGGCAGGTGCCGGTTTCTGGAACTCATGGGAAGCGATGGGAGGCAAAGGATCAATAATTAAATGGACAGAAAAGAGACCTTCTCTTGCTCAGATGGATTATGTTCATTTTACCTATATTGGAGCTGATTCTATCTCTAAACTGCTGATTGCTGATATCTTTTCTTCAAGAGTAAAGCGGGTTGATAACATAGAGACCGCTGGAGCATCCGTCATTTCAAAAATTCCGGTTCAGAAAAATCGCGAAATCGTTCCGGTCCGACAGTCTGGGGGGAAAGGTATTATTGAGACACTTATAACAAGAGTCTTAAGCTACAATCCGGATAACCTGTTCATTTTTACTACCCCGGGTTTCTGGTTGTTCTTTCTGGTTGTTCTTGCAGGATACAGTCTGTTTTACAAGAAGTTAGCAATACGTAATATTTACTTATTCCTTATCAGTCTCTTCTTCTACTTCAAAACAGGAGGACTGTTCCTGTTCCTCCTGATATTTGTAACAGTTGTTGATTATTCCTGCGGATTACTTATCCATAATTCCAAAACCAGACTGACAAGAAAACTCTATATCATTCTGAGCCTGGTTTCCAACCTGGGGCTGCTTGCTTATTTTAAGTATGCGGGATTTTTAACAGAGGCCCTTAACAGCCTATTGGGGACTGATTTAAAGGTTTATGATATACTTTCATCATTATCGAATTCCGCTCTCGGAACCTCTTTCAATATAAGCTATATTATTCTCCCGGTAGGAATTTCATTTTTCACCTTCCAGTCGCTCAGCTATACTATTGATATTTACAGGAGGAAAATGGAACCGGTGAAAAATATTATTGATTTCGGTTTCTATGTTTCATTCTTTCCCCACCTTGTGGCAGGTCCTATTGTGAGAGCATCAGTTTTTATCCCGCAGATTTACCAGAAATTCAATCTCACTTCCCGTGAATTCAGTCATGCTTTATTTATGATTTCAAAGGGATTGATAAAGAAAATACTCATCTCAAATTTTATTGCTATTAATTTCATTGACAGGGTATTTGATGCTCCGGCATTGTATTCAGGCTTTGAAAACCTGATGGCAGTTTACGGTTATGGCCTGCAGATCTATTGCGACTTTTCGGGATATACAGATATAGCAATAGGAGTTGCATTGATCCTTGGCTTCAGACTGCCAATAAATTTCAATTCACCATATAAGGCAGCAAATATAACCGACTTCTGGAAGAGGTGGCATATCTCTCTTTCACAGTGGCTTAAAGATTACCTTTATATATCGCTCGGAGGCAATAAGAAAGGAAAGCTGCGCACCTATTTTAATCTTATGCTTACCATGTTGCTGGGAGGACTATGGCATGGAGCCGCTCTCAGGTATATCATATGGGGCGGGTTGCATGGTTTTGGCCTTATGATACATAAAATCTGGAGTTCGTTTTTCGTCAACCGGACAACGGTCCGGTGGATTGGAAGGGTGACCGGGATATTTATTACTTTTCAGTTCGTGAGCTTTTGCTGGATCTTCTTCAGGGCAGAAAATATGGATAATGCCATGCTGATGCTGAAGCAGATTGGAGAAAACTTTTCACCAGGATCATATCTTACCGTATTACCTGCTTACAGCAATGTGTTCCTGCTGATGGCAATTGGCTATATCATTCATTTTCTCCCGGAAAGGATTAAAGAGTCCTACCGGGGTCTCTTTATCAAAATCCCGCTGGCAACTCAGCTGGCAGCAGTTTTTTTGATAGCTTTACTTTTGTATCAGATGAGGACAGCAGAGGTTATGCCATTTATTTATTTCAGATTTTAGAAACCGGGTGATGGTTTATGGTCACTAATGATTGATAATAATATTACGAAAAATATAAAAAGGATTTCACAGGTAAACACTATAATCTTTCGTTCCTTTTGTAAAAGGAGCAATGGCTCTTTTGTAAATCCCCTGGACATAGGCTATTGCCATGCCGTAGTTGGTGACCGGAACGCCAGCTCTTACTGCAGCATGAAGCCTGTTATGCAGCTGTTTTCTTGTTATCATGCATCCACCGCACTGAACTACAAGAGAATAATCTGTTATTGCCCGTGGCAGAGTATCCAGCCCGGCAACAACATCAAAGTCTATTTTTTTACCCGTAAAATTGGATATCCATCTTGGAATTTTGATCCTGCCTATATCATCACAGGAGACATGATGTGTGCATGATTCAAGCAGAAGAACACGATCACCATCCTTCAGGTCTGAAATTTTAGGAGTCCCTTTAAGATAGTTCTCAAAATCACCCTTAAATCTGGCAAGCATTATGCTGAAGCTTGTCAGTGGGATATCGGGAGGGATTGAAGCGTCTGCTTTAACAAATACCTGGGAATCAGTTATTGCAAGGGCCGGTTTTATTCTGGTTTTCCAGAGGAAAGCATCAACCTCTCTTTCTTTAAGAACAATTGCAACAGCATCATTATCAAGTATATCCCGGATTGCCTGGACCTGTGGAAGGATAAGCCTGCCGGCCGGGGCTTCAACATCAATAGGAGTGATAAGTATTACGATGTCTCCGTAACTGATAAGATCTCCAAGCAGCGATGGAGTTTTATAGGAGTGTTCCGGGATGGTTGCACGGATAAGCTTGATAAGATCTTCGAAGTTACGCTTGTCGACAGAGGAGAATTCGAGAAGATCCTTACCGGAAACAGATATTATTCTTCTTCTGAATTCATCATTTGGTTCCTGAAGATCTGATTTACTGTGTATTATAATAAATGGTATATCCTGGTCGATGAATTTTTTAATAAGGTCATCTTCATATATTCCCCATTCATTATAAGTTATAACGAGCAAAGCCAGATCAATAATTTCAAGAGTTCTCACAGTACGGTCTACTCTCTTAAGTCCCAGCTCCCCGGCGTCGTCAATACCGGCAGTGTCGACCAGAACAACCGGACCAAAATCAGTAATTTCAAAAGATTTTTTCACCGGATCAGTTGTCGTTCCGGCATGATCGGAGACTATAGCAATATCCTGTCCGGACAGAGAGTTAATGAGGCTGCTTTTCCCGCTGTTGCGTCGTCCATATATACCAATATGTGGTTTTGATTCCCTGCCTTTGCCCATCTTAGTTAAAAACTTCACGCAAAATTAACAAATTAATCAGCAGATTCACGATCCAATACTTAATGAGGTACATCTGTACAACGGATTCCCGATTAATACTTCCGGTGACGCAGTAATCCTTCCTAACGGTTTTCTCTTTTTAACAGAATAATATCTTCATTCTCCCTGACAATACAGTATCCAGCCCTTTTCTTGAATAATTCTATCTCTTCTTTTAACCTTTCAGCCCCCAGCGGATAAACACCTCCGGAACCTTTGAAAATGGCAATATATTCCGCATCTCTTACAACAGGGAACTGGTAAATTCTCTGTCTGTTACAAAGATGTGGTATCAGAGGCGAACTTGCCGACACAACTACATTTTCCGGTATTAATTTAATTGTACTGTATACTTCCTTCAGATCTAATTCTGAAGCGTAATGTCCTTTTTGCCAGAAAACAGTATTCGTTTTCTGATACCATATTGAACGCCTGTTAAACATGGTTTTAATATTTGAAGCAAAAGTTGAGATCATTACAATGAACAGGACACCGATCAGAACATTTCTGCGAAGATTAAGTGATGCCAGTGAATCGATCAGACACAAACTGATTATTGGAACAAGTTCTATGGAATACTGCAAATTAATTCCCCAGAGCACCGGATCATTGCTAAGCATTTTCTGAGCATAAACAGGTATTAACATTATAAGATAGTGTGGCTTATAGAGAAGAAATATTCCACCGGCAAGTAGTACCATAACATGAAGTTCGGCTTTTATTCCATAAGTAATTTCATCTGATGAAGAGCTGTTAAAAATGAGTCTGATTGTCGTACCCGGATCCTTAAAAATTGATGCAACAATTTCCGGAAATGAATTACCCAGCGATGAATAACGGAAGAATTGTTCAGTCTGCGGGTTGAAACGGGGCATCAGGATCAGAATGACAACCAGAAAATATACTACAGACACGACCAATAGGGATAGATGGAAATAAAGTGACCTCAGATCATTTCTGTATGTTTTTGAAATCAGCTCATTGGTCATAAAACCGATTAGTATAAAAATCATCCACAGGGCTATATTTTCCTGTGTACTTATTATAAGAATAAAAAATAATGTTGACACAGGAAAGTTTTTCTTTTTCAGGAAATAAATAAACCAGGGAATCAGCATTGCCCCGATGACATTGTTATGGAAATCGAACGATAGCGCTGAATAAATGCCCCAGGTCCCGAAAAAGCAGACAAGTATTAATAAGGAAATTTTTGGACTGTTCAGTTTTTCGACAGAATATCTGTATATACCCATGCCCCCGAAAAGGATGGCCGTTATCTGGATTATCAATAAAGTATATGATCCAAAAACAAGATAACATGGTGTATATAATATTGTTATTGGTGAAAAATGAGTTCCCCAGAAACTTATATCATAACCTTCCAATCCAAGGGTGAACATGGGTTCCCTGAAGTGTGATAAGGAATATAATACATGATTATAGACTCCAAGGTCCAGTGCATAAGTGCGGAATAAATAGTGGTTTATAATGGAAATAAGGCTGAAAATTAATGCAAAGATCAGCAGAAGAAGAAATACATATGGAGGATATCCTAAAACACTCTTTTCAGTAGTTGAATCTGACATTCTCCATGGCTATTTATTAGTAAAATCTTCAAGTGAAAATCCCAGTTTTAAAAGATTTGCCGGATTGAGAAGTGCTGTTAGTCTCTTTTCATCAATAATATTTAACATAAAGTTAGCTTCAAAAATATTAATCTTTTTTTCTTTCATCAGGGCGGCTAATTCCGAAGCTTTATGATAACCAATATGCGGGCTAAGCGCAGTTGTCACAGATGGGCTGTTAATCAGAGCATTATAGCCTGATTCCTCGTTTATTACAAGCCCAGTAAACAGATTATTCAATAATGTGCTGTCGGCTGATATTAAAAGATTGATACTTTCGATAATTGCATTACCGATAACCGGAATATAGGCGTTTAATTCCATGCAACCCTGTCCGCTCAGGGAGCTTACCATAACATCATTTGAATATATTTTATGTGCAGCAGAAATCACAAATTCAGGTATGACCGGATTAATCTTACCCGGCATTATTGAACTCCCGACCTGTTTTTCAGGGATTGAGATAATCTTGAATTTTGAGAAATCTGAAGAGAGAAGCCTCAGATCTCCTGCAATTTTTTCAAGATTTACAGCATGCGCCTTTAAGATGGAATGTATCTCAACCCATTTATCCAGGTTGGAAGTAGCATCCGGTAAATTCTCACTGTGAGTAACAGGAAGATTTGTCAGTTTCCTTAATTGAGGAACGACTTCCATTATAAAAAACCGTGGCACAGATATACCTGTTCCAATGGCACCACCGCCAAGGTTTACAACTTTGATTCTTTCAGAACACTTTGAGATTCTCCACCAGTCGCGCGAAAGAGCTTCATTATATGTGCCGAAGAGTAAACCGGATGAAGAAGGGACAGCCTCCTGCATCTGAGTATACCCTGGTCTCAGCTTTCCCCGATTGTTCTTCTCGAGTTCCTCCACTTTTTGTCTCAAAGAATTTATTTGATCTTCAAGTGAGTGCAGAAGTATCAATGCTGCTACTGTAAGAGCTGTAGGAATAACATCATTTGTTGATTGAAAAATATTAGCATGCTCAACGGGGTCGATAAAATTATAGTCACCGCATTTTTTCCCTGTTTTAAGAAGGGCTGCATTTGCAATGATCTCATTGATATTCATATTAATACTGGTACCTGCACCACCCTGAACTGCCGGAACAATAAAGTATTCAAAATACCTTCCTTCCGCAACCCTCTCTGCTGCCTCACATAAAGCATTTAATACATTATCGCTGATCATTTTAACAGGAAGGTACTTACCGTACTTTTCGGTTGCTGCATCCCTGAATTTTCTAAAAGTGTTATAGCATGCAAGCTTGGTAACTCCTACGGCTTTATACCATTCTATCGGGAAAGGAGTATTTACGGGAAAGTTTTCCTTAGCTCTCGCTGCGTGGATACCATATAATACATCAGCAGGTATCTGTTTTTGTCCTATGCTGTCTTTTTCAATCCGGTACATAAAAATTATGGATTTTCTCTGTGGTTCTCTGTGAACCCTCTGTGGCTCTCTGTGTAACTAAAAAGAACTTACACAGAGTTGCACAGAAAAGAGATACACGGAGTTATATATTACTGCCGGAAACAGGACGGGCGTAAGAAATTACATCTTTCCCTGTAATATCGTCTTTACACAGGATAATCAGTCGTTCAAGAACATTCCTGAACTCCCGTATATTCCCTGTCCATTCGATATTCTGAAGCTCTTTAATGGCATCCTTCTTAATATTCTTTTTGCTCATCCCGTACTCATTACAGATCAATGTATTAAAATACTCGGCAAGAAGAGGGATATCCTCCTGGCGCTCATTTAGAGTAGGAACATGGATAAGTATTACACTCAGCCTGTGATAAAGGTCCTCCCGGAAACCGTTAATTTCTATTTCTTTTTTGATATTCTTATTGGTGGCGGTTATTACTCTAACATTTACGTGAACGTCTTTATCTGAACCTACCCTTGTGATCTTATTTTCCTGCAGTGCTCTCAGAACTTTTGCCTGTGCTGAAAGACTCATATCACCAATCTCATCCAGGAAAAGTGTTCCGCCGTTTGCCTGTTCAAACTTTCCGATTCTTTGTTTTATTGCCGATGTAAATGATCCTTTTTCATGGCCAAAAAGCTCACTTTCAATTAGTTCAGAGGGGATTGCAGCGCAGTTGACCTCTATAAAAGGACCTTTTGCTCTGTTGCTTTTTTCGTGTATCTGATGTGCTACAAGCTCCTTACCTGTGCCATTTGCACCGGTAATGAGAACCCTTGCTTCGGTGGGGGCAACCTTATCGATCATCATCTTAACCGTTTTGATGGCTTCTGACTCACCGACAATCTCATACATCTTACTAACTTTATTTTTCAGGACCTGGGTCTGAGTGATTAACCTCGATTTATCCATGGCATTCCTGATTGTTATAAGGAGCCTGTTCAGATCGAGAGGCTTTTCAAGGAAGTCGTATGCCCCTTTTTTTATTGCTTCAACAGCAGTATCTATATTGCCATGTCCTGAGATCATGATCACCGGAATATCAGACGATGTTTCATTTATCTTCTGAAGAACCTCTATGCCATCCATCTGAGACATTTTAATGTCGCAAAGGACAACATCGTAAGCATTTGCAGAAAAAAGTTCGAGGCCGGAGGGACCATCTTCCGCAAGATCAACCTGGTGATTTTCATATTCCAGTACCTCTTTCAGGGTATTCCTGATTGATTTCTCATCATCTATGACAAGTATCTTAGACATATACTTAAACTTTTAAGTTTTTAATCCATAATACATTGTCTACCCGCTGTACCTGAGCCACTTCCACATTTCTTTCCATGATGTTTTCTTCCCATACATAAGAATACCTGTCCGGTAGATCTTGGCAGCCATCCATACAAATGCCATGAAAGTGATAAGCATAATAAACATGGAAACAGCTATCTGCCAGTAAGGAACCCCAAAAGGTATCCTTGCCATCATTACAATCGGAGATGTAAGCGGTATCATGGAAAACCAGAAAGAAAGCGAACTTTCGGGATTCTGCATTGTGCCCATTGCCACGAACAGTGCAAGTATTATTGGTATTGTAACCGGCAACATGAACTGCTGTGTCTCCGTTTCATTATCTACCGCCGACCCGATGGCTGCAAACACAGAAGCATATAACAGATAACCTGTAACAAAATAGAAGATAAAGCAGATTATTATCAGTCCCCATGGCTGGTTAAGTGCATTGGAGAATATTTTGGTGAACTCAGGGGAAAAATTTGAGGCCGCATTGGTCATCTCTCCATTGGCAGAGACCTGCGGAGTGTTTGAAGACATCAGGTTCTGAGGCATATTCTGTGTCATCTCCTTAAGGGCATCTTTTGGTACAAGAGATGATTTAACAACCATGACAATACCAAATGTCAGCATTATCCATATAAGGAATTGAGTGAGACCTACAAGCGCAATCCCGATAATTTTACCCATCATCAGCTGAACGGGTTTTACCGATGAAATAATTACTTCAACAACCCTGCTTGTTTTTTCCTCAATAACCCCTCTCATGACCTGAGAACCGAAGATGAAAACAAGCATGTACATAAGGAAACCGCCAATATAAGCCAGAGCCATGGAAATTCCGGTACTTGTCTCCTTAACTGCTCCTGAATCGTCGATCTTTATTGTCTGGATAGATACCCTGGTATTGATATTTTTCAGGATCTCATCAAGATTTTCGATCTTATATGCAAGGAGCTTTTGTCTTTCAATTTCCTTTTCAAGTGAGCTTGAAATATGATCAAGAAGACCGATAGGAGGTTGTTTCTTTGAAATGAGCTGAATGGCATTAGGTACATTTACCAGCTCGGGCGAAAGATAAAGAATCCCATAATAGCCGGCCTGTTCAAACGTTTTCTTCAGATCATCAACTTTAGTATTCTGAAGATAGACAAATTCAGCATCCTTTGTATTTGGAATGACATTCCTGAACAGATCGGAAGTCTCTTCAATCACAGCTATCTTCTTAAAATCTTTATCCTGGTTAGTCATTACAAGTGCAGGAACAACAAAAAGTGCTGCCATCAGGAGTGGAGCAAGAAGGGTCATAATGATAAATGATTTTTTTCTGACCCTGGTTACGTATTCTCTTTTGATAATAACAGATATCTTGTTCATAATGTAAAGGTTACAGTGTTAATTTGCAATTTTGATATTACGTGATTCAATTACCCTTATGAATATTTCATTCATTGATGGCAGAGCAGGGTTAAAGGATATTATTTTGCCCGACTTCATCATGATCTGAAGTATATCATTTGTAGTGATATTATCTTTTGTCTTGAGCCTCATTATGCTTTTATTGTTTTCATGAACATGATTGATAATGCTGTAATGACTGTTATCAGTGATATCAACAACATCTTCAAATACAAGGTCATATTCATTTGCGGCCCAGGCTTTACGTATCTCATCAACTCTGCCCTCAAGAATTGTTTTAGCCTTGTCAATGAGCGTGATGTTATCGCAGAGCTCCTCAACAGATCCCATGTTATGTGTAGAAAATATAATGGTTGCACCCCGCTCTCTCAGAAAGAGAATTTCATTTTTGATAATATTGGTATTTAAAGGATCAAAGCCTGTAAACGGTTCGTCAAAGATAAGGAGCTTTGGCTCATGGAGGATTGTAGTGACGAATTGCATCTTCTGGGCCATACCTTTTGACAGCTCTTCAACTTTTTTACCCCACCAGTCAACAATCTCAAGCTTCTTAAACCAGTATTTAAGCCTTTTCATGGCCTCAGATTTTGATAATCCTTTAAGCTGGGCAAAGTATAAAGCCTGTTCCCCGACCTTCATTTTTTTATATAATCCTCTCTCCTCCGGCAGGTAGCCAATCATCTGAACATCTTCAGGCATCAGCTTTTTGCCATTGAGGAAAAGCTCACCGGAATCCGGCCCTGTTATCTGATTTATTATCCTGATAAGAGTAGTTTTGCCGGCTCCGTTAGGTCCAAGAAGGCCGTAAATACATTGCTCCGGAACTGTTATACTCACATTGTCGAGAGCCAGTTGTGTACCGTATTGTTTTGTAACATTCTTTGCTTCAAAAAGTACCATAAGGGTTTTGTATTTAAGTCAGTAAATATAAATAATTCTGATGAACAAATACTTTGTCTGTATCATAGTTTGATGTCTCTATGAAGTTGAATGAAAATGATATTTCCGGAGATCAAAATTGGAAAAAGAGAAATGATCAGAAAAAACTAATCTGCAAACAGACATAAACAATCGGTGAGAACCAGATGAATACAGGTATAAGAACCACAGGATAGTCAGAAATTTGATTTGACCTATTGAAAATAGCTCCTCATCCTTTCAAAAAAACCTTTATCGTCCTTATCAGGTTTCGGGACAAATGATTCAGATTCCTTAAATTTTTCGATGATCTTCATGTCCTCTCTGCTGAGGCTTTTGGGTATCCATACATTAACATTAACCAGCAGATCGCCTCTTCCATATCCGTTTACCTCCGGAAGTCCTTTCCCACGGAGTCTGAGTATTTTACCCGGCTGGGTTCCGGGTTCAATTTTTATTTTGACATAATTATCAACTGTCGGAACTTCAACCTGGGTCCCGGTAATAGCATCGGGAATGCTTATGAAGAGATTGTAAATGAGATCATTGCCTTCTCTCGTCAGATCTTCATGTTCTTCTTCATCTATTACTACAAGAAGGTCGCCGTTTACCCCGCCTCTCCTTGGAGCATTGCCCTTACCTCCGACAGTCATCTGCATTCCTTTTGCCACTCCCGCCGGAATATTAATCTTTATTATCTCTTCCTTCTCGACGATTCCCTCACCATAACATGTCTGACATTTCCTGGCAATCATCTTGCCTTCACCACCGCATGCCGGGCATACAGAAGTTGTCTGCATCTGTCCCAGGAGTGTATTTGTGATTCTTGTCACATGCCCCGATCCATGGCATGTAGAACAATCGGAATAGCTTTTGGAATCAGCTGCACCCGTACCACCACATGAATCGCAGATAGCATATTTATTGACTTTTAATTTTTTCTCAGTTCCTGAAGCTATTTCCTTAAGGTTAAGCTTAACCTTTACCCTGAGATTACTACCCTTATTGACTCTTCTTCCGCGTCTGCTGCCGCCGGCACTGCCAAATCCGCCAAATCCTCCAAAAGCATCCCCGAAAATATCACCGAAGGAAGAAAAGATATCTTCCATTGTCATGCCTGCACCACCGAAACCATTGCCTGAGCCACCCATACCAGCATGACCAAACCGGTCATAGCGTGATTTCTTCTCGTCATTGCTCAGTACCTCATAGGCTTCAGCAGCCTCCTTAAATTTTTCTTCAGCATTTTTGTTGCCGGGGTTTTTATCAGGATGAAATTTCAAAGCCTGCTTCCTGTAAGCTTTTTTTATCTCCTCTTTTGAAGCACTTTTGGAAACACCAAGTATCTCGTAGTAATCTCTCTTTGTCATCCCATGATTCTTTTAAATTCCAGGCACAAGGTAATCTTCTGATTGAAGATGATATAAGGTTTTAAAGATATCAATATTAGCCATCTTCTATTCGCCAACCACAACTTTGGAAAACCTCATCACCTTATCGTGCATATAATATCCTTTTTCAACTACTTCAACGACCTTACCTTTCATTGATTCATCCGTTACAGATACTTTGGTGACTGCTTCATGAAGATCAACATTGAATTCATTGTTCAGAGATTCAATCTCACGGATACCGTTTTGTTTAAGAAAATCCCTGAATTTATTGTAAATGAGGTCGATCCCATTTTTCATAGCCACACAATCGGTTGATTGTTCAATTATTTTCATAGCTCTTTCAAAATCGTCCATTACCGGGACCAGACTGATAAGTATATCTTCTCCGGCATGCTTTGTCAGCTCAATCTTCTCCCTGAGGGTCCTTTTCCTGTAATTATCAAATTCTGCTGAAAGGCGTAGATATCTGTCCTGCATCTCTGCCAGCTTCAGTTCAAATAAGTTTTCCTCCGAAGCATCTTTGTCAGGAGCTTTGCCGCCCTCAGCTTCCATCACCTGAAGTTCTTCCTGTATTGCTATGCCATCCGGTTTTTTATCATCACTATCCTTTTTATCTTTCAATTTATCATCGTTTTGTGAATCAATGTCTTTATTATCAGCAATTTCACTGATATTCACCTTATCTCTAACTTCACTTTTCCTTTGTTTCTTCTTTGTCATTTTTCAAAGTTATCATTTGGTTTCACCTTTGCTTTACAAATAACCTGCCAATGGAAACTTCTTGTCAAATTGACAGACATGGTCGGAAAGGTTGTAAAGGCTGTAAAGGGGGTAATGGTTATAAGGCTGTAAAGATGGAAATGATTATAAAGTTGTAAAGGTTCTAAAAGTTGTAAGGATTTTAGATTATTTGCTTATAAAATACCCACTTTAACGCTTCTAAAGCATCTATTGCCTCTATCGCCTTTTTTGGACCAAAGGATTCCAGTACAATCAGAGAGTTGCGATGGCGTCAATTTCAATTTTTAAGCCAAAATGCAGATCTCTGACCGGAATAACTGCCCTGGCCGGTTTATGCTCTCCGAAAAATCCGGAATAAACCTTATTGACATCTCCCCACAGGTTTATATCGGTAATATAGACAGTTACCTTAACTATTTTTGATTTATTACTGCCTGCAGCAACTGCTATTGCTTCAATGTTTTTCAAAGCCTGAAGAGTCTGATCCTCAATTGGTCCTGAGATTCTTTCGCCCGTTCCTGGCACAACCGGAAGCTGACCTGAAATAAATACCATACCGTTAGCGACCACTGCCTGGGAATAGTGTCCGCCGGGTTCCGGAGCTTCATGAGTAAACACCTTTTTTATTTCCATTTTACAGAGTATTAAATTTAGTCTGAAAAAAATCAGGTTCTCCTGATATCTGCGCCAAGAGCATTAAGCCTCATATCTATATTCTCGTAACCCCTGTCGATCTGTTCAATATTATGAATAATGCTTTTCCCGTCAGCCGACATGGCAGCAATAAGAAGAGCGACTCCGGCCCTGATATCCGGTGTTGACATCACTGTTCCGTGGAGCCTTATCTTCCTGTCATGACCGATAACAGTAGCCCTGTGCGGGTCGCAGAGAATGATCTGTGCTCCCATATCAATCAGCTTATCAACGAAAAAGAGACGGCTTTCAAACATTTTCTGATGAATAAGAACAGCTCCCTTTGCTTGTGTTGCAGTAACAAGGAAAACACTGAGCAGGTCAGGGGTAAGCCCGGGCCAGATAGCATCAGCAATCGTCATTATTGAGCCATCAATAAATGTCTCTATTTCATAATGTTCCTGGTGAGGTATATAAATGTCATCACCTCTTCTTTCAAGGTCAATGCCCAGCCTGCGGAATGAATCAGGTATAATTCCAAGGTTTTCGTATGATACATTTTTTATTGTGATCTCCGACCCGGTCATGGCTGCCATGCCAATGAAAGAGCCGATTTCGATCATGTCGGGAAGAATATCATGCGTGCAACCGCCAAGTGATCCGACTCCATCAATAAACAAAAGGTTAGATCCTATTCCATCAATTTTTGCGCCCATTGAAACCAGCATTCTGCATAACTGCTGGACATATGGTTCACATGCTGCGTTATAGATGGTTGTACGTCCTTTAGCCAGGACTGCTGCCATGATAATGTTAGCAGTGCCTGTCACAGATGCTTCGTCAAGATGCAAATAGGTACCTGTCAGTGAAGCTGCTTCAATTGTAAAAAACGAATCGGAAGCTTCATATTCAAATTTGGCTCCAAGTTTCTGAAAACCAATAAAATGTGTATCCAGCCTGCGGCGGCCGATCTTATCACCACCCGGTTTAGGAATAAGTGCTTTTCCAAAGCGTGCAAGAAGGGGGCCCACTATCATTATTGAACCACGCAGACTAATGCTCTTGTCCCGGAATTCCTTTGTCTGGAGATATTCAAGATTGATGTCACCGGACTGAAAAGTTATGACAGATGAGGATTCCTTTTTGATTTTTACACCGAGAGACCCGAGCAGCTCAATCAGCTTGCTGACATCCTGGATATTGGGAATATTTCTTATAGTAACTTTTTCAGATGTAAGCAGAACTGCACAGATAACCTGAAGGGCTTCATTCTTGGCTCCCTGTGGAGTTATCTCTCCTTTAAGTGATTTTCCGCCATGAACGATGAAAGTTCCCATTAATGTCTGCCGAAACTTTTTTTCTTATTGAACTGCTTATTCTGCTGTTTCCCGTGTTGTTTCCCCATAGGTTTCTTCCTTACCGGCGGCATCAGATCCCTGGCTTCCAGAATCCTTACTCCTTCAGTCATTTTCAGTTTTCCTCCCGACAATAGCAGAAGGTCACCTATAATCACCTCGTCAGCCACCTGTCCTCTGTTCCATGTGATATATGATTTTTTCATCTGGTTGACTATCAATGAGGTAAGATATTCTTTTTCCTCTCCATCCTCTTTCTCTGCAGCAGCATCAATCATAAGCTCGATAATGCGACCATAATGCAGGTATCTTATATTTCCATGCTGGTAAGGTATCTGGTTGGGCTTTTCAAAGAATTTAGCCTGCTCGGGAACAGGATACGGAGAATCTATATCCAGCTCAAAATCAGCAATAAGGGAAAGATGGTCCCAAAGCTTGTGCTTGAAATCACCAACATCACGAAGGTGCGGATTAAGATTACCCATAATCTGAATTATGGTTTTGGCTGCACGATTCCTTTCATCCCTGTCTTCAATTGTTTTGATATGATCGACCATTTTCTGCACATTTCTTCCATACTCAGGCAGTGCCATCCTCTTTCGTTGTGTATTATAGTCGTATGTCATTCTGTTTAATTTATTTACTGCAAATCTAATAATTAAAACCAATTTACGAAAGAAATATATCTGTCACGAATGATTGAAAAAATACGATTCCATATTTTTGAGCATGTATATTTCATTGTTCCATGAGGCTTGCTAACTTTGATGTTGCCTTCAGATTCAAAATGCTATGAGATCATTATTTGCGTTTCTGATATTTTTCATTCTGACAATCAGTATTCCGGCCAGGGATAACTATAAACGCAATCCATATGTTGATGTTATTCATTATGAATTCAGCATTACCCTGAATGATACCAGCAACATGATAACCGGAAACGCTGCCATTACAATAAATTTCGTCGGTCCGGTACATACTTTTGAGTTTGATCTGAAAAATATTGATACTGCAGGCAAGGGTATGAAAATTAGATCTGTTGCCTTCAACGGATCGATGATTAGATGGTCACATAAGGATAATAAGTTAAGTATTACTTCTGAATCGACAGTAAATAAGGGTTCGACAGGTATAATAACAATTAGCTATTCCGGAATTCCTGCAGATGGATTGATTATCTCACGAAACAAATATGGCAACCGTACATTTTTTGCTGACCACTGGCCTGACAGAGCTGCCAACTACCTGCCGACTGTAAATCATCCCTCCGATAAGGCAACAGTCGATTTCATAATAACGGCACCTTCTCATTATGAGGTAGTTGCAAATGGCTACCTGGTGGAGGAGAGTGATTTACCGAATGCGATGAAGCTTACTCATTGGAAAGAAGATGTTCCTCTTCCTGTAAAAGTTATGACTTTCGGGGCTGCTTCATTTGCAGTTCAGCTCGCAGGAAAAGTGGATGATACTCCTGTCTGGACGTGGGTTTTCCCTGAAAACAGGAAAGAAGGATTTTATGATTATTCTTTTGCCGTTAAGCCTCTGGCATTCTACAGTGAACTTATTGGTCCGTATGCCTATGAAAAGCTGGCAAATGTTCAGTCCAAAACAATCTTTGGCGGATTAGAGAATGCGGGTTGTATTTTTTATTCGGAAAACTCAGTTACCGGACAGGGCAAAGCCGAGAATCTTCTTGCACATGAGATAGCACATCAATGGTTTGGTAATTCTGTTACTGAAGGCGACTGGCATCATATCTGGCTGAGCGAGGGATTTGCAACTTACCTTACTTCTGTTTATATGGAGAAGAGTTATGGAAAGGAGAAACTGGATGAAAGCATGAAATCGGCCCGCGAAAGGATTCTCAGGTCATATGAAAGAACACCGGGACCGGTTATTGATACAACAATTACTGATCTTATGAGGCTCCTGAGTACAAATTCATACGAGAAAGGGGCGTGGGTTCTTCATATGCTGAGGCAGGAGCTCGGGGATGAAGTTTTCTGGAAAGGCATGAAGCTGTTCTATAAACGATACAGGGATAAAAATGCACTTACTGATGATTTCAGAAAAGCAATGGAAGAGATTAGCAATAAAAATCTTGAGAAATTCTTTTACCAGTGGTTATATATTGCCGGGCAGCCTGATCTGAAGATAACCAAAGAAGCCGGGAAAAAGAATGGTTTTTTCGATGTAATTATTGAACAAAAGCAAAACTGGTTATTCACCTTTAATCTCGACCTGGTGGTTAAAGACTCTAAAGGAATCAGAGTTATGAATGTACCTGTTAAGGATAAAATAACAAGAGTTAATTTTCAGGCTGAGCAGGAATCTGAGATTATTCCGGATCCTGATATAAAACTATTATTCCGGACTGTACAGAATTGATGCTGTAAAATTAATTATCCTCCGATAACTTTAAACAGGAGTGTTGCAAGGAATCCGCCCAGGGCAGATAAACCAGTTACCGATCCACCGATATGAAATGCCTCCGGAAGCATTGTCTCAGCAATCATGGTAAGCATTGCACCGGCTGCCATGCCATCTACAATAGCGAAAGTGAAATCTGAAACGTTCTTAAAGAATACATTTCCCAGATAAGCACATATCCCGGCCATTACCATAATGGAAGTCCACATGGCAAAAATTTTCAGATTTGACATTTTTTGTTTCCTCATGCCAACAGAGCTTGATAATGCTTCAGGAAGATTGGAAAGGAACAACCCTGCTATTAAAGATGTGCTTATGGTGCTGTTAATGATCAG
>Ga0315277_10002840_pt1 | contig 23821 bp, 29 predicted proteins | sample YL17G05_15_MG_FD_203695 | JGI IMG/M metagenome (GOLD analysis project Ga0315277, IMG submission 203695) | Sediment microbial communities from Yellowstone Lake, YNP, Wyoming, USA - YL17G05_15 | ecosystem: Environmental > Aquatic > Freshwater > Lake > Sediment | place: USA: Wyoming | collected... | reverse complement strand
CGGGGTCGGCCGTGGTCAGGTAGGTCTTCCCGTCCCCGTCGTCGATGCCCTCACAGAAGAGATAGCGGCTGCTGGCTCCCGGCGGCATATCAGAAGCCCCCCTTGCTCACGCTGCTGCCCCGGTTCCAGCCGTAGACCATCACGTCGTCTCCGTAAAGCTGCGCGTCGCGGACCTCGGTCAGGTCGACCTTGATCTCCAGCTCCACCGTGCCGGCCTGCTGGTTGAACCGCTTGTGACCGATCTTCGCGCTGTCGACCTTGCACACGATGCTCGCCTCGCCAGGCCAGGAGAAGAGGACATTGGGGGGCGCGAGCTTCCCACGCCACTTGCGACAGACCGACATCACGAACCGCTGGGCGAAGCTCAGGTAGCCCTTCTCCGTCTTCGTCCCCGCGGTGAACAGCAGGTCGAAGGTCACCTTATCGTTGACCGTCGTGATGAAGTGCCGCGGCTGGTAGGTGTTGCCGACTATCGTGAGGTCGGCGTAGGTCACGCCGATCTGCGCCTCCCACTGCAGCGGGTTGAACTGGGCTTCCAGTTGGTCCTGGTTCTCCAGGTTCATTATGTACATGCGCGGCGGCGCGGTGGCGATGGTGCTCATCAGTACCCCGAAGCCAACGAAACGTTGGGCGCGAACGAGCTGACTTCCTCTTCCCGTTGCCAGCTCGCCTGCGCCGCTCCTACCTTTTCCCGATCGAGCATGAGCGACACGTTCATCGCCTCGCGCTTGCGGATCTCGACGAGGAGGGCCTGCAGGTCAGCATGGCTCTGGTTACTCATCGCCGCGATGGCCTCCGTGGAGATTCCCTCGGTGGACGACGCGAACGGCATCGACGTGGGGCCCTCCGGTGTAAGGGGCTGCGCGATGGACATCGGGCCCACGGCGCCGGGCTCTATCCGCTCTCGTTCTCCCGCGCGGAAGCTCCCGCGCAGCTCGGTCACCGACTTCTGCCAGCCCTCCACCAAGTGACCCTTGCCGATGATGTTGAGGGGCACCTTCAGCACCGACAGACTGCCCTCGACGAGGGAGAGAAGCACACCCATGATGCCGCGCACGGCGCTGACGATAATGCTCTTGAAGCCGGCCCAGGCCCGCACCCAATTCCCGGTAAACGCCCCGGCGAAGAACTCCCCCACCCCCTTGAACATGTCGATGAGGTTGCCGAACCAGTACGCCGCGGCGAGCACGACCGACTTGATCGCCGTGAGGAACATCCTAATCGGGGCCAACATGCGCGTGGTGCTGGTGGCGACCGAACTGGCCACCTTAGCGATGATGCCCCCAAACGTCTCCCACCACTCGCCCGACTGCTTCGTCTCGTCACGCGTGAGCCCCAGCGCCGATTTGACCTCGGTGATGACCCCGGCGAGGATCTTGAACGCGCCGACCCCCTCCAGGAAGGCGCGCTTCATCTCGGGCCATTCCGCGCGCAGGGTCGTGACGAAGCCCGCGAGCTGCTCGAAGGCGATCGTCAGGGACTTGGCCCCCACGCCCGCGATGGAGGCAAGGATGCTCCCCGTCTTGCTGCCGGCGGCGCCGAACTGATCGAACGCGGCCGCGTTCGCCTTGACGTCGTTCGCAGCCTTGAGCCCGAATGCTCCGGCGAGGACGTTCCAGGCCTCGCCGAGCCGGGCGAACACCGGCTCCAGCTTCTCGGTGGCCGAGAGGAACGCGTCCCACATGCCGGAGAGGAAGTTCTTGATGCGGTTCCCCCACAGCCACACCTTGCGCACGAACCCGAGCACGCCGGCGTTCTCGTCGGAGGTGAGCGACTTGAAGGTCTTCTCGTCGATCCAACCGCGGCTAACCAGTTGGGAGAGCGCCGAAAAGGCGAGCTTCACCTTTCCGAACATCTCGGTCACTGAGTCACCCACGCCGCCAAGGTTCTTCTTCCAAGCAAAGTAGAGCGCCGCCCCCAGCAGGATCAGGGGTCCGCCGACCAGCATAACCTTCCCCATCGTCAAGGCGATCCCACCCAGGCCGGCTGTCACCATCGGCATGACGGCGGCCAGGATCTTGAAGATGCCATCAAGCGCGAGCAGGGTCCCAACGAGGATCGCGGCCTTCGCCGTCACGTCCTTGATCGGCTCGGGGATCTCGCGGATGAACTGCCCGACCTTCGCCAGCCCGGCCGCGATCTGCTTGAGGATCGGCAGGAATATCTTCTCGAGCGGCTGCCCGACGATGGAGACCAGGGTCGACAGCTTGGTGGTCACGTTCCGCACCTGGACGTCGAAGTCCTCGCGGAGCTTCTTCCGCATCCCCTCGGCGGCCCCGCCGGAGTGCTCCATCATCTGGCGGTAGTAGTCGATGGCCTCGGCCCCCTTGACCGTCTCCCCGGTCGTGGTCGTGATCCCCTTGCGCAGGGTGTCCATGATCACGCTCATGCCGCCCACCCCGCGGGGGCCGAACACCTTGGACATGTTCTCGGCCAGCTTCGCCTCGCTGAGCCCCGCAGTCTTCTTGGCGATGTCCCCGAGCACATCGATGACCGGGCGCATCTTGCCGCCGGCCTCGAGCGGGACGTTGAACGCGGCCTGCATGCGCTTGTGCATCCCCGGGCTGGCGAGCTGCATCATCGCCATGTTGACCGAGCGAATGGCCTGGCTCGTCTCGGGCACGCCGGCACGGGTCAGGCCCAACGTGATCAGCGTGTCGTCGAAGCTCGCCTTGGCCGCCTGCGCCCCCAGGCCGACGCCGCGAAGCAGCTCGGGGATCTCCTCGACCGGGACCTTGAACGCCTGCATGCCGACGGTCATCTTGTCGACGGTGATCCCCGCCTCGTCCGCCCCGATCTTGAACTGGCGCATGAGCATCGCCAGGGTCTTCGCGGCCTCGGGCTTGGACAGCTTGCCGAACGAGACCGAGGCCAGGGCGAGCGCGGGCTGGAGGGCGGTCATCGCGTCGTTGGCGTTCAGCCCCCACTTCGTGAACGTCTCCATCGTCTCGCCCGCTTCGAGGGCGCTGACGGCGGTCCCCTTCAGAGCGGCGTCCAGGGCGACGTCGCGCATCTTCTCCATCTGGTGCTCGGTCATGCCGGTGCGCAGGCCGGCGTGCTCGATGGTGTCGCTGAACTCCGCCGCCTTCTCCGCCATCTTGAACAGGCCGCCCAGGGGTCCGCCCTCGATCGCCAGCTCCATGACGCCCATCTTGAGCCGCGCCATGGCCTCGCCGATGCCCTGCCCGGCATGATCGGCGGCCTTCTCCATCTTGTCGAAGCCATGCTCGACCTTGCTCATGGCCGAGGAGGCTTCGTCCTTCGCGCTGATGGTGAACCCTAGACCCAGGTCGGTGATCGCCACGCGTGACTCCTAGCTCCACATGGTACACCGACCCCGCCCTGGCGGGAAGGGGTCAGCCCCCGCGCCCGTGCCCGTGCCGGATCGACCGGGCCTCTTCCTCGCGTTGATGGATCAGGCGGTCGAGCCACCAACGGATGCGCTCGACGTCCATGCCGTCGATCTCGTCGAGCGTGATGTGGAGCCCGGAGCCCCCGTGCTGGTGGTACTTGAGGAGGAACGCTAGCTCGTCGTACTCGCGCTCCCCGCCGAAGAGTCCCCCGAGGGCGGGGCCTTTCGCGCCCTCTTGAACCAGCTCTCGCCGAAAGGGAGGTCGATGTGGATCAGCCCCTTGCAGAACTTGCACTGCACGTCGATGCCGGTCACGGGCCCGGGGTCGGTCTCGAGCAGGTGCTCCTGGAAGTCGGTGATGTCGGGCGCGGGCATGCCGTTCAGCCACTCGATGCGGTCCAGCCGCGCCAGCGGGTTCCCCTCGACCTCGACCAGCCGCTCCGCCATCGCGGCCAGGACGCGGTTGTCGTCGTCCTCGCCGTACCGCTCGAGGTGCCCCGCCGCCTCGCGCTCGTCCGCCCAGGTCATCAATCGGTAAGCGACGGGCACGCCCCCAAACATGTAGGGGACGCGGTTCCCGTCCATGAAGGCGCGCCGCAGGTAGGGGGTCAGCACGCGGACCTTCAGGTCGTCGAGCTGGACCGACCAGGCGGTGCTGTCGGGATGGTCTTGCCGGCACGAGCGGTTCGCGCACTGGAAGGTGAAGTCGTAGGGGCTGCCCCAGCCGAGCTTCCTGATCTCGATGAAGGCGAACATTAAGTCCCCGGTCAGGACCTTCGACCAGTCCGGGGGCGGGACCTTGCCCGCGGCGTCGGTCCCCGACTTGCCGTAGGGCCCCGGATCGACGGTCGCGAGCCAGCAGCCCTTGAGGATGTCGGTGAAGGTTTGCCCGGTGCGCGCGAGCTTGCGGTTGCCGAACAACTTCAGCTCCGCGCCGGTCAGCGTGCGGATCTCCCCCTGCAGCCCGGACGGACAGGTGATCACTTTTGACATGGTACGATTCCCCTTTCCCGGCGCCCAGGCGAGGCGCCGTCAAGCGTGGCTAGAAGGTGATGCGCTCCGCCCACTTGTAGTGGATGGTGACGCGTTCGATGGCGTGCTTCCCCCCCTCGGAGTCGAACCCGCCCGAGGTCGGCTCGAACTTGGGCGCGAAGGCCTCGTGAAAGACCCAGCCGAACTTCGGCACGCCCTCGTGGTCAAGCTGCTGGACGGTGACCTCCCGCTTGTACTTCTCCTCGTTGAGCCCGCGCGTGGCGGCCGCGTTCGAGCACAGGAGGAACCAGTCGTAGAGGTCGGTCGAGTCGGTCACGCCGCGCTCCAGCGTGGCCGGGTTCACTTTCTGCTTGCCCACGAACTGCGATGCGGGCACGACCGAGGCGCCCTCGTAGTGCTCGGCGACCTCCGCCTCGAGCCCCGCCCAGTCCATCTTCGAGAAGTCGGCTGAGCCGACCCCGGGGATGAGCACGCGGAAGTTGCGCGAGCTGTAGAAGGTCTTGGGCTGTCCGGTGATTGCCATGTGCGTTCTCCTTGGCGGCGTCCCCGCCGGCTAGCCCTGCGCCGCCGCGGCGTCGTAGGCGCGGGTGTCTTGGCTGATCTCCACCTCCCCGAAGATGGCGGGGGCGTTGGTCGCGATGCCGACGCGACCCTTGATCTTGTTCGAGCGAATGACGGCGGGCGTGTTGAGCCCGACGCCGAAGTCCACGAAGAAGGCGAGCGCCGGGTCCAGCGAGATGAAGCAGCCCTTATCGCACTCCTGCTTGAGGAACGCCCACACGGTCGACCGGCACTCCTCGCGGAGCCGGTCGTTGTTGTCGCGGTGGCGGGCCACCTGCAGGCCGTCCTCCATGGACTTCTCGACGTAGATGGCACCCCGGGCCTCGCCCACGGTCGGCCAGTGCTTCCCGGCCTTGAAGCCGTACTCGCCGTCGACGTAGTAGCCCGTGCGGCGGTCCTTGCGGAGCGGGTTGATCCGGTGCGGGAACACGTAGTCCCGCGTCTCCTTCTGCCGGACCGCGTGCGGCTGCGTGAGCGCGTCGTCCTCGCCCTCGAAGCCGACCACCCCGCGGAGCGGGTAGCTGATGCCGGCCGGCTGCGTGAACTTGCCCTGTTGCGAGGCCGCCGCCACGCGGCAGTAGAAGCCCGCGAACCCCGCCGAGTAGGCGGTGGCGACGGTGAGCCCGGTCCCGTAGATGCTGGTGGACGGGTTGGTGATGCGCGGGCGCGGCCAGTACATGGTCGCCTTCTGCGTGGTCCCCGCCAGGGCCGCGGTCGTCTCCAGGTAGGTGACGATGGCCGCCTTGTCGTACATCGAGGGCGGGTCGAGGATCGTGAAGCACTTGCCGCCGCGCGTCGCCTCGCAGTAGTTGACCATCGCGGTGTGCACCGCAGCGGTCGCCCGGTTCGGCACCACGAGCAGGTCCAGGCCTTCGACCGAGTCGAGCGCGTAGAGGCCCGTCTTGGCCGAGGAGTCGCCGGTGTAGTCGGCGTCCACGATCCCGACGAGGCCGTCCAGGCCGCCCGTCATGTAGGCCGACAGGACGTTCTTCGGGCGCTGCTGCGCCGGGGTCAGGCCCGCGTCGAGGTCGGTGACCTTGACCAGGCTGGAGCCGGTGCCGTCCATGTTGACGACCGTCTCGACGTAGTTGACCGCGTCGGCGTCGTCCATGGAGAGGTTCTGGAAGACCTCGACCGCGACCCCGAGCACCTCGACCTGGAGGCCGAAGTGGGCCGCGTTGCCGTCGGTCGCGTCGACCACCCGGATCTTGATCCCGTTGGCGTAGGTGCCGTGGGTCTTCCCGTCCACCTTGAGGGTGGGGAGGGCCACGGTGCCGACGTCGGTCGTGTTGAGGGTGAGGGTCGCCGCGGCGCTGGTCGTGACGCTCCCCGAGTAGTGGGTGACGCGGCTGAACCAGCACTCCTTCGCCCCGTCGCCGACCTCGGAGAAGAAGTTCCAGGCGGCGAGCGCGAGGTCCGCGTTGGCGGTGAAGCCCCCGAAGATCCGCTTGTACTCGTCCCAGCTCTGCACGAGCATGGGCTGGTTGATCGGGCCGCGCTCGGAGACGCCAACCAGGCCCACGATGTCGACCGTGCGCCCGGTGATCGACGGGATGCCCGGGTCCGCCTCGCGGACTTGGAAGTCACTGGATGAGAACGTGCTCATGGTCTACGCTCCTTGCCCCCGGCTGCGCCGGGCGAGACGGTGCGGGTTGAAACGATGGCGCCACGCTTCAGCGCGGACTTGACGTCGGCGGCCTCGAGCACTGCGTCGGGCAGCCCCCGCAGCTCCCCCTGCGAGAACAACGTGATGGCCTTCGGGGCCAGCTTCTCGATGGTCCGCGTCGCCGCCGTCTGGGTCGCCGAGACGTACCCGGGGACGAACAGCGGGGCCGGCTCACACTCACAGCGCCCCAGCGCCCGGCAGTAGCCGTCGTGGTCGAGCTGCAGCGGCAGCGGTTGCCTCGTGCGGTTCTTGAGCGTCACCGGCATCAGCAGTCCCCCAGGTGTTCGAGTTGGGTCTCCACGGTCTCCGCGATGGCGCCCGTGCCGATGATGCCGTCACCGGCAACGCCGGCCAGGCTCTCCACGCCGAACCCGTAGATGACGAAGCGCCCCGCCGCGGAGCGCAGGTTGTTGAGGTTGGGCGTCGAGGTCGTCGCTAGCTCCCCGTCCAGCGCCCAGCGCATCTCGTACTTGACCTGACCGAGCGCGAGGTTCGCGGGGTCGCGGTCCATGTAGATCCACGGGTTCCGCCGGAAGAACTCGATGGTCTGCGCCATCAGGTTAAGCAGCTCGACGTCGTCGTTGGTGGCGATGACCAAGGTGAACTCGACGTCCACCGTGTAGGCGAACTGGTGGCGCAGGGTCTCGAGCCCCACCTGCGTGATGGGGTTGTCCCAGCTCCACCGCACCCCGTCACGAAACAGGCGCGGGCCGATGAGGCTGATCGAGGGCAACTTCGCGCTCCCGGTTAGCTCCTTCACCGCGCTCTCGTCATCCGACCAGTCGGTCTCGACCGTCTTGACGGTCTCCTCGCAGACCTGCCGGCGCAGCTCGAGGATGAGCAGCCGCACCAGGCGGGTGAAGTCGGCCTCGCTCGTGAGAGCGGGCAAGAAGTAGGTGTAGCCCCCGACCCGGGTCACGGTCTCGCCCGGGATGGGCACGCCGTCGTCGTCCAGGTTCGTCACGACCACGTCAGCAGCCAGGGGGGTCGAGCCAGCCCCGTGGTCCCCGATGGGGGAGCGCAGGGACAGGAGGGTCGCGTCGACGACCTCGACCGCGGTGGCCGCACGCCCCCCGAAGGTCACCGCGACCGTGGGATCCGGGGGCGGCACTACCCCGGTCGCCGGAGGCGCCGGGGAGACGCGGAAGCCCGTGCCCGTGACCTCCACGTAGGACCGCCCGGCGGTGGGTCCGCGGCTGGGCGACAACGACGTGATGGTCGGGACGGCCATGTCAGCGTTCCTGAGTGTCGACTACCCGGCAGGCTATGTCAAGATGGTCGACGGTCACTTGATGCCGACCTGCGGTGGAAGAAGCCGTCGGAGTCGCGCCAGGAACCGCTCCCGGGCGACGGTGGCGTTGCCGTAGAGAAGCTGAAAGGTCGGGCGCAGGAACGGGCGCGCGGGGATGCGCAACGTGTACGCGCCACCCCCCGCGCTCCCCGTCTTGGGACTGCCGGTCAACCCCGCCTCCCGCATGAGCCACATCACGTAGCGGCGCTGGCGCTCGCTCTTGTAGGGGATGACGGTGGGCCCGGCCCCGTACTCGTGGATCGTGCCCAGGTTCGCCAGGTCCTTCCCGTTCTTGCTCCGGGCCGTCCGCAGGAGGCCGACGAACGCCGTGCCCCCCTCAACCACGCTGGTGATGGCGTTAAGCAATTCGCCCGTGACGATGAGCGCCTTGGACCCCCCGAACTTGGGACTCTTTCCCCCGGCACCGCCGACCTCGCGGGCCTTGAGGGTGGTCGCCGCCAGGGGGGTGAACGCCACGCCCCCGGGGGCCTGGGCCACGATGCCCCGCTTGACCTCGCCCATCGCAAACAGCCCCTCCTGGGCGAGGGCCGCGTCGAGTGCCCCCTTCAGCTCCTTGGGCACGGACATGAGAAGCTGCGCGACGAGCTTGTGGTTCCCCGTCTTGGTGATGGCGTTGGCGGCCACGCTAACCGCTCCGCGGCCCGTGCTCGCGAGTGTCGAACCGCACCTGCAGCAGGTTGCGGGACTCGCCGATGCCGAAAGCGACCGGGCGGGCCTCGACCGCGAACATGTTCATGGCCGCGATGTCCTGGATCAAGATCCCGCGGCGGTTGCGGTAGGCGGTGAGCTGGGCGTCGACGCGGATGCGCGCAACCCCGGTCACGGCGTCGACCATGCCGACCCGCACCAGGTCCTTGAAGTGGAAGACCAAGTTGACGAGGTGCTGCAGCTCGTTGCCGTTGATGAGCGCGGCCAGGTCGTCATACTGCTCGTTGCTGACCTGCGCCTTGAGGGTGACCGTCGTGTATTGCTTGACGCTGGTCCCCTCCCAGGTCCCGTCGGGGACGCGCCGGGTCACGCGGAACACCGGGTCGTAGCCCGAGTCGAGCACCGTGGTGCTGCCCACCGTCACCGGGGCGATGGTCGCCTCCGGGTCGAGCAGCTTGAGATCAACCCGAAACCAACTGAGCAGGCGGCCGCGCGCCACGGCTAGATCCCCCGCACCATCGGGCCGCGGGCGTAGGAGGACAGGATGCGATCTATCTCCGGGTCGCCCGTGAACATTCCGACCTCGAGCGGCTGGAGGGTGCGGCTCTGCTTGTCGGTGGTCTCCCCGGTGTAGCGGTGCCGCTGGCGCCGATCCTCGCGCTCGTCGTGGTCAGTCATCTGCGGCAGCTCGCGGATGACCATCAGCTTGCAGCAATGCCGGATCAGGTCCGGCGTCTTGCCGATGGCCGAGCCGTCCCAGTCGGTGTAGCCGAACAGGCCAACGACCTCGACGTTCTGCTGGCCGTAGGGGAAGAAGGCGCCGAGACGCGCGCTCCAGCTCGACCAGTAGGTCCCGGTCCAGAACTCCCCGTAGCTGTGCCGGAACTCGATCTTGGGGTTGTCCCGGTCGTCCGGCATCGTCATGCGCGATTGCAGGTGCCGGTTGTAGACCACGATGTCGGAGGGCTGCTGGGCCACGCCCTCGACCGCGACGCTCTCGACCGCGACGATGGGATGGTCGAGGAACAGCTTGCGCGCGTTGCGCCCGTTCATCAAGAGCGCCTGGTAGCGCGGCTCGAACCAGCGCCCGGTGTACCGCTCGATCATGCGGCTGCACTGCGCGATGATCATCCCGACCCGGGTGTCGTCGTATTCGGTCTCGAGCAGGCCCTCGGCCCGCAAGTCGCTGACGAGGCAGTAGCCGTCCCGGGCCACGGCCGCGACCTCTGGGGTAGCCACCTCGAACTCCCGGTCGGCGACCTGCACGGCCGCCCCGGGGACCGGCGTGGTGCACCAGGTGCGCGCGAAGTGCCGGCCGACCGGCTCGGCCGCCGAGGGACTCCAGGGCAAGATGTAACGCCCCACACCAAGCGCGCAGGCCTCTAGGTCAACGGGGACCGACGCGGTTGGCAGCGTCGGATAGACCTGGACGGGCGCCGCGCGCTTGGCGGGGGTCGAGGCGTCGAAAACGGCGAAGGACAGGGCGGTCACGTCCTGCAGGTAGCCGGGCGGGATGCTCTGCTCCCCCGAGGCGAGGGCGCTCGCAGCGTTGGCGCTGGCGTACGCGAAGTCGAGGGCCGGGTTGTCCAGGGTGACGGCTTGTCCCCGAGGCACGACGATCACGGTGAGGCCCTCCTATCCAAAAGCCCCGCCGCAGTCGAGACCGCTTCGCCCTCCTCGGGGGGAGCAAGGAAGACGGGGCGGGCGGGGCCGCGCCCCACCTGAACCTACTTCGGCCCCGCCTCCCCACGCGCGGACGCGCCGCGCTTCTTCCCCTTGGCCGCCGCCATTGGCGGCGAGGGCGGGACCGCTGAAGCCGCCGCCACCACCGGAACGTCCACCACCGGCGGGGCCGGGGGCGGGACAGGCGGCGCAGGCGGCGCGAGATCAGCGGAGGTCAAGTCGGCTCCGCCGGACACCTTGATCGGGGTCTCTGCCGGGGTGCGCTTCTCCTCCTCCCGCTGCCGGCGCTCCTCGTGCTCCATCGCGACGGCGGAGCCGCGCGACATGACGTCGAAGGCCATGGGCGAGTTCGGGTTTAGCTCGTGCTCACGGACAAGGGCCAACTCGGCCGCGATGCTGTCGGCGACCTCGTACCAGCGGTCATGCTCGTACTTCTGGCCGCGGTGCGTGTGGTCCTGCTTGACGTGTCCCCTGGACGGATCGTGCTTCTTGAGGCGTGCCAACATCATGGCGGTGTTCTCCCCCGGGGGTCAGGCGGCCCCCGCATGAGCCCCGGCCTACAGCCAGGACTTGTTCGTGGTGCCCTTGAGCGTCTTCGTCCGGTAGCTGTTCTGCTGGGTCTGGGCCAGCGTGGTGCCGCTGTCGCGCGACATGTGCAGCAGCGCGACGTCGCACCACTTGTTCCCCGAGCCCACCGCCGCCTGGACGGCCGCGTCGGTCGGGGCGACCTCGCTCCCCGTGGCCGCCGCGACACCGAACACCACCTGGAGGCTGATGGTCGTGCCGACCAGCTTCGCCACCAGGCGGGCGTAGACGCTCTGGCTGACGTTCACGATCCAGGTGCCCGAGAGCACGTCGAAGTCGGCCTGAATGTCGTACTGCTTCCAGTACCCACCCAGCGCGACCTCGCCCACCGACAGGTTGATGTTCCAGTCGATGTTCCCCGTCCCCGAGGACTGGGTCGACGCGTTCGTCGGGGCGTAGGCGAGGAGCCCGAGGACCGCGTGGTCGTCGGCGACGTCCTGGAGCGTCTGCATGAGGGAGGGCATCTGCCCGCCCCCCGCGGGGTTCAGCGGTGACCCGCCGGACCCGAAGTCCTTGTTGATGGTCGTCATCGGGACCTTCCCTTCCGGCGCTCGGCGCCTAGCGGCTCCAAACGATCCACTCGAACCGGATGGCGCTCAGGTCCGTTCCCGCGGCCACTTCGGCGTCCGGGTTCCCGGTGCTGGACTTCCACACCTGGATCTTGTCGTGCGCCCGGTCATAGGTCACATGATACCAGGTCGTGACCGCCGCGCCCGACGAATGGACGAGCTGCCCGCTGTTCTCCGCGGCGACGATCTCGCGGTTGTCCTTCGTCTTGAGCCGCAAGGCCGCGAGCAGGCCCGTGGTCCCGCCGGTCGCGTAGTCCGCGTCGCCGGGCATGGTGATGAGGTCGTACGGGACCGGGGTCGCCTGGTCGCCGCTGTGCGAGACCCTCGTGATGGTTCCGAGGGCACTGGTTGCTCCGCCAGCCATCTCTTTTCTCCTTGCAGCGCCCCGGGGCCACGAGGCCGCGGGGCGGGTTGCTCAACGTTCGAGGGTGGACACCGCGTCCACTCCCGCGGGGCCGCGCTAGGCGACCTTGATGTTCGTCGCCTTGACGGCGGCGTCCTCGTTCGCCCACTTCGCGTCGAGACGCATGCTCGCCACGATGTAGGTCTTGCCGGCGGTCGCCCGACGCTCGACCTCGAACCGGATCTCCCGCCAGATGCCGATGGTGAAGTTCTTCGGGTTCGAGAGCAGGCAGTCCGTGCAGTGCGTCCCGGTGCCGATGTTCTCGGGCATCATGGGGACCGCGATGACCGGGATGCCCGCGTAGGGCACCGGCACGTTGTCGCGCAGCCAGACGTCGCCGCCCGGGGTGGCACGGTCCGCGAGCGAGTCGCGGTAGTCGATCTCGGCCTGCACCGAGGTGAGGAAGCGCAGGTCGGGACGATCGCGGAGGTACTGGCTCGGGAGCGCCTTCAGCATGTCGCGGAAGAGGCCCTTCGTGATCTTCGCGTCGAGCCAGTCGACGGTGTGACTGCCCGTCTGCACCAGCAGGCCGTCGAGCAGCGCCAGGTATGCGTCGGCGCTGGTCACGTCGCCCTGGATGAACAGCTCGTCCAGGTCGCGGGCCGCGGCGACGCCGAGGTTCCGCATGATGTGCTGCTGGAGCGCACGCTGCTCGATGTTGTCCTCGAGCACCTCATCGGAGAGGTTGCACTGCGCCTTGAGCAGCTTCGCCGTGAGGATGGTCTTCCCCAGGTCCGGCTTGCTGCGGTCGGCGAGCTTCAGCTCCTCGCCCTCGGCGCCGCTCCGCATCACCCTCGACCCGAACTTGATCTTGTCGATGTACTGGGTGTGCGACTTCATCGGCATCACGGTCGCGAGCCCCATGAGGATGCCCGCCTTGATCACGATGTCGAGGAACTCCTTCGCGAACGCCGGCTGCAGGTAGCCGCCCGATGCGCTGAGGTCGGCCACCGCGACGTCCGCCTTCTGGATCAGGCTGCGGTTGTCTGTGATGCTCATCTCGGTTTTCCTTTCGTTCCCGGCCGGTGGCCGATTACCGCTTCCCAGCGAGGCGCTGGAAGTGTGAGTTGTCCAGGGGCGGCGCCAGGTCCGGCAGCCCCAACGACCCGACCTCGACCCCGTCGAAGGGGTTCGCGCCGCCCGTCGGCGCGCTGGAGGTTTCGGGCACCATCGAATGGGACACGCCGGAGGCGTTCGCCATCTTGGCGAGCTGCGCAGCCTGCGCTTTGATCGCGGAATCGAGCCGCTTCATCTCCTCGCTCATCTCCGGCTTGGTCTGCGCCGCGGGGTGCGGGGCGACCTGCGGGGTCTCCGCCAGCACCGGGGTGCCGAGGGCGGGGGCCGCCGCGCCCGGCTTCGTGGCCGGCGCCTCGGGCGTGCCCACCGCATCCAGCGCCTTGTCCGTGGGGACGGTCGGGTGCTGGAGCGGCTCCTCGGGAGCCACGGCCTGCGCGCCACCGCGCATCTCTTCCGGCTCGGCCTCGGCCTCGGGCGGCTCCTTCGCCTTCTCGCCTTCCTCGCCCGCGATGACCGCGTCGAGGAGGGCATGCATGATCTCCGCCATCGAGTCCTTCAGCTTGTTGAGCTTCATCTTCGAGAGCTTGTTCGCCTTGTCGACCGGGACGGCCACGCCCTTGACGGCGGGGGCCGGGACGGCACTGGGGACCGCGCTGCCGGTGGTGTCGGCGGGGGTCGCCGGCGCGGGTTGCTGCACGTTGGGCTCGTTCATGGTCTCCTCCGGGGCGGTCAGCCCGCATTGCGACGGTAGCATGTGAAGGTCGTCGGCGACCTCGTTGATCTTGTCCACCAGGTCGGTCGGGGTGACCGGCTCGGTGCCCTCGGGGGCCTCGGCGATGCCCTTGACCTCAGCGAGGACCTCGGTCAACTCCTGCATCGCCTTGACGAGGCCCTCGGTCAGGGCCGACTTCGCCGACATCGCGAGCGCGGGCACGGTCGCGGCCGCGCCGCCGGCCGACGTGTTCTGCGGGCCGGGCTGCGCAATGGCGGGGGTGTCGGCAGGCTGCGGACCGAACGGGGGCGGGGGCACAGTGTCGTACGGCGGTGCCTTCGCCACGGGGACCGCGCGCTTCACGATCAAGAACCGCTTCCGGTTCGCGGCGCGATCCACCAGCGACACCTCGTGGACCTTGATCTCGCTCAGCCGCGCCTTCGCCTTGACCTGCTCGCTCGTCGCTTTCGTCAGCATGTCCCGCTCAGTGTCTTAGTTTCAGAAACCTATGTCAAGACCCGTCCACGCCTTTTCCGCGTCACAGGTTCGCGCGGTCCAGCTTGGCGTAGTAGAAGGGGTCCTCCGCGAGGTGGTCGAGCACGATCCGCCCGATGGTGTCGAGGTCGTGCCCCGCCGTCGCCCAGTGCTCCATCTCAACGCCCAGCCCCAGGCGGAACTGCTCCGCGTCGATCGCGTCCCAGTCAACGCCGAGGCGGTCGCCGACCGCCCGCGCCTGCTCGGGGGTGAACTTCTGCTCGGCCCCCTGCATCTGCCGGGGCATCGGGTTCAGCGTGGGCTCGCCCGTGGCGATCTCGGCCGCGTTGGGGAACTCGACCGGGCGCCGCACGGCGGAGCCACCGATGCTCAGGCCCGTCAACTCGCCCGCCTTGATCGCCCGCCACAGGCCCAGGTCGTCGACGTGGATGCCGAGGAGCCAGGTCCCCTGCTTGATGTAGTATTCGCCGACCTGGAAGTCGACGGGCGCCACGTAGCTCTCGACCACGCGCGTCTGCGGGCCCGCCCCCTCGCGGTGCATGACGCCTACGGTCTGATACTCCTCCATGAAGCGGTGGGCCGCCCGACGCACCTCCTCCGCGGAGTAGACGTCGCCCTGGGAGTCGACCTCCTCGGGCACGAGGACGACTCCGAGCACGTACTGCTCGTCCTCGCCCTTCACGATGGGGATGCGCTTCTCGAGGTCAGGCCGCATCGCCGGCCTGCGTGGGGATCTTGTCCGGGTCGGTGGAGGGGTAGCGGACGGCGGAGCCTCCGATAGAGAGCCCGGTCAGCTCGCCCGCCTTGACCGCCTTCCACACGGCGTCGTCGGTGACGTGCAGGCCGAGGAGCCAGGTGCCCTTCTTGATCGCGTTGTCCCCGACCTGGAAGTCGGCGGGGGCGACGAAGCTCTCGACGATCCGCACCTGCTCGGCCTTCTCCCGGTGCATCAGCCCCACGGTCTGGTACTCCTCCATGAAGCGGTGCGCGGCCTGCTTGACCTCGACGTCGGAGTAGATGTCCCCCTGCGAGTCGACCTCCTCGGGGACCAGCACCACGCCGAGCGCGTAGCGTTCCTCATCGGCCTTGATCAGCGGGACGACCTTCGCGACGTTCTCGCCGCTCGTCTGCTTCGCCACCTCGCCCGCGAGCGGGGGGGCGGGGTTGCCGACCACGGAGGCGCCGCAGCGCGCACACCACCAGACCTCGGCGGCCTCGGCCTTCGTCATCGCGCTGCCGCAGTAATAGCAGGCGGCATCGCCGTCGCGCTTCTTCAGGCGACCGATGACCGCCTTGACGCCGGGTTTGAGCGTGATGGTCCGCATGCTCCCCTCGGCGAACGTGCCCGGCTCCTTCTGCCGCAGCCGGTAGGAGTCCTCGGTCTCGTCGACCTCCGGGGCCTTAAAGTCGTGGTCGCGCGCCCAGGCCTTCGCGTCGGCGACCGACTTGAACTTGTCCTTGTCGAAGATGAGCGTCTGGATCGTCGTGGGGTCAGCCTTCTCCGCTGCGGCCGGCGGGACGACGGAGAACGGGTCCTCCATGCTGAGGCTCATGCGGATCGGGATGAGCACTGAGTTCCCCTTGAGCAAGGCGGCTCCCTGGTCGTCCATCGGTCACCTCCCGAAGAAGACGTCGGCGAAGCCGTCGCCGATCTTCCCCGTGGCGTGGACGCCGATCACTTCCAGCTCCTCCACCAGCGCGGTCAGGTGGCGGGCCGCGATCTCCTTGGCCTTCAGCCCGGCGTCGGAGGTGATGTGGACGCAACCGCCGTCGCTCACCATGACCGCCGCCTTCGCGACCTCGGCGCGCCCGCCCGTCCGCGTCTCGATGTACGCCTCGGGCCGGCGCCGGTCGAGGAACTCGGGGCTGTTGAGGTCGGCGGGCCACGCCTGGTCGGGCAGGGGATCTGCCTTCGCAACGGCGGTGGGCCAGGCGAGGACGTTCTTGGTGATGCCCGCGTCCTTGAGCAGCGCAAGCAGGCTCTTGGTTGTCACGGCCAGCTCGGAGAGCTTGGCCGCCTCGACCGGGTCGGCCGGCTTCGCCAGCGCGTCGAGCGCCTTGTCGACCGTGTCGACGTACTCGGCCGGGGTCATCAGGTTCTCAAGTGTTACCTGCATCGCTGCCTCCCTCGTTCGCGCCTGGGTCGTCCGTGAGCCAGGTCGCCCTATCATCGGGCTTGTAGTCTTTGCCGTCAAGAAGGGACTCGAGCGCCTCGGTCAGCTTGTCGACCACCTTGTCCGCGGGCCAGCCCTTCTCGTAGGCCAGCTCCGTCGCCACCTTGCCCGCCAGCTCGATCCGGCGCTGCACCTCCGCCCGGGTCAGCACGATCATGGGGCGCGTCGCCAGGCTGCGCTGCACGGCCCGCTGGACGCCGGCGGCCAGGATGTCGTTCGTCTCGCGCGCGTCGAAGAAGATGCCCACGTCAGTCCTCCATGGTGATGAACGAGCGGCAGTGACCGTGCAGGGGGGGAACCGTGATCCCCGCCGCCGCCATGTCCTCGTTGCTCATGCGGGCCTTGAACTCCCCCGCCTCGTCCTTCCGCCCCATCGCGGAGGCGGTCACGTCGGCGACGTAGTGCCGCCGGTCCCCCTTCTTGTAGTAGAGCACCGGGTTCCCGTCCTCGTCCTTGCCCTCGGAGATCCAAGGCTGCGAGTTGACCACGTCCTCCGGGTCGGTCAGCTCCGCGGTGCGGGTGAGCGTGTCCGCCGCCGACTCGACGCTCCAGGTGGTCCCGTTCAGCATGCGGCAGACGTTGCTGGTGCGTTCGTCCATCACCGCGTTGAAGCGGTAGGTCTGGACCCGCGCCTCCTGCAGCGCGGCCACCTGCGCGGCGGCCCGCGCGCGCCCGGAGAACGACGAGGAGATCATGCGCCAATAGGAGAGCGAGCGGTCGATGCCCCGCGCGACCGACAGCGCCTCCAGGTCCGCGGCGATGTCCGTGCGCCCGAGCCCCTGCTCTAACCCCTTCGACACGATGTCGCGCGCCCCCTCGCTGAACTCTTCGACGCGCCGGCCGTAGGCATCACGCGCGAAAAGGGTCTGCATCGAGGAAGCGTTCTCGGCGACCCGCTTGTCCACCAGGGTGAGCGACGTGTCGATGTCGAGCTTGAAGGAGCGGACCGAAGCCTTCTTCGTGTCCTTGACCAACTTCGGCGCCTCGAGCCGGAAGACCTCGGAGACCTTGGGCAGCGCCTCCTGGCCGGCACGCTTGTAGACGTAGGACGCGGCGCGGATGACCTCGGCGCGCTTAGCCGCCGATAGGTTCGCCCAGTCGACGTCTAGCTCGTGGAGGACCTCGGTGCGGGCCTGCGCCTCGGTCAAGCGCGTGACCCGGTTGAGTCGGCGCGCGGTGCGCTCCACGACCACGAGGAATTGGCGCGGGTTGAGGATGTTGATCGCCTTCTCGACCAGCTCCTCGCGCCCGAGCGCGGTCAGCATGTCCTCGGCGGCGTCAGCCGCGTCGAGCAGTTGGGACAGGTGCGCGTTGCTCACTGGAACTCCCCCCCTTCGATCTCGATGATGCGCAGGCAACCGTCGCATGGGAACCGCGCGGACGTCAAGCAGCCACCGACCTCGACCACCACGACGTCCATCACGGGCGAGGCGAAGGTGACGCGCCCGCAACTCGGGCACGCAACGACGTAGCCGAACAGCGGGCGCCGTACGTCAAGCGGGACGCGCTTCGCCTGCCCCCGCACCATGTTCGCGCGGCACGCCTCAATCTGGAGCTGCTCGACCCGCGGCATCAGTCAACCCCGAACGGGTCCCACGGGGCGGACTCGTAGCCCGCGATGATGGCGCGGGCCTCGGCATCCGGTCGCTCCCGGTGATCGCACATCCCGCCGTTGACGCCGCAGTGCAGGTTCGGCCCGTCGCGCTCCCCGGCGTACGGGCACCACTCCCCGAACGCCACGCGCTGCTCCTCCGTCCAGGGCACGTTCCCGCGCGGCTGCCGGCGGAGCAGCGCCCAGACCGCGTGGCAGCAACGGAAGGACAGCCGCCGCCGCCCCTCGTGCAGGTGCAGGGCCACGCGCGCGGCCGCGTCCATGTAGAACGAGACGCCGAGCCGCGCGCTGAACTCCCAATCCTCCAGCGCCATGGCGCCGTCGAACCGCTCCTCGTGCCCCCCGACCGCGAGCGCCCGCTCCCGGGGGTAGGAGAGGATGCCCCCCGCGAGCGACTGCGGCTGCACGAGCTGATGCCGCGGGGGCGGCTCCCGCGCGGCCGGGTAGCAGACCACGGACAGGTAGCGCTGGCTCTGCGCGTAGCCGGCGGCCAGCTCCAGCAGGAAGGGGTCGAAGGAGGTGCAGTCGTCGAGCCCGAGCACCAGGTCGCCGCGCGCCTCCCGCAGCCCCCGGTTCCGCGCCGAGGCCGGGCAGAACGCCCCCCGGTCGCGCCACGGCGTCCGCCGCGCCCGCACGACCCGGAAGCGGTCGCCGAGCCAGCCGAAGCCGCGCACGTCGTGCTCCGCCTCGGGCCCGTCCTGCACGATGATCAGCTCGAAGTCGGTGAACCGTTGCTCCCGCAGGGACATCTCCAGCAGGTCGTACTGGCTCAGGTCCGGTTGGTCGGCGAGCGCGTGGGGCCCGCGGCAGGTGGGGTAGAGGACGGTGATCATCGGTAGGGCTTCGGCGGCCCGGCGACCCCAGGCGAGAGCGCGTCCTCAAGCCAGTGCGGCGGGTCCCCCATCCCGCAGATGGAGGCCCAGGTGTTGTAGCGGGCGAAGGTCCACACCCAGTCGAAGGCGGGCCAGGCGGCGGCGTAGCCGTAGCAGGCGGCCTCGGTGTCGTGGGCCACGATGAACCGCGCCCGCTCGCGAAGGTGCAGCATGGTCGGGACGCGCGCCTCCGCCCGGTGATCGACGAACGCGACGTCGTATTGCCCGGTGCCGAGCCCGTCCCAGTCCGGCACGAGGTCGACGTCGTGCCAGAAGGAGCGGAGGTAGGCGTAGGCCTCGATCCAGGTGGGGTCGTCCTCCAGAGTGATCAGAGACCGCAGGGTCGGGGCGCAATAGGCGTGCAGGAGCGGGGTCGAGTAATGACCGGCCCCGCATTCCAAGACGGGGCCCTCGGTCGCCGCGAGCGCGGCCAAGAGCACGGGCTGATGAGTGGCGTAGTCGTTCAATGGGGGACCGCCTCGCCGGTCTGCTGCTCCGCCCAGTGGATCGGGTTGGAGCTAGGGAGCTGGTTGTAGAAGGCCACCACCGGGGCGACGTCGAACACGCCCCCGGTGTAGGGGGTCAATGCGTTGCCCCGCGCCAGCGCCCGCTTGTCCACACCCGGGAGTGCCACCGGGTCCACCGCGGCGTGCCCGGTGCCCGGGTCGTAGGCGTGAAGCAGGTAATCGTCACCGATCAGGGGCGGCAGCAAGCTGTTGAGCACGACCTGATCGTCCCCCTTGGCGTGCAGGCTAACGCCGAGCTGCTGCGCGTGGACGAGGAGCTGTCGCATGTTGGTGAGCCCGGTGAGGTGGCGGAAGGCCGGGACGTGGAGGCCGAACATTCCCCCCGGGATGAATGCCCGCGCGCCCGGGCTCGCGTGGTGCGCGTGGTCGTGCATGACGTGGAGCGCCCGGCCCGACCGGAGCCAACCCTCGACCGCGTGCCGCTCGCGCGGCGTGGCGAGCGAGTCCAGATCCCGGCAGAGGACGTGCTCGGCCGCGCCATCGAGCGCCGGGTAGAGGCGCCAGAGCATCGCGTGGCACAGGGCGGCGACAGGTCCGCAGTAGACGAGCCGGAGGTAGCCCTGCCGCGCGAGAAGCTTGAGGGTCGACCCGTAGTAGCACGAGTCCAAGCCGTCGTCGTGGTGGACCCAGACCTCCCAGCCGCGGAACAGCTCCCGGGCCGCCCGCAGGAGCGCGGGCAGGAAGCGCGGGAAGTGGTCGAGGGCGTCGGCGTGCCGGTGCTCCCCGGGCAGCGGGCGGAACAGGGCCAGGCTGATGACGCGCGGCAGGCTCACGGATGATCCTTCACCCACCCGTCCCGGTAGGCGTCGGCCCAGGCGAGCCAGCCCGGGGGGAGGAGCTGCGCGAGCAAAGGGCGGAGACGCGGCCAGTTTTCATCGGTCCAGCCGGGCCGGAGCAGATGCGCATCGATCATGCCGTCGACGCGCGGGTCGGCGGGCCACGCGGCGCGGTCGATGCGCCCGGCGATGGGGTCGCCGCTGCGGGGGACGAGCTGGGTCCGCCCAGGGAACCCGCGCCAAGCCTTGATCATGGCGGTGATGCAGGCCTCGTCGTAGTTCCAGCCGTCGCTCCTCCCGTCCGCCAGCACGGGGTCGGTCAGGAACAACTCCTCGACCGCTTCACCCATGGTGGGGGCGTGGATCCTGACGATGTCGCGCCACACGCGCGCGCGGGCCCCGATGTAGCCGATGGGGTAGGACGTCACCCAATCGGCGTACATCAGGAACAGGTCCTCGGTCGCGGGGCGAAAGGCGAACTCCTGCAGCGGCCAGGCGTCGGCATCGCCCAGCAGGACGTAGTCCTCGGGCTCGACGCCCGGGGCCAGGTAGGCGAACAGGCGCACGATCTGGGACAGCGTCCCGCCGCCGCAGCACTTGACCGGCGCGACCGGGACGACCCGCGCCCCGACCTCCGCGGCCGCGTCGAGCACGAGGGACGGAACGTCCCCCACCGCGGCGACGATGGAGCGGTAACCCGCGACCTCCCGCCACATCAGCGCGGTGAGCGGGACGAACCAGGCGTACATCGCGACCTCGTTGGTGGAGTAGCAGACGTACTTCTCCGGCATCGATCCCCTCAGTAGACGTCGTTGTCGCTCAGGCAGAACCAGACCGCCCCACCGTCGAACGGCTCGGGCGCGGCCCCCGCGTTCCAGTATACGATGAGCCGATCCGCGCTCGCGCGCTCCACGAAGCCTGCAGCGAGCATCTGCTCCCGATACGGGTCGAGCGGGTTGGTCCAGCCGTTCAACTCGTGGGACAAGCAGGCGTGCTCCTCGGCGGCGGCGAGCAGCTCGGCCAGCGCCCCCTCGTCCTCGGCGTGCAGGTCGAGGATGTGCGCCTTGCGCCGGTCGCCGTCGTCGAACCGCTTGAGGACGACGTAGCCCCGCACGAGGTCCCCGTCCTCCACCTGGTGGATCGCGTACTGCTGCCCGGGGCGCGCCCGGAAGCGCCAGTTGAGGAAGGCGTGGTCCTTGAGCACGAGAAAGGCGAACCGCTCGCGGATGCGCTCCATCAAGGCGTCGACGCGCGGATCGAACGCGTCGACCTCGACGCAGCGGTTCCGCCGGGGCCGGATGGCGTCGTGCTCCTTGACGAGGAATGGCAGCGGGGCCGCCTCGTCCCAGCCGACCTTGAGGTGCCCGGGGAGGGCCTTGGAGTTCGGCATGCCCAGGCAGACCGAGACGCCGCGCGCCCCCTCCGCGTCGAGGGCGTGGTGCCCCAGGCGGACGAACAGCCCCCGGCCCTGGTGGTCGGGGTGCGTGCAGACGTTCTGGCACAGGCTCGCCGCGACCTCGCGCCCGTTCAGCCACAAGCGGTAGGGGAGCAGCCCGTAAGCGCCCGCCAATTGACCGTCTAGCTCGGCCACGGCGACCCGATCGCGCCCGGTCGGGCAGGCGAAGTACCAGGCCCACCACTCCGGGCTGAACCCCTTCCCGAACGCAGCCTCGTACAGGGCGAGCAGGGCGGGGTCGTCGGCGGGGGTCGCGGCGCGGAACTGGTAGTCGCTCACGGGTGCGTCTCCTCCAGCGCGACCTGGACCCCCAGCTCCCGCTCCAGCGCGTCGAAGGCGCGCAGGATGAGGGCGGCCACGCGCCCGTTCTTCTGCACCGCGGGGTCCGCGGAGACGCGGGCGCGCAGCACGAGCCCCTCGAAGGCGGGGCGCAGCGCGCGGATGCGGTCGAGGTCGTTGCTCACGCGGCCTCCCGGTAGCTGACGAGCCGGAACGGCTCGACGTACTGCGCCTGAGCGCGGGTGACCATCGCCCAGTACCGGGCCATGCCGACGATGTACTCGTCGGCGAGGTATTGGTGGCTGCGGCGCTGGCTCGCGTGCATGCGCACCGCCTGGAGCTTGCGGTCGAGCTGCTCCTGGGTCAGGCTGGCGAACCAATCCGGCCCGAACGCGGGCGCGGCGCTCGGGGTCACGTAGGCGAGGAGCTGGCACGGGTGGTCGCGCACGGCGCGCACCGCGGCCTGGTGGACCGCGGCGTGGTCCTGGTGTGGGTCGTTGGCGGGCGTCACGAGCACGAGGGCCGGGCGGAACTCGGCCAGGACCCGCTCGACGTCCGCGGTCAGGACCACCGGGTCGACCCGGGTGTCCTGGTGCCGGAGGACGATCAGCTCGGCCCCCAGCACGGCGGCGGACGCGTGGGCCTCGGCCAGGCGCACACCAGGGTCACCCCCGCGCTCCCCGGCCGAGGCGACGAGCACGCGACACTCCTCAGCCCGTTGGAGCAGCCCGCCGCACCCCAGCTCCACGTCGTCCGGGTGGGCCCCCAGGGCGAGCACGCGGCCCAGGTCGCAGACCCTCACGCCGCCCCCCGCCCCGCGCGGACGGCGGCCAAGATGGCGCGCAGCTCGCCCATGCGGGCGTCCCAGGTGTGCGCGAGGGCCAGTTCCCGGGCCGCCGCACGAATCTGGGCGGCCGGATAGTAGTCCCGAAGGACCTCGTCGACCAGGGGGCGGAGCTGCTCCCAGCCCTGCCAGATCAGGCAGTTGACCCCGTGATCCAGCCCGAGCCCCTCGTGGTCGGGGAACCGCTCGACCAGGGGCAGGGCCCCCGCGGCCATGACGCGGAACAGCCGATCGCTGGTGTAGCGGGGCAGGTCGTTGCAGATCGAGATGGACAGGGCCGCCCACGCGGCCGAGTAGACCGGGGCCTCATCCTCGTGCGCCAGGAAGGCCCGGTGCGTGACCCCGGCGCCCGCGTCCCAGCCCTTGCCGTAGGCGGCGAACCGGCCCGGATACGCGCGGGTGAGCCGCTGGGCGACGTCGAGGCGCCGGCGGTAGGCAGCCTCCGTGGGGTAGTGGGTCGCCAGCAGGACGATCTGGGGCGTGCACGGCGCGGGCGCGCGGGGCCGCCAGAGCTGTGCGTCGACCCCGATCTGGAGGTAGCCCGGGTGACGCACGCCCAGCTCCGCGTAGATGGGCGGGTAGGCCGTGTTGCAGATCAGGCTCGCGTCGCAGTCTCGCCCCAGCTCCACGAACCAGGCGCGCTCCGGCGCCCGCGGCGCGAAGTGCTGGTCGCCATCCCACTGCACGACCAGGGCATCCGGGGCGCAGGCCGCCCGGAGCTGCCCCACCAGGCCGGGCCGGACGATGCCCGCGGTCTGGATCTGCATGAAGACCAGGGTGGGCCGGATGCGCGCCGCGGCCTCCAAGACCTCGCGCTCCAGCCGGTCGATCGGGGTCGTCGTCCAGACCACCTCGGCGTACTCGGTGGCGATGCCGCGCAGGGCGCGCTCGAGGGCGGCCTGGGGGTCGCCCGCGACGCGCAGGGCGACGTGCAGCACGCGCTCGTCTGGCCCGCCGGGGAGGGCCAGCGGGAAGCACCCAGGAGCCGGCAAGAGCACCCCGGGCCAGCCCGGGGCCGCGCGCCGCTCCGGGGTCATCGCACCAGGCCCCCGTGCTTGGCGGCGAAGTCGGGGTCGTAGTCGGCGGCGTCCTTGGAGCCCCAGCGGGCGTAGAAGATGTTGACGGTCCCGTCCGCGGCGTAGGTCTTCCCGTTGTGGCGGCGCAGCTCGTCCTGCGGGTTGACGTCGTGGACCCGGAGCCCCTTCCCGCGCTCGATCGTCCAGCCGAGACGCCAGAGCAGCAGGCCGAGCTGGGTGTCGGAGACGTAGGTGGCACACTCCTCGGA
>Ga0315277_10002839_pt1 | contig 23822 bp, 23 predicted proteins | sample YL17G05_15_MG_FD_203695 | JGI IMG/M metagenome (GOLD analysis project Ga0315277, IMG submission 203695) | Sediment microbial communities from Yellowstone Lake, YNP, Wyoming, USA - YL17G05_15 | ecosystem: Environmental > Aquatic > Freshwater > Lake > Sediment | place: USA: Wyoming | collected... | reverse complement strand
CCCCCACGTGCGTGGGGAACACCTCCGCCGATAGCGCCCCAGGTCCTCCACCTTCGGTCCACCCCCACGTGCGTGGGGAACACTGGAGAAGCGGGAGGGGGCGGTTCCGCCATCACGGTCCACCCCCACGTGCGTGGGGAACACTAGCAGTCCATCTGCGGATGCGTATCGCAGCCCGGTCCACCCCCACGTGCGTGGGGAACACACGCGTTGCGGAGCGTTAGCTCATCGGCAGTCCGGTCCACCCCCACGTGCGTGGGGAACACACTGCCGATTCACCGCTTCGAGGGCATCCTGGCCAAAACCAGCCCTTCTATGTCCACAAGCTGCCGGCTGGGATCTCCGAAGGTCTGGACGGCGAAGCCCTGCTCGGTGTTGCTGCTGTGCAGCAGGATGCCACTGCCACTCCGGGCGGCCCTTCTGGCCGTCTCCCACAGCCTTTCTCGCACCATCCCCGAGAGCTTGCCCACGAACACGCCCGCCTTCGGCTGGATCATCCAGCGAGTGATCTCGCCGCGTAGGCTGGGAGTCACGTTCTCCAGGATCATCACCACCATCTCATGCCTCCCATGGGTTGCCGTCTTCAGCAGGGTGTTGGTCGTCGTGAGCGCCAGCGGATGGCTGTTCTGAGCTTGGGGTCCACAGCGCGGTGGGAAGGGCCGGATCTGCATCAGGCAGGAACACGTCCTCCCCATCCTCGTCACCCAAGGCCTGCCGGATGTCAGGGATGATCCGCTGCACCAGCCGGCTCTCCTTGAAGGCGTCGCGGCACGTCAGCCTCACCTGTCGCTCCAGATCAGCGACGTCTTGAGCGCCGGCGCGGAAGGCAATAGGTATGCTCAGCTCCACCTTGTAGAGGTCCGCGATGTCGTAGACGAAGGAGAGCTGTTTGCCCGTGTGGATGAACCCCAGCGCCGGGCTGTAGCCCACCGAGAGAATGGCCGCGTGGCAGACGCCGTACAGGCACGAGTTCGCGGCGGACAGGGCGCGGTTCACCGGGTCTGTGGAGCGCCAGTCTTTCCGGTCATAGCTGCGGCCGCTCCACGGGACGCCGCTGTCTCGACTGGCGCGGGCGTAGGCCTCTCTCACCCGAATGCCTTCCATGCCGCGGAGTTGCTGGACGCTGAGCTCGGCGGGAAGCTTCTCCCGGAAGCGTATGCGGTACATCCGCTTGACCACTTCCAGCCTTAGCTGTTCGTCGCTAGCCAAGCGCGCCTGACGAAGGAGAGCTGCGCTGCTGCGAGTCCCGCCCATGCCCACCGCATAGAAGCGGACGTTCTGCTCGCCGCACCAGACCACCAGGCAGTTGTTGTCGGCGAGGGCGCGGATGGCGGCGTGGGTGATGTTCGTGCCGGGGCCCAGCATCAGCACCGACAGGCCGGCCACCGGCACGGGCGTCTTGCCATCGGCGTCCCAGAAGGCTATGGCCTTCTCTTCTTGCTCAATCCTGACGTGCTCCAGGTAGAGGAATGAGAGCGCGTCGCGGAACTTCGGGAGTTGGTGTAGGTCGTCCATAGGTAACCCCTCCAGGCTGTGCACCACCCTCTATGTTCCGCAATCCGGCTCGCACCCACTGACTGGATCTGAGCGCCGTCCCCCGACCTCGGGTAACGGCGGCCCCGCCTTGTGGGGCATCAGGCAGAGGACCGAGAGTCTATTCAGTTGTCAAGGTTCGCATGCTGAGGCCGGCAGTGCGGCGTGCTACGCCCGGGCCACCGATAGGAGCCCAAAGCCGAAGCCCTTTGCTGAACCGATGCCCGACTCAAGCGCAGTTAGGAAGCAGCTGGGATCTGTGATTTCGAGGATGCCTTCGAAGTCCACGCACAAGTGGCGGATGGGCTTGTCACAGCACGGCTTGCGGCTGACGAGAAACCCGCGGTCCGCCACGCGGCAGTCGAGCACGCGGAAGCCGGCCTTCTCCGCCTTGGCATCCAGCCACTTCCTCTGCGCCTCTTCCTTGTAGACGCCGATGCGTTTGCCGGTCTGCTTCGACTCACTGCCAGAGGCACGCTCGAAGATACGGCGGACGGTGGGGTTGGCACGGAGGCGGAAGCGAAGGCGGCGGCCAACGCGGAAGAGCGCGTCTGGCTCCTTCAGCTCCTTGAGTTTCGGTGGCTCAGTCAGGTAGGTCTGCCGCTCTTCGACACGGCTCCAGTCTGGCCGGGTGAGAGACTGAACGAGAAGCTGAAGCGAGCCGTCTCTTCGCTCATCCACCCGGAACAAGGGGCGAGCCGCATCGAACGCGCGAGGGCCGTCACCGAACGCCTTGGATAAGGTGCGGTGCATCTGGTATGGGTCGCCTACCTCGGATCGCACCTGGCGGCTGCGAGGGTCGAGCACAAGCTGGGAGAGGTAGATCATGAGCTGGCTCCTTTCGTCACGAGGGAAAGGTCAACCCCGATCCGCCGCGCGTGCCGGAAGCCATACTGGCGGGCGACATTCGTGCGGACCGCGTCTTGGCGGCGGAGGTCGCCGCCCTCGTCCTCGATATAGGCAACAGACTCATGGGCGAGAGGCCGACGATCCTGCCCGCAGGCCCCGAGCCACGACCAGGGGTGGCGCGTCAACGCGTCCTCGATGCCTTCATAGCGCTCGGTCAGGTCCTCGAACACCGGACGGGTGGGGAGGCAGGCCTTCCGCCCCAGGTAGATGGGCCACACGGGCCGTTGCATTGCCTCGGCGCACCGGGCCACCAGGTCTGGCTGAGTTCCGGAATCTTCCAGCGCCACCAGGAAGGCGGCATCCTCCAGATAGGCGCGGCGGGACTCGATGGTGGCCGGCTTCACTTTCGGGTCCTGGCGAAGCTTCACCAGCGAGGAACTCACCTTCACACCATCGTGTTTGTAGCGACCGTCGGCCGTCGGCAAGAAGTCGGTAATGGTCTGGTAGTCAACCATCACGCGTCCGGGGCTCTCGACGCGCACTCCGAAGCGCAGCCCTGTATCGAGCGCCTCCAGACGCGGTTCGCGAACCGGGCAACCAAGCGCGCATCCGAGCAGACCCACGACGCCGGACTTCGTGGGCTCCGGGCCGGTGTCGCGCACATCCCAACGGGAGCGCACTCCCCAGGACTGCAGCGGGCCCTCCAGCCGCAACAGCAGGATGGGCTTACCCACCGCTCATCACCTCCCGCAGTCGGGTGCAGAGAGCGTTCAGGTCCGCCACGCGCTCGACACCCGAGATCGAGAACTCGGCGTGCTCGGGGGCCAGCAGCAACCTCTGCGTCGACTGGAGGTTGAAGCCGCTGGTGAGCGCTTCCACGTGCTTGCCGAGCTTCTCCAGGGAACTGCTCACCAGGTCGCTGCCGGACGTGGCGCGGGCCGGCTCCACGAAGGCGTTGGCATAGCTGACTGGGGTGCACGTCGGTCGCGCCTCGACCAGCACCGCAGCCGGGAGCTGGTGGGCGGCGAAGGTATTCTGTTTGCCGGTGGGGGTGACGGCGACGGCCGACTTCAGGAATGCCTCCACGGCGCTGATGGCGACAGCCTTCGCCTCTGCCTGCTCCTCGGCCGGGATGTCTTTGCGACCCGCGCTCTTGGCGGTCAGATTGTCCACGAGACCGCCGAGGTCAATGGAGAAGTACTTGTAGTAGCAGGCGGAGTTGAACTCGACGTCGCCGATGTGTCCAGCGCCTGCCTCACCGGACAGGTCGTCCACGGCGGTAAAGTAGTCGAACTCGGTGTCGACTCTGTGCGTTGACATCGCATGAGCGACCTGCATGGATGCCTGAACATCCTCGAAGGCGGCCGAGGTGACCATGCGGCCAAACATGGCGATGTCAACCGAACGAGCGCGGGACGGACACTTCAGTTTGTCTCTTATCGCCGCGGCGATGTCTTTGCCGCTTGCCTGCGCGAAGCCAATAGGTTTCTTGTTCTTCTTGAAATACTGACCGGCGGGCGCCCGGTACAACTTGAGAAGGGCTTCAGCCAGGGGCCGCGCCTCGCTCAGGTGGAAGAACACCAGTTGGGCTGTCTCAGCGTTGTCTTCTCCGTCGTCATCTCCTTTCCGCGCACGGGACTTGGGGTGCGCATCGTCGGAGTCGTCACTCGGGCCGGCCTCGGCAGCCTTCTCCTTTGTGAACAGCGAAGGGACCTTGGCGATGATGGTTGAGACCTCTTCGTCCGTACAATCAAGCTCTCGAAGAGACTCGGATACCTTGCTGGCGAGGTCCTTGGTACGCAGACTCAGATGCTCTTCCATTTCCGTGCGGAAGGGGCTGAACGGCCCGCACCGGATGCTTCGCTTCAGGCACTGGCTGGATATGCGGGCGCGCTTAACCCCGCCAAAGACACAGTCCTTGGGGCTGCCGGTATCGTCGCGGTTCAAGTTCGAGGGCGCGTGATTTTGCAGCAGGTGAATCTCGATCAACATGGTCATGGTCTCCTTTCGGTAAAGGTCTAGCGCGCAGGCGGCGTTGGATCGTCCGACTCGCTCTGGGCATCATCGGCTGAGGAGTAGAAGTTCTTGGCCCATCGCCGTTGGACCAGCTTGCTCGGATGGTTCCAGTGGCGCAGGTCCACGAGCAACTGCGCCCAATCAACGCCGACATCGCTCGACGCGAGCAGCTTGACCATCTGCCGGAGCCGGTAGGAGAGCTGCCCGCCATCGCGCGAGAAGTCGGAGTCCAACAGGATTCTGAAGCGGCGGTCCACAGACTCGGCAGAACGCAGCGCAGCCAGCCGTTTGGCGGAGCGGCCCAGGTCGCCCGTGAAGCCGAGCTTGTTCAGGCCGATGAGGGTGGCGACGAGGAAGCAGATCTCTGCGTTGCGCCACTCATCGTCGGTGCGCATCAACCGGGCGAACCAGGGCACACCTCTTGCCTCGGCCATCGTCCTGCCGGCGTTGCGCTTCAGGGATGCGAGTTCGCCGCGGTCCAGCGTGCGGACACGCTCGACGAATGCACGCGCCGCGGCGAGGGCCGCTTCATCCCGTGACGGCGCCCCCTGTTTGGGGGGACTGCTAGTGACGTCAATCACTGTTCAGCACCTCCTTTCTTGGGTGCGATTGGGGCGGCCTTGCGGCCGCGGGGTCGCTTGCGATTGAGGGCCGCCTTCTCTTCCGGAGACAGGAGCAGGTAGTGGAGCTGGCGGCGGAAGAAAGAGCGGGCATTCACCTGCCGCACCAGCGCGTCGGCATCGGTGTCGAGGTCGCCGATGGCGTCGTCGAGCGCTTGCCTTCCGACTTCGCGCAGGCGTTCATTCCAGGCCGAGATGGACGCAGCCAGCGCTTCGTCGTAACCGTCCTCCGGGAGATCGGCGAGTCGTTTGAGGAAGAGGTCGTAGTCCGGGCGGAGGTCGGACCAGAAGTGTCGCTCGGACTGGGCGGCCCGCTGTCGGGCTTCCACTTCCCTGGGGCGAGTCTTCCGGAGGCGCGTCCACTCGTCGAATGCCGCGTTGGTGATACCGGCATGGTCAGTGGGAGTGTAGCTGCGCTTGGCAGGTCGGGAATGCGCGAACTCCACGGCGACGAGCAACGTCTTGGCGATGGACTCGGCTCGGACCATGGCGTCTTGGGCATGAGAGCGAAACTCGCTCCGCCAGATCAGGCGCGCCGGAGGGGAGAGCGTCTCGCGCTGCCATTCGTACGTCTTGGCATCTTTGGCCCGCATCCCGTAGAGCCGAAGAGTTAGCTCAGTCGCTCGAGGCAGGAAGCCATCCGATACCAGCCGGCCGAACTGTGTCACGACGGCAGGTCGCTCGAAGCGCACGATCCTCTTTCCTTCCTGCGCCTCATAGTCCGCCTCCCGTAGTAGTGCCATCGGGCCTGTGTCTCGCCACAACTCGCGTCCCTCGCGCGGCCGTTGAGACTTCATGCCGTCAGCGGTTATCCGGTAGCCAACGCTCGGGTCGACCCAGGTAACCCGCTGGCCGTCCCAGAACACGCCGCCAGTAAACCGCATGGCATGGACGATTTGGGGTGAATGCACCCCGGTCAAACAGCAACGCGCCGGGCCGCCCGGCATCAACTGCATCCGGCGCGGCCGCCAGGTGAGAGCTTCGAGGAGACTGGCCTGAGTCGCCCTCCCGCTGGGGAGCGGTCGGTCATTGCGCCATGCCGGCGGCGTGTCACCGCGGGCAGTCGGGAGCGGCAGGACACAGCAGTTGAGACAGACGGTGTCGAAGAGAGTCGTGCCCGTGATGAGCACATACCAAGGCGGCGCACCGTTGATAGACTGAGGTTGTCCCTGCCCGCCCTTCGTAGCAAACGGGGCTAGGGTGGTCAGAAGCCGCGCCGCAGCCGCGGGGCCTGCTCTGAAGGTCGCCTCCAGTCCGTGGTGAAAGTGCGTCACGTTTGTGCCTGAGGGCATCGGCGGTAGGAGCGCTGCCAGGGGCTTCTCTTCTCCCTCCATCCCCGCCGTCTGCAGGAACGGATGCTCGGAATGGAAGAGGTCAAAACGGTCAGCCCATCGAGTGAAGTAGGCCTCCACCTTCGCATCGTCGAACTCCCCTGCGGCCAGTAGCTCCTCGAGGTCCGCCAGCAGTTTCAGCTCATGGATATCCATCACCAGTGCCACGAGCAGGCGGTACAGGCCGAACTCCACCGTAGGCATCGGATCGCTGATCTCGCGAATCCGAGGGGCGTCGAGGAGCGCCTTCCGCAGCCCCACTTCGTCGCGTGTGCCGTCTTCCCGCACCACGGGTATCCAAGGCTCCGCCAACAGGTCAAACGTCGGCATCTCGCGCCTCCTCTGATCCAGCGTCCGTCGGCATTTCGCGCTGCATCCCCAACTCGGGATCATCGTGCAGCACAACTAGCCTGCCCCTGCTGTCCCGTCCCCGCCATTCGCCACCGCGCATCACGAGTACAGCAAGGCGGTTCAGCCATCTCGGCCCCTGGGCAATGGGCGCGAATCCCTCCTCCGCGGACAGATCCCGCGTCCACCAGGCAGGCAGGTCCACCGTCTGGAGCAACAACCGTCGCAGCGTCTTCCGATTGGGGGCGGACTCCTGCTGCACCGCCTCTAAGTCGTGCGGGTTGTGGAGCACCAGCACTCGTCTGCGGTCACCTCCCAGCCGCGTCTGGGCGTGGAAGTAGTCGGCCCTCGCGCCCTCCTCGGCCTCGCCGACAGGCAGTCGCGGGTTGAGAGCGAGGCGGAACTCGCGCGGATGGGGCTCCGGGATGAGATGGAGGTGTGCCTGCGCCTGCGCTTGCTCCAATGCCGCCCGCCACTTGCCCTCCGCATCATGCAGCATCTCCTCCGACACCACTCCCTCCGGAATCGCCTCCTCTCCGTAGCAGGCCTCGACCAGAAGGCGGAAGTCCTGCGGCAGGTCGAACTGCTCCCGCGCCTGCAGCAGCGCCAGCGTCCGCAGTAGAGGCAGCCGCTGGTAGATCACCTCAGTAGCGCCGAAGTCGAAGCAGCCCGCTGCGGGCAGTAGTATGTGGAGAGTCGGCTTCGGGCCGGTTGGGCGCTCGCCGCGATCATGCCGGTGCAGGCGGCCGGCCCGCTGCAGAAGCAGGTCCACCGGCGCGATTGGGGACAGCATCACGTCGAAGTCCAGGTCCAGGCTTTGCTCCACTACCTGGGTCGCCACCAGGATGGCGCGCTCCGGGCGCGGTGGGCGCCCATCTCGCCCGGCATCTTTGCCGAACAAGCCGGTCACCTGCGCCTCGAGCTCCTGCCTTCGCTCCGCCCGGAAGCGGGCATGGAAGAGGATGAGCTTCGTCTCGGCCAGGTCGAATCTGGACAGCGCGCCATAGATAGCCTGTGCATCGGCCACCGTGTTCGCGATCACGCAGGCGCACCCGCCCTCGCGCACCTGTTCGACCGCGAGGTTAGCCGTCGCCGCCGGGTCCGTCAGAAGTCCCTCATGACGCTCCAGGCACACATGCCTGCGCCGGTCATCGTGCACGGGGACCGCGAAGCCCCCTCCCTCCAGCGACACGAAGGTCAGCAGCGGGTACGGCGCCAAGCTCGCCGTCTGGGGCAGTACGCTGGCGCCGCCATAGGCCTCTGCGAGCGACTGTTTCTGCCGGGATGAGAGGGTCGCGGAGAGCAGTATTACCGGCGTCTCCAGCGCCCGGCACCACTGCAGTAACCGTACGAGAATGGTGGACATGTACTCGTCGTAGGCGTGCACTTCGTCGATGATCAGCACCTTCGACGACAGCCCCAGCAGCCGGAGAACGCCGTGCTTCACGTTCAGCGCCGCCATCATCGCCTGATCCACGGTGCCGACACCCTCAGGGGCAAGCAGAGCGCGCTTTGCGTTCCGGAACCAGTCGCGGGAAAGGTCGCCTTCGTCGGGATCGTCCCCCCATGTCTGCGCGTCCTGGTTCGGGGCGAGATCGTCGAGCAGCCATGCCATGCCGTGCACGAGCACGGGCTCAACCCCCGAGCGTTGCTGCGTGAGGAACGCCGCATACCGCCCGTGCATCTGGTTGCTCGTAGCAGCCGTAGGCAAGGCGATGTAGGCGCCACCCAAGTTGGTGGAGCGCCGCCACTGCTCTGCGAGGTAGATGGCCGCCTCTGTCTTGCCATCGCCCGTGGGTGCCTCGATGATGGTCAGCCCCACAGGCACGCCGCGCTGGCACAGCTCTTCGAGCGCCTCTTGAACAGGCCGAAGGTCCGTGCAGTGAGGCCAGACGTCACAGAACCGCGGCCGCGAGGTCACCGTTTCGGCCTCCTCGGCCGACTCGAAGTGCAACCGTTGCACCGCCCGCCCAGCATCGGCCCGAGCGGCCTCCAGATACTTGCGAGGGTCCGCCTCATAGGGCAGCGGCGGACGGAGAAACAGCTCCTCGTTCGAGGCGATCCAGTCGGAGAGGACAATGAGCCCGGTGAGGGCGGCGCCGACGCGGCTCAGGTCAGCGAACTCCGGCGGGGGAGAGGGCGGCACTGTCACCGCTATCGCCACTTCATTGGCAAGAGAGTCTCGCAGCTGCCCCCACTCCGGCCGACGCTGCACTGACTCATCCAGGTTGGCATCGCCGGGATGGAAACTGCCGTGGTGTCCGGCGATTGCCTGAGAGATGAGACGGGCCTGGGCCGGCGGCCACCCATGCGCCTGCCGCAGATGCTCGCATACCCATTCGGCGGAGCGTGCCTCGTGGCGGAACGGCTTCATTACCAGAGGGAGGTGGAGACCGGACGCCCGCAGCCCGTCCGCGAGTTCAGGCGCCTTATTCTGGAAAAGCGGATCGGCCTTGCCGACGTCGTGCAGCCCGACGAGGTATGCCAGCCACGCAGAGGGGATGGGGATGGTTCGTGCGAAACGCAGTGCGAGCGCCTCGCACACCGCCGCCGCGTCCAGCATGTGGAACAGCAAGGGGTGGTAACGCTCAGGGTTAGCCCGGTCGGTCTTCCCCCAGAGACGCAGTAGCAACGACTCAGGTACTACGTTCCGTCCGACGCTACTCACGGCTGAACCCCCTCGCACGGCGCATCTATCCCAAGGTCGCAGGAGGCGCCGACCTCAGGCCCCGGTTCGACAGGAGTGCCACCGCCACCGGATCTGGGAGTCTGGCCTCAAACCCTCTCACATGTACTTCCAGGGCACACGGGAAACTCCTGCATCCGCATCGGCGAAGTGCCCGCGAATCGCCACCGTCAGCATCTCTGGGCGCGCACGGTGCCGCGAACGCCGCGCCAGGCGCGCCCGCGTGCGCCTTTCGGCCTTCCGCTGGCATCATGCCTCGGCTTGCTGCCCTCCGCGGCGCTGTCGCCGCGTGTGGGCGGCCTGCTGCGCCGCCTGTGGGTCAGTTGGCACCCTTCCGCGTTGACGGCCGCAAATTCTGCTTGACGGGTCGGCCGTGAATCCTCCCTTATGTCTTATCGGAAGCTTGCCCGCCTCTGGCGGGTCGGCGAGAAGCCAGAAGGGAGGCCGAGGATGGCGAGAAAGCAGCCGCGTGGGCGCAGGTCGCACGAGCGGGACCTGGAGGAGTTCCTGGGGGCGCTGACGCTGGAGGGGAGGTCCAGGCACTCCGTGCGGGCCTACCGCAGAGATCTGGCGGCGCTGTTGGCGGCGTTGCCTGGGCCGCTAGACCAGGTGCGGCCGACACACCTGCGAGACCACTTCCGCCAGCAGTTGGCGGCGGGACGGTCTCCATCCAGCATCAACCGCGCCATCGCCGCGGCCCGCTCCTTCTGCCGCTTCCTGTTCGAGGAGGGTCGACTGGAAACGAACCCCGCCCAGGCCCTGCGCTCCATCCGCCTGGGGCCGCTGCTGGCACCCAAGCACCTCACAGTCCCCGAGGTCCAGCACCTGCTCTCCCTGCCCTCCCCCGATGCCCCCACGGGCCGGCGTGACCGCGCCATCCTGATGCTGCTGTATAACACCGGTCTGCGGGTGGGAGAACTCTGCGCCCTGAGCCGTGATGATGTGCTTCTACCCGCCGAGGGCTGGGGCGCCCTCCAGGTGGTGGGCAAAGGGCGGCGGCTCTGTCGGGTACCCATCAACCGCCCCGCGGCCGACGCGTTGTTGGCCTATCTCGCCGACCGCGATGATGATGAGCCGGCGCTCTTTCTGAATCGCAGCGGGAAGCGCTTCTCCGTACGCGGCATAGCGCTGTTGGTGAATCGGTATCTGCGAGCGGCTGGCATCACCGATCGCTCCGGCCCGCACCTGCTGCGCCACACCTTCGCCACCCACGCCCTACGCGCCCGGCCCAATCTGCGGGCGGTGCAGGAACTGCTGGGCCACGCCTGGGTGACGACCACCCAGCGGTACACCCATTTGGAGGTGGACGACCTGCAGGCTCAGGTGGCCGATCTGCCGGCCAACCGGTCCCGCGGCGCATCCTAGCCGGAGGTCAGGGCCGTGACCGCTCGATTCTGCCGCGGGCAGGGCGCGCCCTGGCACACAGCGCCGCGAGGGGCGAGCCGCGCACCGTCGAACTTCGTGCTTTGGCCATCGCGGTCGCGAGGGCCTACGCACACGGGGCATTCGCCGAGAGCAGGAACGCTGAAGGAGGGTACGGGTATGGCTCAGGGCAAGTGCGGCGGAGCGGCGGGAGCTGGCGGCTCCATCTGGGCCGTAGGCTGGCTGTTCACCATTGGGTATCTGCATCTGAGCTTCTGGAAGGCGGTGCTCGCGCTGGTGATCTGGCCGTACTACCTGGGGACGACTCTGGGGGTGAGGTAGCCGTTGCGGCCCATAGGCGCCGCGGCCCTACGTCCACCCCGCGCCCGAGCGCAGCACTGAAGCCAACGTGTGGCGCCGTTCCGGGCCAATCTTGGCAGGGGCGGCCGGTATCGAGCGATTCCGCTGGGATCTGGGCCCGGGCGCCAGCGACACTGACCGCTCCCGAGGCGGCCTGGCGCGCCGTCGGGCCTGCACAACCGCGGCTGCACCCTCCTCTCTCACTCGAACACCTCCGTCTGCTCCTCCTCGCGCCACCGCGCTGCGTCCGCCATCATCGCCAACGGCGAGCGCGGGTCCCAGTCCGGCTCCGGCTCCGCAACCGGATCGCGCACCCCCAAAAACCACTGTAGGCCCTGGCTCATCGCATCCACCTGGTCGTCGTTCGCCCCCACTGGAAACGAGCTCGCCTCCGCCACGAACTGCTCCACCCAGGGCTGCTCTTGGGGATTGGGCAGCCACACGTTTCCGGCCGCCACCAACGGCAGGATCGCCTGGGCGCGACTGAGCTTTCCGCCCTGGGGCTTCACGGCAACGAGACCGGGCACCTTGAGCTGTAGCGCGGAGATGACGGCGGGGCCGTTGGCCTTGTCCTCCACCAGCTTCAGCAGCGCCTGGGGCCAGCGCGCGCTCAGCGCCTCCACCGCCTCCAGGGTCTTGGCGAAGTCCATGCGTTCTCTGATCTGATCGAGCAGGTAGATGCGCGCGCCCACGTTCCCCCACACCTGGCCCACGACGTAGTTGCTCTCGTCGGTGTCCTTGAAGGCCATGTCCCAGGACTGCAGCACCTGGTCGAAGCTCTTGGGCAGGTCACGGTCCGCGTAGAACCGCCACCAGTCTTTGCGGAACAGCGCCCCCTCCGGAGGGGCCGGCCGCTGCTGATACAGCGCCTGCCACCAGTAGGGGCCGATGCTTTCGCGAATCTCGGCCAGGGCGGCCAGTGGATAGCGATCCGACCACAGCGGCTCGCCCTCGCCTCTGCCAAGCACGTCGTTCTCTTCGGCCAGCGCCGGCAGCTTGATCACTTCCCAGCGCTCTCCCGTCTTGGCCGCCTCCGCCAGCACGCGCCCGGCGAGATCGTCTTCATGCCATCGCGTCTGGATCAGGATGATGGCTCCTCCCGGCTCCAGCCGGGTGTAGGCCGTAGATCGGTACCAGTTCCAGGCGCGCTCGCGGTAGGTGTCGGAGTTCGCCTCCTCCGCCGACTTCACCGGATCATCAATGATCAGCAGGTCGGCCCCCCGGCCGGTGATCGGGCCTCCCACCCCCGCGCACACCATGCCTCCTGAATGCCCGGCGATCCCCCAGTCATCCGCCGCCTGCTTGTCCTTCCTCAGCCAGAGCCGCCACAGGACGGGAGCATACTCAGTGAATCGGTCTTTGGCCTTCGCTCCCCAGGAGGCGGCGAAGTCATGCTCGTAGGAAGCCAGGATCACGCGCCGGTCGGGGAATGTCCCCAGGTACCAGGCGGGGAAGTGAGCACTGGCGAATTCGCTCTTGCCGTGCCTGGGTGGCATCTGGATCAGCAGCCGCTTGAGCTTCCCCTGGGCCACGTCCAGCAGCCTCTCCGCCAGCAGATCGAGATGCGGGGCCACCTGCCACTGGCCCCGGCTGGCTAACCAGGCGAAAGCGGCCGGGTCCAGCATCGCCTGGCGTAGCAGATCCTGTTCGTAGCCGGTCGCCACGGTCGCGCTCATGCGTCGCTCTCCGCAGGCTCCGGTGCGGGCAACGCGGCCAGCGCGGGCATCTCCGCGCCCGTCGCCCTCGGTAGCCGTCCCCGCAGGTCGCGCAGCAAGGTGCGCGTGCCTTCGTCCATACCGGTCACGATGTGGGCGGGGATCAGCGGCTTTCCCTCTGCCCCGGTCAGCTCGGTGCTGCGCATATCGCGCTGGCCCAGGTACTGCTTGCCCAGCCAGATCTGCATGGTGGTGTTGCCGGCGAGGGCGGACTTCCACTGGATGCGCCGGAGACTGGATTTGCCGTTCTCCAGGCCCTTTTCGTAGGCGGCGGAAAACTCGGGGTCGTTCTTCAGCCGGTCCTTCACGGTGTCCAGACTGCACCCCAGCACGGCCGCCAGTTCCGCCTGGGTGCTCTGGATCTTGCCCAGGTCCTCCACCAGCTTCAGGTCGAACGTCAGCCGGGGACGGCCCCCGGGATGCTTCTCCTGTTGCTCAGTCATCTACCCTCACCGCCTTTTCCCCAGTGAAGCCCTCCCACCGGGACAGGATCACATCGCAGTATCTCGCGTCCAGGTCGAATCCGTAGCAGCGCCTCCCCGTTCTCTCCGCGGCGATGATGGCCGTGCCCGAACCGAGGAACGGGTCCACCACCAGCTGGCCGAGTTCGGTGGCATTGGTGATGGATCGCTCGATCAGCGCGAGTGGCTTCATGGTCGGGTGGAGGTCGTTCACCGTCGGCTTATCGTGCTCCCATACGGTGCGCTCGTTGGTCGGTCCGTGCCAGCGCGGTGCTTGGCCCCGCTTGAACGCGTAGAAACAGGGTTCATACCAGTGCTTGTACTGGGCGAAGAGCGCACCCGCGCCGTTGTTCTTCACCCACACCAGCAAGTTTCGTTCCTGCCAGCCCGTCTCGCTCATGCAGTCCAGCACATCGCGCAGATGCGAGCTCGCGAACCACAGATACAGCGGGGCTTTGTCATCGGAGTGCTGGTGGGCCAAGCTCAGGCTCTGGGTGAGCAGGTGGCGGTACTCGTCATCGGTCAGATCGTCCCAGTAGGCGTCGCCTTCCTGTCCCTCGGCCCCTCGGCGCTTCGCCCCTATGCGTTCCTCCTGCGCCGCCCTTCCGCCGAGGTAGTTGATGGCATAGGGTGGGTCGGTGACGATGGCATGGGCGAGCTCGCCGGCCATGAGGCGGGCCCAGTTCGCCGGGTCGGTGGCGTCTCCGCATAGCAGCCGATGGCGACCAAGCTGCCACACCTCGCCGGGCTGCACTCGCGTCGGACCCTGTTGCTGCTCCGCCTCCGCCATCGCCTGGTCGGCGTCGAAGGTCTCTTCCCGGCCGCTCTTCTCCTCCGCCTCCAGGCGCAGCAGCAGCTCGTTCAGATCGTCCTGCTCCCAGCCCGCGGCAGTCAACTGGTCCTGCGCCTCCAGATCGCGCAGCAGGGCCGCCAGCGCGGTCTCATCATCTTCCGCGAGATCAGAGGCGCGGTTGTCTATGGCGAGGAACGCCTCCGGGTAGGGGCCGTCATAGACGTGCACTGCGATCTCACTCCACCCCTCTGCCCTCGCCGCCTCCACCAGCCCGTGGCCCGCGAGGATGGTGCCATCGGGAGTGATCACCACCGGTTTCTGCTGGCCGTGCACCCGCAGACTCTCCCGCAGGATCGCCAACTGGTGCTCGGGGTGGCGGCGGTAGTTTCGGGGATGGGGTGTCAGCCTGGCGAGCGCTCTCGGCTCCGTCGGTATCCCAATACTGGTGCGTCCTGGTGCCTGGTCCATGTCTGTTCCCCTCGGCCAAAGACAAACCGGCCCCCGGGCTCCAATCAGGGTCATGACTCCCCAATCGCAACTCAGAAGCCGGCTACGCGTCGCCGACTGGCTTCCCCCACCACTACGGGCCAGGGGCCGTGGTTGTCTTTGCCTACAGCAGTACTATACCACGGGAATCCCCAGAGTGTCAAACGGATGTTCGCACCGCACTCCGGAGAACCCCGGACGCGGCGGGAAACGGGTAGGGCATGGCGCGAATGGCAGGGGGGCCCGCTATTATGTGCCCGGGGAGGCCGGCGACAGGAGCTGTGGAGCGCCTTCCGGCCAGCAGAGGAGGGCCAGACGCAGACAGTGTTGGGAGAACCACTCGGCTGCTCGATGGGAGCCGTCCTGGCAGACAGCCGCGGCGAGTACGCGCGTATCGGGGAGGCGGCGCAGGATCTCCCGCCGCCGGTCGCCTTTCACCCACTTCCTGGCATGTTCATCCCGCAGTGCCAACTCCTCCTCCGTAACCGGAAGCCCGCGCGCCACCTTGTCCGCGGCCATGAGTCCAGCGACGACACGCGGGAGATTGAGTTCGTCCGCCTCTTGCGCTAGGTCCAGAAATGCCCGACCAACCCGCGGCCTCTTCAGCTTCTCGGGCGCAGTATCCCTGTCTTCCCGACCCTCGCTCCTGCTGCTCGCGCGAACCCTAGCGCAGACGTCAGAGAGCTCCTTCAGACGCTCTTGTAGGCCGTCGCATCTCCGATAGGCACGTCGCAGGTTCCTCATCTCGGTCTGGGACAGCTGGTCTGACAGCGAGTCTCCTCGCCGAGCTTTCACGCGGGCTGCACTGACGAGGACAGCGCGGACTGCGGACAGCAGAGCGTGGCGCTCCGCATCGGTGAACTTCTGAACGAGGGCTGGGTTGAGGACCTGGAGGGTCAACGCCTCAACGCGCGCCAAGGTCGAGTCCCAGGGGTACATCCTGCGGCTTTCGACCCAATAACTACGTTTGGCCTCCCAATCAGCCAGGAACGACCTAAGAGCAGCAGAGTCGGGGTCGAGGCCCGCGCCCCGCAGGCTCTCCCTCAGTGAACCGAAGAAACTCTTCCAGGGGCCGAGTGGCGCCTCATCGTCCTCGAGGGAGGACGAGTGGCCCTCGTCCTGTTCGCGGGACACCCTCTCAATCACCTCCTCGGTGAAGTCAGAGGCGCTGTCGGGGGCCTGGTCAACCAGAGCGTCCTGATCATCTCCCTCTTCCTCGGTTGGATTGTCGGGCCCCAACGGCCCTGTTGTTTGCCCATCCCTCTTTCCGGACTGCTCGAAGAGCTCGCACCTCCAAAGGTCCCGGAAGTGACCCAGCAGATCACCCTGGCTCACGATGTGACCAGACGCAGCCACGCGTTCGAACTGACTGGCTACGAGGCCCTCTAGCGCCGACAGCAACGCTGCGCCTTCTAGAACAGCCTTCGCTTCGGTCTCGATCTTCGCCCAGAAGTCAAATTGGGCGGCCGAGAAGCCCTTCTGCAGGCATCCAGCGAGGGAGCCCCTCTGCACCGGGTCCCTGAAGACCGTCTCCCCGCCAATGGCAACGTGCACGAGGGCCATTCCCAGACATAGGTGTTGCTCGAACCCTGACGCCATCATTGTCCGCTCAACTGCCATCTGCCCATAGATGGGAGTGCGATTCCCGCACCCGATCCTACCAGGAGGAGTGTGCGATGGCAAACCAGTGGATAACAGCACCACAAGCGGCAAGGCTGGTCGGCCTTGCTCCATTCTCTCTGCATCGGATGGCCCGACGGGGAGAACTGCGCTTCCAGCGCCTGGGACGACTCTGGCTCTTCGAGCGCAGAGAGATCGCCCGGCTGAAGCGCACACGAGCAGCGGAAGCCCGGAAGCGCGAGGAAGGCACGCGGGACGCCTAGGCCTGGCGTTGGGCGGTTGGAAGAGCCAAGTGAGCAATAACCCCAGCACCAATCCGAAGGCCGCAGACCTGTCCCAGCGGAACCGCGGGCTCCAGCAGCAGAACGCGGAGGTTCAGCGGGAGTGGCTCGCGGCCCGCCTGGGAGTCCCCAGGGACGAAATCAAGCCCTGTCTGGCCTGCACGGGCAGCCAGCCTCAGGGCAAGCGCGCACACATCGCGGGCGTGCTTGCCTATGAACTCGCCAAGATCGGCATCAGCGAGGACCAAGCTCTCAGCTACCTCGGCTACTATGTCGGCAAGTGCGATCAGCCCCCCCTTGCGGACCACCGGTTCACCGATGCCGAGGCGCGGGCAATCGTACGGTCGGTCTACGGGCAGAAAGCCATCGGCAGGAGGATTCTGGGATACGGATGCGTAAGGCGCAGCTCGCCCCTGCTGGAGTTCTGTCCCTACGGGGCCGACACCGACGCCGAGAACCGCTTCACGTGCCCCTATATCCAACGGCGGATTGTGAAGCCGAATCGGCGACGCATCGCCAGCCTAGTCGGCGCGACGAACCTGCTGCACATGCACCTGCGGCTAGGGATTCCGAAGGGCTGGCGCAGGCTTGCGGCCACCAGGCGCTCTCTGCTGTATGTGACTCTGGCGAAGCTCGAAGTGGAACGCGGCCATCCCGGCGGCGAGCTCTGGACCTCCGAGCGGATTCTGCAGGCAGAGTTCCCCCTGCCGATCGCGCGGGGAACCATCCGCAGAGACCTGGCCGCGATGCACGAGGCCGGCTGGATCAAGTGGGCGCGCGGCAAGGCCCATCAGGAGACGGCAGCCGACGGAAGGCCGCCCCTCGGGATGCGGGTGATGCGGCTTTTCCCTGGCGATGCGCGCCTTGCAGCCGTGACGGCAGTCTTTCCAGATGCTGAGGCGGAGGAATGACGGTGAACGTCGCGAGGGCACCCCGCCTCCTACTGCCGCTCAGACCCCCAAACCCCCGAACAACGGCCAGCGTCCCTTCGGGCTACTCTTCCATTCTGTTACAGATTAGGACCCCTCATAGAGGCGTCCACCCCCTGGACCTCTCCATGTGGGTCCACCCGCAGCTACCAGCCGACAGAGAAAGCGGCGATTGGGGGATGCGATGAGATCGCCGCGAGACAGGATCGCGTTGCCGACCATCTCAGCCTGCGTGCGGCGCTTCTGCCTGAGCTGCCAAGGCCTGACGAACGCGCGTGGAGCTCTCGACTGCAAGTCCCGCGTCTGCCCCCTCTACCAAGCTTCCCCCTTCCGGTGCAACGGCCGGCGCAGGGCGAGCAAGGCTCTTGTGGTCAACTACTGCCGCCACTGCCAACCCGGTGACCTGACTGACTGTGGCGGGGAGGACTGCGCCCTATTCCCCTGGCGGCCCTGGCAGCCGGGCGGGCAGCCCAAGGCGCGGACACTGACCGAGGCCCAGAAGCGGCGCCTGCTGGCGGCTGGGCAGTCCTCTCAGTTTCGGAATCCACGGCAATGAACGGGCACTTTCGAGGCCGATTTGGAGAGCGCAGCCGGGGTCACGGGCAAAGACCCCAGCCGCGGCCCACTACGCCCACCAACCAGCCCGATCTAGGGCCTTCCGGTGGGCCACACGGCGAGTTCCTGGCCCACAGGGGCGGCAAGGGCGCCAGAAGGCCGCTGAGGGCGGCTATTGCCCCTGGACTTCCGCCGCACGTTATGGATGAATGTGTCGAGGATTTGGCGGAGGCGGTGGTCGCCATTCTGCTGAGCCAGGCAGCCGCCGAGCCAGGCGAAGGTGATGATGCGAGCGGCAGTCTATAGCCGATACAGTTCCGACCTGCAGCGGCCTGCGTCCATCGAGGACCAGGTGAGGCAGTGCCGCGCCGAGATCGCGCGCCGGGGCTGGGAGGAGGCGGCTGTCTTCTCGGACAGCGAGATCCCGGGCATGGTCTCGCAGGGCCGCCCCGGTTACCAGCGGCTGCTCAGGGCGGCCAAGGCACACGAGTTCGACGTAATCGTCACAGACGAGGTGTCCCGCCTGGCGCGTCGCTCCTCGGAGATCGTCAGCCTGCATGAGCGCCTCCGGTTCTGGGGCATCGGTCTGGTCGGCCTTCTCGACGGGATGGATTCCGTCACCTCTCCGGAGGCAGCCAAGGCCATCATCGCCCTGAAGAGCTACACGAACGAGGCCGAAGGCCAAGCCAACGCCCACCGGAGCCGCCGTGGTCTGGCGGGTCGCGTACTCGCCGGCTACCACGCAGGCGGCGCACCCTACGGCTACCGCACCCACCCCGTGCACGCAGACAAGCCAGGCGACCCACCGGGCACGGGGCCGGTCATCGGTTACGAGTACCTCATCCACGACGGCGAGGCCGAGGTCATCCGGCGCATCTTCCAGATGTACGCTGATGGGCTCAGCACGAGGCGGATTGCGGCCGCCCTGAATGCAGAGGGCATAGCTCCGCCCGGGGCGCGCTGGCGCAACCGGAAGGGAATCGCCCGTCGGACCTGGTCGCACGGAGCTATCGCCGGCACTCGGGCGATGGGCATCGGCATTCTCAACAACGAGAAGTACGCCGGCCGGCTTATCTGGAACCGCAGCACCTGGCCCCGAGACCCGGAGCAGGATGGCAAGCAGGTCCGGAGGGAGCTTCCGGAGGGCAAGTGGGTCACGCGGGAAGCGCCCGAGCTGTGCATTGTGCCTCAGAACCTCTGGGAGGCCGTGAAGGCGCGACAGCGGCAATGCTCGCGAGCCGGGTCGCGGTCGACCGCTCATCAGCGCAATCGCCGACTGTTGAGCGGTCTCTTGGTCTGCGCTAAGTGCGGTGGCCGCTTCGTCCTGCACGGAGCGAACACGTACACCTGCAGCACGCGGCAGAACCGCGGCGCGGTGGTCTGTGACTGCATGGTCACCGTCAACGCGGCTGCCGCAGAGCAGGCGGTGCTGAACGAACTCGAATCCCTCTTCTGCACCGACGGGCTCCTGGAGAAGCTGGCCCAGCGTGTACAGCAGAGATGGCGGGAGGCCCAGTCATCTCGCGCCCAGCATCGGTCGTCGCTCAAGACGCTGAAGCAGGAGCTCTCCGAAGCGCAAGCGGAGATTCGGCGGCTCATCACGGCCATCGCGAAGGGCACCCTTGTGGAAGACCTCACGGCAGAGATGCAGGCCGCGGAGGCGAGACGCGACCGTCTGCGCCAGGAGCTTGCCGCGGCGGAAGGTGCCGAGGTACCGGCCGCACTGAACGTCCTGCCCGCGACCGTACGTCGGATCGTCTCAGACCTGCCTCGGATGTTGGCCGCTGGTCAGCTAGAGCCCGTGAAGAGCGCCCTGACGCGGCTGGCGGGGAAGATCGAAGTTCAGGGCGAGGAGATACCGGGGCGAAAGAGACCCGGAGCCGTGCTGGTGCTCCGGGGTAACCTGGAAGCGGCCCTGCAGCTTGCCGACGCAAAAGTCAAGATGGGCTATAGCCCCGGCGGGATTCGAACCCGCGATCTCATGGCTGAGAACCATGCATCCTAGTCCACTAGACGACGGGGCCGTGTGTCTTGACCACCGGCGCAGGCAAGCCCGTGCCGCTACCGCGTGTCGTGCGGGAACTGCACCCGCACGGCTCTCGCCGATGCGCCTACAGCGCGCATCTTGGTTGCGGGGCTAGGACTCGAACCTAGAACTTCCTGATCCAGACTCAGGCGTGCTGCCAATTGCACCACCCCGCAGTCCCACAAGGGAGGCGCTAGTGTAACAGAGCATACCAGCGGTGTCAAACACACGCGCCTTATCCCCGCGGCTCGATCACCACCCGCCTCTGCACCCCCTCTACCTTGCCATTGCTAGGCCGCCAGGTAGACGTGATCCCCGGGCCGCACCTTCTCTCCCACCTTGATTCCCACCGATGCGCCGGCTCCGGCCTGGGTCACGTTCTCGTGCTCGATCTGCAGCGAGGTCACCGTGAGCACCAGGTCCGTCGTGTGACCCTTGATGTGGATACTTGTGCCGACGGAGAGAGGCGCTGTCAGGTCCACGGCCATCACTCCAATGTGACCGAAGTAGTGGGTCACCGTGCCGATCTGCTTCTCTGCTGAGGCGCCCGCTTGCTCCCCCATCGTCGCACCTCCTCTGAGAATGGGTTTCCCCACCTGGTTTCTCCAGCCGTCCCCCGCACGCCTGCTCTGTCGCCCACCCGATACCTGACAATGATACCTCTCAACATGGGCGCCGCGCCGCCGCCCTGGCGCCGCAGAGAGGGAACAGCACCCCCCATCCCCCTTCCCACCCCAACCTCGAGAACCGTCCGCCGCAGGGAGCGCCCGGCCTGCCTTTCCGAGACAGCCGGTGGACGAGCGGGGCGTCTCTGCCGGGCCCGCTGGTGACCTGTGTCGCTTGGCGGAATACACTGCTAGCCGGAACTGTGGAATAACCTTGGGCAGAACCAACGGAGAGCGAACAGGTAGGCGCCGAAGCGTTTCGGGGCCGCTGGACTCGCGTCTCAGGAAGCCTCAGCCGGGAGGAATGATGTGCTCCAGGTGCTGAACACATTGTCAAAGGGCGGCCCAGTGATGGTCCCCCTTGCCGTGTGCTCCGTGCTCGCCCTCGCCGTCATCGTGGAGCGGTATCTCGTCCTTCGCCACGCCGACCGAGGAGGCGAGCAGCTCATCACCGACATCCGCCGCGCCCTGCGCCAAGGCGATGGCGTGGAGGCCCTCACCAGATGCGAGCAAACAAGCGGTGTCGTGGCTAGCGTGATAGCGTCTGGCTTGCGGGCTCACCTCCAGGGCGCTCATCTGGCGCAGGCGATGGAGGAGCAACTTCTCGCCGCTCAGCGAGGGCTAAACCGGCGCCTGGCCGTCCTCGACACCATCGTCACCCTCGCCCCCCTGCTCGGGCTGCTGGGCACCGTGTTGGGCATGATCTCCGCCTTCAGCATCATCTCCGTGAGCGGAACCAGTCATCCCGCTGGCATCACCGGAGGGGTCGCCGAAGCCCTGATCGCCACCGCCACCGGACTGGCGATCGCGATCTTCAGTCTCATCGGCTACAACTGGTGCCGAGACAAAGTCCGTCAGGTGCTGGAGGAAGTGGAGCTGCGCGCCACCCAGCTCGAGAACATGCTTGCCGTCGGCCAATGCCCTTCCCCGGCAGACGACGGGCGGGCCGCTCGGATCAGGGAGGAGGTGCCGGTTGCGAGTTAGCCGACGCCCTGTCCAGAAGGCCCGCATCGAGCTCATCCCCATGATTGATACCATGGCCTTCCTGCTCGTCTTCTTTATGATCGCTTCCTTGGCCATGACCAGACAACAGGGGATGCCGGTGAACCTGCCCAGAGCCGACTCGGGGGCTCCGCAGACCTGGGGCGACCGCGCCCTGGTGGTCACCATCACCCAGGAGGGACGGCTGTTCCTGGACAAGCGCCCCCTCCAGTTTCATGAGCTGAAGGCGGCCGTAGAAGCCCGGCTGGCCGCGAAGCCTAACACCATCGTGGTCATCAACGCAGACGACAGCCTCCGGCACGGCACAGTGATGAAGGCCATGGACCTGGTCAAACAGGCCGGCGCCAAACAGGTGGCTATCGCCACCAAGCAAGCGGAAGTCATCTCCCAACGCGAGCCATGACCCCACTTATGGACAGACCCGGATATGCCTCCCCGCGAGGCGACCCTGCGAAGCACCGATACCCGGACCACTATCTGGTCTGGGGATTCCTCGTGGCGATCGCCCTGCATACCGCCGCACTCGCGGCAGGCACTCAGTTGTCGGCCATCCAGCAGGGCAACGGCTACCTTGAGGAGATCCAGGTCTTCGATGCTAGCGCCCCCATCACCATCTCTCCCGTGGAGCTGGTGCCGTGGGGACAGCCCGCGACTCCTGTCCCGCACACCGCCGCGGTCCCTCTCCCTGCAGCCGACCAGCCACCACCAGCTATCGCACCCCGTGATCACCGGCCTCACGTGGAGAGCCGGCCTGCGCCCCGGATACAGCAGCCTCATCGCGCTCCAGACACCAGCACGCCTGCCGCTCCCTCCGCCCCATCACAGCCGCAACCGGCCGAACCTTCGGAGGCCGGGGGAGCTGCCGTCTCCCCTGACGGAGGTGGAGGGGGAACGGTTGATCTCGGCTCGCCGAGCGCACATGGTGACCTCCCCGGCCTGGGACCGGGCGGGACCGCCGACGGCCGCCTTCCTGGTGTCGGCACCGGCGCCGGTGCGGGCAGCGGCTCCGGAATTGGCACCGGCTCCGGGGACGGACAGGGAGCCGGCGGCGGCAGCGGGCAGGGCGGTTCGGCAACCCAGGGCTCGCCAGGGAACGGTGGCGGAGACCAGTTCGTCTCCCGGGTGGCGGACCGGCAGCAGCCAGAGGTAATCAGCAAGGGCAACCTCGTCTACCCCCGGGCGGCGCTCGAGGATGGCGTGGAAGGCACGGTCCAACTCAAGGTCCTCGTCACCGAGACCGGAGAGGTGGCGAGTGTTGAGATCGTGCGCTCCAGCGGTGATCGCCGCCTTGACGCCGCTGCCAAGGACTTCGTACGCGCATGGCGCTATCGCCCGGCCGTGCAGGACGGACAGCCCCGCCGGGTGTATAGTATGGCAACAGTTGTCTTCGAGTTGCGCTAGACGGAATCCGGTGAACACTACCTGACAGGGCCTCGCGTGGTAATATCTAAGCGGCGAGGGAGAGGCTGTCGGAGGCCCCTGCGAGAGGGGACACCGCGGCCGGCTGCAAGGCAGCCCCACCACGCGCAGCACAGCCGGTGGCGAAAGGAGGGAAAGGGGCGGCGAACAGATGACAACTTGGGGTGCGAGTGTGCGCGGGCGATTCCGTCGCCTCGCAATTGGGGTGATCCAATAGCTGAGTCTCGCGGAGGAGTGATGAACGTGAGGGCAATCCGTTGGCAGTGCTTGGCCGTTATCATCGTCTTGGTGTTCTCGGGGACAGCCGTGTGGGGGGCGGTTACCGGGGCTATCTCAGGAGTGGTCACGGACTCCCAGACCAAGGCCCTCCTCTCGGGGGCCAATGTCTCGGTCGAGGGAACCGATCTGCGCACCGTGACTGACGCGCGGGGCCGGTTCCTGATCACCAACGTCCCACCGGGAACCTACACCGCGGCCATTGGTCTCGTGGGCTACACCACCGCCCGCGTCGTCGAGGTGAGCGTGGTCCAGGACCAGGTGACCGCTTTGCAGGTTACGCTGGAGCCGACAGTGGTAGAGGCGGCCGGCGCCGAGGCCAAGGTGACAGCCGCGCGCGTGACCGTTCACAGCGATGTCACCTCTTCGGTCTACGTCACCTCGGCCGCCGACGAGCAGATGACTCTCTCGCAGCCCAATGACCGTTACCAGTTCCCGGGCCTGATCTTCTCTCAGCCCGGCGTTGTTCCCGACAATACCTTCTACCCG
>Ga0315277_10002837_pt1 | contig 23833 bp, 21 predicted proteins | sample YL17G05_15_MG_FD_203695 | JGI IMG/M metagenome (GOLD analysis project Ga0315277, IMG submission 203695) | Sediment microbial communities from Yellowstone Lake, YNP, Wyoming, USA - YL17G05_15 | ecosystem: Environmental > Aquatic > Freshwater > Lake > Sediment | place: USA: Wyoming | collected... | reverse complement strand
AGTTGATGACTCGCATCGCCTTGTCCTTCCCGGCTTACTGCGCCTTCGCGGCATTGCTTCCGTGGACGCGCTCTGAAAACCTGCCCGCGCAGTTACTGGGTCTCGCCAGAAGCAGTTAGGAGGCAGCGAAGCGGCAGCCGCAATCCACTGCGATATGAGAAGCGAGATGGAGGGCGGGGAAGGGGCGCGGCGGCGCCGCCTCGCGCGGGCGAGTCTGGCAAACGCGGGTGCGGCGGTGGCTACGTCGCGGGGGTCTTGATCTGCTCGGGCACGAAGCCGCGCTGGTAGGCCAGTGCCTCCTGCAATTGCCCCTCTGTGATCAGGCCCTGAGCTCTCAGTATCTGCCCCAGAAGGCGCTTGTCCTTCCGCTGCTCCTCAATCGCCGCGGCAAGCTGCTGGTGGGTGATGAGCTGGTACTTGTACACCAGCAGCGCGCCCAGCAGGGGTACCAGCCGCTCCCGCGGGCGAACGGACTCGGATGCCTCCGCCAGCGATGTCGCGATCTCCTTCGCCTCGCTGCGCGCATACAGCGCCGAGAGCATCAGCAGCACCCCGGCCAGCAAGGTCACCGCCCCCACCCACCATAACGAGTTGCGCTCCTCCGTCCAGGCGTGCCCGAAGCTGACCCCGGCCGTCGCCGCCAGCGCCAGCCCGATCAGCACCCTGCCCCAGATCACCGCCAGCCACATCAGGTCCCGACGCTTTTCTGGCTGGCCGGCCTCGTCCTTCCGCGCTCTCGCGCGCCGCGAAGCGGCTCCCATCTCGTTTCCTCCCCGGCTCCCCGGCTGCACCACTCGCCCGGCAGCGCGTTTTCGGTCCCGCACGAGTCCCACGATGCGCTACACCTGATACCGGGATACCACATCCGGGGGTCTGCTTCCACGCTGTGGTCGCCAGCGGCAACTCAGCCGCCCGCACTCCAAACGACGCGGCGGAGCGCGGCCCATGGGCCGCGCTCCGCCAACCAGTGAACACGCGACGCTAGCTGTCCAACCGTCTCAGCAGCGGCTTCACCTGCACCCGCGCCTTCTCCAGGTTCTGCTCCCAGCGGCTCGCCTCCCCGGCGGTCCAGCCTTCCAGGGCATAGGCCAGGCAGAGGAGGGCATCCTGGAACAGGTCGTGCGGCTCCGACCACTGCGCGGGTGGGACGATCTCGTCGAGCTTTGCGAACAGGTTGCGGCTCCGCCGGGAGAGCAGTTCGGGGCGCTGGCGCTCCGCCGCTTCGGGCGTGCCGTTGGGCGCGGCCATCGCCTCCACCTTGCTCCAGATGCCGCGGAACCGCTCCATCACCGGGGCCATCTCCTCGCGGTAGTGGCGCCGCTCCCGTACCTCCGCCAGCACGCTTTCCAGCGAGGCCTTGATCTCTCCCGCCAGTGCCTGGGCCAACTCCTCCACCCGCGCCTGCACATCCACACCCGGCCTCACCAGCCCAGCGCGCGACAGTACCTCCGGCGCGGACACAACCGCACCCGCGCGCACGCCCAGCTTCTGCAGCTCCGCCGAGGCCTGGCACAGACTCGACGCATCTACGGCCACGATGAAGCTCTTGCTGCCGCGGGGACACTGCTCCGCGGCGCGCATCACCGCCTCGCCGGTGGTGGCGACCACCAGCTCTGCAGCGCGCCGCGCAATCCTGCAGCCGGCGCGGCCGCAGTCGGCGCAAGGCACGAGGATCACCGAAGGCTCAACCTGACTCATCGAAACTCTCTCCGCCGCCGCGATGTGCTCCTGATCCCGCGGCTCCATGTCGGCCACCACCGGGGCATAGTCCGCCTCTGCGAGCCTGGCCTCAGGCTGGCGCAGCTTCCTCGTCAGCGCCTGGTACACCCCTGCCCCCACCACCGCCCCGATGAGCGGCGACAGGATGTAGACGGTGAGGAACCCGCCCCGCGGTCCCGGTATCGCCACCCTCCCCCACCCCAGCAGATAGGAGACGAGCCGCGGCCCGAAATCCCGCGCCGGATTCAGACCTGCCTGCGTGAGCGGCGCCACGATCATGATGATGATCGCCAGGCACAGCCCGATGAAGATGGGCACCGGCAGCCGGGCGGCAGTGGTGTTCCGCTGCTCGGTGAGCGCGAACACGAATGACGCCAGAAACGCCGTCCCGATCCCCTCCGCCAGCATCGCCGTGGGCATCGTCACTTGACGGTACGCCTCCCCGCTGGCGCCGATCATCGCCGGGTTCGGGAAGTACTCGCCGAACACCATCGCCGAGACCTCGCTTCCCCCGGCGCCCCTCAATATGTGATGGATCGCCTCGAAGTGTGCCAGCAGCCCGTGGAACATGCCGTAGAGGATCAGCGACCCGCAGAACGCGCCGGCGAGCTGCGAGACCGAGTAGGCGGGAACCTTCCTCGCCGGAAAGCCTCGCCACACCGTCATCGCCACCGTAATCGCCGGGTTCAGGTGTGCGCCGCTGATCGCCCCCGTCGCGTAGATGGCAAGCGCTACCCCGCCTCCCCACACCGCGGCCACTTGCCATAGACCCTGGGTCACTCCCGCGAGCACCGCCGCGTTCACGATCCCCACGCCGAAGAACACCAGCACCAGCGTGCCGAAGAACTCGCCCAGACACTGGCTCAGGAGTGATCCCCTAACCATCGCTCCGCCACCTGGCCGCGCGCATCAGGCCGCCAGCAGCTCGTCCACCTGCTTGGCGATCTCCTTGGCAACCGCTTGCACGGCCGGATGCTCGCCGTCAATGTGATCGCTTGGCAGTGAGTCCACGTCCAGCTTCAGTTGCTGCGCCAGCGCGACAATGCTTACCGTCCGCGCCGCCCGCTTGCCCTTCTTGTCAATCAGCCGGGTGGCGCAGTTCAGCTCGCACGCCTCCACCGTCAGCACGGGGTACGTGTTGATGAAGTCCACATCCTCCTGGACGTTGGCGTTCAACGCCGGGCCGCACCCCAGCACCGTGGTGTCCGGGCGCAGGTCCTCGTGCACCACGTACAGCGCCTGGCGGCCGAGCACCGCCTCTCTTCTCAATCCAAGGCATGGTTGAAGACAAACCTTGTCGGCCATTGCCATCTCTCCCTAGAGCGTGCTCAACATCTCATCGGCGATGATGCGGTCTATCTCTTTGACCGCCTCCTCGGCGAGCGCCTCCGCCAACTGCATCCCCTTCTCTCTGAGTCCGCGCCGCTTCTCCCCAGACACCGATATCCGCCTGGCGGCAGCTATGTCGGCGACATAGAGCTTGGCTGCCGGCCTTCTCCCCAGCTCGTCGGCGAGGAAGCTGGCACAGTGCGGCCGACATCCGTCAATCACCAGCAAGGGATGCCTCCGCAACCGCTCCAGCTCCTCCGGGTCCATCACCGCCAGCCGGCCACAACTCAGCAACTCCACCTGCTCCGGCCGCATCTCCTTGATCCGGTATCCCGCCCGCCGCACCACCGTGGAAGCCACCCGCCCGATCCCGTTGCACGGCAGCACCGCCACCTTGAACTCCTGCTCCTGCGTCATCCTCTCTCTCCTCGTGGAAGTCGGCGCATCAGCTCGCTGCTCTCATATGGTATCCGAAATCGCGCCCTTTGCGTATGAAATAACTGTGAAGGAGCTTGACAGGAATTCCTTCCATGCGCGACACTGGGTAAGGCAGATCTGCGACCCGCCCAAGGAAAAGGGAGCCCACACCATGGACACCCGCCGGGACAACCCGATCCACCCCATCAGCCTTGCCGCCCAGCAGGTCGGCCTGAGCGCCCGCACCTTGCGCATCTACGAGCAGGAGGGGCTGCTCCGCCCCGCCCGCCGCGCCGGAACCGACCAGCGCCTATACAGCGAGCAGGACCTGATCTGGGTGCGCTGCATCTCCGAGCTGATCCACGGCCACAGCCTCACCACCACCGGCATCCGCCGGCTGCTCGACCTCATCCCCTGCTGGGAGGTCAAGCACTGCCCGCCGGAAGTCGCCGCCCGCTGCGCCCCCTTCCTCAACATCCCCGATATGGCCAGCCGCGCTCCTACGCCCGCCGCCTCCATCCCTCAGCAGGCTGAGCAGGCCGAGCAGGCGGACCAGGGCGCGGGCGGCGTGGTGGAGGTGAAGATCTTCTATGGCATCCGCGAGTTCGGCGTGGTCTTCCCCTGCCTCAAGTGCATCCAGGCCGAGCGGATCGCCCGCCGCATCGCCGACCGCCACCCCGGCCGCGTCGTGGTCCGCAAGTACGATGTCCTCTCCCCCGAGGCCGACCGCCACGGCGTGATGATGACTCCCACCGTGGTGGTAGATGGGGAAGTGGTCGCCAGCGGCAAAGGCCTCAGCGCCAACCGGCTCGAGCAACTGCTCGAAGCTCACCTCGACAAGGGCGAGGAACCGTAGCGCCCCGTCGGTGTGTGCCGCAACCTCCACACGCGACGGGGTCCGCCTTTCGGCAATCGTGGGGTAGGCTTCCAGCCTGCCCTACCAGAAGCACCGGGGTCCGCCTCTCGGCGGACCCCGGTGACTTCACATCACATGGCAGGACCTGATGTCCTGCGATAGGCGTTCAGACCGCAGCGGCTGCTACGAATGCGGTATCCACAGATGGAACAGGCGCTGCATGTACACCGGCATCTGGGCGCGGTTGACGTCCTCCTCCGGATGGTAGCCGTCCGTGTACCCGCCCACGATGATCTGGGCGTAGCAGTACTCGACGTACTTGTACGCCCAGTAGCCGGTTCCCACATCTGGGAAGGTAGGGGTGCCGGGTCCGGCCGGGACGGCGGCATCGCTACCGGCCCGGACCCGCGCGGCATACACCGCCATCTGGGCGCGGTTGACGTACTCCTCCGGATGGTAGCCGTCGTCATAGCCGCCCACGATCCCGTGAGCATAGCAGTCCTCGATGTACTTGTATGCCCAGTAGCCGGTTCCCACATCTGCGAAGGTGGGAGTGCCGGGCCCGGGCGGGACGCCGGCGTCGCCGCCCTCTATGCCCCGCGCCACGTAGACCGCCATCTGGGCGCGGGTGACTGTCTCGGCGGGATGGTAGCCGTCGTCGTATCCCCCGACCAGGCCGCCCTCATAGCAGGCGATGATATGGTGGAGCGACCAGAAGCCCGGCGGAGTGTCCGGGAAACCGACCACCATCTGCCGGGGAGCGACCCGGATGCCATAGTGGACAAGGTCATCACTGGTCGCCAGCCCGACGGTGTAGAAGCCTGGGTTGGTGTAGGCATGCTGAACAGCTGCGCCGTCGCCGTATGTCCCGTCGCCAAACCAGAATCGCGGGCCAGACGCGGTGGCGCTAAGGTAAGCGGTGAAGTCCACCGTGGTATCCGTGGTCGTCGCAGACGGGCTGAAGGTGAAGTCCACATATGGGTTGTGGGTCAGGTGCACGAGTTGGTTCATCACCAGCTCGACCACATCCTGCACGCCATCGCCATCAGCATCCTGGTTCCGCTCGTCCCACAGGAACCCGCTGATCACCGTGGTGTCGAAGTTGCCTGAAACCAGCGCGGCCTTGTCAGCCGTCGGGCTAGCCGTGTAGCCGGCGTGTGCGACCCCACCACTCAGCGCGGTGAGCTCGAACCCGTTGATGCCCCACTGGTCGTGCCAGGTCAGCAGGTCGGGCACGCTGTTGGGCGTGGTGAAGAAGGGATCGGAGGTCCACTGGTACACCGGGGTGAGGGTGGAAAGGACAGTGGCGGGCTCCACATCGTAGGCCGTGGCCAGCTCCGGATAGTTGGCGAGCTCCCAGCTACTGGCGGCCGACTTCCCCCACACGCCCAGGTAGTCCAGCAACGAGCCATAATACCCGTAGCCTCCGCAGCCATATGGGGGCCAGCTGGGATTGTCGAGGACCACCAGGTCCCACTGCCCTGTGGTGAGCGCTTCGTCGAAGTCATCGCGGCTTGACGGGGTGAACGCATACCCGAGTCTCCGCAGCGCCTCCGCTCCCACCCAGTAGTGGTTGCTGTCACCGTAGTACAGGACCCGCCGCGCATTCCGCGGATACTGAACCGCATTGGCGAGGATCTGGGCGGCGTCGGCGTCGTAGGCGAAGAAGTCGTAGCCAAGCAGCACCGCCGCGCCCGCGCCGTAGTCCCGGGCCGCGAGCGCGGTGTTGCCCGAACCATCCTGGATGATGGACAGAGCTTCGGAGCCAGTCGTGTACACGCTGGTCGCGTTCTGGGCGGAGACGCTTGAGCCCACACCGTTCACCAGCGGATGCCAATCGGCGACCACCGCCAGCGATTCGTAGGTGTACACCGTCTCCCAGGTGGCGGTCATCAGGCCCGTCGCGGTGAGGAAGTAGCTGGCCCAGTTGCCGAATCCCTCGCCGCAAGCCACCACGGTGCCGCCGTTGCTCGCGAAGGTCTGGAGGGTGGACGCAAACCTTGTCCCAGCAGTGGTCATCTGTATATCGGTCGCGTTCTCCTGCTCGATGGCCAGAAACACCTTCTTGCCATCGAGCCGCGTCGCCAGCTTGGTCTCGTCACCGCCCGTCTGCCCGTTGACCGGGAAATCCTGGATCAGGTAGCCGCCGCCCAGCTTGTCCTCCAGCGCCTGGATGGTGTTGTCGTACTCGGCCCCTGGATTCATGTCCGGATACGCCGTCCAGGCCAGGATCGGCAGCGGCGGCCCGTTCCAGATCTGGATGTCGTCTATGTTCCAGCCCTGATAGTAGACCGAGCTGTCAGTCGGCCCCATCACCCAGCGAATGTAGACCGTTGGCTCTCCGTCCGCCACCGCAGAGATGTCGTAGACGCAGAGCTGCCAGTAGTTCTCAGAGATGGTGCTCGTCGGGTTTCCCCATACTGTCGTCCAAGTGCTCCCGTCGTTCGACACTTGCACGTAGGCGTGGTCATAGGAGTTGCTCTCCACCCCCAACCACCGCCAGAAGGTGAGAGTGGTTCCTTCGATGTTGGAGCAGTCAATGGCTGTCGTAGTCAGGTTGTAGGCGGGGATGCTGTCGGGGTAGTCGCCGCTCAGGTTGTACCCGTAAACCTTGGTGCCCGTGTGCCCACTGGTCGGATCGGGATAGCCGCCCCATCCTCCGCCACCGCCCGTCGGCGTGCCGTAGGCCCAAGCGCCCTCGATCGCCCACCCGGGGCTGGCGTTCAGGTTCCACGTGTACACCGGGTATGGCCCTGGCGCCCCCGACCAGATCTGGACATCGTCTATGTTCCAGCCCGCGAAGCTATAGAGCGAGCTGGTGGGCCCCATCACCCACCGGACGTACACCGCGGCGTGACCGTCGGCCACCGCGGAGATGTCGTACACGCAGTACTGCCAGCTGTCCTCGCATGTGGGAGTCGCCGGGTTCGCCCAGACGGTGGTCCAGTCCGACCCATTGTTCGAAACCTGCACCGATGCGTAGTCCGCGTAGGTAGTCCCGTCCACACCCAGCCATCGCCAGAAGACCAAGGTGGTATCGGTGACGCTAGTGCAGTTCATGGCCGTGGTGGTCAGGTACTGCGCGGACATGCTCGCCGTGTAGTTCCCGCTCAGATTGTAGCCATAGACGTTGGCCCCGGTGTGGCCGCTGGTGGGGTCGGGGAACCCGCAGTCGGCAGGCGGTGCCGTAGTACCGCCTCCGCCCGTTGGCGCCCCGAACGCCCAGGCCCCCTGTGTCGTCCATCCGGGATTGGAGTCCAGGGGGAAGGAGTAGACCAGCTCCGCTCCCATCAGCGGCGCCGCCCCGCACAGCAACGCCGCCAACGCCAGCACAACCAGAATTGAGATGCGCATGATGCCTCCTTTGCCAACTCCGCAGACCCGCGGTCAGAGACCGCTGACTGAAGCAGTCCTGGGCAGTTCCATCACACGCAGGGCCCGCCCTCCGACACCACTGCCGCCTCGGGTACTGCGAGACACTGCCATCCCGGCCGCCACTCCGCCGCCTCCGGCCGGGGCTACGGCAAAGACCGCTATCCACAAATGCCACTTTCCCGCGGACCTGTGTAATCCTTCGTCGCCGTGTCGCTTCCCCGACACAGATCCAGGCGCGGGAGGAGATGCTCCTGCCCGGCCTATGCCCTCCCCGCCGCCCTCTTCACGCCTTCGATATACTCCTCCGTCACCGCCTTCTCAAAGCTCCTGAAACCCGCCAGCTTGAACCCGTGTTTCTCCGCCAGCGCGGCGATCTCCCTCACCCTCTCGACCGACAGGTCGCGTCCCAGGCTGAAGCTCTCGTACCTTTCTTCCAACGCCAGTATCATCGTCTCCGCCATGCACGCGTAGGCGGTCTTGGGCGGGAAGCCGAAGTTGAGGTGGAAGTCCACCTCCCCCGGCACCTCCACCGCCCCACCTTCGATCACCAGCACATCCGGCCGCTTCTTCACCACCTCCCGCGATACGTCCCGCGGGCGGGCCACATCACACACCACCGCACCGGGTTTCAGGGCTTCGACAGGCACCACGGTGTCCACGGCGCTGGTGACGGTGATGACGATGTCGGCATCTCGCAGGCCGGCGGCGGGATCGGTGGTGTAGCCGACCTGCGCCTTGCCCTGCACGGAGGCGGCCAGCTCGGCGAGACGAGACTCGCTGCGGCCGATGAGGGTGACCGCGGGAACCTCGTCCGCAAGGATGCGGACACACACCTGCCCGATGGAGCCCGTCGCGCCCATCACTGCCACGTGGGCCTGGGACGGATCGGTGCCCATCAGCTCGGCGGCCTTCTTCGCCCCCTCCAGCGCGGTCCACACCGTATAGCTGTTGCCCGTGGTGACCGCGATCTCCACGTTCTTGGCGATAGTGATGCCCGCATCGCCCACCACCGAGGTCATCGCCCCGAGACCGACGACCTTCGCGCCCAGTCCCTGGGCCACCTGCGCGGCGCGGATGATCTTGGCGAGCACGAAGTCCGTGGGCAGGTCGAGGAACTGCCGAGGGGTGAGCGGACACCCCACGAACCATCCATGCGCCTCCGCCCCGGTGGGACTCCTCACCCCCGTGATCTCCGATACCGGCTTGGTCGGCATCCGCTTCAGCAGTTGCTCCAGCACCACCTCCGGCAGCACCCGCAGCAGCGGGTACTTCCGCGCCATGTCCTTCGCGCCGGCCACGGGATGGATTATGAAGGCGAACTCACCCAAGATAGCTCCTCTCAACGCGCTTGCGGCGGGCATGTCCGCCCAAGGCGGAACATACCCGCCCTACACCTTCGCCGCCTCGCTACCACCTTCGCCATCAACGCGCGAAAGCTCTCTCCCTCTGCTCCCCCAAACCCCACTGCCTTTGCCAGCCGCTCTCCGGGGCGAGCCGACCCTTCTGCCTCTTGGGCAGCGACGCTCTTCGTCACCCTCCGTCTGCCTTCGTCCACACTGCGTCGGCCGTGGCGCATTACCGCAATCTCCTCCGGGAGTATACATCCGCGTTCGGACACCGCCCACTGAACTCCTATGGCTGTCGTCTACAGAATGGCATGGGGTCACCGCCTGGTCAAGCGCGCGGAGAAGCAGGGCGTGACCCTGGATCTTCGGTCACCGCGGCAACCCTAGCAATCGCCGTCTTGTAGAGCGGAGCGTGCTCGCCGACCGGTCGGGCGGGGAGGCCCCGGTCAAGCGGGCGAGCTCCCGCGTGCCACAACGGGCAATAAGTCACGCCAACTCCGTCACCCCCGGCTGCCAGTTGATCTGCTCGGCGAGGCGGAGGTAGTCCTCCTCCGTCAGCTCCTCCGGCAGCTTGCCGGAGAGGGCGACGAACACTCCCTCCATGACATTGGTGGCGAAGCTCTCGCCGCCGATCGGCGGAGTGGTGGTGATGAGCCTGGAGGCGCCGCGTTTGCGGAGTTCGTCCACATCCGCGGTTCGGGTGGTCTGGGTGACGATGACCTTGCCGGTCATGTCCTCAGGCATGTAGCGGCGGATGAGGAGGAAGTCGCCGGCGATGATGTCGGCTGCTCGGAAGTGCTTCGGCGCCTTCGGCCTCGAGCTTTCCTGTTGCTTGCCAGTGGGATACAGCACCGATATCGGCAGCCAGCGCAGGATGGGCAGGAACATCCCGCCCACGATGGCGACTTGGCGAAGGCTGGTGAGGGCGATGGGGACGCCCACGGCGTAGATCAGGTCACCGTACACCACCCTGGCCCCGAGCTCCGGGAACACCCGCGCCATCCCCGGCCGATCCACACCGGACATGAGGAGCACGCGCTTGCCCGCCACCTCCAGCACACCTCGCTCCGCCAGACGACGGATGACCAGCGGCTCGAGGACGCGCTTGATACCACCACCATCAACCACCGGCGTGGTCTTGGCGCCGCGGGCCATGCGGGCGGCGTCCCGCAGTTCGTACTTGCGCTTTCCCGCCACCAGATAGCGATCCACCCCGCCCAGCCCGATGGCATCCACCTTGCCGTCAAGCTCGGCGATGAGAGCGGCGGCCTTCTTCACATCGCCGTCCGTCCCGATCCGCTCCAGGCGGAAGGGCACCCCGGCGAATTCCATCTCCGTCGCCTTGTTGCGCTGCGAAGAGCCCAGGCTGACGCTGACCACTCGCTTCATCTTCCCCTCCCGACGGCCGCCTGCGCGGCGGCCTCCTCTCTCGCCTGTTCCAACACCCGGAGCAGTTGCACCAATGTCGTCGCCCGGTTCGCCTGCTCCCGCAGGGCGCGAGCCCCGGGCATCGCCTTGAGATACCAGGCGAAGTGCTTGCGCATCTCCCTCACCCCGACCTTCTCGCCGCGGTCGGCGACCACCATCCGAGCGTGGCGCGCCGCCATCGCCAGGCGCTCCTCGATGCTGAGCGGCGCCAGCGCGGGTTCGCCCTTGAGCGCACCGCCAACCTCGCGGAAGACCCACGGGTTGCCCAGCGCGGCGCGGCCAATCATCACCGCCTCGCAGCCGGTCTCCGCCATCATCCGGCGGGCGTCTGCCGCGGAGCGGATGTCGCCGTTGCCGATCACTGGCACGCTCACTGCCTGCTTCACCTCAGCGATCACCGCCCAGTCGGCGCGGCCGCGGAACTGCTGGCTGGCCCAGCGGGGATGAACCGTGACCGCGGCCGCTCCCGCGCGCTCGCACCGGCGGGCGAAGGCGACCGCTTGCTCGCCGCGGTCGTGCCAGCCGCACCTGATCTTCACGGTCACCGGTATCTTCGCCGCCGCCACCACCGCCCGCACCATCGCCTCCGCCCGTTCCGGCTCGGCCATCAGCGCCGCCCCGGAGCGCGCGCTCAACACCTTGGGCACCGCGCATCCCATGTTGAGGTCAACGATGTCGGCCCCCCGCCGTTCCGCCTCGACGGCGGCGTTGGCGACGATGTCGGGTTCGGCGCCGAAGATCTGCGCACACACCGGATGCTCGTCTCGCGAGAAGGCGAGCAAATCACCGGTCTTCTCGCTGCCATAGTGCATGGCGTTGGCGCTGATCATGCCGGTGCAGACCAGCCCCGCCCCCTGCTCCCTGCACAGCCGGCGGAAGGACACATCCGTGATCCCGGACAGGGGGGCGAGGATAACGGGAGGGTCAACTCTTACCGAACCGATCCGCATCAGCCCTCCCCCGCGTTATGCTCCCAGATCAAAGCCGCACCCTCCAGCACGAGGTCGGGGAAGACCTGGTGCTCGATCAGGAGATGGGGTGACACCAGCTCCGCGTTACCCCCGGTGAGGGCCACCGGCGCGCCCTCAGCCACAGCGCGCTGCAGCCGCGCGGCCAGCCCCTCCACCAGCGCGGCCGTGCCCAGCACCGCCCCCACCCGCAGGCATTCCTGTGTGTCTCCACCAAACGGCCGCTCCGGCGCGGCGAGCGCCACCCTGGGGAGCGCCGCGGTCCTCTCCGCCAGCGCCTCCAGCCCGGTCTCGACTCCCGCGGCGATGGCGCCGCCCAGAAACCTGCCCTCCGGCGACACCGCATCCACCACCGTCGCCGTACCCAGGCTCACCACAATCACCGGCGTTCCCAGCCGCGCCGCGGCCGCCACCGCCGCCGCCAGCCGGTCCGGGCCGAGCTGTTCGGGGCTGTGGTAGCGGTTCTGCAAGGGAGTGTCCGAGCGGCCGGTGATCAGGAACGGCTCCGGGCCTGTCCGCTGCCCCCAGTCCAACCAGAGAACAGTAGCCGCCGGCACCACGGAGCAGACCACGACACTGGTTGCGTCGAGGTCGAGGGCCGCTTCCTCAGCGAGGGCCTGCGCGAAGGCGTCCACATCCGCAACACTGCGGAGATCGGCGCTGCGGGTGAACCGGACGGACGTGAGCCTGCCCTCCTCCCACGTCCCCAGGCGGGTGGTGGTGTTGCCGACGTCCACAACCAGAAGGTTGCTCACCGGCCTTCCTTGCGCCCTGCTGCCTGGTAGAGCTCGAGTCCCCTGGAGGCGAACAGCGAGCCGGCGTAGGTCATCACCAGCAGGAAAACCGCCTTCGCCGCCGCCGACGCCAGGATCCTCCCCAGCCCCTGCTCTGCCACCCGCTTCGCATCCGCGATCTCCGCGGGAAGCCGGGTGAAGGCGATGGCGGCGAGGGTGAAGACGACGGCGAGCGCGACCATGCCGGAGGCGAACAAGAGAGCGCCGACCCGTTGGCTGGAGCGCTTCGGCGTTCCGGTCATCCCATGCTCAAGTGGTCGTGTCATCGCCAATGCCCTACCACGCGCGGGTCATAACGAATTCGTATACCCAAGGAGGTCGGTCAGGTCCATCAACCGTGAGAGTCGTCCGTCGAGTTTGCTGACTTCCACGACAGCCGGCTTGTGGACGTGGACGACGGCGTCGAAGCAGGTGTCCTCAAGCACCTTGGCGAGCCGCGCCGGGTCGTACTCGTTGGTCACGACGATGTAGTCAAGGGGACGGCGCCCCCAGGACGCCGCCTGCTTGTAGGCCGGACACTCGTTGGTCAGATCGTTGATCCGGTCGTGTCGCAGGCTCCACTTCACCGATACGATCGCCCGCGGCACTTGGTTCTTGCGAACAAGGACGTCTATCGAAGGCGCCTTGCTGCGCCCCGGAAAGGTGATCCCCGGGAACACCTCCTGAGCCATCTGCTCCATCTCATAGGTGAGCCGGAGGTCACCATAGAGCGAGAGAGCGTGATGCACCAGTCCGGTGAAGGCAATCCCCAGTGGGTTCTGGCGCTGCAGGCGACGGTACTCCCGCCTGCGCATCAGCCGGTCAACGTGCCCCTTCACGTCCGTCGGCTGGCAGCCGAGCTCCACGGCAAGGTATTGCTCAAGTGCCAACGCTCTCTTCTGCCATATCGTGAGCGCTGCCTCGGCTCGAGCACGCCCGCGGCTGGCGGGCCGGCGCAGCTTGTCGGCGTCAATGATGTGAGGCAGCGCAGTGTGGACCGGCAGTCCCGTCCTCTCATACCACAACAGAGCCTGGTAGATGCCAACCCAGGCATTGTGCGGACTGCTGCCGCAGCCCTTGGCTGTCTCGTCGAAGATGGTCACGACATGCTTGATCGTCTGTTCCCTGGATGGCACAGTCACCCCCTCGGCTGGCGCTTGATCAGTCCGATCACGAACTCCTCATGCATCCGCTGCTCGATGCCGTTCATGTGGCTGTTGCCGATCCGCGCCGGCATCATGCGACGGTCACGGTCGAGCTTCCGCTGGGCGATACCCACAAGCTCGAAGCCCAACGCCTCCGCTATCTCCGCGAGGTGCTCGTGGGTCCGCACCCTTACCCCCCTCATCGTGGATGGACCCACCACGATTCCTGCCGCCGCGCCAGCCCGAAGCACCCGATGCATCTCAGCCAGCGTCAACCCCATGTCCGTGAAGTACTTCGAGAGGATCCGGCCCTTGCGAGCGTCGACGGCGGAGACCTCTGCGATGCCCCGCGCGGTCACGGGGGGCAGTCCGTCCCCAGTTGCGTCTCGGCAGTTCTCGGAGCCGATGTACGTGCCGCGGAGTTCGGAGAGCCGTCCCACGGGCTCCCCAAACCAGACCAAGGAGAACTTGTGGGCTCGCATGTAGTCTATTGCGTTGGCGTAGGGCGGCGATGTGATCACTAAGTCCACAGACTCGTTCGCCAATGGGAGCTCGCGCGCGTCAGCGTGGTAGACCTTCACGGACAGCCGCCCAGGGGGTAGCGCGGCCAGTGCTGTTGCAGCCTTCCGCGCTCGGAGTTCAAACTGCTCAATCGCGCTCCGTGGCACCTTCGCCAGGACTCTATGCGGCCGGGAGTGGGCCAGGTCCCTGGCAAGGGATACCCCTCCGCTCTTGGTGACGATCACTGACGACAATATCACCTGGAGCAGTTCCTGCACGGCGTCGTCTGGCTCTTCCTCGATCGCCACGACCAGCGCCATCAACTCACGCTGCGTCCTTGGCAAGAACCAGTAATCAATGAAGCCCATCGTCAGCTCGTCGAAGCGCCGCTCCATCTCACGGCGCAACGCCGCCGCGTCCATCAGCGATACCGCCGCTCGAGCCACCACTGACCGCACGCCCCGCATGACGGTATCCATCTCCAATGGCGTTGTCTTGACGCGGCAGAGCCGCACCGCCAGAGGATCAATGTCGGCGCCCGCCGCCCGGCGGCCTAGGAGGGCGGCTTCCAGCAGTGCCGTTCCGGAACCCATCATGGGGTCGAGCACCACATCGCCGGGGTCAGTCAGGCCCTCAATGAACGCGCGAGGAAGCTGCGGAGGGAACTTCGCGGCGAAGGCGTGCAGAGCATGGGAGGCGTACGAACTGCTTTCCGCATGGAAGCTAAGGTCGCCCCCCAGTATGGCAGCCAACGCTCGTCTTGTTGCAGTCCGCCGATGTGCTGTGCCTAGTGCGCCCGTCATACGCGGCCGCCTCCTCCCTCAAACCCCGCTCGCATCTCTGCTTTCGCCGATGATCGAGACTATACCTGCTCTGGACTCAATGTCAAGCCGCGAACCTGGGAGGCAGGACTTCCCCTGCGCCTTGCCGAAGGCGCGGGCCAGGGCGCAGACATCACAAGAGGTACTCCGCAAGTGGCCAACTGCAAGATCGTGTTCATCGGTGGAGGGAGCTTTCACTGGGGGCCGCAGATCATCCGCGACTTCATCGTCGCGCCGGAGCTTGAGGACAGCACGCTGGTCCTGCACGACATCAACCGGCAGGCGGCGAGGAACAACCAGCGCATCGCCGAGCTACTGAAGAAGGAGGCCGGCGCGAGGATCAAGATCGAGGTGGTGGACAGCCGCCGCGCCGCCCTCAAGGGGGCCGACTACGTGGTGCTCGCCATCTCCACCGGAGGCCTGGAGGCGTGGCGGCTGGACATGGACATCCCCGACAAGTACGGCTGCCGCCAGACCATCGCCGACACGGTCGGGCCTGGCGGGATGAGCCGCGCTCTCCGCAACATCCCTGTCATCGTCAGCATCGCCCGCGACATGGAGGAGCTGTGCCCGCGCGCCTGGCTCCTCAACGTCACCAACCCCATGACCACGCTGACCCGCTCGGTGTGGCGGGAGACGAGCATCCGCTGTGTCGGCCTGTGCCACGAGGTGTTCGGGTTCCTCGGGTACGTGAAGCGGGCGTTCAAGGTGACCGACAAGGACATCACCTTCAACGCCGCCGGGATCAACCACTGCATCTGGGTGCTGGAGCTGGGGATCAAGGGTAAGGACGGCATGGAGATGATCCGCCGCAAGTGGCGGAAGGAGGGATATCCTCGGAAGGACATTGTGGCCCCGCTGCTGTTCGAGGTGTTCGGCTACATGCCCATCTGGAACGGGCGGCACCTGTCGGAGTTCTTCCCGCACTTCCTCACCCCCGAATCCGGCTACGGAAAGCGGTACGGGTTCCTGGATCAGATGGTCACCGTCAAAGACCGGTTCGCTTCCATGGCCAGGCAGCGGCAGCGATGGCTGGGAATGGTGAAAGGGAAGGGATTGCCTGAGCTGGAGATGGGCGACGAGCCGATCGTGCCGATCATCGTGGCGATGGAGACCAACCAGCCCTATCACTTCATGGCGAACTGGCCGAACCGCGGCCAGATCTCCAACCTGCCGCTCGATGCGGTGGTGGAGACCCGCGCCGTGGCCGAGGCGGGAGGCGTCACTCCGCTTGCTTCCGGGCCTCTGCCGGAGGCGATTCGCTCGGCGCTGGCCCGGCACGTCTCCAACCAGGAGCTGATCGTTGAGGCCGCAGTGACAGGCAACCGCCAGGCCGCCCTGCAAGCCTTCGTCAACGACCCGCTGATCAACAACTTCGAAGGCGCCAAGGCGATGCTGGATGAGCTACTGAAAGCGCACGCCAAGTGGCTGCCGCAATTCAAGAAGACACTGAAGTAGCCAGGCGCTAGCATGGCGGACACCATGTCCCCCCGCGAACGCGTGCTCACCACCCTCCGCCGCGGGCGGCCGGATCGGGTGCCCAAGGAGTTGAGCTTCACCGAGCCCAAGCAGGAGGAGTTCGTACGGCGGGTCGGTGAGGGCGTGAGTGTCGCCGACTACTTTAACCTCGAGCCCCGCGGCGTCGGCATCGGTCCCAGCAAGCGGAAGCACGACTTCTCCGGCTACTTCCTGGATGTCGAGCGGCTCGACGATGTGGACGAGTGGGGCGTCGGGTATGTGTCGGCGCACTTCTACCACTTCTGGCGGCACGTCCATCCGCTGCGGAATGTGACCACTCCCCGCGAGGTCGCCGCCTATCCGTGGCCGGATGTGCTCGCGCCCTATCGGTGGGAGCGGGTGCCGGAGCAGGTGCAGGCGTGGCACGACCAAGGCTATGCGGTCTGCGCCGGACCTCCTTCCCAGCTCTACGAGCAAGCCTGGTACATGCGCGGGCAGGAGCAGCTTCTGCTCGACTTCTACGACAACCCCGATGTGGCGACCGCCATCCTGGACACCATCAATCACGTGCTGATCGAGGGGTCGCGGCGGCTGGCGGCCGCGGGTGTGGACATACTCCGCCTGGGCGATGACGTGGGCTGGCAGCAGGCGATGATCATGAGCCCCGACTGCTGGCGGAGGTGGCTCAAGCCACGGCTCGCCGATGTCATCTCCGTCGCCAGGCGCGTGAAGCCCGACATCCTGATCTTCTTCCACACCGATGGCAACGTGGCGCCGATCATCCCCGATCTCATTGACGTCGGCCTGGACATCCTCAACCCCGTCCAGCCTGAGTGCATGGACCCGGTGGAGATCAAGCGCAAGTACGGCGACCGGCTCGCCTTCTGGGGCACCATTGGCACGCAGACCACTATGCCCTTCGGCACGCCGGATGACGTGCGCCGGGTGGTGAAGGAGCGGATAGAGACGGTGGGGCCGGAGGGGCTGCTGCTCGCCCCGACGCATGTGCTGGAGCCGGAAGTGCCGTGGGAGAACATCGTGGCGTTCGTGGAGGCGGTGGAGGAGTATGGGGTGGTGAGGTAGAGGAGTCAACATGCAGACCTATGACGAGTTGCTAGCGGCTATCAACGATCTCTGGATTGTGGACACCCACGAGCATGTGCCGGCCAGGGAGTCCGACCGGGACCCCAAGGCTGACGTGCTCTCCGAGTGGCTGAGCCACTACTTCTCCAGCGACCTGGTGTCTGCCGGTCTGTCGCCGGATAGCCTGAAGGCGGCGCAAGACCCGTCTCAGGACCTGATGAAGCGATGGGAGCTGGTGGAGCCATACTGGCGCGCGGCGCGCTCCACGGGATACGGCCGATCCCTGGACATCGCCGCCCGCGATCTCTACGGCATTGACGGGGTGGGCCGAGAGACCATCGGCGCCCTAAACGAGGCCTTCCTCGCCGCCCGCGCCAAGGGCGGACACTACGAATACGTGCTGAAGCAGAAGAGCCGCATTGCCATCTCGGTGCTCAATACGGACCTCACCTGCGACCGGCGCTACTTCGTCTCGGTGTTCGACCTCTACGACTTCGTGCTGCCCCGGAAGCGAACCCAGGTGGAGGAGCTGGGGCGCAAGGCAGGGGTGCGCGTGCATCGCCTGGAGGACTGGGAGGAGGCGATGCGGGTCACGCTGGACAAGGCGCTCGCCGATGGCGCGGTGGGGCTGAAGTGCGCCCTCGCCTACGAGAGGCCGCTGCACTTCGAGAAGGTTGACCGGACCGCGGCCGAGCAGCAGTTCAACGAGATCTTCTCGGAGTGGAACTCCCCCGACTGGCGCGACAACTACCGGCCGGGCAAATCGCTTCAGGACTACATGATGCACTCCATCCTGCGGGAGGCGGATCGGAGGGGGCTGACGTTCCAGTTCCACACCGGCATCCAGGAAGGCAGCGGCAACGTCATCCACCACTCCAATCCCACCCTGATGAGCAATCTGTTCCTCGAGTACGGCAACGTGAAGTTCGACCTGTTCCACATGAGCTACCCGTACCTGATGGAGCTGGGCAACCTGGCGAAGAACTTCCCCAACGTGTTCATTGACATGTGCTGGGGACACATCATCTCCCCGGAGGCCGCCCGCCGCGGGTTGGTGGAATGGCTGGACGCCGTCCCCGCCAACAAGATCAGCGCCTTCGGCGGCGACTACTGCTTCGTGGATGGCATCTACGGGCACCAGTATCTCGCCCGTCACAACGTCGCCGCCGCCCTCGCCCAGAAGGTCGCCGACGGCTCCTTCGACCTCGCTCGGGCGCAGGAGATCGCTCGATGGGTGCTGGTGGACAACCCGGTGAAGCTGTTCGGTCTGGAGGCGGTTGTCGCCGGCGGATAGCTGAACGCACCGCGCGCCACAGACCAGCGATGGCCGCTCCCGCGGCCTGCACCTGCAAGGACACCAGGCCGGTGCGCCGAACTGGTAGCGAGTGAAGTGAACTAGAAGGAGCGCTCATGATGAAGCCCAACGCCCCCCGCGTCGAAATCCGCACCATCAACGGCATCCCTCGCCTCCACGTCAACGGCGAGCCGGTGCCGACCATCGCCTACCGCAACCGCATCCACCACGACTTCGCCTACATGAAGAAGTTCGCGGATTCCGGGCACGTGATCTTCTTCATGACCCATCCCCGGCACTTCGACCAGCCAGCGTACGAGTACTGGAAGGCGGTGGATGAAAACGTCCGCCGCATCCTTGGGTTCAACGACAAAGTGCTGTTGATCCTGGGCATGTACCTGGGGGTGGATGAGAAGTGGGCGAAGGCGCATCCGGATGACATCGCCCGCGGCCTCGACGGCTCCCCCGCGCACCGGTATGATGAGCGCAGCCACGGCGGCCTGATCACCATGCCGTACTCGCTGTTCTCCCGCGAGTTCGAGAAGGAGGGGATGCGGCAGGTCAAGGCCCATGTGGATTTCGTCCGCGATCACCCCCTCGCCGACCGGATCATCGGCTTCTTCATCGAGGCCGGCGCGGCGCAGGAGTGGATCCCCTTCAACCGCGGCGACCAGATGGACTACGCGCCCTGCGTCACCACCGCCTTCCGGGAGTGGCTGCAGAAGAAGTACCGGACCGAGGGCGCCCTGCGGAAGGCGTGGAAGGATCGGAAGGTCACCTTCGCCACCGCCACCGTGCCCGCCCAGAAGGAGCAGGAGGCCACCAACCGCGGCGACTTCTTCGATCCCTCACTTGGCAGGCGAGTGATTGATTTCCAGCAGTGCTACATGCAGAACATCGGCGACCGTATTCACGCCTGCTGCAAGGTCGCCAAGCAGGGGGGCGAGGGGCGGCTGGTGGGCATCTTCCACGAGCCCCCCATGGAGGTGGGCGCGCACGACCACGCCTGGCAGCAAGTGATGGAGGACCCCAACATTGACTTCTTCTGCGGCCCGCCCTGCTACGAGTCTCGCCGCGGAGGGCAACCCATCCCCCTGCACCACCTGCTGGACTCGCTCCGGCTCTACCACAAGCTGCACTTCCTGGAGGAGGACACTCGGCCGCACACCATGGCGAAGATCGTGGGACACTACGTCCACTGTGCCACCAAGGACGAGTCCCGCCAGACCATCTCCCGCTCCATGCTGCACAGCTTCGCCAGGGGTACCCTCGCCTGGTACTGGGACTTCCAGTACCGCTGGTTCACGGAGCCGTGGTTCTTCCCGTTTTTCGAGCAGCTCCAGGACATCGGGATCGCCGTCCAGCGGGCGAAGCCCAGGTCGGCCGCCGAGGTGGCGGTGTTCATAGATGAGGGCTCGATTCCGTACTCCCGCGGCGATAACTCGCTCCTCAGCAACCTGGGCCACCGCTTCATGATCCACGAGATCAACCGCATCGGCTGCCCGCACGATGTCTACCTGTTCGATCACATCAGGCGAGGCGACCTGCCGGAGTACAAGCTCTACATCTTCCTCAACACCTTCCGCGTCACCGACGCGCAGCGCCGCGCGGTGAAGCGTCTGCGACGGGACGGCAAGGTGCTCTTCTTCCACCACGCCGCGGGCTTCATCAACGACGACGCGAAGGCGACCGCCTCCGTGGACAACATCGCCGACCTGATCGGCATGCACGTCAAGGAGTTCGATGTCCGCATGCCAACCACGGTGGTCACCAGCGACCGCGACCACCCGCTGGTGAACGCGCTGCCGGTGGGATACACCTTCGGGCAGTTCCCGCGCTACCTGCGGCGTTCGCTGTTCGGCGGGTCGGACGCCGACCCCATCTTCCCGCGCATCCTGCCGGTGTCGCCGGTGTTCTCGGTGGATGACGCGGAGGCGACCTCGCTCGGCTACTACGCCTTCGACGAGCTGCCCGCGCCGGTCGCCACCAGCCGGCGGAAGCCTCAGCCGAAGAGGCATGACGATGATCGCTATGTGGGCTTCGCGGCCAAGGGCGGGAAGGACTGGACCAGCGTCTATGCGGGTGTGGTGGCGATGACCTCGGAGCTGATCCGCGGCCTCGCCGGGTTCGCCGGCGCGCACGTCTACCTCGACACCGACGACACCTTCTACGCGAACGACCGCCTGATCGTCCTCCACACGAACTGGCGGCCTGAGAGAACGCGGACCATCAGGCTGCCCAAGAGGACGAACGTATACAACCTGCTCCCGGTGGGTGCGGCGGGCGTAGGCACGCCCGCCCTACAAGCGAAAGGCGAACTGGTAGCGAGGGGGGTGCGGGAGTTCACCATCCCGGTGAAGCCGAAGACGACGTATGCCTTCTTCCTGGGTAACAAGCCGAAATTGTAGGGCGGGCGTGCCTACGCCCGCCGTCCGAGCCGCGTCACGGCTTGAGCAACTGGCGCCTCAGCTCCAGAAGCGCCCGCGCGTACCGCCTGAACGCCACCAGCAACGTCTGCGCCTCCAACCTGTCAACTTCGATCGCCTTCGGATGAGCTGCCTCATTCCGACACAGGCGGATGATCTCAAAGACATGATCCACAGCCTGCAACAGCTCCTCACGAGCACGACCCTCGAGCTTCGGCCGGTTCTGGTCAAGTGATTGGCGCCACGCACGAAAGCCGCGGAAGATGGTGCCGTTGGCCAGCGTCCGTTGTATCTTCTCAGCGTCTGGCAGCCTTCCCGCCGTCTCCCGTATCACCCGCCCCATGAGCGCCTCTGACGCGCCGCCCAACATCACCAAGGACGCCCTATAGAGGCACAGATGGAATGCCCTGACACTCTCCTCCAGGTACGACCGTTCCAGCTTCATCAGGCCAGGGACTTTCCTCCGGATGTCTGCCAGGAACCCCATCGGGTCCCACACTGCGTCCTTGTCGCCGGCCAGCACTTTCCTCCCGAACTCGGTGACCTGGAGAGGGACATCCTGCTGATCCTCTTGTCGAAGTCGCGGCCCCAGTATGCCGCAGCGCATAAGCTCGTGCACGACCTCACAGACGTGTGGCGCGACCTCGTGCTTGAGCAGCCGGCCACCGCCCGGAAGGGGCACGGAGGCGTCCGGATGCTCGTCGGCGATGTGGGTCAGGATCGCCCGCAAAGACGAATCGGGCCGCTGCTTCACGAGATACTGGACAATGGATGTACGGAGGGTGCTGTAGTCCATCGGACAATGCTCCTCTCTGTTGCTCGGGGCCCATACGCCCGAGACGCCGTCGGCGGGCGTAGGCACGCCCGCCCTACAAACGCGGCTACCATTGCAGACTGGCGATTTCCCCCTGGTAGGGCCATTCATCCGGAGTGGTGACCAACCCGGCCCGCACCGGATTCAGACGGACATAGTCCCACTTCGCGCTGTAGGACTCGCTGTTGCGCAGGAGGTGATCGAAGAACTCAGCCTGCCACCGGAACGCGATGCCGCGCTCGGCCATCTTGCGCCGTGTCCAGCGCTTCCAGGATTCCATGAACTTGCTGAGGGGCTTTGCCCGCTCGGCGAGAGAAGAGGCGAAGAAGTGTACATGGTCTGGCATGACCACATAGCGGCCAATCTGCCAGCCATGCACGACATCTGCCTCACGCCAAGCGGCGGCAAGGATCTCGGCGGACACCGGATTGGCCAGCACGGGCCGGCGATCAAGGACACAGCACGTGATGTAGTAGAGCGGCTCGCCGGCGACGTAGATGCGGTCGAGCCTTGTTAGGTGCTTGCGGTCCGGCAAGGCCATCCCGTTCTCTCCTGGCGGCGGGCGTAGGCACGCCCGCCCTACAGACCAGCCGGCCCTCCAGCGGGCGTTCCTACGCCCGCCCCACAACCGCCGTACGGACGCTTACTTCACCACCTCTGCGATCTGCCGCACGCAGGCGGGCAGGCTCTTGCTGGCGAGGTGGGCGCGCACGCATTCGCAGCAGGTTCCCTTGCGCGGGCAGTCCTCGCTGGTGCAAGGGCAGCTGTCCAAGTTCTCCTGCAAGTTCGGGCACTTCTTCTTCGCCATCGTCGCCTCCCATCGGCTCACAACCAGGATTGCATCAGCTCTTTTCGCCACGATAGCCGGCGAGCCTCCTCAGCGCGTTCAGCTTCTCTCGATCCGACACCTTGGCGCGGTTCACGGCATCGCGCAGGACCTCTATCGAGCGGTCGTAGGTGGTGCGGTCAACGGGGTACGGGATCCCGTCCTTGCCTCCGTGGGCGAAGCTGAAGGTGGCCGGGTCGCGCACGCTGGCCTTCGCGCCGTACACCAGGTCGGCGATCAGCGCCAGCGCTCGGATCGTCTTGGGCCCGACGCCCCTCACCCCGAGCAGCGCCTCGAAGTCCTCAGGCGGATGTTCATAGGCCTTGAGCAGTATCCGCGCGAACGACTCCAGCCGAATGTCGGCCGGCTCGATCCCATGCCGTCCGGGTAGGGAGAGCTCCTGCGCGCGACGCAGCTCGCGCACCAGCTTGTCCGGCGGCTCGGCGGCCAGCAGGGCGCTTGCCCGCCTGGCGTCCTCGCTCTCCTGGGCCACCATGTTCAGCACCATCTGCCCGCGCCGGTCGGACACCACCGCCGCGTGCGGCTCGCAGACGAAGTCCGACACGCCCGTTGACAGCCAGTGGTATCGCCGCGCCCACCCGGTCCCCTCGTTCATCCCTTGCTGGACCACCGCCCACTCGCCGGCCGGTGTGAAGAAGAAGGCGTGGTGGTAGATCTGGTAGCCGTCCTGCACCGCGGTGTTGTCCACCTTGGCGGCCATCCGGCTGGCGTAGATGAACTCGTCCGCCGGCCTGGCAAGGGAGTGCTCTGCGGCGGCGGCGATGATCTCGCCCGGAGTCTTCCGCGAGGTGGCCCCCTTGCCGCCGGCCACGAACAAGCCGAGATCGGCCTGGCGGCCTCTCACCGCCTCTTTGAGCGCGCCCGTGGTGGTGGTGGTCAGCCCGGAGCTGTGCCAGTCGAAACCGAGCACGCAGCCGAGCGCCTGAAACCAGTGGGGATCGGAGAGACGATTCAGGATCTCCGCCGGCCCGAACTCCTCCACCATCACCCGCACGATCTCCCGCGACAGCGCCACCATGCGGGCGAAGAGCCAGCGGGGGGCCTGGCCGCCGTGAAGAGGAAGATGGGCGGTGCCAGTCCTCATGTCAGGGCTTGGGGATCAGGTCATGGGGCTACGCGTGGCGGTAGACAATCCGGCCCCGGGTGGGATCGTACGGACTCAGCTCCAGCTTCACCCCATCGCCGGGCAAGATGCGAATGCGGAACTTGCGCATCTTCCCACTCGCCTGGGCG